>Ga0209023_10004895_pt1 | contig 14947 bp, 13 predicted proteins | sample LakOneMetagenome_FD_187468 | JGI IMG/M metagenome (GOLD analysis project Ga0209023, IMG submission 187468) | Freshwater and sediment microbial communities from Lake Erie, Canada (SPAdes) (version 2) | ecosystem: Environmental > Aquatic > Freshwater > Lentic | place: Lake Erie, Canada... | reverse complement strand
TCACGCCAAGCTTCTCGCCGACGGCACCGCCAATCTCGCCTCAGGCGCCACCTATATCACCGGCTGGACGGTCGCAAACCATGCCACCAAGACTCCGCAGGTCTGGTGGTATCCAACCGGTGCCGCCGATGTCCGGACCAACGCGCCGCTAGTCAACACGACGGGCAACTGGAACACCGGCTGGGCAATCTATGGCCCCGCAAACGGCGTCGCCAACGGGTTCACGGTCAGCCCGCAGGGTGGCGCCCTCGTCGAAATCGATGCCGGTGGCGACTATCGCGCATCGCTTGATCAGATAATCACCGGGCTGATCGTCGGCCGCAAATATGACCTGAGCTTCTATTGGGCGGCCGGGCAGCAGACCTGCTGCGGCGGCACCACCACCGAACAGATGGTCGTCAGCCTGGGCAGTGAAACGCACGCGACAGCGGTCTGGAATAATCCTGTCAAGGGCTTCTCGGGCTGGACGCAGGAGACCTTCACTTACACCGCGACCGCGACGTCCGAACTGCTTTCGTTCCTCGCCAATGGCACGCCATCGGGCTATCCGCCGATCACGTTGCTCGACGGCGTCTCGATGACGCAAAGTGTTCCCGAGCCTGCCAGTTGGGCGATGATGGTTACCGGTTTCGGTATCGTCGGCGCTGCCGTGCGCCGCCGCCGCGTCGCCGCCGCTTGAAGGAGGGGCGGGCGAGACTGGCACCCTCGCCCGCCGCATGTTGATGCGGGTAACGCGGCATGGCTGATTGGATCGCGCCGGGCGCACCGCTGCGTCACCTTGCACAACTGACAGCATGGCTGGCGATCCTGATCGTCCTGTTCGTGCCGCTCGAAAGGCTGTTTGCGCTGCATCGTGCACCGTTATGGCGACGCCAGACCGGGATTGATCTGGCCTATTACTTTCTCAACAACCTCCTCCCGACTGTGTTGCTGGCGCCGCCGGTGGCGCTGCTCGCCTGGGCACTCCACACGATCATACCTGCGACGTGGCTGAATTGGTCAGCAACGCTACCACTGTGGGCGCGGCTGTCGCTGGCGCTGCTCGTGACCGAAGTCGGTGGTTATTGGGGCCATCGCTGGAGCCATCAAATCCCGCTGCTCTGGCGCTTCCATGCGGTTCACCACAGCGCAGAAGAATTGGACTGGCTGGTCAACACGCGCGCGCACCCGGTTGACATTGCCTTTGGGCGGCTGTGCGCGCTGGTGCCGCTCTATGCGCTGGGGCTGATCGCGCCAACGCCGGGCGGTACCGCTCTCGCGCTGACGGTAACGTTCGTTTCAACATTCTATGGCTTTTTCGTCCATATCAACGCGCGCTGGCGGTTCGGACCGCTCGAACATCTGCTCGCGACGCCGGCGTTCCACCATTGGCACCATGTCCGCGACAGCCACACCAACCGCAACTATGCCGCAATGTTGCCGTGGCTCGATCGGCTGTTCGGCACATTCCATCTGCCGCCCCACCATTGGCCCGCCGCCTATGGCATCGATACGCCAATCGCCGCCACACTGATTGGGCAATTGGTCGATCCGCTGCTCCATCCGCGCCGCCTGTTGACCGATGCCGCGCCGCCGCCGCAAGGCGCCATCGTATCAGAGCACGCCGCCAGCGAACAGGCCTGAGGCCTGCACCCTATCATCGGCTACGTGGCGCCTGCCCCGCGCGGCGCGCGCTTCGCTCCATGCTCAAATCTCCCGACTAACAATCTCGCGCATGATTTCGCTGGTGCCGCCGAAGATGCGCGTGACGCGGGCGTCGCGCCAGAGGCGGGCGACAGGGTATTCGTTCATGTAACCGGCGCCGCCGTGGAGTTGCAGCGCCATATCGCAGACTTCCCATTGCAGTTCGGTGTGCCAGAGTTTGGCGGCGGCGCCTTCGGCTGCGGTGAGGTCGCCCGCCAGATGGCGCTTGATGCAATAATCGAGGTGCGCCCAGCCGACTTGCAGCTTGGTCTTGAGGTCGGCGAGCTGGAAGCGGGTGTTCTGGAAATCGAAGATTGTCTTGCCGAACGCCTTGCGATCCTTGGTGAATTTGACCGCTTCATCGAAGGCGCGCTGCGCGCCGGCCTGTGCGCTGACGGCGATCGACAGGCGTTCCTGTGGCAACTGGCTCATCAGATAGATGAAGCCCTTGCCTTCATCGCCGAGGCAGTTGGTGATCGGCACGCGGACGTCGTTGAAGAACAATTCCGACGTGTCGGCGCTGTGCTGGCCGATCTTGTCTAGGTTGCGGCCGCGGGCAAAGCCTTCGCGGTCGGATTCGATCAGGATCAGCGACATGCCCTTGGCGCCCAGACTGGGGTCGGTTTTGGCGACGACGATGATGAGGTCAGCATTTTGCCCGTTGGTGATATAGGTTTTGGAGCCGTTGACGACATAGTGGTTGCCGTCGCGGCGGGCGGTCGTCTTGATGCCCTGGAGGTCGCTGCCGGTGCCGGGTTCGGTCATCGCGATCGCGGTGATGACTTCGCCCGATATCATCTTGGGCAGCCATTTGGCCTTTTGCTCGGCCGAGCCATAGTTGACGATATAGTCGCAGACGATATCCGATTGCAGCGTGATGCCCGCCGATGAACCGGCATAGGCGAGTTCCTCGTCGATGACGGCGTTGAAGCCGAAATCGAGCCCGAGCCCGCCATATTCTTCGGGGACCGTCGGGCAGAGCAGCCCGGCATCGCCACAGGCACGCCAGAAATTGCGATCGACAATGCCTTCGGCTTCGTGGCGGTCGAGGTGCGGGATCAGTTCGCGATCGAACAGCTTGCGCACGGTGTCACGAAAGGCGCTGTGGTTTTCATCGTACGCAGTGCGTGCGGCAGTATCGAGCATGGCGAATCCCTTGAAATTGGTCGCCGCAGTCGATGCGGCAGCCTGGCCAGGACGTCAACGGTAGAGTAGCGCTCGCCGCTCGCGCGTTCGTCATTCCGGCCCGGTCAGGAAGTCACATGGCATTAGCCGTTCGGCGTTACCACCGCGCGGCCGGCGATCTGGCCTTGGGCGAGGCGGTCATAGGCAGTCAGCGCGCCGGCTAGTGCGAAGCGTTCGGTGGTCAGTTTGATCTTGCCCGACTGTGCGAGTGCGACGACTTCGGCGAGTTCACCGCTGCTGCCCCAATAGGGCGAGCACACCGAACATTCGTGCGGGACGGTGTAGAAATTGACCGGCAGCGCGCCACCGGCGAGGCCGACGATGGTGATGTGGCCGAGGGTGCGGCCAACGGCGGCGGCGAGCGCCAGCGTTTCGTCGGCGCCGACGACATCGAGCACGAGCTGTGCGCCCTGCCCGTTTGTGGCGGCTTTGATGTGTTCGACGGCAGTTTCGGGCGAAAGTGCCTCGTCGGCGCCCATTGTCAGCGCGGCGGCGCGTTTGTCGGGCGCACTGTCGATGGCGAAGATGCGGGTTTGCGGGCTGAGCGCCTTGAGGCATTGCACCGCCATCTGGCCAAGGCCGCCGATGCCGATGACGACGGCAAAACTGTCCGGCCCCAACAGAGGCAGCGAGCGTTTGACGGCGTGGTAGCTGGTCAGCGCCGCATCGGTGAGCGGCGCGGCGTCGCGCGGATCGAGGCTGCCGAGCGCCACCAGATGCCGCGTGCTGGGGACGAGCAGATAGGGCGCCATGCCGCCGTTGCGGCCAAGGCCACCGCCCTGCGTGGGGCCGACGCTGTTTTGACAGTAGTTATCCATGCCGGCTTTGCAATTGGCGCATTGGCCGCAGCCCCATGGGCCATAGACGATGACCGCGTCGCCGACCGCGAAGCCGCTGGCGCCTTCGCCCAGTTTTTCGACCCAGCCGGCGTTTTCATGGCCGAGCGTGAAAGGCAACGCCCAGCTCATCGCCTCGCCGGGCGTGTGCATGATGTGGAGGTCGGAATGGCACAGGCCGGCGCCGCCGACCTTGATCAGCACCTCGCCGGGGCCAGGTTCTGGAACGGCGATGGTGCGCAGTTCGGGGGGTTGTTGCCACGCCACCATTTGTAGCGCTTGCATCATTGCCGCCATGTCTTGCTCCCCAATCGTTGTTTTGGAGCAGGTTAGCGAAGGCGGCGGTTATGGCAAGGGGGGCTCAGCGCGCCAGCTGCTCCTTGGGCAGCGCTTCGTTGCGCGCTGCGACGGGGATGGCGTCAAACAGCTTGGGCGGGGTCAGGCCGAGCCGCGCGCGCAGCGGTTCGAGCTGTTCGCCGAGCATCGCCTCATAATCCTCGCCGAGCAGCCAGGCGGCGGATTTGCCGCGCTTATAGCCTTCCCAGATGGCGCGGGCGTAGGGGTGCGCCTTGTTCTTGCGGCCGCGCAAGGCGGCGCCTGTTGCGATCACCGCCCAGCCCATCGCGCGGGTTTGCGCGTAGGAGAAGGCGACGAGGCAGGCTTCGCCGAGGCCGGTGAGGTCATAGCCGGTCAATATGTGCCAGAAATCATGGACGTCGCGGGTGCGGCGGCCGAACCAGGCATAGGGGTGGGCGAGATCGATCCCCGATTCGCGTTCGACCTGCCGGCTGACATCGGCAAGGCCTTCGGCGTCGATCTGCCCGGCAGTGGTGAATGCCAGATAATGCGCGGCCAAGGTGCCGGCGGGATATTGTGCCAGCGCGGCGCGATCCATCAGCAGTTCTGAAAGTTCGCGGCGTTCATAGGCCATGCGGCCGCCGCCGACGGTGCCGAGCAATTTGTTGTAGGCGTCGCGAGTCGCGCTGCCGTTCAGGGCCCGCATGATCTCGAACACCTGGACAGTATCGTCCTTGTCGCCGAGCAATTTACGCAACGCGCGCAAGGCTTTGGGCCAGTCGCGACGCAGCGGCGCGAGCTTGGTGTCGGGAGCGGGCGTGAAGCCCTTGGGGGGGGTCATGGCGTTCATGCGGAGTATTGGTACGCATTTTTGTGGCAGTTTGCAAGCCGATTGTTTGGAGTGCGGCATTTTAGCCAATTTACGCAAGACTTGCTTCAAGAGACGATGAAAGTCCGGCCCTGTTGTGTCGCGTGGGCGTCGATGGCTTGCGGACGGACAGGTTCTTGCCGGGACATCGGGATATGCGCCGATGTCGGGGTTGGTATCGAGTGTTTGCTTGCGCGTATTGCAAACCGAGGGAGCACAAAATGAATCGATTAACTATTGCCCTGACGACATTGGGGATTGTCGCGCTGCCCGCGCCGGCGAGCGCCATTGTTAACCTGCCTGTGGCATCGAACGCCTATATCGTCTTTGGCGGGCTCGATTGGGCCTGGGCCTCACCGTGCGGCGCCTATGGCAGCTGCGGCGATATCGACCTGACCTATCAAGGGACGCAAGGCTGGCGTTTGCCGACTGCGGCCGAATTTGCGGCGAAGCCGACAGCGTATGACTTCGTGTTCGTCGGCGCCAATGTGCCCAACGGCGGGTCAGACGCCTATGGCAATCAATTCCAGGCGGGATCGCCCGGTGCTGATGGTGCCTGCGCGACGGCGTATTTCTCGAACGCCTATACGCATTGCGACTGGTCCGATGGCGTTTCCGGCTATTGGTGGGATCCGTCGGTTCAGGGCGGACAAGGCGTTCCCGAGACCCTGTTGGTGCGTGGCAACAGCGGCGCGGTTCCCGAACCGGCAAGCTGGGCGCTGATGATCGCCGGCTTTGGCCTGGTCGGCGCGGCGATGCGCCGCCGCGTGGCACTGCACGCCGATTAAGCAACCGGTACGTTACTGCGACGCCCGGCGGGAAACCGCCGGGCGTTTGCGTTAATGAGTGGCGGCATCTTCGATGCTGAGCAGGCTGGCGTTGCCGCCGGCGCTGGTGGTGTCGATCGAGACGGTGCGTTCGGTGGCGAAGCGCAGCAGATAGTGCGGACCGCCGGCCTTGAAGCCGGTGCCTGAGAGGCCTTCGCCGCCGAAGGGTTGGCTGCCGACGACGGCGCCAATCATCGAGCGGTTGATGTAGAGGTTGCCGACCCGCGCGAGCGCCTGGACGCGTTCGGAGGTCGAGGCGATGCGGCTGTGCAGGCCCATGGTGAGGCCGTAGCCCGACGCGTTGATCGCGGCGATGGTGGCATCAAGCTGCCCGGCTTTCCAGGTGACGACGTGGAGCAGCGGGCCGAACCATTCGGCGGTCATGTCAGCGATGTTTTTGAGGCGGATGACGGTGGGCGCGATGTAATTGCCTTCATCGGGGACAGCGATGGTGTGTTGCCAGTGCGGTTTCATCGACTGGCGGTAGGTTTCGAGCTTGTCATAGGCGGCCTTGTCGATGACCGGGCCGACATCGGTGCGTGGGTCGCCGGGGAGGCCGACGGTGAGCGTGTCCATTGCGCCGGCGAGCATTTTGAGCGTGTGGTCGGCGATGTCTTCCTGCAGCAGCAGCAGGCGCAGCGCCGAGCAGCGTTGGCCGGCCGAGCGGAAGGCGCTGGTGACGACATCGACGACGACTTGCTCGGCGAGCGCGGTTGAATCGACGATCATCGCGTTGAGGCCGCCGGTTTCGGCGATTAGCGGGACCAGCGGGCGTTTGGGGTCATCGAGCAGGCTGCGCGCGATGGCGCGCGCCGTCGCGGTCGAGCCGGTGAAGGCGACGCCCATGACGCGGGGGTCGCCGGTGAGCGCGGCACCGGTTGCGGCACCGCCGGTGACGAGGTGCAGCGCGGCGGCGGGGATGCCCGCCTGTTTGGCCAGCGCGACTGCGAAGGCGGCGATACGCGGAGTTTGCGGCGCGGGTTTGGCGACGACGGTGTTGCCGGCCACCAAGGCTGCGGCGACTTGGCCCACGAAGATGGCGAGCGGGAAGTTCCACGGCGCAATGCACGCAAAGACGCCGCGGCCGGCGAGGTGGAGTTCATTGCGTTCGCCCGTCGGGCCCGGCAGTGCGATGGTCGCGAAGTCGGCGCGTGCGCGGGCGGCGTAGTAGCGGCAGAAATCGACCGCTTCCCGGACTTCGGCGATGGCGTCGGGGATGGTTTTCCGGGCTTCGTCGACGCACAGCGCCATCAGGTCGTCGCGGTTCGATTCGAGGAGGTCGGCGAGGCGGTCCAGCGCGGCGGCGCGGTCGGCGACGGGGGTTGCGTCCCAGGCGGGGAATGCGGCGTGCGCGCTGGCGATGGCTGCGGCGGCTTGCGCAGGCGACGCTTCGGGGGGGAGTTCGACGGCGGGGACTTTGGTCATGGCGGAAACGATGGCCTCCAGTTGTTGCGCGTCGGCGAGGTCGAGGCCGGCGGAGTTTTGGCGTTCTGCCCCGTAGAGATCGGCGGGCAGCGGGATTGACGGGTGCGGGGTAGCGCCGACCGAGAGGATCTTCATTGCCGGGTCAGCGAGGAGATCGGCGTCCGACACGTTTGCATCTGCGAGTTGGTGGACGAAGCTGCTGTTGGCGCCGTTTTCGAGCAGGCGGCGGACGAGATAGGCGAGCAGGTCGCGGTGGCCGCCGACGGGGGCGTAGCTGCGGCAGTGATAGCCCTGGTCACGCACCATGCGTTCGTAAAGGCCTTCGCCCATGCCGTGGAGACGCTGGAATTCGAAATCGCGGCGGTCACCCGCCCATTCGGCGAGCGTCGCGACGGTGAGCGCGTTGTGCGTGGCAAACGCCGGGTAGAGGTTGGGGCTGGCGAGCATTTGCTTCGCGCAGGCGAGGTAGCTGACGTCGGTCGCCGATTTGCGTGTGAACAGCGGGTAATCGGACAAGCCCTCGACTTGCGTGCGCTTGATTTCGCTGTCCCAATAGGCGCCTTTGACGAGGCGGACGGTGAGCTTGCGTTTGGTGTCGGCGCCCAGTGCTTGCGCCCAGTCGATGACTGCGGCGGCGCGTTTGCCATAGGCTTGGGCTGCCATGCCGAAGCCGTCCCAGCCGGCGAGTTCGGGGGCGCGTGCGGCGGCGCCGATGATATCGAGCGACATATCTAGGCGTTCGGTTTCTTCGGCATCGACTGTCAACCCGATGCCGAGGCCAGCGGCCTGCGTCGCGAGTGCCACGACCATTTCGGTGAGTTCGGGGACGCATTTGGCCGCGTGCGCGGTTTCGTAGCGCGGGTGGAGTGCCGAGAGTTTGACCGAGATCGAATGGCCGATGCGGTTGCTGTGGCGGCCGGTGGCGGCAATGGCGGCGACATAGCTGTCATAGTAACGCGCGCCATCGGCGTAGGTGCGCGCGGCTTCGCCGAGCATGTCGAAGCTGGCGGTGAAGCCGCGGTTTTCGGCGGCATCGGCGCGCTTCAACGCTTCGTCGATGGTGCGGCCCATGACGAAGATCTGCCCCATCATGCGCATTGCGGCGCCGACGGCTTGCCGGACGAAGGGTTCGCCCGAGCGTGAGATGAGGTTTTTGAGGACCGAAGCGCGGCCACCATCCGCATCACCGACGACGGCGCGCGTCAGCACGAGTCCCCAGGTGGCGGAATTGACGAGCAGCGAGTCCGACTGGCCGGTGTGCGCACCCCAGTCGGCGCCGCCGATCTTGTCGCGGATCAACAGGTCAGCGGTGTCGGCATCGGGGACGCGCAGAAAAGCCTCGGCGAGGCTGAGCAGTGCAATGCCTTCCTGCGTGTTGAGGCGGTATTGCTGGAGGAAGCGGTTGACCCAGCCCGAGCCTTGCGCGGCGCGCAGATCGGTAATAAGTGCGCGCGCCCGGGTGTTGATGCTGTCGCGGCTGGCCGAATCTAGGCGCGCGGCGGGGAGCAATGCGTTCAGCACCTGCGTTTCGGGGGCGCGGTGGAGGAGGCGCATTTGCGCGCGGGCGGCAGCTTGGCTGGTCATGCGTTGCTTTTAGCCGTTGGCCGCGCGAGCGTCACTTGCCAATATTATCTCGAAACGGACGGTTTGGCGTGGGGCAAACCTTCTGCCCCCGCTGCAGCGGCGGCCGCAGCAGCACTCGTATCGACGAACATATCGGCGCGCGCCGACAGCCATTGCGCGACACGGTCGGAGAACATCCCTGCGAGCATACCGATTGCACAGAAGGACATGAAATTGGCGTCGCCTTCGAACAGCGCCTTGTTCGATCCCAGCACCGTAACGCCGCCGCCAATCACCACGAATACCGCCACTGCAATTAGCCCGCCAAGCAGGATGCGGCTCCAATAGCTGTTGGTCTGGGTGAACTGGAACTTGCTGTTGGGATAGACCGCCAGGATGATCGTCAGCAGCAGCGCGCCGAACAGCCCCGACAGGAAGGTCAGGATAATCTGCATCAGCGCCGGTGGAAACGACGTCAGCCCGGTCGCGCTCATGATCGTGCTTTCATTGACAAAATCAATATCACGGAAGCTTTCGATGACCGGTGTCGCCTGTTTGATGTCCACCGCGATGCTGGCAATCTGTGCGCGGTCGGCGGCAACGGTTTCGATATTGCGCCGCTTTTCCTCCTTGAACAGTTCGACCTTGTCATATTGGGCGATGAAGCCGGTGGCACGGTCGTCGAGCAGATCGATCGCCTTGCGCGTTTCGGCAGGCATTTTGGGGTCGCTGCGACAGCCGGCAATGGCAAACCAAACCTCACGCGATGAATAGGTATCGGGAACGACAGCGAGGCCACATAGGCCAGCGCGCGCCAACCGGTCGTTGATGACGATAATCTCGTTCTTGGTGTTCGAAAGCTGGCTGTCAGCGGGGGGCAGCAGATCGTCGATCTGGCGGTTGCGCGTATCGAGCCGCGCGATATCCGCGTGAATGTCGCGCTGCTGCTTGTGCATATCGACGACCGATTGCACCAATTGGCGCGCGCTCGAATAGCTCATCTTGTCGGCACCGCTGGCCTTGAGTGACTGCATCACCTGCTGCTGCGCCGATGCCACCATCAGCACCGTCAGGAACGCCGCCGCGATCAACAGCGACGCCAACGTCCGGTATGCCCCGCGAAAAACCGGCCCCGTCAAAAACCCACTCATTGCCCCGCCCCTGGCTGTGATCACTGCCGACGCTACGCTTCCCGCGCTGCAAGTCCATCGAAATCACCACGTCGGGCGGTTGACGTTCGCGTCACCTGCGCCGATAAGCATGGCCTTCGGGTGGAACCGCATCCGAGTCCTATTGCAATTCTTGGGGAAGAATTATGGCGCGGCAAGCAATGCCTTTGGCAGATTATCAGGCACTGGTTGGCACCGAAGTCGGGGTGTCCGACTGGATATTGGTCGATCAGGCGAAGATCGACGTGTTTGCCGATGCGACCGGCGATCACCAGTTCATCCATGTCGATCCGGTGAAAGCCGCCGCGACGCCGTTTGGCACCACCATCGCGCACGGCTATCTGACCCTGTCACTGCTCCCCGTCATGACCTATGGCGCGATGCCGGGGATCGAGGGCACCAAGATGGGGGTCAATTACGGGCATAACAAAGTGCGCTTCATGGCGCCGGTCAAATCGGGCAGCCGCGTGCGCGGGCGCTTCAAACTGGCCGATGTAACGGTGCGCAAGGACGGATCGGTGCAGACGACGACTGAAGTTTCGGTCGAGATCGAAGGCAGCGACAAGCCCGCGCTGATCGCCGAATGGCTGACGCTGGCGTATATTTAGGAGAAGAATCATGACACGTATCGAATTGCTGTCGAAGCCATTTCCACCCGAATTCGCGGTGATTGCCGAGCGCGTTTCCGCGCCGGGTGCCGAGCCGCTGGCGTTGTTCACGATGATGGGCAAATCGATGCGTGCGCTCGAAAAGTTCATGGGCGGCTCGATGGCCGGACGTGGCCCGCTGGGGATGCGCGAGAAGGAAATCGTCATCGACCGCACTGTGGCCAAATGCGGCAATAGCTATGAATGGGGGCTGCATATCAAGCATTTCGCCGCCAAGGCCGAGCTGACCGATGCACAGGTCAAGTCGCTGGCGCTGGGCGATGGCGATGACGGCAATTGGAGCACCGGCGACGCGACGCTGATCGCCACGGTCGATGCTTTGCTCGCCAATAAAAAGCTTTCGGATGCCGAGTTTGCGCGGCTGGCAGCGTCGTTCGACGAAGCGCAGCGTTTCGAAATTATCCAGCTGGTCGGCTTTTATCATTCGGTGTCATTGTTGTGCGGCGCGTTTGCGCTGCCCAACGAGCCCGGCACCGCGACCATTCCAACCGCCTGATTTAACTCAACTTTGACTTGAAGGAGCATTCCCATGCGTGAAGCAGTAATCGTTTCGACCGCCCGCACACCCATTGGCAAGGCGCACCGCGGTGCATTCAACGCCACGCCGTCGCCGACGCTGGCGGGGCATTCGATCGCACACGCCGTCAAGCGCGCCGGTATCGAGGGTGCCGAAGTGGACGACGTTGTCTTCGGGGCGGCGCTGCAACAGGGCGTCCAGGGCGGCAATATCGCGCGCACTGCGCTGCTGCGCGCCGGGCTGCCGGTATCTGTTGCCGGGCAATCGCTCGACCGCCAATGCGCTTCGGGGCTGATGGCGATTGCCACAGCGGCGAAGCAGATCATCGTTGACGGCATGCAGATCACCATTGGTGGCGGCGTTGATTCGATCTCGATGGTGATGACGCCCAAGATGAATGTCGGCTCGGACCCGGCGCTGGTGGCGATGCATCCGGCAATCCATATGCCGATGCTGCAGACCGCCGAAATCGTCGCCAAGCGCTACAACATCAGCCGCGACCGCCAGGACGAATATAGCTTTGAATCGCAGATGCGCACCGCCGCCGCGCAGCAGGCGGGCAAGTTCGACGACGAAATCGTGCCGCTGCCGAGCAAGATGGCGATGGTCAACAAGGAGACCAAGGAAGTCACCTATCACGACGTGACGCTGACCAAGGACGAGGGCAACCGCCCCGAAACGACGCTGGCCGGCTTGAAGGGCTTGTCGCCGGTGATTGAGGGCGGCTGCATCACTGCGGGCAACGCCAGTCAGCTTTCGGATGCGTCGAGTGCGGCCGTGCTGATGGAAGCCGGCGAAGCGGCGCGGCGCGGATTGACGCCGCTGGGTGCGTATCGCGGCATGGCGGTGGCGGGACTCGAGCCCGACGAAATGGGCATCGGGCCGATTTATGCGATCCCGAAATTGCTCAAGCAGCACGGGCTGAAGATCGACGACATTGGGCTTTGGGAACTAAACGAGGCGTTTGCCGTGCAGGTGATTTACTGCGCGGAAAAGCTCGGCATCGATCACGCCAAGCTCAACGTCAACGGCGGCGGCATTTCGATCGGCCACCCGTTCGGCATGTCGGGCGCGCGGCTGACCGGTCATGCGCTGATCGAGGGCAAGCGCCGTGGGGTGAAGTATGTTGTTGTGACGATGTGTGTTGGTGGCGGAATGGGCGCTGCGGGTCTGTTTGAGGTCTTGTAGCGCGTAGCGCGGCCAGTGCGTAAGGCGAAAATTGCCCTTAGCGACTTCGTATTACGCGCGGCCCCGCACAAGCCCGTCCGGCTGGGCGGAGGCAATCAGCCAACGAACCCGTCCGACGTGGCTTTGCCACGACGCTCATCCCTCGCCCGCTCCCATAAGACATCTTGCGCCATTCCCAACACATCGCTAGGCAATTGCGCGTCTGGGGAGGACGCTTAGGCGCCGCTTCGGCCGCAGCACCATCGCTGCAATGCAATTTTTAAGGGAAGCCCCTAGATGCAGATCAAACACCTCGCCGCAGCCTTGCTCGGTGCCACCATGCTGTCGTTCAGCCCCGTGCTGGCGCAGGCACAGACCGACGCGGCGACCACCGCCGCTGCCGCCGCGCCCGAAAAGCCGCTGACGGCTGCCGACCTCAAGCCGTTGCAGGCCGAACTGCAATCGGCGCGCAAAGAGGTTGTGGCGCAGACTTTGTTGTTGACGCCGGATGAGTCCACCAAATTCTGGCCGGTTTATGACCAGTATATTGCCGAGCTTTCGAAGATCAACGACGAGAAGTTCGCGCTGATCGCCGGATATGTGAATGATTTCGGCAAGATCGGCGACAAGCAGGCAACCGACTTTATCACGCGCGCGCTCGCGGTCGACACCAAGCAAGACCAGCTGCGTTCGAAATATGTGCCGCTTATTGGCAAGGTGCTGCCGGGCGTTAAAATGGCGACATTCTTCCAGATCGACCGCCGTTTGCAAATGCTGGGTGACCTGAAGGTCGCTTCGAGCTTCCCGCTGTTGCAGGCGCAAGCTGCCGCCAAGTAAGCAGACTTAGCCCCAAAGATCGCGTTCGGGCGGTGCCATGTCACCGCCCGAAAACGCGATGCCGTTTGGCCGGTCCTCGATCAGCAGCGGCCCGTCTAGATCGACAAACTGGCTTTGCATGCCGATGAAAAACGCCGGCGCGACGCCGAGCGAAGTCGAGAGCATGCACCCCGTCATCAGCCCGATTCCGCGCAGTTTGGCGGCGTGGGAGAGTGCATGGGCTTCGGTCAGGCCACCGGCCTTATCGAGTTTGATGTTAATGAAGCGGTAGCGGCCGATGATGGCATCAAGGCTGGCGCGGTCATGGAGGCTTTCATCGGCACACAGCGGCAGCGCGGATTTGACATGATCGAGCAGCGCATCCTGCCCGTGCGGCACCGGTTGTTCGATGAGTTCGACGCGCAACTCGGCCATGGCGTGCGACAGTGCCTCGATATCCTGACCGCCCCAGGCTTCGTTGGCATCGACGATGAGCCGCGCGTGCGGGGCGCCGCGACGGACGGCGGCGACGCGTTCGAGATCGCCCTCCCCCGACAATTTGAGTTTGAGCAGTTCATAGCCGCCGGCGGCGCGCGCATGGGCCTCCATGACGCCGGGTTCGCCGAGGCTGATGGTGAAGGCGGTGAGCAGTCGGCGCGGGCGCGGCAAGCCGAGCATCTGCCAGACGGGGGTGCCCGAAGTTTTAGCTTCCAGATCCCAAAGTGCTGCATCGAGCGCATTGCGCGCAGCCCCGGCGGGCATCAACGTCAGCAGGTCGGCGCGAGAGGCGCCGGAGGCGATGGCATCGCTTTGTGCAGCGATCGCGGCGACGACGCTTTCGGCGGTTTCGCCGCGATAGTAGATCGCGGTGGCCTCGCCGCGACCCTGATGTGCGGCTTGGGTGATCTGAGCGACGACGACATCGACGTGCGTTTTGGCGCCGCGCGCGATGGTAAAGGCGCCGCGCACGGGGAAGCGTTCGATACGCGTGGTGAGGCGGCGGTTCATGGCGCCCATGTCTATCGGGCGGCAGCCGCTTGCGCTAGACTTGCCGGGCAGAAACGGAGGCGACGATGGAAGACAATGAGGAAGTCCAGCTCGATCCGGTGGCGACGGTGGCACGGATTACCGCGCTCGAGATATTGGTGCGGCAGATGATGATCATCCAGCTGCGTATTTTGCACGAGATGAAGCAGATCGACCTCAACCCGGCGTATGTCGAGACGCTGGCAGGGCTTTATACCGAGAAGGTCGATGAATCGAAGATCATCGATTCATCGTCGCCCGAGGTCAATTACGAGTTCAAGGTCAATGTCATCCACAATCTTGAACGGTTCTTCGACGAGATTAGCGACCATTTGCGCGAGAATCCCTGAGCCTAATTATAGGCGATTTCGGCGTGGAGGACGGGGCCATATCCGGCGAAGCCGATGTCAAGATCGGGGCCATTGTGGCCGTGGCGCGGGATGACGACGCTGCTATGGCGCGGGCGAGCGACGCCATCGACGATGAGGTGATCGTCATCGAGTGCAAAAAGCAGCTGTGTCTTGTCGGTGCGGCCGAAACGCGTTTCGGGGCAGCAGATCTTGCGCGACAGTTCATGGGCGACGCCGCGCCGGCTCATCAGGTTGAACACCAGAACAGGCTTGTCGACAATAGCCATTTCGACGTCATCCTCGCCGGCGAAAGTATAGGGCGATGAATCGGGGGTCATCGCGATGGCGACGCGGTTGTTGACCATCAAGGCGCCGCCGTCGCCAAGCAAGGCGAGGCTGCGATCGACGCCGCGATATTCGGAAAACGGCAAGTCGGCATGGACGACCGCGATGCTGGCGCGCCAGTCGAATTCATGGTCATCGTGCGTGCTTGGCTCGGCATGGATTTCGTGCGCCACGCCACCGCCGTTACGCCAAGGCATGGCGCGAT
>Ga0209023_10004894_pt1 | contig 14948 bp, 16 predicted proteins | sample LakOneMetagenome_FD_187468 | JGI IMG/M metagenome (GOLD analysis project Ga0209023, IMG submission 187468) | Freshwater and sediment microbial communities from Lake Erie, Canada (SPAdes) (version 2) | ecosystem: Environmental > Aquatic > Freshwater > Lentic | place: Lake Erie, Canada... | reverse complement strand
GAGCCCCGATGAAGCTCAGGATGGCGGGGAGGACGGTCAGCGCCGCGACCACGGTGCAGGCGACGGCGATGCTCGCCGCGACCGCGACGCCGTAGAGGAAGCTCACGCCGAGCGCGAACATCCCGAGCAGCGCGATGCAGACGGTGATGCCCGCGAAGAGCACCGCGCGTCCGGACGTGTCGAGCGCGTCGACGATCGCCTCCTCGACCGGCTTGCCGGCCTGGATGCCCTGGCGCATCCGGGTGACGATGAAGAGCGCGTAGTCGACACCGACGCCGAGGCCGATCAGCAGCGACAGCTCGGAGGAGAACGTCGCGATCGAGATCACGTGCGAGAGCAGGCCGGTGAGGCCGAGCGCGACGCCGAGCGCGAGGCCGGTGATCAGCAGCGGGGTGGCCGCGGCCAGGAGCGAGCCGAACACGAGCAGCAGCACGATCAGCGCGGCGATCACGCCGATGACGGTGCTGTTGAGGTTCGGCTGGTTGGCCTGCCGGGCGACCTGTCCGGAGACCTCGACCTGCAGCCCGTCGCCGGCGCCCGAGCGCGCGGCGTCGACGAATCGCTTGGACTCGGGTGTGAGGTACTTGATCGACTCCTTCTCCAGGCGGACGTCCGCGAACGCGATGCGGCCGTTCTGCGACACCTGCGCGGCGCCGGCCGCCCCGAAGGGCGACTGCACGGAGACGACGCCCGGGAACTGCTTCAGCCGGTCGAGCGTCTCCTGGATCCGCTGTTTGGCGGCGGCGTCGCGCACCGTGCCCTGCTTGACCGCGAAGACGACCCGCTCACTGTCGCCGGCGGCCTTCGGCGCCGACTCCTGCAGCAGGTTCTGCGCGTCGAAGCTCTGCGTCCCGCTGAGCTTGAACGTGTCGCGGTAGGCGGTGCCCGCGGACTGCGATGCGGCCGACACGCCGAAGAGGGCGACGATCCAGACGACGATGACGATGACGCGGTGCTGAACGCACCAGTGGGCGAGTCTGCGCATGAGTGGCGGGTGTCCTGAGGTCGTGGAGGGAGGGAGGAGAGGGGAGCGGGTCAGCTGCGCCCGTGGGCGCCGGAGAGGTAGAGGGAGACGATGACGGCGGCCGCGCGCTCGACGGACATCCGCCCGTCCTCGACGGACGGCGCGAGGGTCTTCATCAGGGAGCCGAAGAGATCGCGGTGCTGCTCGGCGTCGAGGTCGTCGCGCAGGTCGCCGTCGCGCAGGCCTCGGCGGAACACCGCGAGGACCTGGCTGCCGATGGTGGCGTTGGCCTTGGCCTCCTGCACGGCGCCCTCGCCGGCCGCGTCGACGAGCCGCTTCAGCGACACGAACTCGAGCTGCGCACCGAGCATCAGGCGCGCGAGGCGCGCGAGCGCTTCGCCGAGCGGAACGCTGTCCAGCTCGGCGCCGTCCAGGCGCGCGCCGATGTCGGCGATCGCACGGGCGACGAGCTGCCGCACGAGGGCCTCGCGCGACGGGACGTGCCGGTAGAGCGTCGCGCGCCCGACACCCGCCGCCTCGGCGACCTGCGTCATGCTGGGAAGATCGCCGCTCGCGGAGATGAGCCGCGACGCCGCGTCGAGGATGCCCTCGGCGACCCGGTCGAGCGGGGCCTGCTGCTGTGCCGGCGCCTGGGTCACAGGCTGCACGGGGGGAGCGGGCTGAGACGCCACTGTCTCATCATGAGACAGCACCGTACCAAACCGTCAAGGTGTTGCTGCGGTGACGGTCCGTGGCTCGCCGGTGCTCGTACACTCGGCGTGGACCGCATGGGACATGCACCCGAGAAGATCCTGCTCGCCGCTCCGCGCGGGTACTGCGCCGGCGTCGACCGCGCGGTGCAGACGGTCGAGCGCGCGCTCGAGCTGTACGGGGCGCCCGTGTACGTCCGCAAGGAGATCGTGCACAACAAGCACGTCGTCGAGCAGCTCCGCGACCGCGGCGCCATCTTCGTCGACGAGCTCGGGGACGCCATCCCCGAGGGCGCGATCACGGTCTTCAGCGCGCACGGCGTGTCCCCGGCCGTCCACGCCGACGCCGAGCGCCGCAACCTGCAGACGATCGACGCCACGTGCCCGCTCGTCACGAAGGTTCATCGTGAGGCGGTCAAGTTCGCGGGCGAGGGCTACACGATCGTGCTGATCGGCCACGACGGCCATGAGGAGGTCGAGGGCACGATGGGCGAGGCGCCAGAGGCGATCGTGCTGGTCGAGACGGTGGCCGACGTCGACGCGCTCGAGGTCGCCGATCCGGACAAGCTCGCCTACATCTCGCAGACGACGCTGTCGGTCGACGAGACGCTCGCCATCATCACCCGGCTGCGCGAGCGGTTCCCGAACATCACGGGCCCGCGCACCGACGACATCTGTTACGCCACGACGAATCGCCAGGCCGCGGTCAAGCAGCTCGCACCGCTGTGCGAGCTCGTGCTCGTCATCGGCTCACGCAACTCGTCGAACTCCAACCGGCTCGTCGAGGTCGCGCGCGAGCACGGCGCCGACTCGTACCTCATCGATCACGAGGAGCAGGTCGAGGAGGAGTGGCTCGAGGGCGTGAAGACGCTGGGCATCACGTCGGGCGCGAGCGCCCCCGAGGAGCTCGTCCAGCGGCTCGTCCAGTCGTTCCGCGACCGCGGGACCACCGACGTCGAGGAGTTCGAAGTCGTCCAGGAGGACGTGCGCTTCATGCTCCCGAAGTCGATCCGCCAGGCGCTGGCGGCGCAGGCCGGCTGAGCCACGCGCGCAGTTCCTCGTCGTGCTCGCCGAGCCGCGGCGGGCGCATGCGGGGCAGTGCGGGCGTCTCGCCCAGGCGCAGCGGTGAGCGCGCCGTGCGCACGCCGTCGAGGTCCGCGACCGGCTCCAGGCCGAGGCGCTCGGCCAGGGCGAACGCCTCGCCGACGTCGTTGACCGGCCCCGCGGGCACGCCCGCGGCGTTGAGGCGCTCGGCCCACGCCTCGGCGGTGTCGCCGGCGAACGCCGCCTCCAGTTCCGCGCGGAGCGCCTCACGGTTGCCGACCCGCTCCGCGTTCGTCGCGAACCGCGGGTCGCTCGCGAGCTCGGAGCGTCCGAGGACACCGCACAGCCGCTCGAAGATGGCGTCGTTGCCGCCGGCGAGTGCGATGTCCCGGTCGGCCGCCGCGAACGTCTCGTACGGCGCGATCGACGGGTGGCGATTGCCCGACCGGCCGGGAACGACGCCCGTGTTGAGGAACGACGAGCCGAGGTTGAGCAGCGAGGCGAGGGCGCTGTCCATCAGCGAGACCTCGACGTGCTGCCCCGCGCCCGACGACGATCGGGCCTGCAGGGCCGCGAGCGTGCCGATCGTCGCGTAGAGCCCGGTGAGCATGTCCGCGAGCGCCGTGCCCGGCTTCAGCGCGTGGCCGTCCGCCTCACCCGTGATCGACATGTAGCCGCTCATCGCCTGCACGAGCAGGTCGTAGCCCGGAAGCCCGCGCGTCGCCTCGCCGGATCCGAAGGCGCTGATCGAGGTGTAGATCACGCGCGGATTGCGCTCGCGGACCGCCTCGTAGCCCAGGCCCAGGCGGTCCATCGCGCCGGGGCGGAACGACTCGAGGACGACGTCGGCGCGCGCGCACAGCTCCCGCGCGAGCTCGTTGTCCCCGGGGTCGCGCAGATCGAGGACGAGCGAGCGCTTGTTGCGGTTCAGGCCGAGGTAGTAGGTCGACCCCTCGTCCACGAACGGGGGACCCCACTGGCGCGTGTCGTCGCCGGTCCCGGGTCGCTCGACCTTCACGACGTCGGCGCCGAGATCGCCGAGCGTCTGCGTGCAGAGCGGCCCGGCGAGCACGCGGGAGAAGTCGGCGACGAGCAGGCCCTGCAGGGCGGCGTCCGGCATGGAGCGGCAGGTTACGCTGCGCCCCCGCATGCGCACCCTCGTCATCAGCGACCTGCACCTCGGCTCACGGCGTCCCGTGGACATCCTGCGGCGCCCGGAGCCGCTCGACGCGCTCTGCGCGTACGTGCGGGACGTCGATCGTCTCGTCCTCCTCGGCGACGTGCTCGAGCTGCGCCACGGCCCGGCGCGTGAGGCGCTCGCCGCCGCGCAGCCGGTCTTCGAGGCGCTCGGCGCGGCGCTTCCCAAGCGCGCCGAGGTCGTCATCACCGCGGGGAACCACGACTACCCGCTCGTCGCGCCATGGCTCGCGGAGCGCGGCGCGCTCACCGAGCCGCCGCCGCTCGGGCTCGAGTCGCGGACCGGCCCGGATGCCTCGCCGGCGACCCGCGCGATCGCGGGCTGGCTCGGCCCGAAGCAGACCGTGACGGTGGCCTATCCCGGCATCTGGCTGCGCGACGACGTCTGGGCGACCCACGGCCACTACCTCGACCGGCTGATCACGGTCCCGACGTTCGAGCGCCTCGCGGCGGGCGGGATGGCCCGCGTCGTCGGTCGGCTCCCCGAGGACGGCTCGCGCGTGACGAGCGAGGACTTCGAAGCGGCGCTCGCGCCGATGTACGCGTGGCTCGACCAGATCGCGAACGGGCGCGCCGCAGGCGGCCGCTGGGTGACGGGCGCGGCGACGGCGAAGGCGTGGTCGCTGCTCTCGGCCGACGGGCGTGCGCCGCTGCGCGGCCGCGCGCTCGCCGCGATGCTGCCGCTTGGAATCGCCGGGATCAACCTCGCGGGGCTCGGCCCGGTGAGCCACCGGCTGTCATCCGACGACCTGCGCGTCGCGAACATCGCCGCCATCTCCGGCGTCGTGCGCCTGCTCGGGGTCGACGCGGACCACGTCGTGTTCGGGCACACCCACTGCGCCGGCCCGCTCGACTGGATGGACCCGGCCGAGTGGCGGGTCGCCGGCACCCGGACCCAGCTCGTCAACACCGGGTGCTGGACCGAGGAGCCGCGGATCAACGCCAGCGAGATGCGCAGTCCCTACAGGCCCGGGCGCGGGATCCTCGTCGAGGAGACCGGGCCGCCCCGGCTCGTGACGATCGCCGACGACATCGGCCACCGCCCCGACCACACGTACTAGAGCGGGGCGAGGCCGGGAAGGAACGCGGTCTGCAGGACCGTGACGCCCGGCGTCGCCGTCACCGTCACCGTCCCGGCCTCGTGGCGCTCGTGGCGGATGACCCGGTGGGCGCCCATGCGGTCCAGCTCGTGCGGCGCGCCGTTGACGGTCACCGTGCCGGGCCGGTCCACGACGACCCAGACCTCGCCGGCGGCATACGGCCCGGAGTACGCCCCGTCGACGTCGGGCGTGGGCACCACGATCGGCACGTCGTCGTCGTCGGCGGGATCGAAGAGCGGGGTGAGCGGCTCGTCGAGCTCCAGCAGTTCCTGGATGGCCCGTTCGGTGCCCGCGTAGTCGCCCTCGCCGTGATGGGTCTCGAACAGCTTGAGCGGCGGCGCGAAGAGGTAGCGCGACGGCCACCCCGGCGCCGCGTACGCGCGCCAGAGCAGAAAGGCCGGGTCGAGCGCGACGGGGTAGGGGATGTCCATCCGCTCGATCGCCTCGCGCACCCGCGCCTCGTCGCGGCCGGCATCGAGACCGGGGGCGTGCACGCCGATCACGCGCAGTCCGGCCCCGGTGTCCGCGTAGCGCTCGTGCCACGCCCGCAGGTAGGGGAGGGTCCGATGGGAGCTGGGGCGGCACACGTCCCAGAACTCGATCAGCACGGGGTGGCGGGCCTGCTGCGCGATGTGCAGCGGCGCGCTGTTCACCCACACCAGGTCCTTCGGGAATGGCGGCGCCGCGATCGTGTCGACGGGCGAGCGCATGAGAGGTCGGCGCGGGACGCTAGCATCGCGCTTCGGCGCCCGCCGAACCACCGAAACGCAGAGGGGATCAGCATGGACTTCTTCGCCGAGCTCGACGCCGTTCGCGAGCGCTGGAATGTGCTCGAGCATCCGTTCTACACCCGCTGGTCCGCCGGCGAGCTCACGCTCGACGAGCTGGCCCTCTACTCCGGGCAGTACCGCCACGCCGTGACGGCGCTGGCCGCCGCGTCCGCGAACACGGCCGCCGTCGCGGAGGGCCCGCTGGCCACCGCGCTCGCCGGCCACGCGGCCGAGGAGGCCTCGCACGTCGAGCTGTGGGACCGGTTCACCGAGGCCGTCGGCGGCGACGCCGGCGCCGCGCCGACGCCCGAGACCGCGGCCTGCGCCGAGGCCTGGGCGGGCGACGGCGAGCGGCCGCTGCTGACGTCCCTCGTCGCGATGTACGCGATCGAGTCGGCCCAGCCGGCGATCGCGGAGACCAAGCGCGAGGGCCTCGTCGCCCACTACGGCTTCGATCCCGCGAGTGACGCGACCGTCTACTTCGATCTGCACGCGACGCTCGACATCGAGCACGCCGCGCAGGAGCGGGCCCTGATCGAGCCGCGGCTCGACGGCGCCGACGTCGAGGCGCTGCTCGCCGAGGCGGAGTCCGTGCTGCGCGCCAACTGGGAGCTGCTCGACGGCGTCGAGCGGGCACTCGGTCGCGCGCCGGAGCCGGCCGCCTCCTGATCGCACTGCCCGATCCGCAGCTGCGCGACGACGTGGTCGCGCTGCGCGCGTGGGCGGAGACGGATGTCCCCGCCCTCGTGCGCGCCTGCTCGGATCCGCTGACGCAGCGCTACACGTCCGTCCCGACGCCGTACACGCCGGAGGACGCGCGCCTGTTCGTCGCGGGAGGCCGGTCGGACACGGGTCTCCCGCTCGCCGTAGTGCGGGCCGACGACGACGCGCAGGTCATCGGCGCCGTCGGGCTGCACGCGGTCGACATCGAGCGGGCGCGCGGCGAGATCGGCTACTGGACCGCCCCCTGGGCACGGCGCGAGGGCGTCGCGAGCCGTGCGCTCGCGCTGCTCGCGGGCTGGGCGATCGCGCCCGGCGGGCTGGGGCTGCGGCGCGTCGAGCTGTACGCCGAGCCCGACAACCTCGCGTCGCAGATGGTCGCCGAGCGCGCACGGTTCCAGCGCGGCGACCTCGTGCGCGGCGGGATCGCTCTGCGCGGGCGCCGTCGCGACGTGGTGCGCTTCGTGCTGGAAGCCTGATCAGAACCGGCTCGCGACCCTGGGAATTCTGCGAGAGTGTCGCCCAGGGTCCGGCCTCGGATGGCCGGCCCTGTGTTCACGCAGGTCCAATCTCCAGAGGAGGAGTGTCCATGAAGCGCATCGCGCTTATCGCGGTGGCAGCGCTGATCGCGCTGGCGGTGGCGGCGTCCCCCGCGTCCGCCATCCAGTCGGTCCAGAAGTTCTCGGCCGTCGTCAAGCCGAGCAAGGCCGGGACGAAGAAGAAGCCGCAGGCCGTGTCGCTGTCGGCGAACCCGTACTTCGACACCAACGCGCCGGACCTGGACAACCAGGTCCAGTTCGCAACGGTGAACGCGAACGTGTTCTTCCCCAAGGGCGGCGTCTACAACGGGAAGTACTTCCCGTCGTGCGCACCGTCGACCGTGTTCCAGGACGAGAAGCAGTGCCCGAAGGGCTCGCGCGTCGGCACCGCCGACGGCTTCGGCAAGGGCCTCGGCCTCGACGAGTCGGTCAAGGGTCAGTTCTTCAACGTCCCCGGCGGCAAGGGCACGACGCTCCTGGTCACCGGTGAGAGCCCGCTGATCATCCGGGAGATCGTCAACTCGACGCTGACGACCCTGAGCGATCCCGACTACTCGTACAAGCTGTCGTTCTCGGTGCCGCGCAACCTGCAGTCGCCGGCCCCGGGCGTCATCGCCTCGGTGATGAAGTTCAACTCCACGATCCCGGTGCAGTACGTCACCAAGGGCAAGGGCAAGAAGAAGAAGAAGATTCCGCTTCTCGCCACGAACTCGTGCCCGCCGAGCGGGCTGTGGAAGTTCAAGTACATCGCCGACTACACGACGACGTTCGACTCCGCGATCGAGAGCTCGCAGACCGTCGAGACGACGCAGAAGTGCACCAAGTAGCACGCGCTTCGCAGCAGTCGCTGTGATCACGGGGCGGGCCTTCGGGCCCGCCCCGTATCTTTTCCGGCGTGTCCCTCCGGCGTCTGCTCGCCGCCGCCCCAGCGGTGGCGACGCTCTGTCTCGTGGCGCCGGCGAGTGCGTCCGCGCACGGGATCTCCCAGCGCGCGGACCTGCCGATACCTGAGTGGCTGTTCGCGTGGGGCGCGGCGCTCGTGCTCCTCGCCTCGTTCGTCGCCCTGTCGGTGCTGTGGCGGCGTCCCGTGCTCGAGCGCGCGCGGGAGCGCGCGGTCCTGCGGGTGCCGCTCGCGCTGGAGGCGCTCGCCGGCGTCATCGGCGTCGCGGCGTTCGCCGCCGTCGTCTACGCGGGCCTCGCCGGCAACCAGACGACGACCGCGAACCTCGCGCCGACGGCCATCTTCGTGCTCTTCTGGGTCGGCGTTCCCTGCGCGAGCGTCCTGCTCGGCGACGTGTTCGCGGCGTTCAGCCCCTGGCGCGCGACCGGCCGGTTCGCCGGCTGGCTCGCGGCCAAGGTCGCGGGCTCCGACCTGCCGACCCCGCTGACCTACCCCGAGCGGCTCGGCCGCTGGCCCGCCGCGTTCGGAATCCTCGCGTTCGCGTGGATCGAGCTCGTCTACGTGGGTCGCGCGGATCCGAGCCATCTCGCGGTCCTCGCGCTCGTCTACGCCGCAGTGATGCTCGCCGGGATGAGCTTCTACGGCGTCGATGTCTGGACGCGCAACGCCGACGGCTTCGGCGTCGCGTTCGGGCTGCTCGCCCTGCTCGCGCCGCTGCACTGGTCAGATCGCGAGCTGCGGATCCGCGCTCCCCTCGCGGGGGCGACGGCGATGCCGCAGGTCTCCGGCGCGGTCGCGATGGTGGTCACGATGATCGGCACCACGACGTTCGACGGCTTCTCACAGGGCAGCGTCTGGACGGGAACCGACGGCCTGCTGCAGCGGCTGACCGACAGCCTCGACGGTTTCGGGTTCGGCCGCGAGGCGGCGATCCAGGGGGCCGGCACGATCGGCCTGCTCGCCGTCGTCCTGATCGTCGCGGGGCTCTACCGGCTCGGCGTCGCCGGCATGCACTCCGTGGGCGGCGGGCTCTCGAGCGACGAACTGGCGCGGCGGTTCGCGCACACGCTGATCCCGATCGCGTTCGCGTACCTCGTCGCGCACTACTTCTCGCTGCTGCTGTTCCAGGGGCAGGCGATCGTCTACCTGATCTCCGATCCGCTCGGGCAGGGCTCCGACATCTTCGGCACGTCCTCCTCGACGATCGACTACTCGCTGATCGGCGCGAACGGCATCTGGTACGTCCAGGTGGCCGCGCTCGTCACCGGCCATGTCGGCGCCCTCGTGCTCGCCCACGACCGCGCTCTCTCGCTCTGGGGGGACTCGAAGACGGCGACGCGGTCGCAATACTGGATGCTGCTCGTGATGGTGACCTTCACCTGCCTCGGCCTCTGGCTCCTGTCGGCGGCGTCCCAGTGACGCTGCCGCTCGCACACGCGGGCCACTGGTACCACGCGGTGCTCTACATGGCCCCGGTCCTGCTGATCGCGGCCGCCCTGTGGTGGAGCGGGCGTCGCGATGCGCGCGAGCGTGCCGAGCGCGCGGACCGCACGCCCGACGGGCCGCCTCAGGACTGAGCGCCGCGGCGCTCGAGCGCGCGCAGGTCGTGCGCGAGGCCCTCGGGCGTGAGCTGGTCCACGGGGAACGAGACGCGGGCGACGCCGGTGTCGTCCAGGAGCACGACCGAGGCGGAGTGCTCGCGACCGCCCGTGCCCTGCGGCTGGATGCCGAACGTCCGCCACACGCGCTGCAGCTGCGCGTCGCTCCCGAGCAGGAACCGCATCCGTCCCGTCATCTGCTGCTTGGCGAGGAACGCGCGGGCGCGGGCGGGGGTGTCGTTCGCGGGATCGACGCTGACGGCGAGCACCGGCACGTCCTTCCCGAGGTCGTCGAGTGCGCCGCGGATCTGCTGCGTCATGGTCGGGCAGTCGTTCTTGCACGTCGTGTACATGAACGTCACGACCACGGGCCTGCCGCGAAGGCCCGCCACCGCAACGCGGCGGCCGTCCTGATCCGCCAGTGCGAAGTCCGCGGCCGGCGCCGCGGGGCGGATCGCTCCCGCGAACCCGCCCGTGATCGCGGGCTGCTCCGTGTCGCCGGAACCGGGGTCGGCGAAGATCACGAACCCGGCGATCGCCAGGAGCGCGAGGGTGCTGACGGCCATCAGCGCAAGGCGCACACGAGGGTTCTGCATGCGCCGTCCAGAGTAGAGCCGGCGGGCGCCGGCGGGGCCGCTCAGGCTTCGACGAGCCCGCGCCGGATCGCGTAGCGCACGAGCTCCACGCGGTCGCGCATGCCGAGCTTGCGCAGGATGTTCCCGCGGTGCGACTCGACGGTCTTCTCGCTGAGGTGCAGGATCTCGCCGATCTCGCGGTTCGTGTGCGCCTCGGCGATGAGCTTGAGGACCTCCTGCTCACGGTGCGTCAGCGGCTCCGAGGGGCCGGCGGTCTCATCCGACATCCACTCGCGGATCAGCGTCTCGGTGGCGGCGTTCGTGAGGAACGGCTCGCCGCGGCCGACGGCGTGCACGGCGTCGACGAGGTCGACGTCCGCCTCGCGCTTGAGCACGTAGCCGGACGCGCCGGCCTTCAGGGCCTCGAAGACGTAGCGCTCGTCATCGTGCATCGAGAGCATCAGCACGCTGACCTCGGGCGCGTGGGCCTTGATCTCGCGCGTCACCTGCAGGCCGGTGAGCCGCGGCATCGAGACGTCGAGGATCGCCACGTCGGGGCGCTCCGCGAGCGCGGCCTCCAGGGCGTCGACGCCGTCGGCCGCCTCGGCCACGACCTCCATGCCCGGCTGGCGCTCCAGCAGCAGCCGCAGCCCTCCGCGCACGACTCCGTGGTCGTCGGCGATCAGGATCGTGGTGCTCACGCGATGTTCTCCTCGAGACGCAGTTCGATGACGGTGCCGGTTCCGGGCTGCGACTGGATGCGCAGCATGCCCCCGGCGAGTGCGGCGCGCTCGCGCATCCCGAGCAGCCCGTGCGCCTGTGCGGCGACGGTCTCGGGGACGAAGCCGGAGCCGGAGTCCGCGATGCGGACGACCGTGGCTGCCTGCTCGCGGGTGACGCTCACGTGCACCTGGGGTGCATCGGCGTGTGTGGCCACGTTCGAGAGGCTCTCCTGGACGATTCGGTAGACGGCGATCTGCTGCTCGGACGTGAGGTCGTCCAGCGCGCCCGGCTCGATCTCGAGATCGGCCGCGATCGACGTCTGGCGCCCGAACTCGGCGACGTTCGTGCGCAGCGCCGCCGCGAGACCGTGGTCGTCGAGGGCGGACGGGCGCAGCTCGCGCGCCAGGCGCAGGAGCTCCTGCATCGCCTGTGCGGCGGCCTCGCGCGTCTCGCGCAGCTCCTCGCGCAGTTCCGGCGGTGCGTTCTGCGCGGTGGCCTGGAGGCGGAGCACGACGCCGGTGAGCGCCTGATTCGCCTCGTCGTGAAGGTCGCGTGCGATGCGGGCGCGCTCGTCCTCCTGCGCGCGCAGCACCGCGCCGGCGGTTCGCGAGCGCTCCTCCTCGAGCCGGTCGAGCATGCCGTCGAAGGCGCGGTAGAGGCGGGTGACCTCCTCGCTCTGGCCCGACGGCATCGCGGGCCGGCCGCGCAGCTCGGCGGCGTCGACCTGCTCCATCGTGTCGATCAGCCGCTCCAGCGGCTCGAAGCGCCGGCGCACCACGAGTGCGTTCACGAGCACCGTCGCGAGGATCGCCGCGACGAGCACGTAGAACCGGCGCCGCTCGTCACCGACCTGGATGTCGAGCTGGGCCGCGACGGCTGCGGCGAGCACCGCGGCGCTGATCAGCAGCGCGTTGACCGCGATCACCTGCGCGGGCAGCGACGGGTGCGGCACACGGCGCTGGGCCGGGCGGGTTGGGCGGGAGATGGCGGAGTCGGTCATGTTGGGGTCTTCACCCCATATCGGCCGGGTCGGGACGCTCCGATACCCCTGGTACAGCATCACGAGCGGCACAGGGTTTCACCCCCCAGACCCGGCGCCAACGCTGTGACCTCCGAAGCGCTGCGAAAGGGCGCCTCCCACCTCGGGAGGCGCCCTTTCGCTGTTGCGCCACCAGTCGCTATCCTTTCTGAAGTATGAATCTTGATCCGAATCAGGGGGTTTCATCGTGAGCGTGTCCGGTCCGGAGCTCCTCCGCCGCGTCCGCGAGCAGATCGTCGAGGTCGATCCGACCGAGGTCCTCGACCAGCTCGGCAACCCCGACGTCACGATCGTCGACGTGCGCGAGGCCGAAGAGGTCGCGCAGGGCAAGATCCGCGGCGCCGTCCACGTGCCGCGCAGCTACCTCGAGACACGCATCGAGGGCATCGCACCCGACCGCTCGAGGCGGGTCATCCTCTACTGCGCCTCCGGCAACCGCTCGGCCTTCGGGGCCAAGACCCTCACCGAGGACATGGGCTACGAGCACGTCGAGTCGCTCACCGGCGGCATCACGCTGTGGAAGGACCGCGGCTACCCCGTCGAGGTCCCGCGCACGCTCACGCCCGAGCAGCGCCAGCGCTACAGCCGCCACCTGCTGCTCCCCGAGGTCGGCGCCGACGGCCAGCAGAAGCTGCTCGACGCCAAGGTCCTCCTGCTCGGCGCCGGCGGCCTCGGCTCGCCGACCGCCCTCTACCTCGCCGCCGCGGGCGTCGGGACGATCGGCATCGTCGACGACGACGTCGTCGACGTCTCGAACCTGCAGCGCCAGGTCATCCACACCACGAGCGGCGTCGGCGAGCTCAAGGTGGACTCCGCCGAGCGGGCGATCCACGACCTCAACCCCGACGTCGACGTCGTCAAGTACGCCACACGCCTCGACGCCTCCAACATCGTCGACATCGTGCGCGGCTGGGACATGGTCGTCGACGGCGTCGACAACTTCCCGACCCGGTACCTGCTGAACGACGCGACCGTCCGCATGGGCATTCCCGTCGTGTCCGCCGCCATCCTCGGGTTCGAGGGCCAGCTCAGCGTGTTCAAGCCGCACGAGGGCCCCTGCTACCGCTGCCTGTTCCGCCAGCCGCCGCCCGCCGAGCTCGCACCGTCGTGCGGCGCCAACGGCGTGCTCGGCGTCCTGCCCGGCACCATGGGCCTGCTGCAGGCGACCGAGGTCGTGAAGCTCATCCTCGGCGTCGGCGACCCGCTGATCGGCCGGCTGCTCATGTACGACGCGCTCGGAGCGACCGTCACCGAGCTCAAGGTGCGGCGCGACCCCGAGTGCCCGATCTGCTCGCGCGACCCCAGCGAGATCACCGACGACGAGCTCGGCGTCTTCCCCGACTACGAGGCGTTCTGCGCCGCGGCGGGATAGGGTCCCGCGCCACATGGCAACCATTCGAATCCCCCCGGTCCTGCGTCCCTCCGTCGGCGGCGAGCGCGAGGTCAGCGCCGACGGCGACACCGTCGGCGACGTCCTGCGGAACCTCGCCGAGGCACACCCCGAGACCCGGGGCCAGCTCTTCGACGACGGCGGTGAGCTGAACCGCTACGTCAACGTCTACCTCAACGACGAGGACGTCCGCGTGCTCGACGGGCTCGACACCGCCGTCGCGTCAGCCGACGCGATCGTGATCCTGCCCGCCATGGCCGGCGGCGCCTGAGCCGCGCCCCATGGCGCAGCCGCCGCCCACAGCGGCGCGCCTGCGCGGCGTCGCCGGAAGTGCGGTCCGCGACATCCTCGCGCTGACCGAGCGGCCCGGCGTCATCTCCTTTGCGGGCGGCCTGCCCGAGCCCGGGCTGTTCGACACGACCGGCCTGCGCGAAGCATTCAGCCGCGCGCTCGGCGACGACACCGGCCGGCGGTCGCTGCAGTACTCGACCACCGAAGGCGACCCCGCGCTCCGCGAGCGCGTCGCCGGCCTCCTCACCGCGCGCGGCCTGCCGACCGGCCCCGACGAGCTGCTCATCACGAGCGGCTCGCAACAGGCGCTGACCCTCGTCGCCACCCTGCTGCTCGAGCCCGGCTCCGTCGTCCTCGTCGAAGAGCCCGGCTATCTCGCCGCGCTGCAGGCGTTCAAGCTCGCCGGCGCGCGGCTCGTGCCCGTCGACTGCGACGACGACGGGCTCGTTCCCCAGGCGCTCGAAGCGGCGGTCCTGCGCGAGCGGCCCGTCCTGCTCTACACCGTGCCGACGTTCCAGAACCCCACCGGCCGCACCCTGCCCTCCGGGCGCCGGCACGAGATCGCGCGGATCGCCGCCGAGCACGGACTCTGGATCCTCGAGGACGACCCCTACGGCGAACTGCGCTACGACGGCGAGCCCGTTCCGCCCATCGCCGCGCACCCCGACGTCGCCGACCGGGTGCTCGCGCTCTCCACGCTCTCCAAGATCGTCGCGCCCGGCCTGCGCATCGGATGGGTGCGCGCGCCCGCCAGCGTCCATCGGTCGCTCGTCATCGCCAAGCAGGCCGCGGATCTCCACACCTCGACCGTCGATCAGGCGGCGTCGGCTCTGTGGCTGTCGGATGCTGATCTGCCGGCGCACATGGAGCGCCTGCGGTCCGTGTATCGGGAGCGGCGGGATGCGCTTGTCGGTGGCCTGGGGGAGGCGCTGCCTGCCGGTAGTGTCTGGAACGTTCCCGGTGGTGGCATGTTCGTCTGGGCTCGGCTGCCGGATGGGTGGGATGCCTCGTCGCTTCTGACTGCGGCTCTGGCTCAGGACGTTGCGTTTGTTCCCGGGGCGCCGTTCTTCTGCGGCGAGCCCGACTCGGCCACGCTCCGGCTCTCCTTCACGACGCATTCGCCGGTGGAGATTGCGGAGGGGCTTGACCGGTTGCGCGCTGCCTGGGCTTGAGCCTGGTCGCGGATCTCGTGGCGCCTGGCCACGATCTCTCACTCCGCGTCCGGCCGACGGCTTCCATGGAACGCGGGGCCGGGCTCCGTTTGGGCGCGGGCGTGCTGGTCGGGGTTGTGGGCGTGGGTGGCTCCTCCCACGTGGGGCCTTTGGGTCGCTATATTTCGTAAAGCGATGAGTGTTCCACCGCTCGAGTCGCGCCCCTGCGGGGGGCG
>Ga0209023_10004892_pt1 | contig 14954 bp, 10 predicted proteins | sample LakOneMetagenome_FD_187468 | JGI IMG/M metagenome (GOLD analysis project Ga0209023, IMG submission 187468) | Freshwater and sediment microbial communities from Lake Erie, Canada (SPAdes) (version 2) | ecosystem: Environmental > Aquatic > Freshwater > Lentic | place: Lake Erie, Canada... | reverse complement strand
CGACGCAGGTCGAACCGCTGCCCGTGCAGCAGCTCTGCCATGAGGCTCCGAAACGGGCCGGCCGGCTGGACGACCTGATCAGCCGGATCGGCACGCGGATCGGGCTGGAAAACGTGCTGCGCTTTCTGCCCGCCGACAGCCATATTCCGGAACGCGGTTTCATCATCGCCCCGGCCGCCTATAGCGAACCGGCTGGGCTTTGGGTCAGCCCGCGCCCGCGCCCGTTGCGCCTGTTCCCGCCCGAACCCATCGCCGGCACCGTCCCGCAGCCGCCACGGCAGTTCCGCTGGCGGCGCATGGCTTTGTCTACCGCGCGGGCGACGGGGCCGGAACGGATCGCCCCGGAATGGTGGCTGCCGGATGAAAACTGGCGCAGCGGGGTACGTGATTACTGGCATGTCGAAACCCGGCAGGGGCGGCGGCTGTGGCTGTTCTACACGCCGCAAAACCCCGGCTGGTACGTGCAGGGGGAATTCGCATGAGCGAAAAACTGCGCGACCATCGGCAGGTTTCGGCGCTTCGGCTTGAAACATCCGCCCCGCCCCTTGGAGGAACCGGCTATGCCGAACTTTGCGTGACGACGAATTTCACCTTTCTGACCGGCGCATCCCACCCAGAAGAGTTGGTGGTGCGCGCCACCGAACTTGGCCTTGCCGCCATTGCCATCACCGACCGCAATTCTCTGGCCGGGGTGGTGCGAGCTTATTCCGCGCTGAAAGAGTTGCGGCACAAGGCCGAAGAGGCGATCCGGGTCCGGTCGCAGCACCGGATCGACAGCTGTTCTCGCCAGGAAATCGGGCAGGCCCAGGATATTGCGCGTCCCATGACCCCGCACCTGCCGAAACTGATCGTGGGCTGCCGGCTGGTGCTGCGCGACAGCCCGGTTCACTGGCTGGCCCTGCCGCAGGACCGGGCCGCCTATCAGCGCCTGACGCGGCTTTTGACATTGGGCAAGCGGCGGGCCGAAAAGGGCGTCTGTCACCTGGATCGCGCCGACCTGCTGGAGGCCTGCACCGGAATGGTGCTGATCGCGCTGCCACCGGCTGCGCTGGAAGAGGCGACCCCGCATATCCGGCAGATGCAGCACCGCTTTCCCGGTCATGTCTTTGTCGGCACCGCGCCGCGCTATGACGGATCCGATCAGGCCTGGCTGAATGCCTGCGCCAGGCTGGCCATGAAATGTTCGGCCCCCATGGTGGCGGTGGGCGATGTGCTGATGCACCGGGCCGCGCGCCGCCAGTTGGCCGATGTGCTGACCTGCATGCGCGAAGGCATCACCATCGACGCCATCGGCACCCGCGCCCTGCCCAATGCCGAACGCCGCCTGAAGGGTCGCGCGGATATGGCGCGTATCTTCCACCACCACCCGGCGGCGATCCGCCGCACGCTGGAAATCGCGGCCCGGTGCAGCTTCGATCTGTCCGAACTCAGCTATGAATACCCCGACGAGATGTCAGACGGAGAGGCGCCGCAGGCCCGGCTGGAGCGTCTGGTGCATGAGGGGCTGGGGCGCCGCTATCCGCAGGGTGCCCCGGACAAGGTGCATCTTCTGATGCAGAAGGAACTGGCGCTCGTTTCCGAGCTGAACTTTCCCGCCTATTTCCTGACCGTCCACGACATCGTGCAATATGCGCGCTCCAAGGACATCCTGTGCCAGGGGCGGGGGTCGGCCGCCAATTCGATCCTGTGCTATCTTCTGGGCATCACCGATGTCGCGCCCGACATGATCGCCATGGTGTTCGAACGCTTCATCTCGCGCCATCGCGGTGAGCCGCCCGATATCGATGTGGATTTCGAACATGAACGCCGCGAAGAGGTGATCCAGTGGATCTATGGCCGCTATGGCCGCCACCGCGCCGGGCTGTGCGCGACGGTGATCCATTTCCGCTCGCGCGCCGCGATCCGCGAAGTGGGCAAGGTGATGGGCCTGTCCCAGGACGTGACGGCGGGCCTTTCGGGCCAGATCTGGGGCTATTCCAATGAGGGTGCAGATCCCGAGCGAATGCGCGAGTTGGGCCTCGACCCCGGCGACCGCCGCCTGGCCCAGACCCTCCGACTGATCGGCGAGATCACCGGCTTTCCCCGCCACCTGTCCCAGCATGTCGGCGGATTCATCATCACCAAGGGTCGGCTGGATGAACTCGCTCCCATCGAAAATGCGGCGATGGCGGATCGCACCGTCATCGAATGGGACAAGGATGACATCGACGCGCTGGGCATCCTGAAGGTTGATGTTCTGGGGCTGGGGATGCTGACCTGCATCCGCAAGGCCTTTGCGTTGCTGGACAGCCACGAGGGCCGGACGCTGAGCATCGACACCATCCCGCAAGAGGACGGGCAGACCTATACCATGCTGCAAAGGGCCGATGCGGTGGGCGTGTTTCAGGTCGAAAGCCGGGCGCAGATGAATTTCCTGCCCCGCATGAAGCCCGCCACGTTCTATGATCTGGTGATCGAGGTCGCCATCGTCCGCCCCGGCCCGATCCAGGGCGGCATGGTCCAGCCCTATATCAAGCGCCGCCAGGGGCTGGAAAAACCCGAACCCTACGGCCCGGCGCTGGAAGAGGTGACGCGCCGCACCCTCGGCGTGCCCCTGTTTCAGGAACAGGCGATGCAGATCGCGGTGGTCGGCGCCGGCTATTCCGCCGAAGAGGCCGATCATCTGCGCCGATCGCTGGCCTCGTTCCGCCGCATGGGCACGATTGCCGAGCACCGCGAGAAATTCATCGCCGGGATGCTGCGCAACGGTTACAGCCCCGAAGTGGCCGAACGCTGCTTTGGCCAGATCGAGGGCTTTGCCGATTATGGCTTTCCCGAAAGCCACGCGGCGGCCTTTGCCATGCTGGCCTATGTGTCGGCCTGGCTGAAATGCCATCACCCGGCGGTCTATTCCTGCGCGCTGCTCAATTCCCAGCCGATGGGCTTCTATGCGCCCGCCCAGATCGTGCGCGATGCGCGCGAACATCAGGTCGAGGTGCGCCCCATCTGCGTGAATGCCAGCCATTGGGACAACACGCTGGAACGTCGCGCCGACGGGCGGCTGGCGCTGCGGCTGGGCTTGCGCCAGATCAAGGGGTTCAAGGAAGAGGATGCAGGCTGGATCGTGGCCGCCCGGGGCAACGGCTATCGCGATCCGGAAGCGATCTGGCTGCGGGCCGGCCTGGCCCCCTCGGTGCTGGAACGGCTGGCCGAGGCGGATGCGTTTTCCGACATGGGGCTTACCCGTCGCGATGCATTGTGGCAGGTGCGCGCGATCCGGGGACAGGTGCCGCTGCCGCTGTTCAACGACCCGATCGACGGCGAAAGCATCCATGAGCCGAAGGTCACGCTGCCTGCGATGCATCTGGGCGAAGAGGTGGTCGAGGATTACGTCGCCACCCGCCTGAGCTTGCGCGCCCATCCGATGGAACTGCTGCGCCCGACGCTGCCCGGCCTGACCCCGCATGACAGGCTGCCCGAGGCCCCCCTGAAACGCACCAGCGTCTGCGGGGTGGTCATCACCCGCCAGCGCCCGGGCACGGCGTCAGGCGTGATCTTCCTGACGCTGGAGGACGAAACCGGCGTATCCAACGTGGTGGTCTGGCCCAAGACCTATGAGCGGTTCCGCCGCGCCGTCATGGGCGGGCGGCTGTTGCGCGTCACAGGCCATCTGCAACGCGAAGGCATCGTCGTGCACCTGATCGCCCAGCAGATCGAGGATCTGTCGCCCCGCTTGTCCGACCTTGGCCACCCGATGGGCGATGCGGTCGGCCTGACGACCCCGCAAACCAACAACGCCCCGCGCCCCCTGCCGCCGCCGCGCGCCTTGCACCCGCGCGATCAGGCCAAGCGTCTGTTCCCCAGTCGGGACTTTCACTAGCGGCCCGTTGCGGAGGGGATCGGATATTCATTCGCCCCCCAAAGCGGTCATCGCGCCACGACACCGTGCTGGCAGACCAATGCGAGCTCGTATCTACAGGATGGTGACCACGCCGCACCTCGCCCCAGTCACCCCTACGCTGCAAATCCGCCGCCTGGGTGTCGAGGCTCGGTTGGTCTCGGGTGCCGTCAGGCCGGCGCCCGACAAGGCCAACCTGCGCAGCCTTGCCCTGACGCATCGCTGGACCGCGAGGCTTCGCACCGGCACCCCTTTGCTGGGATCGCCCGGCGCGAGGGAAAGGATGAATGCTTCGCACGCACCCGCGCGACCCTCGCCTTCCTCGGCCCGAGGATTCAGGCCCGGATCCTCGACGCCACCCTGCCGCAAGACCTGGCCCTCGAGCGTCCGATCCGCACCAACTCGCCGCTCGACTGGGCCGCGCAGGCCAGCGTCTTCGGCCTCCGAATCTGGGAATTCGTAAGCGTACATCCCTGGCACACAGATCGGTCAGTTGGGGTCGGCTCTCCAGTTCCAGGGCAGGCGTTCGTCGATCCGGTTGATGGTATGACCGTCGGTCAATTGCGGCAGCGCGCCCGCGATCCCGGCCTTCGGCTCGACGTCATTGAGATTGGCGGTCGTGATCAGGGTGCTGATCGTCGCCCACCGGTCGGCGCCGCTATCAGAACCTGCAAAGAGACGGTTCTTGCGGCCGCGCGTGACCGGGCGGATAGCGCGTTCGACGGTGTCGGTGCCGAGGTCGACGCGACCATCATCACGAAAGCCGCGGAGTGCGAGCCAACGCGTGAGAGCGTCGCGGATCACCTCCGCAAGACCACCACGCAATCGTCCCGCCCGACGAGGGAGCTTTGACGGCCGGTATGATTTTTTGACCGCGTGTAAGCTCATCCGGTCAGACTGCCCATGATCCCGGATATCCGCTGAATGGTCTGAGAAAACAGCGAATCGTGGGGTGCCATGAGTTCCGGCGCGTCGCCCGCTCGGCCATGGGCGTGCATGTTCTTTTACAGCCCACCGCACCGATTGTCGGCTCCGTTGGCTTCGGCGTAAGGTGGGTTATGAGCAAATACCACCTGCCACCCCTGGACCTGCTTCACACCTTCGAGGCGGTGGCACGCCATCGCAGCTTTACCTTGGGCGCGCAGGAGTTGTGTCTGACGCAAAGCGCGGTAAGCCGACAGATCAGGTCGTTGGAGGATGCGCTGGGTCTGCGCCTGTTTCGCCGCATGCATCGGGCGATCGAAGTGACGGCAGAAGGGCAGCGGCTGTTCGAGTCGGTGACGCGCGGGTTGGACGATGTGAGTGCATGCCTCGCTGCCCTCGGCGCGGCGCCGAAGGCACCACAGATTACGGTCTGCGCGTCGGTGGCCTTTGCCTGGTTCTGGCTGATGCCGCGCCTGGAAAGCTTTGGCACGCTCCAACCGGACGTCGACCTGCGGGTGCTGGCGACCGACCAGCCGGTTCTGCCGGGGGCGGGCGAAGTGGACGTGGCGATCCTGTTCGGGTCAGGCCAATGGCAGGGGCTGGAGGCGCGCCTTCTGTTCGGTGAACAAGTCTATCCGGTGTGCAGCGCGGCCTATCTGCGCAACCATCCGGCACTGCACCGGCCTGAGGACCTGCTGGACCAGACGCTCTTGCACCTGGAATATGGCAAGCCGTCATTCGGAGGCGTGGACTGGCGGGCCTGGTTGCTGCGGCAGGGAGTCAACGGGCAGCCGGTGCGGCGCGGGTTGCGGTTCAATTCCTACCCGATGGTCTTGCAGGCGGCGGAAGCGGGCCACGGGGTGGCCCTGGGGTGGAGCTATGTCACCGATCAGCTGCTGACCGAGGGTCGGCTGGTCCGCCCGGTGGATCGCACGCTGGAAACGCGAGATGGCTATTACCTCTGCACATCCAGCGATGCCGCCCAAGACCCGGGCATCACGGCTTTCTTGGACTGGATCGGCACCGAAGCCGCAGCTCAAGGTGAGCTTGGCATGACGCAGGGGAATGCGACACATGCGGAATGATCGTTTGAGCGGTGCAAGGATGCGGTGCAAGCTGGCACCAAGGCAACCCTTGGGGCTCCACCATGTCCGAAATTTCTCCGCGCCGCGCTGGAAGGCGCAATCGTGTTGAAGCCGCCCCGCCAGCCTCGCCGGTGCCGGCCGGTATGGTTGGCGGCCGCTACAAGCCCCTGACCGACGCCGAGGTCTTGCAGACCCACGAACTGGTGCTGCGGCTTCTGGAAGACCTCGGTCTGTCGCAAGCGACGCCCAGCCTTGAGGCGCGGGCGGTGGCGGCGGGCTGCCGGGTGGATGGCAATGACCGCTTGCGGTTCCCCCGCGCGCTGGTCGAGGACGTGATCGCCCGCACCCGCCGCAAGTTCACCCTGCACGGCATTGATCCGATGCATGACATCGAAATTGGCGGTCGGCGGGTTCACACCGGCACCGGCGGGGCCGCACCGACGATCATGGATTTCGAGACCGGTCGCTACCGCGAAAGCACGGTCGCCGATCTTTACGACATTGCGCGGCTGGTGGACCGGCTGGACAATATCCACTGGTATCATCGTTCGATCGTGGCGCGCGATGCCAAGACCATTCTCGACCTCGACATGAACACCACCTATGCCTGCCTTTCGGGCACGACGAAGTCCATCGCCGTCAGCTACACCGACAGCGCCTCGGTGCGCGCGGTGCAGCCGATGCTCGATGCGGTGGCGGGCGGTGAAGGCAAGCACCGCGAGCGCCCGTTCTGCACCGCCGTCTGCTGCCATGTCGTGCCACCGATGCGCTTTGCCACCGAAAGCTGCGACGCGCTGGAGGCCGCCGTTCTGGCCGGCATGCCGATTCTGCTGGTGTCCGCCGGGCAGGCCGGGGCGACCGCACCCGCCGCCCTGGCCGGAGCAGTGGCGCAGGCCTGCGCCGAGGTGTTGGCGGGGCTGATCCTGTGTCACATAATTGACCCGGAGTGCCGGGGCATCTTTGCGGCCTGGCCCTTTGTCAGCGATCTTCGCACCGGTGCGATGTCTGGCGGGTCGGGCGAACAGGCGCTCTTGTCGGCCGCCTGCGCCCAGATGGCGAATTTCTACGACCTGCCGAACTCGGTTCCCGCGGGCATGACCGACAGCAAACTGCCGGACGCGCAAAGCGGCGGCGAAAAGGGCTATACCGTCTCGCTCGCCGCCCAGGCCGGCGCCACGATGATCCATGAATGCGCCGGCATGCAAGGCTCGCTGATGGGCACCAGCTTTGAGGGCTATGTCATCGACAATGACCTGCTGGGGGCGATCCTGCGCACGGTGAAGGGGATCGAAGTCACGCCGGACACGCTGAACTTCGAGGTGATCCGCGAGACGGTGATGGGGGTCGGCCATTATCTTGGCCATGCCCAGACCTTCGCGCGGATGAAGACCGATTACGTCTATCCCGAGATTGCTGACCGCCGCAGCATAAGCGAATGGCAGGACGGGGGCGCGCGCGATACCCGCGACGTAGCGCGCGACCGCGTGCGCAAGATTCTGGCGGAGCATTACCCGCGCCACATCGGCGCAGATGTCGATGCGGCGATCCGGGCCAATTACAACATCATCCTTCCGCGCGAACGGATGCGGGCCGGCAACGGCGCCTGGTAAGGAAGGAAGCCATGCAAACTCAGGCAAAAGTGGTGATCATCGGCGGCGGCATGATGGGGGTGGGCCTCGCCTATCACCTTGCCGAGGCGGGCTGGACGGATGTCCTGCTGATCGAGAAGGCCGAATTGACCAGCGGCTCGACCTGGCATGCGGCGGGGCAATGCCCGTCGTTCATCGGCAACTACAACATGGCCAAGATCCACCATTACGGCAACACGCTCTATCCGAGGCTGGAAAAGATCACTGGTCTGCCGACCGGCTGGCATGGCTGCGGCGGCGTCCGTATCGCCACCACGCCAGAGGAGGTGGACTGGTTTGCCCATGTCGCGGGCTTTGCCGCCAATGTGGGATTCGAGATGGAGATCATCGGCCCAGACCGCATCCGTGAGTTGAACCCCTGGCTCAGGACCGAGGGCATTCTCGCAGGCGCACATACCACGCTGGATGGCCATGTTGACCCGTCCAGTGCCTGCAACTCCATGGCGGCGGGCGCGCGGCAACTGGGGGCGGCCATCGTCCGCCACAACCGCGTGACCGGCATCACCCGGCTGCCGTCGGGCGAGTTCCGGGTTGAGACCGAGCAGGGCCATGTCACCTGCGAACATGTCGTCAACGCCGCTGGCTGCTATGCGCGCGAGGTGGGTCGCTGGCTGGGCGTCGAAACGCCGATCACCAATATGGAACACCAGTATCTGGTGACCGAGCCGCTCCCTGAGTTCAAGGACAGCCCGACCGAACTGCCGGTGATGCGCGACCCGGCGACGGCGGGCTACTACCGGCAGGAACAGAAGGCGGGTCTCGTCGGCATCTATGAACACACCGGCGCCAAGGAAGCCTGGGCGACGCGCGGCGGTCGGCCGGAATGGTCGAGCGAGAACGAGTTGTTCGAGGGCGACCTCGACCGCATCACGCCCTGGCTGGAAAAGGCGCTGGACCGGATGCCGATCTTTGCCAACGCTGGCATCAAGCGCATTATCAACGGTGCCATCCCGCACACGCCCGACGGCAATCCGCTGGTCGGGCCGATGCCGGGGGTGAAGAACGCCTGGCAATGCTGCGGCTCGTCCATCGGCATCGCGCAAGGCGCGGGTTGCGGCAAGTATCTGGCGCAATGGATGATCCACGGCGATGCCGAGATCAACATGGGCGGCGTCGACCCCCGCCGCTTTGGGGCCTATGCGGATCAGGCCTACACCCGCGCAAAAAGCTTCGACGATTACGAGAACATGTTCGAAACTCCGCTGCCAGGGCGCGAGGTTCAGGCCGGCCGCCCCCGCCGGGTGACGCCGCTTTATGAGGTGTTGAAGGCCAAGGGCGCGGTGATGACCGAAGTGCATGGCTGGGAGCGGCCGAAATACTTTGCCCCTGCGGGCTTTGCCGAAAAGCTGCAATTCCGCCGCACCAACACCCATCATCTGGTCGCCGCCGAATGCCGCGCCGTGCGCGAACGAGTGGGGATCATGGACCTGTCGAGCTTTGCCAAGTTCGACGTGACCGGGACGAAGGCCGAGACGCTCTTGGACCGGCTGACCGCCAACCGCCTGACGAAAAAGCCCGGCGGCATCGGGCTGACGCAGGTGCTGTCCGACAATGGCAGGATCCTGGGCGAATGGACAATCACGCGCCTTGGCACCGATCGCTTCTATGTGCTGACCGGCGCGGGTGCCGAGGAACAGGCGCGCGACGAGCTGGCCTTTGCCGCCGGACCCGACGTGACGATCACCAATGTCACCGATACATTCGGGGTGTTGGTCGTTGCCGGTCCTCAATCGCGCGAGGTGCTGGCTTCCCTCACCGACAGCGACATGTCGAATGCCGCCTTCGGCTGGCTGTCGGCGCAGGAAATCACCCTTGCCGGCATTCCCGTCCGCGCCCTTCGGGTGACCTATGTCGGCGAACTGGGCTGGGAACTGCACGCGCCGATGGCCGAGCTTGCGCGGCTGTACGACGCAATCTGGGAGGCAGGCCAGCGACATGGCATCGCCGATTTCGGCGTGCAGGCGGTCAATTCGCTGCGCATGGAGAAGGGCTATCGCGGCTACGGGTCGGAACTGACCAACGAGATCACCCTGATCGAGGCCGATTGCACCCGTTTCTACGCCCCCGGCAAAGGCGAATTCCGTGGCCGCGCCGCCACCGAGGCGGTGCGCACAATGCCCGTCGCCACCACGCTCGTCTATGGCGAGATCGCCGCAACCGACTGCGACATCTGGGGTGGCGAGGCGGTGATGGAGGGCGACCGCGTGGTCGGCGTCTGCACGTCCGGCGGGTTTGGTCACGTGGTGGGAAAAAGCCTTGCTTTCGCCTATGTCAGCCCCGATGCAGACAAGAACCTGGAGGTCGTCATTCTCGGCGAACGCCGCGCTTTCACGTTGCTTGCCGCCCCGGCCTGGGACCCGTCGAACGCGCGGCAAAAGACATGAGACCTGACGGGCCTACGCCAGAAAGCCTATGCATTCCGGAGATCCAGATGAGCGTCAAGACCCTTGGCCGTCTTACACCGTTGCACGGCCAACCGACCATGAAAGCCGTCGTGACCATGGGAAACGGCGGCTACGACCAGCTTGTCTATTGCGATGTCGCGCGCCCGACCCCAGGGCCGACCGAAGTGCTTGTTCAAGTGCACGCCGCTGGCGTGAACAACACCGAGATCAACACACGGCTTGGATGGTATTCATCCTCTGTCAAGAAAAGCACGGCAGACGCACAAAACGCCGCGCAGATCGAACCGACCGATAAGGTGGATGGCGGTTGGAATGCCGCAACTCCCTTTCCCTTCATTCAGGGTACGGATTGTTGCGGGACCGTTGTCAAGGTCGGCGACACGACAAACCGGCACCTTCTTGGAAAGCGTGTCCTTGTCCGAGCTTGCCTGCGGTCGGACGGGTTCTCCTCTCCCGAAAACATCTGGATGGGGTCGGACTTCGATGGTGCCTTTGCCCAATTCGTCAAGGTTCCGGCATCCGAGGCCTTTCTGGTTAACTGCGATTGGAATGATGCCGAACTCGCCACCATTCCCTGCGCCTACGGCACCGCTGAAAACATGATCCACCGTGCGGGTGTTCGCCAAGGCATGTGTGTCCTTGTGGCTGGCGCCTCCGGTGGCGTCGGCTCTGCCGCCGTTCAGCTGGCAAAGAGGCGCGGCGCACATGTGATCGGCATAACCACAGCTGCGAAGATGGATGATGTGCGGGCGGCAGGAGCGGATGATGTCATCGAACGTGGCTCAAATCCGGTCGCGGCGTTGGGCAGGGATGCGGTGGACGTCGTGGTCGACAACGTCGGCGGGGCCAGCTTCGGCGCGATGCTGGATGTCCTTCGGCGCGGCGGAAAATATGTCTCGTCCGGTGCGATAAGTGGGCCAGTCGTCGAGCTCGACATGCGGGTGTTCTACCTGAGGGACCTGACCCTGATCGGCTGCACAGGATGGGACGAGCCGGTGTTCCCCAACCTGATTTCCTACATCGAGCGCGACGAAATCCGCCCGCTTCTGGCCGGGGCCTATCCGCTTGAAAAGATCGCGGCCGCGCAGCAGGAATTCCTGAAGAAATCACATGTTGGCAATTTCGTTCTAATCCCGTCTCAGATCTGAGGGGACAAGGGGACTGCTAGGGCTTTCAGACCACCTCGGCATCACGGGCGTATTGGCAATCACCGGGCCTGCCCACCGAAGGCACCCCTGCCCATGTGGCCGTCTCCAAATATGCCGGCCATCTGCCGCTTTACCGCCAGTGCCAGATCTACAAATGTGGCGGCGTCGATCTGGACCGCTCGACCTTGGCAAGCTGGTGCGGCACGGCGGCCTATCATCTGGCACCGGTCGTCGACCGGATGCTGGTTCACCTCAAACGATCCGGCCGCCTGTTCATGGATGAGACCCGTACCCCGGTGCTGGACCCGGGGGTGGGCAAAACCAAGACCGGCTACCTCTGGGCACTGACGCGTGGCGACCGGGGATGGGGTGGCGGGATCCTCCGGCGGTCCTGTTCGCTTATGCTCCCGGGCGCTGCGGGCATCGATGGCGTCATGGCACTTGCGGGGGTCAAAGGCGCCATCAACGGTGACGCTGGCGATCTCCTGATCAGGCGGGATCTGGCCGATTAGCTCGGGCAACACGGGCGCGTCGCCCACATCGGTGGTGAACCGCGCCGGGTTTGCCGGAGGTTCCATCGCCTGAGGAGGATGGAGCATCATGAGCCAGACAACGAACAAGTTTTCCCCTGAAGTGCGCGACAGTGCTGCGCGACTGGGGCTGGCGGCGGCGCATGGAGGCAGGCGAGTTCGCCACGATCCAGGAACTGGCCGAGGCCGTCGGTCTGGCCGAACGCCATGTCAGCCGCCAGCTGCGCCTTGCGTATCTGGCGCCGGAGGTGCTCAAACGCCTGACCTGCAGCCGCGAGGCATCAGCGGTCAGCCTCTATGACCTGTGTTTTCTGGCCGGGGAGACATGGCAGGAGCAGGCTGAGCGGGCGTTTCGCTGACCCTCAATGAAAACTCGCCTGAAAGGACGTCGCGGTCAGCGAGACATGCGCGTCCAGCGGCGGGTGCAGCTCGAACGCCTTCGGTTCGCGCGCGAAGTTCCAGAGCCGGAACAGGGACCATTCCGAACGCCGCTCCTCGGCCACGTCCAGCTCGTTGCGGCTGATATGGAAGGGCGTGCGTTCCCATCCGTTTGTCGTCTTCACCTCGATCAGGCGCGGACGACCGTCCGGTGCGAAGCTGGCGATATCGTAGCCGGCACCATCGCCATCCTCCTCCGACACCCACCGGACCTTGCGCGCAAGGTCGTCGCGGCCTGCTGATTTCAGGGTTGCACGTTCGTGCGCCAGCACGCGTTCCTCACCGGCACGGCCGAGGGCGCGGTTTCGCTCGTCTCTCGCCGCGACATCGAATTTGCGGGCGATATTCAGCATCTGCTCCAGCTCCTGCGGAGGCGGCTGGTTCGACAACGTGGGCGGCGGCCCGATCCAGATCGGCCGCGCCTCTGCCAAGCCAGTCGTCGGGCGGTTGCCCAAGTGCACGGACGCCCAGTCCGGATGCGACTTCATCCAACGCTGAACAGCATCCTCAAGTGAACTCTGATAATTGAAGGCATGAGCAAGACCAGTCAGCCAAGTCTCACCTAAACCCTTGAGAACGGCGCTGATGTTCTGATGCTTGTACTCAATCGCTTTCTTTGAGCGATCGATACGCTCCGCGAGTGTTCGATAGGATGCCGCCTTGTTCGGCGTGGCTCCTGACAGATCGTCGGCCAGCATCGCGAAGTAATCCGCGACGATCAGGTCGTTCTCATGATCTGTCCAAGGCACGTTCGACATCGCGCCAGGCTAGGGGCGGAAACTGCGTTTGTCATCAGAGACTTCGCGCAAAACTCCCAAGACATACCAACGACCATGCCGCCCGTGTCGCGTCGCCATCCGCTTTGAGACAAGCCCGAACCAGCAAAACAGGGGCGCAACGCGATCCCGTCAGTTCACTGAAATATATGGGAGTTTTGAATCCGTCTCGCCGGGAGCGCAGGGCGGGTGGAAAGAGACTGTGGGCGTTCGGAGACCGATCTCGCGCAGTCAGCCAGTCTCCGAAGGGCGGATGGTCCCTGCAAACCCCTTTGGCACATAAAGAAAAAGGCCCCGCGAGGGACCTGCTTTCGGGTTTGCAATGTGCAAGTGGCGGAGTGGAAGGGATTCGAACCCTCGAGACGGTTCCCCGTCTGCACCCTTAGCAGGGGTGTGCCTTCGACCACTCGGCCACCACTCCGCTGACCGATCTAGCGGTCGAAGCGACCGGAAACAAGGGAGAATCTTGCGCGAAGGGGAGGGCGTGGCGCTTTCGGTCCGGGCAGGGGCCGAAAGCGCCCGCCAGGTCAGGAGCCGGGCTTGACGGTTGTGGGGGCGCCGCCCTCGAACCAGTTCGGGCGGGCATAGTCGCAAGGTGCCTCCTGCATCTCCAGATGCAGCCGATCGCCGGTATAGGGATGGGCGCGTGCCAGGGCTTCGTCGAACTCGATCCCGAGGCCGGGGCCGTCGGGGACGATCACATAGCCATCTTCCCACCGGATCGAATTCCTTATGAGTTTCAGGTGGAAGGCGCCGCCGGTCTCGATCGTCTCGACCATCAGAAGGTTGGGGATAGAGGCGCCGAGCTGGACGTTTGCCGCCCATTCGACCGGCCCTGCGTAAAGATGCGGGGCCATCTGTGCCGTGAAGACCTCGGCGATTGCGGCGATCTTCTTGCATTCCCAGATGCCGCCCGCGCGCCCGAGGGCGGGTTGCAGGATGCGCGCGCCGCCGGTGCGCAGGACCATGGCGAATTCGGCCTTGGTGGTGAACCGCTCGCCCGTCGCCACAGGAATGCGCACCGCCTTTTGCACTTCGGCGAAATCGAGAAGGTTGTCTGGCGGGATCGGCTCTTCATACCAGAGGGGCCCATAGGGTTCGATCGCCTGAGCCATCCTGATTGCGCCCGCAACGTTGAACTGACCATGCGTGCCGAAGAGAAGATCGGCCCGGTCGCCGACGGCACCGCGGATCGCCTTGCAGAAGGCAGCCGAACGAGTGAGATCGGACCCCGATGGATCGTGCCCGCCACGGATCGTATAGGGGCCCGCCGGGTCGAACTTCACGGCGGTGAAACCCATGCCGACAAAGCGCGCGGCGGCCTCGGCGGCCATGTCCGGGTTGACCCAGAATTCACCCGATTCCTTGCCGGGCTCGGGGTAGAGGTAAGTGTAGCTCCGCAGGCGCGGATTGATCTTGCCGCCAAGAAGTGCCCAGACCGGCCGATTGCGCGCCTTGCCGAGAATGTCCCAGCAAGCGATCTCGAGCCCCGAAAAGGCCCCCATGACCGTCGGGTCGGGCCGCTGGGTGAAGCCTGACGAATAGGCGCGGCGGTACATAAGTTCGATGCTTTCGGGGCTTTCGCCGGCCATGTGGCGGGTGAAAACATCCTCGATCACGGCGCGCATCGCCTTGGGGCCGACCGTCGAGGCATAGCACTCGCCATAGCCCACGATCCCGTCGTCGGTGGTCAGCTTGGTGAAGATCCAGTAGCGGCCGCCCCAGCCGGGGGTAGGGGGGGCGACGGTGAAGATTTCGAGATCCTTGAGTTTCATCGGCAACGCTCCCCGTTTTCTCCCAATAGGCTGGCAGCCTAAGGGTCAGGGCGCGGGTTTCGCGCGCGGGTCTGCGACAAGGACCGCGACGCAAACGACCATCATCACCCCCGACATCAGGAAAGGCGCGCCCGGCAGGTAAAGCGGCGTGCCCGGCCGGGTAAAGAGCCAGAAGGTTGCGGTCATCAGCATCGGGGCAAGGCCCATGGCGACGGACGAGACAGAGCTGATGACGCCCTGCAGCTCGCCCTGCTGATCGTCGGGCGTGCCGTTGGTCATCAGCCCCTGCAACGCCGGGCCGGCAATTCCGGCGGCGGCGGCGATGGGGGGAAAGATCAGGGCCCAGA
>Ga0209023_10004891_pt1 | contig 14960 bp, 14 predicted proteins | sample LakOneMetagenome_FD_187468 | JGI IMG/M metagenome (GOLD analysis project Ga0209023, IMG submission 187468) | Freshwater and sediment microbial communities from Lake Erie, Canada (SPAdes) (version 2) | ecosystem: Environmental > Aquatic > Freshwater > Lentic | place: Lake Erie, Canada... | reverse complement strand
AAAATCCATAACAAGGTATACAAGCATGCGTGACATAGCCCTGTTCTCCGGATTTATCGCCATGTTGGTGATGGGGCAAGTATTCCGCTACCCACACGTTGGCGTATTGCTTTGGTGCTGGACAGCGCTTGTCATTCCAAGTTTCTTTTCTTACGGCTTTGCAGCGTCAATCCCTTATAACAAGATCGTCGCGATCATCACGCTTCTCGCTTGGCTACTGTCGCGGGAATCCAAAAAACTGCCGCCAAACACTACACTTATTCTTCTCGCCTTGTTTGGTGTTTGGGGAACGATCTCCGCGTTAACAGGGATCTCATCAAACGACGACGCCATGCGCGAATGGGAAAACTTCATCAAAATCCTCGTCTTTGCTTTCGTGGTCGCGGGACTCATGACATCCAAAGATAGATTAACCGCCTTACTCTACGCAGTCATTCTCTCGCTTGGCTTCCACGGCGTAGTAGCCGGGGCTAAATTCATTTCATCAGGCGGTACATCTCACATCTATGGCCCAGGCTTATCCATCATTGGTGACAATAACCATTTCGCCCTAGCGATGATCGTATTGATACCCATAATTTTTTATCTCTATCGCCAAGTAACCCACCGTCTAGTTAAACTGGCTTTGATCGGAACATTCTTCTTAACTTTGTCGACGATTATGGGAACATCTTCTCGAGGCGCGGTGATTGGTATCATGGCACTCGGCGGATTAGCCTTCATCCGAAATCCAAATAAATTGAGAAACGCACTGATCGCAGTATCGTTTATTGTTGCAGCATTTTCTGTTGCGCCAGAGCACTGGACAAATCGCATGGACACGATTTCTGATGCCGACCAAGACACTTCTTTTATGGGGCGAGTAATTGCCTGGAAACAAAGCACACTAATTGCACTTGACCATCCTGTTTTTGGTGGTGGATTTCATGCTGTACAGGATTTTGAAATATGGACGAAATATGCGCAAGAGTTCCACAAACTGGATGTTATTCCTACAAATCCACCTAATCCTTTTCGTGCCTTCGCTGCTCATAGCATCTATTTCCAAACACTGGGCGACCTCGGCTTTTTCGGACTCGGGATTTTTCTCTGCATCTTGATTAGCTCTTGGCAAAACGCTTCAATGACGATACAAGCATCGGGCTCCCGGCCTGAATTGCAGTGGGCAGGAGAATTAGCAAAGGCGCTTCAATACAGCATTTTTGCTTATGCAGTTTCTGGCGCCGCCCTGAATATGGCATATTTTGATTTAATTTATATGATTTTTGCAATACTTGTTGCTTTGCGACAATTAACAATGTCTGATTTATCAAAAGCTGCGGCTACCTGAAATATATAAATGCATACACTCTCTTTATTTCAACATTGCTTGCACCAACTGCCTGGGGCCGTATACCACGAAGTACTGATCACGTCAGGCCCTTCTCGAATCGCCTTGACCGCTTGCTGATGCAGAACCTGTGGGACCCCATGATCGAGCTTTCGGACCTCAGAATTTTTTCTGCATTTCATACCCGCTTGTATCGGGCCAATGGCAATACTTTCTAAAAGGTTAGTATTATGTTCTTAGTGGTTATTTTTATAATTTTTAGCTCCCTTTTTGCCAATCAAGTTGAAGCGGTAGAAATGACGAAGGAAGAGTACCAATTGCTTCCAACCTATTGCAGAAATCAAGGCAATGTCGCATCTAACTATTTCAAGCCAACCGCCCAGATTGAATGGCAAAATAAACTTGGTAATGATTACATACATATTCACCATTACTGCTGGGGCTTGGTTTCCCTTATGAGGGCATACCGAGCAGGTCAAACTACTGCTGAACGTAAGTATCGTTTAAATACGGCGATTGCGGATTTCACTTACTCCATCAACAGATCAACCCCCGGCTTTGTTCTGCTACCTGAAATGTATACCAAAGCCGGCCAGGCCTATCTCGGCTTGCAAGATGAAAAGAATGCCGAAATGGCGTTCAAGAAAGCGTGGGAAGCAAACCCGGAATATTGGCCAGCCTATCTATGGTGGGCACAGCGCTTGATAAAACAAGGAAGACAGCGCGAAGCACTGGCTGTTGCGGAAGAAGGTTTGAAAAATGCCCCTACTTCCAAACCATTAGAACGCCTCATCGCTGAAATGCATGGCTCCGGCAAAGCTAATCGCAAATGACTCTGGGCCTAATGGCACCAATTCTCAACCGCCTTTCACCGGGCGGTGCCCGTGGAAAGCTTCAAGTTTTCATTTTTCACCGTGTCCTGGCCAACCCGGATTCGTTGTTGCCTGGCGAACCCGATGCCAAGCAATTTGACTGGATGGTTCGCCTGATTGCCAGGAATTTCAACGTACTACCTTTCGGTCGAGCAGTCAGCCTTTTGAAGAGTGGGTCGCTTCCAAAAGCAGCTGCATGCATCACCTTTGACGATGGATATAAGGATAACTTTTCAGTTGCACTGCCGATACTCCAGCGATATGGTCTGACCGCTACCTTCTTCATTGCCACTAGTTTTCTTGGCGGGGGGAGAATGTGGAACGATGACATTATCGAGGCCATCCGCCTATTACCGAACGAAACTGCGGACTTGAAAGAGTTTGGACTAGACCAATACGACTTGACCACCCCGACAAACCGAGTCAATGCCATTGGAACAATTCTGGGCAAGCTTAAGTACCAATCCCACGGCCAACGCCAAGCTGTGGCTCGAAAAATAGCACAGCATGCCGGCGTCGATGATCGATTCGGTTTAATGATGAGCGCCGATGATGTCCGAGCTATGCGCGCCGCCGGAATGGAACTTGGTGGGCATACCCACTCGCATCCCATTCTTAAATTACTCACAGACGACGAAGCATATTCAGAAATTACCCGCGGCAAGAGTGAGTTGGAAAAAATCTTGTCCGAACAGGTTAAGGTATTTGCTTATCCAAATGGCAATCCACAGCTTGACCTATCGCCTCAGCATATCGAAATGCTCCGTCAAGCTGGCTTTACTGCAGCTGCGACAACTCAACAAGCTATAGCAACGGTCAAGAATGATGCATTTATGATGCCCCGCTTTACGCCTTGGGATCGTACCCCCGCGAAATTCGGTATCCGTTGTGCTCTTGCCTTGGCGGGGAGAACCTAGGTGGAGTCAAATTTGAATAAAATCTTAGTACTGAATACTGTTGATTCAACGCACTGGAACCAGCGGATAACATCTCAAAACGGTCCGATGCAACTGACCACAGAGTGGGCAGCCTTCGTTTGCACCCAGAACAACTTGCGGCCGTTGTTTCTTGAATGCAGTTCAGGAGACGATTCCTTTTCTGCCATCGTTTACCTCTCTTCGTCAGGCAAATGGCCAATGTCTCGCTGGCCTACTGCGTCGGCTGATTGCATTCCTCTCGCCATTGACCGTGCAGCGGCGATTAGTGACATTGAACAGGTGTTACGCCGCCAGAGGGTCAGCGAGTTTCAGCTCAACTCATTTGCCTATGACGGATCCTCCCCAATCCAACTGGCACCCTTGGGATTTACTGAGAATGCAAGATACGAGTTTGCCTTGTCGCTCGAACAGGGCCTGGAAGCAACCTGGAATGGCATGCGGCCAACACTTCGCAATGATATTCGACGTTTTGAGCGTTCGGATGTCGAATGCCGGGTCAGGTCAGATGAAGGAGTAGTCTCCGTGCTGCATGGCATCGAACAGGAAACAGCGTTACGGCACAGGGCTCAGGGAAAACCGGTGAATCCGATGCGTGAGGCCACCTATCGAGCACTGCATGATCAGCTTGTCAAAACTGGTCGTGCCCGAATTTACCTAGCCGAAAAAAATGGTGCAGCCATCGCCTCCGTGGTAATTGGAGTCTGCGGTGCCAATGCATATTATCTTTACGGAGGGGCAACACCAGATGGGCTATCGCTAAACGCCCCGAAAGGCCTTCTTTGGTTCGCCATCCAGCAGGAGTTTTTGGAAGGCGTGCGCGAATTCAATCTGGGCGGAATGTCTGCCACAGCAGCGGAACCAGAATCTGTTGATCACGGTCTTTATAAATTCAAGACTGGTTTTGGTGCTACCGAACGATCGTGCATTAGCGGCAACAAGGTTATTCTCCCCGTCATTGTTGCAACGCAAGCCCACTTACACGGAATTGTGCAGTTTTTCAGAAATCGCCTGACCGCCTCCGCTTAGTTTCTCTCATGGTTAAGGAAACTCTGCAAAACTCTCTGCAAAACAATGACCTCCACGGTCAACGAGAAATTTTGCCAAATTTTAAAACTTCAACAAGTTAAAAATAACCGAGCTTATTCAAAATAATTTGATGATGCAGATGCAATAATCATTTGAATCGCAGCCTTAAACCACAGACTTAGTAATTATTAATTCAGTTGATGCTTAAGAATAACTAAAATATGGCTCCAGCAAAAAATTCTGCGAATTGCTCGGCGAAACTCTTTCGGTCTCCAATAAAAATATTTCAATCACTAAAAGAACGAATTATCTCAGCCACGCACAAAGTAATGGCGATTGACCGTTTGGAAACGTTCGTTTACATCCCTGCGACAACTCAGCAACCAGTTACTTCGAACTGCGAATTTCGACCTTTAGATAAACAGGATTTTGCGAGAATGCGCCACAGAAGTGACCGATTCGGCGAGCAAACCCGCCTCTACCATGACCAACGTGGAATCAATTCAGCTTTCGGAGTATTTATTGACGGTGATCTGGCCCACATTAGCTGGGCCTATACTGCAAAGGAGTATGGATGCGAGCCGTATGTGAGATTTAGACTTGGAACAGGCGAAGCAGAGATCGTTAACTGTTACACCGATGAGGCCTACCGCGGCAAAGGACTATATCCATACGCTATTCGGCTGATTGCAGAGCAACTTTTATCTCACGGAATTAAACGTGTGTTCATGAATATAACGCCGGATAATGAAGCCTCACGCCGAGGAATTATAAAAGCTGGCCTGATAAGTTATGGCAAGGTCCTGCATTGGCGTAGCCCGATCATTAAAAAATGGCGAGGCTGGTATCGTCAACAACTCGATTAGTATCATCCCGATATCTCTGGATTGGCAAGATTAATCCAAGGCAAGCCGTCCTCAACCTGGCGCTTGAAATCTGAGCGGGGTTGCGCATCGTAGCTGAGTGCACGCAAATGGCCATCGTGCTTATCCATAACCGGCGAGTTTTTCAGCATGAATCTGGCAGAATCCGATTCAATATTGAAATGAACTGACAGATAGCTATTCAGACCCTGTAAACGATCCTCATCATAGCCAAGTAGCGGCAAACTCATTTCGGCACCCCATTTGAGTTTGTAACCCAGCGGACCATCGTTGACGAATGGGTTGCAACTCCCCAAGTCAAGAATATCGTAGCCTTCATTTTTGCCGCGAACCAACATTTCAAACATAAGGGCAGAAACCACTCGGTCCTTCATCAACTGCTCAGCTCCCCAGCGCCACCCAACGTTTGCCCAATTAAGTATGTTGCCGTTTTGTGGAACCATCAGATTGGCAGCGACCCATTCGTTTTCTTGATATGCCGCAAGCAGGTAGCCATTCTTGAACGCTTTTTTGAGCGTTTCCAGGGAAGATATGTTGGCACGATCTTCGTGTCGAATTCGCGTCGTGGGAACAAACATCTCATGGTAAAACTGATCGAATGCCGCTTCATGACGCAGCACCTCGAAGCGGTAGTTCTTTTTCCTGGCAATACGTAAATCATCCTTTACCGCATGCCGAGAAACCAACTGTTCAATAGGTTTGTGTAGATCAATCAAACATTTTACATACTTCGGAATAACGAACCACCCGGGCTCAGTGATAAGCAATCGGCTCATGGGATTGCTTGGACAGACAAGAACATCGCACTCCGAAAGCGCTGCTTTTCGTTTGGCGATTGCCGTAAGCGAATAGGTTCCAATTGGTTCGGCTGCCACGCTATCGGAAAAGAAATTCGCAATCCATGATTTGTATTGGGGTAATTCGCCGAAGTAGATGAGTTGGCCTTCTCGTTCAATCCCGTGAAGACGGCCGCGGACCCGGTAGCCAGGCAAATGCCAATTTCCATACGTCTCTGATAGACCGCCAATCACAACGTCGACCTGCAAACGTACGCGAGGCGGCAGCGAACAGATACCGATGCGAACCGCACGCTTCACCGCACCGCCTAAGGTAATTATTTTGGATTCATCGTGTTGCACTGGGCAAACGACTCCATAAAGTTAAATTAGTGAAAATGGACTCGAAGAAAGATATGGGAGCACCCGGAATTGTCCACCGAACTGTCGTCATTCACGAAATTTCTGTTGATTGGGGGCGCCGAATCAAGCTTGTCACCTCCGATAAACCTTTACGATTTAGTAAGAGGGTCGATATCACATATGAAATGACACCAATCATGACGAGCAACACGAGATTTGCTAGTGGCGGCCAAGGCATGATTCCTCGGGCGAATGCAATGATGCCATACATTAGTCCGCTAGCTAACGCTGGCTTGAAGAGCACCAAGGCTATGTCACGAATCGTCAGCTGCAGCAACTTTGATGATCTAAGCATATTAAACATAAAAACTACTGGAAAGATCAACACCCAAGCTAGGCTAAGGCCCAGTAGCCCAAATTGAACTCCCACTAAAAATGCGCTGCACATGGTTGCCGCTGTTATGCAGGTGATCCGGAAACTGACATCGGCGCGTCCGACGGAATGCAGGCCAGAATGCAAAATTGGAGACAGTACTCGCAATGGCATAATCAAACACAGAAGAGCCAATGGCAGCACAGCCTCTGTCCATTTTTCGCCTAGCAGCACCTGCACGAGTTCTGGGGCAATGCTGGAAAGACCCCACATAACAGGAAAAGATAGCAAACTGACGCCGCTCATACCTTTGAGTAGGTATGGCCCAACCGAACCACCTTCTCTTTTTACCTTCGATAATGAAGGAAAAACGATCTGATTCAAGATTGCCGAAACCCGCGAGGCGGGCAACGAGGCCAAGTCCATCGAAACAGAATAAATCCCCAGGTCGTGCTTGCCGAGCAACTTGCCGACGATAAATGAATCGGCTTGCGAATAGAAAAACCAGACTAACTGGGCCGCTGCCACATTGCGGCCAAAATTGAACATGCTGCTGCAACCAGCAAATTTAAACAGAGGAAGCCCAGGAAATCGGCCGACGAAGTTCAAGCCGATAGCCCGGATGGTGGACTGAGACACAGCCCCCCACGCCAAAGCAAATACTCCATAGCCCCAGTAGGCCAAAAAAAGCGTTACTAACGCCCCACCCACGGTTGATGCTAGATCGGTAAGGGCCCTGCCGCGAAATTTCATATCGCGTTCCAGCAAAGCGCCGGGCACAACAGCAAACGCGGCAGGAATAAATTGAAACGCAATGACCCGTATGACCAACTCCAGACGGGTATCGCCAAAAAACAGGGCTGCCATGGGGGCGACGAGCATAATCATCATTAGGCATACAGCCCCATTCGATAGAATTACAAGACCAAAGATTTGCTGAAGTCGTTGAGTTGATAAGTCCTTAGTCTGCACCAAGGTAGGGCCCAGCCCTATTTCCGCGACCAAGCCAAACAAGGCACTGAATATGGCCGCGAGTGCCATCAGCCCGTAGTCTTCGGGCTTTAGTAAGCGAATGACATAAATCGTAATTGCCCAAGTAACTACTTGCGAGCTCAGCCGCCCCAGGACGGTCCACTTGAGACCCGCGAGAACCTGACTGCGAAGAGTCACTAGTGCGGACCTTTAGCAGATGATTTTCGTACGTGGCCAAAAAGTACCGACATAGCGAAGTTGGAATCATTGATAATTTCTACCGAAACTTCGTCGAAATGGCCCTTTAGAAACGATTCAAAGGTCTTCCGGTTGTACTTTATGACATGCTCAGGCTCATCAATCGGGCCAAGACAATCATTAGGAACGAAGATAAACGCTTGCCCACCTGGTTTCAGGATTCGCGAAATTTCGGAAGCAAAGGTATTTCTCCGGATGATATGCTCGAGTACTTGCGAGGCAATAACCGTGTTGAAACTCTGATCCTGTGTAGGAATGCGGGGCAAGGTACCTTCAAACATCGTAAAGCCCTCTTCTCGCAAGCGATTGACAGCGTATTTTGATATCTCAAGACCTGACAAATTCTGGAATCCCAGCCTGCGAAGATCCCTGAGAATGCTGCCATTGCCACAGGCGATGTCGATTAGTGCTTCCGCAGGGTCGCATCGCTCCGAGATGATTCTGGACTTAGTTGGCCAGCGGCGAACATCGTGCTCCCACCATTCAGCTAGGTTCTTGTCCCAATAATCCGCACCTTCGCGTTTGCGAAAAAGATTCGCTGTCAGGTGATATGCCAGTGGAAAGTGGTCCGAAATTGCAGCTCTCACACGCCAAGGAATAATGTTCATTCTAAAGCTCTCATGAAATATCGGCTGAAATTCTTGATAAGGCTAACGAATCTGCTCGAGAACTGCCATTTCCATCAGTTGGGAATCCACACAAAACTTAGCTGCCCAATTTAGGTATTCATACCGACCATAATCCCCATTGACCGGATATGCGCCACGAACGCCGCCAACCACGTCAGGGATGCCAGTCAGGAATACTGTCCGTCGGACATATCGATTGGCCAATTTTGCCGCTTCGAGATATTCGGTTTTCCCGGTAATCGAATACAGGATAAACCAGCAGGCTGCGATCTGAACGCTACCTGTCAGGCAAACCCATTCGACTGCGGGTTTCCATTCATGGTCAAGACGCCCGGCAATGCGACCGTCTGGTTCAATTACCGTGAGCAATGCATCGGCGGTCCGTTGAGCTGCCGCTAGCAGATTGGGATCGCCGGAGAACTTGTAGGCCTCGATCACTCCGCGCAGTACATAGCCGATCGTGTGTGTGAGCGGCATGTTCGGTAGTTCGAGGCAATTACTGGCAAACCAGCCATTTTTTTGCTGCTTGGTCAGCGCCCAACCAACCTGCTTTAGGCCAGCTTCGCCAAACCCTTGATCAGGTGTCAAACGCGCTGCTTCGAAAAGCCCCCAGGAGACATGTGTTTCATAAGCCTTTTCGCCAGGAGCTGCAAACGGGGTCGCGTACTTACGCCAGCAACCATCTGCGTCGAGTGTATCGCGCAGCCATGACGCAGCTGAATTCATTGGGGCGCGATAGACATCGCCAAATCTGCGGACGCCTGCTGCCAAACCTATCAGGATCTGCCCGGTATTAAACGTGACCGGAACATGGGGGGTGGCATCTACCTTGCCTCCCTGAAACCCCCCCTCGGGGAATTGAATGGAAACCAACCAATCGAGCATGCGTTTGGCTCGCTCAAGAAGCTCTTGGTCGTTAGTCCTATCAGCATAATCAATGAGCGTCGGCACGATATAACCCGAAGTCTCGGGATATGAGCTTGCCCAACCTTTGACCAGACTGTAATCCCGCGCCGATCCTCCATCGTGATGGAGGGATTTATCTTGTGATCGTTTCAACCATTGGATACCAGCGGCGGCGACTGCTTCAGGCCCAGCATCGCTCTCCGGCAAACCTGAGCGATCTAGTTCCAGTTGTTGTTTGGCCTCATTTGGTAGCTGTCGTTCGTCGATGTAACGCTCTTTGAGGCGTGATGCAATATTCATGAGTCCCATGTTTGCTCCTGACTTCAGGCTGTGAGTTTGTTCAATAGATTGGCAAGCTCAGCACTTCTTGACTTACGTGAATTCTTGGCCGCGGCACTTTTTGCAACACCGACTCGCCGCCCCTCTTTCAGGGCCGCCATGAGGCCGAGGAGGGTGTCTGCAATGTGTTCGGAATTAGAGATATCAGCAATATCCGGCACTCCAACTTCACGGAGCATATTGGCTGAGATGCCGCTGGGGTCGACCAGTGCGAAGATCGGCTTTCCAGCGCGATAGTACTCATAAATCTTGGCTGGAATCTGATGGTTGCACACGCTCCCCTGGAAGAGGAGCAAACCGTCAGCTCGCAACATTTCGCGTAGTGCATCCCGATAGGCCACAACTGGTTCAAGGCGAACAATGTCGCCGATCCCCAATTCAGCAATCATGGGCTGGTACATTTCGTCGCTTCCAGTCGCTCGCAATATGATTTGAAGATTCTGACCGCCAATTTTCCCGGCACGCTTTAGCGTGGCAAGCGCGGCAAAAAATGGCCGGGGATCTCGCTCTTGTGGGTACAGCACACCGCTATGGACCAACGTAATCTGCCCATCCGCCCCTAATTGGGTTGGATCAAGTTCCGCTTCAGCATCGAGAAAATTCTCCTCGTCGAAACCGTTTTCAATTACCGCCCAGCGAGTATCGTCGTACTGTGGGTACCGTTCTGCGTACATTTGCTTGGTTGGTTCAGTCGTAAAGACTGCTTTTGCGCAGTGTTTAACCACTTGCTCTTCAAGTTTTCGCTGAATTCTCCACGTCACTGGGTCGCGCGGATAGCCAAGCTCTGTCATCGAGTCTCGAAAATCGGCCACCCATGGAAGACCACTTCGCTTCTGTAAGCTCAATCCAATTTGATGCGCCGTGGCAATTGGGAAAGTAGACATGATGGCTGCCGGTTCGTAGCGCTTGATCATACGCATTCCGGTCCAAAGCGCACTTGGCCACCAACTAATCCAGCGATCCGGTTGGGCCATCCTGTGCAAGTATTTTCCAGCGATTGACAAATGGCGGGATGTATCGAGCCCGAAAGCACGTTCGACGACTACGTCATCCGGGACCTCTTTTAACTGATCTGGACTAGTCACCTCATATGCTGAGGGTGTAATAGTGAGAACTAGAGGGTCCCAACCAAACTCCCGCAGGTAAGTACAAAATTTCAGGGTTCGTTGAATGCCACTACTCACCCTAACCGGAGGGAAGTGATAAGCGACAAACAACACACGTTTTCGTTCTGGAATTGGCATAACAGGATTCATATTGGGGGGTTTTTGTCACAGCAGCGAAGCGCAGAGTCTACTAATTCAACTTAGGCTTGTCTGTGACAAACTACGCCAAGAGCCAAGCATCGCGAATACATTTATTCTTGATTTCTCCCGCTCGTTGACACTTTTTTGCTCGACCAAACTACGTTTCTCCGAGTATGGAGATTCAGACTCCACACCTTCTATAACTGCCTTACGAATCTGAATCGCGCAAGTGCCCACGCTGCATATCCAATAATCAATGGCATCAGAGGTGCATGGTAGCGGCTCTGTCCGGAGAATACCAATGACAAAATCGTGAAGAACAAAATAGTTAGGGGGGGGGCCAACGTCTGAGGATCATTTAGCCGAACGCAGTAATAAAGAGAAAAGACAAAGCAGGCAAGCAAGCCGAAATAATAAATCTGATTGACAACTCGCACAGAGCGAAATTCGAACTTCCATTTCTCGTAAGCTGCAAAACCTCTCTGGATGTTCCATTCGGACTCGCCATCCGGCAACCAAAAACGAATAAATTTTTTCGGCATTAGAGAAATAAACGTAACTGGGTTATCTCTTATCCATCGCCATGCAGCTGTGCGTGCCCGCTGGTCGGCGGCAACTTGATCAGCAACCGAGAACTTTACCTGATGAATCATCTCGTCACTGTCATTATAGTCGGTACGCAAATCAAACGTCATTGATGGATTGTTACCGGCGAGCAACGACATTCCACCGTTGGTCGAAACTGGAATGAATGCCCCCAATTCAATATAATTTCGCACTGTCCAAGGTGAGATCGTCATTACCATAAAAAAGGTGACCAATAGCGATTGTCGAAGGGCTAGCATCCCGGATTGTTGGTTCCAGTTGCGAAGCGAAAGCACAAAGCTTAGTAAAGGTGCTAGCAAAAGCATTTGCGTTTTTACGAGTGTGGCCAGCCCTGCAAATATTCCGGCGAAAATGAGCCGCCACTTCGGTGTACTGGGTTTTATTTGCAGCCACATAAGGAGCATTAGCGTTGTGAAGAGAGGCTCCGTATACAGCCCAAGTGAATAGCCCATATGGTTTGGATAGACAGCAAATAGGCATGCCGCAATAGCTGCAACGCGGTAGTCACCGAAGTGCCGAATACACAACCGATATAGAAGCAACATACATGCAATTGACAGGACAAGATTGGCAAGTTGCCCAACGAGAACTGAGGAACCTGCAAGCGCCATTACCCCTGCCAAAAAAGCCGCATAACCGACTGGCCAATAGGCAGTAGAAATGCCATTTTCAGCATACCGTCCCGTTTCTAAGAGGTCGATCGCTCGCCCATAGTACCAACCCATATCGCTAGTTGGCTGTACGTCGATCAACAAAATGAGCGCCAAGCGAGTGGATACCATCACTGCCAGTGCTATCCACAGAAAAACTCGGTGTTTGCTAGGCACTTGTCTTTCGGCTGAGCACAGATTAATGCGACGATTTCCAAGCATATCCGTCATGGTCAATCTTGCCTTTCTGGAGCCTGTGAAATCTGTTCAATGAGATATATTGGCCGCCGCTTGGTCTCCATAAACAACTTGGCCACGTATTCCCCGATAACACCGAGCGATAGCAACTGCACACCGGACAACAGGAACAATGGAATTACAATTGAGGCCCAGCCAGGAAGTGCTTGGTCACTGAAGATTCGAACCCAAAATGCCCAGAACCCCATGCCCAGGCTAAACAGTGATACCAGCATACCTAATGCAGTGATCGCCCTTAGTGGTGCCGCTGTAAAAGATGTAACGCCTTGCCATGCCAACGCTAGCATCTTGCCTAGTGGATACTTCGATTCACCGGCGAAGCGCTCACTGCGTGCATATTCGACCTGTGCCGAACGAAACCCAAGCTGGGGAACAAGTGCACGCAGAAAGAGACTCGTCTCCGGAAACGCACGAAGCGCTTCAACTGCCCGTCGGCTCATCAGCCGGTAATCGGCATGGTTAAAAATTACTTCAATGCCTAGTCGCTGTAGTAGCGTGTAGTAACCCTCAGCAGTGAACCGTTTAAAAAACGAGTCGCTACTGCGGGAGCTACGAACACCGTAAACGATGTCACAACCAGCACGATATTCGTTTAACATCTTCGGAATTGCATCTAAATCATCCTGCAAGTCTGCGTCCACGCTGATCATTACGTCGCCAGTTGCGGTCATCAAGCCCGCCATTAACGCCGCTTGATGCCCACGGTTTCGCGAAAGCTTAATTCCACATACTAGAGAATCCTTTGCCATACTTGATTCTTGAATCATTGACCATGTGCAATCTCGGCTACCGTCGTCAACAAACCAGATACGACTACGCGCGCCGATTTTACCTTCATCAATTAGCCCCCGTAGCAATGCTTCGAGACGCCTGCTGGTTTCTGGCAATACCTCTTGCTCGTTGTAGCAGGGCACCACTACAGAAAGAATTGCTTCACTCATCTTGCAGGCTCCATCTATATCAAACTTTGTTGCGGCAAAAAACCAGAAAGCGACTGGTAAAGTAAAAGGTAACCGTGTAAACACCAACGGCCAGCCCCTGAGCCAACTCCACGGGCAATGCAAACACTTCTAGGCCAATCTTTAGCACCAATAAATTCAGCAAGAAACAACTAACAACTGTCAGGCCAAATCGCGGTAATGCCTCTGCATGTGGCCTGGCACAGGAGAAGGTGAAATTTCTGTTCAGTATGTAACTAAGGAGCGCGCCAATCAGGTAGCCACCAACGTTAGCTGGTACTGGCTCAGCACCAAATCCATAATGGAGAAGGATGATCGCTCCGTATCCAACCGCGGTATTTGCTAACCCGACCAGTACAAAGCGAACAAAGGGCAGTTCAATCACGCCTTTAAGGCCACGAAGTATTGCGCTCCTAACGGGAACCATCGAAGCCAATTTTCTAGAGGGCGTAGCTTGGCAAGTGCAGCAGGAAAGAACACCCGATAGTCGCACTTATAGGTTCGTAATCCAGCGGCAACTGACGTACGCTGCAATTGCGAAGCGTTCAGTAATACCGCATTCTCATCGAATGGACAGGTACGAACAGAGCGGACAGTTAGTGGATTGTACGGATTGTGTTCGTAAATCATTAGCAACCCGCCTGGCTTAATGACTCGGCGAAGTTCACGTAGCAAATTCAGATGCTGCTCGTGCGGGACATGATGAAATACGCAGCAAGCAAAAGCGCCATCGAACTCGGCCGTAGCGAATGGCAATGTGCCATCAGGCATCCACACGTGTTCAACTGCGTCACCATAAATTCTCTTGGACATCGCCAAGCTTTCGGCCGAAATATCTGCCGATACCAATTTTGCCTGCGGCATATGCTCGCGAAAGGGGCCAATCGAGGCACCAATGCCACCACCAAAATCAAGGTAGCGCCCATTTGATGGCAACCCCATTTCATTCACCAAGCTTGTGAAATCCCTCATCTTGTAGTTGGCGAAGTAAATGGGCTCTTCGCCACTAATCGAGATGTTGCGCTCATGGAGTTCGCGATAACGCTCCGCATGCCGATCGAATTCTGAATTATTCAATTTGCCCCCTTAATGTAGAAACTGGCCAATTCCATTTGGGTTTAAAAGCGTAACTTAGGCAATCTCGGAATATGGACCCGCAACCACTGCTCCAGCATCATGGATATCCAAATCATCTCACCAAAATATCCAGGGTGTTCGTGAAGGCGTTTTGTCAGGAGCGCTTCAACAAAATGGGCACGCAGGATGCCACGGTCAACCAAACTATGGACTGATTCCGAGGCCAGCTTTAGCAGGGCTTCATTTCGAATAGCCCAGACACCAAAAGGCAGCCCGAAGCCTTGTTTTTTCTTAGTTATGATTTCATCTGGCAAGAAACCACGCAGTGCTTCCTTAAAAAACCAGCGCAGTTTAAGGCCTCTGAGTTTGTAGTCGACTGGCAAGCGCAGCGAGAATGCGAGAAGGTCATCATCCAGCATTGGAAAGCCGACATCCAGGCCAGCGAGACGGGTTGTGCCACAGACTTTTGGCAGATCGCTTTGCCAGCGTGTAGCGCC
>Ga0209023_10004890_pt1 | contig 14962 bp, 14 predicted proteins | sample LakOneMetagenome_FD_187468 | JGI IMG/M metagenome (GOLD analysis project Ga0209023, IMG submission 187468) | Freshwater and sediment microbial communities from Lake Erie, Canada (SPAdes) (version 2) | ecosystem: Environmental > Aquatic > Freshwater > Lentic | place: Lake Erie, Canada... | reverse complement strand
TGATCCGGGCGATGCCGAAGGGCAGGGGCAGGAGCGCCCGGTCGCGCTTGGTTTCGCGCAGGATGTATTTGAGGATGTCGCCGAAGGTCCAGACGGCCGGGCCGCCCAGTTCGAAGGTGCGGCCGGAGGCCTCGGGCCGCGTCGTCGCCCGGGCGATCGCCTCGGCGACGTCGCCGACGTAGACGGGCTGGAATCGGGTCTTGCCGCCGCCGATCAGGGGCAGGGCGGGGGCCATGGTCGCCATCGAGGCGAAACGGTTCAGGAAGCCGTCGCCGTCGCCGAAGACGATGGACGGGCGGAGGATCACGGCGTCGGGCTTCGCCGCGCGCACGGCCATTTCGCCGGCGGCCTTGGTGCGGGCGTAGTCGCTCTCGCTTTCCGGATTGGCGCCGATGGCCGAGACGTGGACCAGACGGTCGATGCGGGCGGCCGCGCAGGCCTCGGCGACGTTGCGGGCGCCGTCGACGTGCAGGGCCCCGAAGGTGCGCTTGCCGGCCTCATGCAGGACGCCGACCAGATTGACCGCCGCGTTCGCGCCCTTGAGCGCCGCCGCCACGTCCGCGGGCGAGGTGATGTCGCAGCGGACCGGCTGGATCTGGCCCACATCGCCCAGCGGACGCAGGTCATAGGAGGTGTTGGGCGTGCGCACGGCGACCCGCACCCGCCATCCGGCCTTCGCCAGGGCGCGCACGGCCTGTGCGCCGACGAAGCCGGAGCCCCCGAACACGGTGACCAGACCCGGGCTGAACGCGGACATGGGAAGCTCCAATCGAAATCGTAGACTGGCGGGATAGACCAAGGCTCGCTGCATCGCAACGCGCGGCACAATGCCCGCGCGATCTGCTGTGACAGGATGTGCGAAACTTGTCGCAAAAGCATATTGACCCGCCCGTCCGGCTCCCGTAGAGGTCCGCGCCTTCCCGACGGAAACGCCCCCAGCGCAAGCATGGCGGCGTCGAGGTCCGGGGGCCCAGGTGGCGGAATTGGTAGACGCGCTGGCTTCAGGTGCCAGTGATCGAAAGGTCGTGGAGGTTCGAGTCCTCTCCTGGGCACCAATTCTCGAAACGGCGTCGCATCGACAGATGCGGCGCCGTTTTGCTTTGCGGCTCCCGGCAGTGAAAAGTGCGAGTGAGCCAGGGGGTGAGCCGGGCTGATTGCCACACCGTGGATCTCGCTCACCTCTCGCTCACCAGCACTTTTCACTGCAACATCGCTGACCCCGCGCCACTCGCGTCAAGGGCGCTGCTGGTCTAGAGGCATGACATGACCGTTCATTTCCACGAAGGCGACCTGCCCCACGGCCTCGACCTCGGCCCTTCCGTGGCCGTCGATTCCGAGACCATGGGCCTGCGTTATCACCGCGATCCGCTCTGCGTGGTCCAGCTGTCGGCCGGAGACGGCGACGCCCATGTCGTGCGTCTGCGCCGGCCGGCCTACGACTGCCCGAACCTGAAGGCCCTGATGGCCGACCGGGGCGTGCTCAAGATCTTCCACTTCGGCCGTTTCGACATCGCCATGATGCAGCTCTATCTCGGCGTCGAGACCGGGCCCGTCTATTGCACCAAGATCGCGTCGAAGCTGGCCCGCACCTATACCGACCGGCACGGACTGAAGGATGTGACCCGCGAACTGGCCGGCGTGGACCTGTCCAAGGCGCAACAGTCGTCGGACTGGGGCGCAGACGTCCTGACCCAGGCCCAGCTCGACTATGCGGCGTCGGACGTCCTGTATCTGCACGCGGTCAAGGACAAGCTGGACATGATGCTGGCCCGCGAAGGCCGCACCGAACTGGCCCGGGCCTGTTTCGACTTCCTGCCGACCCGGTCGCGCCTGGACCTCGAGGGCTGGGAAGAGACGGACATCTTCGCCCATGCCTGAGGCGTCAGGTCAGGATCAGGCCGCCGTCGAGGCGCGGCGCGAGGCGGATGAGGCGCGGCTCGCAGAGGCCGCGGCCCAGTGGCGCGCGCGTTCGCGCCGGGTCCAGCTGTATCGCTGGCTGCTGCCGATCCTGATCGCGGTGCTGGCCGGCGGCGCCTTCACCTGGACAGTGTTCCGTACGGTGATCTCGGGCGTCGAGCGCAAGGCCGCCCAGAGCCGCGAGGTCCGGCTCGACAATCCCATGTTCCACGGTCAGGACGCCCAGGGCCGCTCATTCCTGATCGGCGCCGCCGGCGCGGTGCGCGATCCGAACACCGGCCATTTCCGTCTGAACGGCCCGGTGCTGAAGCTCAACCTGGGCGGCCGCAAGGTGACCCAGATGACCGCCGACGCCGGCATCTATGACGAGGCCAGACGCACCGTCACCATCGGCCCGAACGTGAAGATCACCGACGGCGGGTCCGGCTTCGTCCTGACCACGCCCGAGGCCGTCGTCGACACCGCCACCGGCATCACGACCGGGAACAAGGGCATTGAGGGCCACGGCCCTCTTGGAACCATTTCCGCTTCGTCCTATGCCATCTATGATCAGGGCGAGCGGGTGACCTTCAACGGCTCCGGCGACACCAAGGTTCGCGGGACACTATCGCCCCCCCGCCCGGCTGGATGACATGATGACCAAGACGAAAATCACCTGGATCGCCGGCGCCGTGGCTGCGGCCGGACTGGCGTTCGCCACCCAGGCGGTCCATGCGCAGACTGCGCGGGGCAACAGCGCCGACGCCCCGATCAGCTACGGGGCGGACGGGATGAGCCGCACGCCGGAGGGCCTGAGCCTGCGCGGCCGGGCCGAACTGACCCAGGGCGGCAACCGCATGCGCGCCGACACGGTCACGGCCACGACGCCGAACAACCAGCTGACCCGCGTCGAGGCGACCGGCAACGTCTATTACGTCACCCCGAACGAGACGATCCGCGCCGACCACGCCATCTACACGACCGCCAACGACACCATCGTCCTGACCGGCGACGTGATCCTGACCCAGGGCAAGAGCGTCATGACCGGATCGCGCCTGACCTATAATGTCCGCACCGAAACGGCCGAAATGGGCGGCGGTCGCGTTCAGGGCGTCTTCTATCCGCAAGGCGCGAACTGAGCCCCCGGCTCGCGTTCGTCTGAAAGGCCCGGTTTGGCGCGCAAGGAACTCTCCGCACTCAACGTCAATGACCCCGCCGCCGTGGTCGCGACGACGCTCGCCCGCGAACCGGCGACCCGGGGTCTTCAGGTCAGAAACATCGCCCGGGCCTTCGGCGCGCGGCAGGTTGTGCGCGACGTCTCACTGACCGTGCAGCGCGGCGAGGTCGCGGGTCTGCTGGGCCCTAACGGCGCCGGCAAGACCACCTGTTTCTACATGATCACCGGCCTGATCCCCGCGGACTCGGGCTCGATCTGGCTGGACGGCGAGGACATCACCAAACAGCCGATGTACCAGCGCGCCCGGATGGGGCTCGGCTATCTGGCGCAGGAGGCCTCGATCTTCCGCGGCATGACCGTCGAGCAGAACATCAAGGCCGTGGTCGAGCTGCGCGAAAGCGGCAAGGGGATCGAGGTCGAAACCACCCGGCTGCTGGAAGAGCTGCACATCGACCATCTGCGTCATGCTCCGGCCTCGGGATTGTCGGGCGGCGAGCGGCGGCGGGTCGAGATCGCGCGCTCGCTGGCCGGACGGCCGTCCTTCATGCTGCTCGACGAACCCTTCGCCGGCATCGACCCCCTGGCCATCGCCGACATCCGTCAGGTGATCCGCTACCTTGCGGGCGAGGGCATCGGGGTTCTGATCACCGACCACAATGTCCGCGAGACGCTGGACATCATCGACCGCGCCTCGATCATGTCGGGCGGCGAGGTGCTGTTCGAAGGCACCGCCGACCAAGTGATCCACGATCCGGAAGTGCGCCGCGTCTATCTGGGCGACCTGTACGGCTGACGCTCAAGCCGCGAGCGGCCCCGCCTCGCGCGTTAGCGAGACATCAGACTCCGCGGCGACCGAAGGGCCGCGACGGCGCGACGCCGGGGTCCCAGGCCGGATGGGCCCACTGCTGGTGCGGCCGGGCCGGGAAGGGCGCGGGCCCCTGAAGGCTTACGGGTTCCGCCGCCATGGGGCCGGGGCCGAAATCGAAGACAGGCTTGTAGGGCTGATCGGGGTCGCCGCGTTTGGCCTCGGCGATCAGGACGTCCCAGCGGTCCGCGTCCAGCGCATCCGGGTCAGGGGCGACGGCGTCGGGGTCCTTCGGGTCCGGGCCGAAGCGGTTGGGCCCGCGCTTGCCGGGCATCAGCGTCATCACGAACAGCGCCAGGCTGCAGCCCGTGGCCAGGACGGAAAGCAGCCCGACCTGGGCGAAACCGGCGGCGAGGGCCTGTTCCACCGGGCCGTGGCCTGCGACGCCGGCCTCCAGCCCTGCGACCGGGGCGCGGCGGACCAGGGTTCCCATGGCGTTGAAGGTCGCGAACTGGGTGGCGACGCCGGGCAGCAGCAGGGCCATCCAGAAGGCGGACAGGCCCGCGTCGTGAAGCCGGCGCGCCAGCAGCGCATAGTTCGGCAGGGCGAAGACCAGCACGCCGATCAGGGCCACGGCCAGCCAGCCGAACAGGCCCAGCAGCGCGGTTCCGCCGCCGCCGCTGGACACTGAGGTCGCAGCCAGCACGATGCAGGCGGCGTAAAACATCCCCTGCAGCACCATGAAGAGCCAGTATTCGGTCCGGCTCGCCCGACCCTTGAAATCGGCGTAGCGCAGCAGCGGGCGGAACATCAGCATGACGGGCGTCCGGGCCAGTGGGAATTTCCACGCCATCCTGGCGCCGAACGATGAAATCCCGAGAAACGGACACGGTAAACAGTCCCGCCTTACGGCGTTCGCGCGGCGTTAACCCCTTGCCTTCATCCTGATCACAGCAAGTTCCGGGCCAGAGGTCCGAATTGGGAGGCAGGCGGCGGTGGTCGGGCAGAGGCTGGAGATCAGACAGGGGCAGGGGCTCGTCATCACGCCCCAGCTGCAGCAGGCGATCAAGCTGCTGCAACTGTCGAACCAGGAGCTGGACGAATACGTCGAGACCGAGCTCGAGAAGAACCCGCTGCTGCAACGCGACGAGACCGAGGCCGGCCCGGCGCGCGAGACCGGGGACGACAGTTCCGTCGTCGCGAGCCTCGAAGGCGCCGAACTCAGCTTTTCCGAGGCCGGTGTCTCCGAACGCAGCGCCAATGTCGATGCGGGCGACAGCGACGTCTATGGCGACGCGACGCCGGGCGAGCGCACCGTCGACCGTCTGGGCGACGACGCGCAGCCGGGGCTCAGCGACTGGTCGAACACAGGCAAGGGCGGATCCAGCTTTTCCGACGGCGAGGGCGGCGAACGCCCGGACCAGCGCGCCGCGACCCTGTGGGAACATCTGCAGGCCCAGGCGTCCTCGGCCGGTTTCAACGCCACCGACCACGCCATCGCGATCAGCCTGATCGATGCGGTCGACGAGGGCGGCTATCTGCGCGGCGAACTGGCCGAGATCGCCGACCGTCTGGGTTGCGGCCTCGACCGGGTCGAGGCTGTTCTGGCCGTCTGCCACGGCTTCGAGCCGACCGGGATCATGGCCCGTTCGGTGCCGGAATGCCTGAAACTGCAGCTGACCGAACGCAACCGCTTCGATCCGGCCATGGCGGCCCTGCTCGACAATCTGGAACTGCTGGCGCGTCGCGACATGAGCGGGCTGCGGCAGGCTTGCGGCGTCGATTCGGACGACCTGTCCGAGATGATCTCCGAGCTGAAGGCCCTGACGCCGCGTCCGGGCGCCGGCTTCGGCGGCGAGACGGCCCAGACCGTCATCCCCGATGTCCACGTCCGCCCCGACCCGGCCGGCGGCTGGCGGGTGGAGCTGAACACCGACACCCTGCCCAAGCTGCTGGTCGACAAACGCTACCACGCCTCGGTCTCGGCCGGCGCGCGAACCGAGACGGAAAAGGCCTTCGTCGCCGACTGCGCGGCCCAGGCCAACTGGCTGGTCAAGTCGCTGGACCAGCGGGCGAAGACCATTCTCAAGGTCGGGTCCGAGATCGTGCGCCAGCAGGACGCCTTCCTCGCCTTCGGCGTCGAGTTCCTGCGGCCGCTCAATCTCAAGACCGTCGCCGACGCCATCGGCATGCATGAATCGACGGTCTCCCGGGTCACCTCGAACAAATACGTCTCGACTCCGCGCGGCGTGTTCGAGCTGAAATTCTTCTTCACGGCCTCGATCAATGCGACCGGAGACGGCGCCGCCCATTCGGCCGAGGCCGTCCGGCACCGGATCAAGTCCATGATCGATCACGAGGCGCGGGAGGGCGACGTTTTGTCCGACGACCGGATCGTCGAACTTCTCAACGAAGCCGGGATCGACATCGCCCGTCGCACCGTCGCCAAGTATCGGGAAGCCTTGAGGATTCCGTCTTCGGTCCAGCGCCGTCGGATGCTCAGGTTCGCCTGATTGCCCCCAGGGGCGCGACCACAATTCGGTGATCGTGATTGACACCTTCTGCGGGGAGTCGCGTTCTACTCCACATGCAAGTCCAGGTCAGCGGCAAGCAAGTGGATGTCGGCGAAGCGTTAGGCTCGCGCATCTCCCAGGAACTCGAAGAGGGAGTCGGTAAGTATTTCGAACGCGGCGGTCAGGACGCCGAGGTCGTCGTCTCCAAGGACGGTTATGGATTCAAGGTGGACTGTTGGGTCCGTCTCGCGTCCGGCCAGTCCCTGGTGACCACGGGGCTCGGCGGGGACGCCCACTCGGCCTTCACCGACAGCCTCGACAAGCTTGAGAAGCGGGTCCGCCGCTACAAGCGCCGGCTCAAGGATCACCATATCGGGCCCAAGGGCCTGTCGCCCGAGAAGACCGAAATGGCCGCGGCCTCGGTCGCGCGCAGCATCGTTCTTCGCAACCCGGACGACGTCGAGGACGATGTCTTCGGCGACACCGGAACCTCCGACGAGCCGCCTCCCGTCGGCATGGTCATCGCCGAGACCGAAGCGGAGATCCGCACCATCACGGTCGGACGCGCGGTGCTGGAACTCGATATGACCGGCTATCCGGTGGTGCTGTTCCGCAATGCGGCGCATGGCGGGCTCTCGGTGGTCTATCGCCGGCCCGACGGTAATGTGGGCTGGATCGATCCGGAGCGGACCTCCCCGAACCTCAATGGCGCTGGAAAAACGCCGAAATCCAATGGGCACGCTTCCGTAAGCCCTTAGTGTTAGCTGTCAGTAGAAGGCTTTCCTTGAGGGGGCGGAGCGGCTAAAGCCCGCCCGCCCCATCGGGGACGAGTGTATCGAGTCGGGGATAGTCATGGACATCGGTGAATTGCTGGTGGAGGACGGAATCGTCCTGCGCAGCGGCGCCTCGTCGAAGCGGCAGGCCCTTCAGGTCGTCGCCGAAACCGCCGCCTCAGCCATGGGGCTGGATTCGGCGCGGGTGATGGACGCGCTTCTGGAGCGTGAAGCCCTCGGTTCGACCGGTCTCGGCTCGGGCGTCGCGGTTCCGCACGCCCGGATCGAAGGTCTGGCGCGCGTCTTCGGCGTCTTCGTGCGTCTGGATACGCCGGTGGCCTATGGCTCGGTGGACGATCGTCCGGTCGATCTGCTGTTCGCCCTGTTCGCCCCGCCGCGTGAGGGCGCCGAGCATCTGCGCGCCCTGGCGGCCGTATCCCGCGCCGTGCGGGCCCCCGAGCTGCGCGAAAGCCTGCGTCAGGCCCGCACGGTCGACGCCGCCCACGCCCTGTTCGTCACCGACCGGGCCGCCACGGCCGCGTAAGGCGGCGTGGAGGGCTCCGATCCACAGACCGAAGCCCTCGCGCCCGACCCCTAGACCTGCGCCAGGCCCCCGTCGACGAAGACCTCGCCGCCGGTCATGAAGCTGGAATCCGACGAGGCCAGGAAGGCGGCGACCGCCCCCGTCTCCGACGGGTCGCCCATGCGGCCGACGGGGGTCGTTGCGCCCAGGGCCGCCAGGCCTTCGGCTCCGACGACTTCCAGCGCCAGTTCGGTCGTGGTGGGCCCGGGCGACAGGACGTTGACGCGGATGCCCGTGCCCTTCAGGTCCAGAGCCCAGGTCCGGGCCAGATTGCGGATGGCCGCCTTGGTGGCGCTGTAGATGCTGAAGGCCGGGGTGCCCATGACGCCGGTGCTGGACCCGGTCAGGATGATCGAGCCGCCGTCCGACATCAGCGGCAGGGCCTTCTGCACGCTGAACACAGTGCCCTTCACATTGACGTCGAAGATCTGGTCGTAGTGTTCGGGCGTGATCTCGCCGAGCGGGGCGAAGGCGCCGGTCCCGGCGTTGGCGAACAGGATGTCGAGGCCGCCGCGTTCGGCCTTCACCGTCGCATACAGCCGGTCAAGAGCGGCGGGATCCGTGATCGAACCGACAACGGCGCGGGCGTTGGCGCCGAGTTCCGCGACGGCCGCGTCGAGCTGTTCCTGCCGCCGTCCGAACAGATAGACGAAAGCGCCTTCCGCGATGAACCGTCTGGCGGCGCCGAGGCCGATGCCGGTTCCGCCGCCGGTGATGACGGCTGTCTTGCCCTGTAGTCTGCTCATGATGTGCTCCTGGGGTTGCAGTTGCATGGAGCTGGCTGTGCGCTTACCTGTCGACAAGTATGCACCTTTTGGTAAGTGCCTGAAAAATGTCGTCAGACCCCTTCGATCCGACCCCGGTCCAGAGCTGCAGCCCCACGCTGCCGGGGTTCACCTGCGGGCTCGATGCGACGCTGCGGGTCATTTCCGGCAAGTGGAAGCCGTTGATCCTGTATTTCGTCGCCCAGGACGGGCCGACCCGCTACGGCGAGCTCAGACGGGCCGTGCGGGATGTCAGCGACAAGATGCTGATCCAGCAGCTCAAGGAGCTGGAGGCCGACGGTCTGGTCAAGCGAACCGACTACAAGGAGGTCCCGCCGCGCGTCGACTACAGCCTGACGCCACTGGGGTTCAGCCTGGCGAATGCGCTTGTGCCGCTCTGCGCATGGGGCACGGAGAATATGGCCGAGGTCACCCGGGTGTTCGCCGAACGCGGAAGCCTGAACCGGACAGTCCGGCCAACGAGGGCTTCGTGAGGGACGGGCTGCAGGCTGCGGTTGCCCCTCGGGGGCTGCGCCCCTAGCCTCGGTTATCCGGGAGGTGTCGTATGGCAAGGCTTGTGTACGGGTTGAACCAGTCGCTTGACGGCTATGTGGATCACGAGGCCTTCTCGCCCGATCCCGTGGTCTTCCGGCATTTCATCGACCATATGGGCAGCGTCTCCGCCAGCCTGTACGGGCGCAAGATCTACGAGATCATGCGCTACTGGGAACAGGATGATCCCGGCTGGGACGCCGCGGAGCGAGCCTATGCCGAGGCCTGGCGAGAGACGCCGAAATGGGTGGTGTCCCGCACATTGAAGACCGTCGGCCCGAACGCGACCCTCGTCGGGGGCGATCTGGACACCGCTGTGCGGGCGTTGAAGGCCGGGACGCAGGGCGAGATCGAGGTCGCCGGGCCGGATCTGGCGGGCCAGCTGGCCGAACTGGGCCTGATCGACGAATACCGGATCTATCTGCATCCGGTCGTGGTGGGGCAGGGCAAGCCCTTCTTCCTGAACGCCCGGCCGAAGCTGCGTTTCGTCCGCAGCGAGCCGATCGGCGAGGCGGTGCGGCTGACCTATGCGCCGGCCTGACCGGCCCGGGAGGGGCGATGGGGCTGCGTCAACCCGGATAACCGCAGCCCCGCCCAGAGCCCGCTGACTGGGGAGCCATGCGGGGTGGAGGTATGTCCGCCGGAGCGGAGCAGCTTGCAAGCACGACACTCAAACGATGTGGTCGCCCGCTGCGCCCAGGCAGCGAGCGACCGTGTCGCGAGCGATAGCGCCCTTAAATGTAGCGGCGCAGCGAACGGGTCAGCTCGGTCGTGCCGTTCTTCTTGACCGCGGGCTGGTAGGCGACGCGGGCGTGTTCGCCGCAATAGACGCCTTCCGAGGCGCGACGGCCGCAGAAGCTGAACTCGCGCGACGACGGGTCGCCGATCGGCCATTTGCACATATGGGCGCCGAGCGTCAGGACCGTGGCGGTGCCCGGCTGTTCGACGACGACCGGCAGCGGGGTCGGCGGGACCGGGGCGGTCGGACGCGGCTGGACGGCCTCGATCCGGCGCGGCGCCGAGGGCTGGCCGTAGTCCTGCTTGGGCGGGGTGGTCCGGGTCTTGGCCGGGCGGAAGGCGGTGGTCGTGGTGCGCGCCGGTTGCGACGGCGTGGCGCGGCCGGACAGGCCCAGACGGTGCACCTTGCCGATCACGGCGTTGCGGGTGACGCCGCCACCCAGTTGTTTGGCGATCTGGCTGGCCGACTGGCCTTCCAGCCAGAGCTTCTTCAGTGCGCCTACGCGGTCTTCAGTCCAGCCTGCCGTCATGTCGCCCTCCGGGTGGATCAAGATTCAATATATAGTGGCGAGACCGTCCTCCCGGACCCGCGACCTACCACCAATCGTAAACGAGCCGTTAACAGACGCAAGATGTGCGAATCAGTCCGTCCACAGAAACCAGATGTTGAATCGGCGTTATCCGGGTTTCTCCCCGGCGCTCTGGCGAAGGGGAGGGGGATCGCCTGCCGCCCGGCGGGGTGGTGGAGGGGGTCTTTGCAGGGGACGGGTGCCGTCTTGCGACGGCAATGAAGCCAGAGCCCCCTCCGTCACGGCGCTGAAGAAGCGCCGCGCTGTCGCCCCACGCTCCGCGTGGTGAGGACAGGTTGCGCAATGGCTTTCGAGAGCGCATTTCCCGCCCCATGACCGATCTCGCCTCCACTCGCCCGTCCGGACTGCCCACGCCCCGTCGCTATGACGGCGTCAACTGGGTGGGGGTGCAGACGCTGTACCTGCGCGAGGTGCGGCGGTTCTGGAAGGTCGGGGCCCAGACGGTGGCGGCCCCGGTGGTCACGACCCTGCTCTATATGCTGGTCTTCGTGGTGGCCCTGAAGGGCTCGCGCCCGCCGATCGACGGGACGCCTTTCGCCGAGTTCGTGGCGCCGGGCCTGATCATGATGGCGATCCTGAACAATGCCTTCGCCAACGCCTCGTCCAGCCTGATCCAGGCCAAGATCATGGGCACATCCACCGACTTCCTGACGCCGCCGCTGAGCCCGCTGGAACTGACCATCGGCTTTTCGCTGGGCGCCGCGACGCGTGGCATCGCGGTGGGTCTGGTGACGGCGGTCTGCGTCATTCCATTCGCGAAGCTGGGCGTGACCAACTTCGTCGCCATCGTCTATTTCGGCCTGATCGCCTCGCTGCTGATGGGGATGCTGGGCGTGCTGGCCGGGCTCTGGTCCGAGAAATTCGACCAACTGGCCGCGGTGCAGAATTTCGTCATCATGCCGATGACCTTCCTGAGCGGCACCTTCTATCTGGTCCAGAACCTGCCGGGACCGTTCGCGACGATCAGCCACTTCAACCCCTTCTTCTATCTGATCGACGGCTTCCGTTACGGCTTCATCGGCCATGCCGAGGGCAGCCTCTGGATCGGGGCCGTCACGAGCGCGGTCCTGACCGTGGTCCTGGCCGTCTGCTGCTGGCTGGTGTTCCGCTCGGGCTGGCGTCTGAAGAGCTAGGCCAGCCCTCCTCTAGACCAGGCGGGTCCACGCGATCGCATGCACCTGATCCCGCCCCGGCACGGCCGCGAGCGGGGGTGAGGCGAACAGGCTCGCGATGGCCGGATCGCGCACGTTCAGACCGCCGGTGAAGGCGCCGAAGGCCGGCAGGATGATGCGGCTGCCGTCGGTGATGAAACAGGGCTTCCTCACGCCCCGGCCATAGGCGGCGACGCGCGCCGAGGGGTGCAGGTGGCCCGCCACCTCGCCCGGCTGGTCGCCCGGCATCGGCTCATGCACCAGCCGCAGGGCGCCGAGCCTCAGGGTCTCGATGACCGAGCCCGGAAGGCGGTCCAGATCGGTTCCGAGTGACGCCTGAAGGGCCTCGCGGTCGTGATTGCCCTCGAGCCACAGCCAGTCGCGGCCGAAGGCCATCCGCTCCAGCGTTTCGCGGTCCGCCCCGGCCATGCGCGGGATCGAACGGCTGTCGTGGAAGCTGTCGCCGAGCAGGACGACGCGGCCGGGGTTGACCTCGGCGACCTCCGCCTCGAGCCGGGCCAGGGTGGCGGCGCTGTCATAGGGGGGCAGCATCTGGCCGCGCATGGCGAAGGCCGACCCCTTTTCCAGATGCAGGTCGGCGACGATCAGGACATCGTGCTCGACCACATGCATCGCCCCCGAACAGCGCAGCACGCAGCGCTCGCCGGCGATCCGCACCGCCAGGCCGCCGCATCCGCTCCGCCTCGGCGTCAGGGTCATCCGCCACTCCTCATTGATCGCTCGCCTCGCCGTCACGCCGCACCCTGAAGTTCGGGCCCATCTTGCCCGGAACGGGCGTCGTCCATGACCTCGGCGATCAGGGCCTCTGCGGAGTCTCTCAGGATCATGTCGGCCGCGTCGCCGCCGCCGACCCGCTCGCGGCCGATGACCACCAGCACCGGAACGGAGAAGGGCGACGGCCGCTCCAGCGCCCGGGTCTGGATATGACCCGCAATACGTCCGAGAAGTTGGCCCAGACGCGCGACATCGAGCAGACCCGCCGCCGCGTCGGCGCGGGCCGTGCGGAGCAGCAGATGGTCGGGCTGGTGGCGGCGCAGCACGTCGTAGATCAGGTCCGTGGAGAAGGTCACCTGCCGACCGGTCTTCTCCTGACCCGGCTGGCGTCGCTCGATCAAGCCGGAGATCAGGGCGCAATTGCGGAAGGTGCGCTTCATCATGAAGCTCTCTTCCAGCCAGGACTCCAGATCGTCACCCAGCATGTCCGGCTGGAACAGCGCGTCGTAATCGAGGTCGCCGCCGTCAGCCGTCGAGGTCATCGGCCGGATCGACCAGATGGCCAGCGAATAGTCGGTGCAGACAAAGCCGAGCGGCCCGACGCCGGCCCGGTCCAGACGCCGCGTCAGCAGCATGGCGAGCGTATTGTGGGCGAGGTTTCCCTCGAACGGATAGGCGACCATGAAGTGGCGATTGCCGCGCTGGAAGGTCTCGATCAGCATCGAATCCGCCTGCGGGATGGCGGATCGTGTCTCCTGCAGTTCCAGCCACTCCTGCACGTCCTCGGGCAGGACGCGCCAGTGGTCGCGGTCCTGGATCAGGTTGCGGACCCGGTCGGCCAGCGAGGTCGACATGGGGAATTTCGAGCCGCCCCAGGAGGGGATCTTCGGATCCTTGTCCTGCGAATGGGTGACGAGGGCGTCGGTCCCGCTGATGCCCTGGAAGGCCCAGATCTGGCCGGCGAAGAGGAAGGTGTCGCCGGGCGTCAGCTGTTCGAAATACCACTCTTCGGCCTCGCCGACCTTGCGGCCGCCGATCAGCTGTTTCGAGGCCCCGCCCCGCCTTGAGGCGACGCGGACGTTCAGGGTTCCCGCCGCGACGATGGCGCCGACGTTCATCCGGTGGCGCTGGGCGGTGACGGCGTTCCTGACCTTCCAGAAACCGTCGCGGTCCTTCACGATCCGGGCGAAGCGGTCGTAGGTGCGCAGGGCGTAGCCGCCGGTGGCGACGAAATCGACGACCTCCTCGAACTGCTCATAGGGCAGGTCGGCATAGGGGCCGCACGTGGTGATTTCCTGATGGAGATCGTCCAGCCGGAAGGGCTCGGAACAGGCCACGCCCATGATGTGCTGGGCCAGGGTGTCGAGGGTGCCGATGTGATGCGGCTCCCAGTCGAAGGCGTTTTCAGCGACGGCCTCGCGCGCGGCCTGGCATTCCAGCATCTCGAACCGGCTGGCCGGGACCATCAGGGCGCGCGAGGGCTCGTCCAGCCGGTGGTTGGCGCGGCCGATCCGCTGCACGAGGCGCGAGGCCCCCTTGGGGGCGGCCAGCTGGATGACGAGATCGACGTCGCCCCAGTCGATGCCGAGGTCCAGCGTCGAGGTGCAGACCACGGCGCGCAGATCGCCGCGCGACATCGCCGCCTCGACCTTGCGGCGCTGTTCGGCCGCCAGCGAGCCGTGGTGCAGGCCGATGGGCAGATTGTCGTCGTTGATCTCCCACAGCTTCTGGAACACGAACTCCGACTGCCAGCGGGTGTTGACGAAGATCAGGGTCATCCCCGACCGTTTGATCGCCTCATAGACCTCGGGGATGGCGTGCTGGCCGGTATGGCCGGCCCAGGGCACGTGGCCCTCGGACACCAGCACGTCGACGACCGGCGGGGCGCCGGGGTCGCCCTTGACGATAAGAACCCCCTTCCCCCTCAAGGGGGGAAGGGCCGGGGATGGGGGTGGAGGCACAGCGTCAGAGGTCTGCCCTGGAAGGGGCGAATGCGATGCGGAAAGGTCGGTGGCCCCACCCCCACCCAACCCTCCCCCCTCAAGGGGGAGGGCTTTCGAATGGGGGACCAGCCAGTCCGCAATGAGCTGCGGATCGTCGATGGTCGCGCTCAGCGCGACCCTCCGCATGGCGGGGGCGAAGCTCTGCAAGCGGGCGAGGCCGAGCGCCAGAAGGTCGCCGCGCTTGCCGCTCCAGATCGCGTGAACCTCGTCCAGAACGATGCATTTGAGGTCGGCGAAATAGGCGCGCGCGCCGTCCCAGGCGCAGAACAGGGCCAGCTGTTCGGGGGTGGTCAGCAGGATGTCGGGCGGGAACTCGCGCTGGCGCTGCTTCTTGGACTGTTTGGTGTCGCCGGTGCGGCTTTCGACGTGGATGTTCAGCCCGATCTCGCGGATGGGCGTCATCAGGTTGCGCTCGACGTCGGTGGTCAGGGCCTTGAGCGGCGAGATGTAGAGGGTGTGGACGCCTGAGCCGGGACCGAACTCCGGCCTTGGTCCGCGCCCGGACAGTTCGATCAGACTGGGCAGGAACCCCGCCAGGGTCTTGCCGCCGCCGGTCGGGGCGACCAGCAGGGCGTGCTGGCCGGCGACCCCTGCGGCGATCATCTCGGCCTGGTGACGGCGCAGGCTCCAGCCACGCTTCGCGAACCAGTCGGCGAACAGGGGCGGCAATGTCGCGGCGGTC
>Ga0209023_10004889_pt1 | contig 14963 bp, 10 predicted proteins | sample LakOneMetagenome_FD_187468 | JGI IMG/M metagenome (GOLD analysis project Ga0209023, IMG submission 187468) | Freshwater and sediment microbial communities from Lake Erie, Canada (SPAdes) (version 2) | ecosystem: Environmental > Aquatic > Freshwater > Lentic | place: Lake Erie, Canada... | reverse complement strand
CGTGGTGCTGGAGGATGGCACCACCCTGCGCGTGGAGGGGACGCTCCCGCCCGACCTTCCCCTCGGATACCACCGCATCGAGGGACCATCGTCTGCGGGTGGCCCCGGCCCCACGCAGAACCTGATCGTCAGCCCGGGCCGCACCGCCCTGTCGGCGGATCTCCGCATCTGGGGGCTGACGTGCCAGCTCTACGCCGTTCGGTCCAGCCGGAGCTGGGGCATCGGCGACCTGGCTGACCTGCGTCGCTTGTCGGACTGGGCCGCAGAGCGTGGCGCGGGCGTGGTCGGGCTCAACCCCCTCCACGCACCAGAGCCCCTCCCGCATCCGGCCGACAGCCCCTACTCCCCCAGCAGTCGCCGGTGGCGCGATCCGCTGTACCTGGCGATCGACGACGTGCCGGGAGCGGCGTCGGTCATCGGTCTGGACGACCTTCGGAGGGCCGGACGGGCCCTGAACGCCGGCGAGCGAATCGACCGTACCGCGGTGTGGGCCACCAAGCGGGCCGCCCTCGAGCTGTTGTGGAACGAGTTCAGCGGGTCTCCGTCGCACGATCGCTTCGTGGCCGAGCGAGGTGCCGACCTCACCCGGTGGGCCACCTACTGCGCCCTTGCCGATCACCACCAGGCGAGTTGGCGCACCTGGCCCGACCAGTTCCGTCAGCCCGACTCGCCCGCGGTCGCTGCGTTCGCCGCGGGCCATCCGCGCCAGGTCGGGTTCTGGGCCTGGCTGCAGTGGCTCATCGACGAGCAGATCCGTCCGGCCGGCGCGCCCCTTGCGGTGTCCGACCTGGCCGTGGGGTTCAGCGCCGACGGAGCCGACGCGTGGGAGTGGCAGGACCTCCTGGCTCAGGGCGTCCGCATCGGCGCGCCACCCGACATCCTCGGTCCCGACGGTCAGGACTGGGGCCTCCCGCCGTTCATCCCGTGGCGGCTCCGAGACGCCGGCTACCAGCCCCTCGCCTCCACCATCCGAGCGGCGGTGCGCCACGCACGCGGCCTCCGCATCGATCACGTGATGGGACTGTTCCGTCTGTGGTGGGTCCCACCCTCCGGGGGTGCAGTCGACGGTGCCTACGTGCGCTACCCAGGGCGCGAGCTGCTCGACGTGGTGGCGCTGGAGAGCGCACGGGCGGGGGCGCTCGTGGTGGGCGAGGACCTGGGCACGGTGGAGGCCGGCGTGCGCGCCGTGTTGGCCGAGGCCGGGGTCCTGTCCACCCGTCTCCTGCTGTTCGAGGACGATCCCCCATCCACCTGGATCCCACAGGCCATGGCCGCGGTCACCACCCACGATCTGCCCACCATCGCCGGCGTGTGGTCCGGTGTGGACCTTGCCGATCGTCGGGCGGCCGGCACCACCATCCCGGCCGACGGCGACGACGACTTCCGACGCCACCTTGGAATGCACTTCGGCACGGCGGACCCGGATCCATCGGGACGCACTGTCGACGAGGTCATCGTCGACACCCACCGACAGATCGCCGCGTCGCCGTGCGTGTTGGCCACCGCCACGCTCGACGATCTGGTGGGGGCCGAGCATCGGCCCAACGTGCCCGGCACGATCGACGAGCACCCCAACTGGCGCATCCCGCTCCCGCTGGCGCTGGACGACCTGCCGGGCTACCCCTTGGCCGACGCGGTGGTGGCGGCGATCAGCGAGACGCGCCCGAGCGGGTGATCAGCTTGGCCAGTGCCTCGGCGAACTCTGGCGGCTCCAGGCCACCGATCTGTCGACCGTAGAACTCCTGGCTCAGGTGGTAGCCGCTGAGGGCGCTGAGCACCACGGCGACCTCTGCTTGCGATGCGGGATCGTCGCCGAAGGGAATGGTGCCGATGGTGGCCTGCGCCACCGAGCCGGCGACCATGGCGTCGTAGATCCTGGCCTCGAGATCCGGGAACCGACCGTGGATGCGTGCGAGGAGCGCGGCTAGCAGTCGGCGGTCGTGCAGGCCGGCGAGGGCGCCTTGGATGAGGAGGGTGATGGCGGGGACCGAGTGCGGCTCGAGGTCGACGACCGGCGCAGCGGCCAACACCTCATCGCGACGGATCTGACCCTTCTGGATGTCCTCGATCGCCCGATCGACGACGGCGGTCAGCACCGCTTCCTTGGTCTTGAAGTGGCGGTAGAAGCCACCGCTCCCGGGGGCCAAGCCCGCTGCTTCCTCGATGTCGGTGACTGCGGTGCCGTCGAACCCTCGCTCGGCGAACAGTCGCAGGGACTCGTCCATGATCCGGTCTCTCGTGCTGGCCACCGGAGCAGGATACCGGCGGTCGCCCACAGGGATTACCGTCCGTGGCCTGATCTCCACGTTTCGGCTCACCAGTTGGGGGGAGGCCAGATGGCCACCATCGATTTCCGCACACGGTCCGCCGCCGACGTCGACATCCGCCAGGTCGACCTGGTTTCCTTCTGGCAGCAGACGCTCCCGGCGGCTATCGCCGAGCACGGCAACCTGGCTGCGGAGGCCTGCGCGTCGTACGGCCTGGTTCCGCTGGGCTTGGTGGTCGGCGACGACGCCTTCACCCTGGTGCCGGCCGCGGGTTCGATCACGGTCCAGGCCGGCCTCGCCGAGGCGGTCGTGGTGGCCGACATCGCCGCCGAGGGGTTCTCGGACCTGGTGCAAGACATGCGCAGCATGTTGTCGTTCATGACCAAGGGCGACATCGAGATCCGAGCCGGACGGCTCTCGCAGTTCATCGCCTGGGAGCCGGCACTGCGAGCCCTCCTCGACGGTCGGGCCGCTCACCGTCCGGGGACGGCGACCTTCTCCGACCGATCCGGTGAGCCCCTCGACCTCGACCGTTCCTTCCGCCTCACCGACGACCGAGCCGACCTGGCGCACTTCTTGGCCGAAGCCGGGTTCGCCCTGCTGCGTGGGTGGCTGGACCCGGAGGACATGGCCCGCATCGACGACGACATCACCCGGGCCCTGCCGAGCTACCGACCGGGCGACGGCAACTCCTGGTGGGCGACCTTGGCCGATGGCTCCCAGCGGTGCGTGCGATTGCAACGGTTCGAGGACCACTCACCCACCAGCCACCGGATGCTGAAGTCGCCCGAGTGGCGATCGATCGCGTCGATCTTCGCCGACGGCCACCTGGCCCCCACCGGCATCGAGGCGTTGGTGAAGCCCATCGGCGTGGTGGAAGGGATCTCTGATGTGCCGTGGCACCGCGACTGCGACCTCGGCGGGCATTCCTACGACTGCGCCGCCATGACCTGCGGTATCTCGGTCACGCCGTCGGACGAGGAGAGCGGAGCACTCCTGGTGGTGGCGGGCTCCCATCGGGCGCCGTCGCCGCCGTTTGTGATCGAACCACTTGGACTGCCCGTGGTCACGTTGCGCACGCAGCCCGGTGACATCACGGTGCACCTGAGCTGCACGCTCCACATGGCCACGCCGCCCCGCCGTGGTGAGCGGCGCGTGATGTACACCGATTTCGCCCTGCCATCGCGAGCCGAGAACCCCGGTCGAGCGGCCAAGATCTCCGACATCCGCGAGTCGGCCCCGGTCACCGTCTCGCAGCCCCCCGGATACCTCGGCGGTTGAGCGCCTAACGTCCGCGTCACGGGCCCCTTCGACGCTTTGGAGCATCCATGACCGAACGCACCTCGTACCTTCCGGGCACCCCGTCGTGGGTGGACCTCGGCAGTCCGAACCCGGCCGAGGCAGCCGCGTTCTATGGCGGGTTGTTCGGGTGGGAGGTGACCATGGACCCCCGGCCCGAGGCGGGCGGCTACGGGTTGTTCTCGTTGCGAGACAAGGTCGTGGCCGGTCTCGGACCGCAGATGAACGCGGAGATGCCGCCGTTCTGGGCGGTCTACGTCACCGTCGCTGATGCCGACGCCACCACCGCCCTCGCGGCCGAGGCCGGCGGCACGGTGGTGATGGACCCGATGGACGTGCTCGACGCGGGCCGCATGGCGATCGTCCAGGATCCGCTCGGTTCCTTCATCTCCTTCTGGCAGCCGAACGCCCATCCAGGGTCCGGCCTGGTGAACGAACCGGGTGCGTTCACGTGGTGCGAGCTGTCGAGCCCGGACGTGGCCGTGTCCAAGGCGTTCTACGGGACCGTCCTCGGTTGGGGCCTGCTGGCCGACGCTGGGCCCGACGACACCGCCCACTTCACCGTGGCCGGTGAGCTGGTGTGCGGTGCGCACACCGCCGGCCCCGGCGAGTTCCCGGCCTGGTCGGTCTGGTTCTCCGTAGCGGACTGCGATGCCTCGACGGCCCAGGCCGTGGACCTGGGCGGTTCGGTGATCATGCCGCCCAACGACATGAGCTTCGGTCGGGGTGCCATGGTGGCCGATCCGCATGGTGCCGTGTTCGGCATCGGGGCCATGGGGAGCATCGGCGCGCCGTGACGGCGTGATCCGTGCCGTGAACCGTTCGGGCCCAAGCACTCACCTGAGCCAGACCATGGCCGATGGTCCTCGGTGGATCGCACGACCATGAGCACGCGGACGCGCTCCGGAACGCAGAGCGGCACCCGGCTGTTCGCGATCTATGCCCTCGCCACCCTGGTCCCCATGTTGATCCTCGGCGTGGTCGTCAACCGGATGATCCGCGAGGAGATCGATGATCGAGCGCTGACCGAGGCGGTCAACCGGGCAGAGACAATCTCGGACGCAACGGTCGAACCCGCCATCGGCAACCAGCTGGGCGCCACGCTCACGGTCGTCCAGCGGCACCGTCTGATCCTGGCCACCGCGACGCTCAGCGGTGATGCCCGGGTGCTGCGACTGCGTGTCCGGGGCACCGACGGCACGATCCTGTTCGACGTCGCCCACCCGGACGCGCCCCCGGTGCCCTCACCGAACGACGAGGAGGTCGACGAGGCCGTGGACGGACCACCGGTGGCCACGCTCACCCGGTTGGGGTCCGATGCGGTCGATGGGGGCTCGAGCCAGGGCCCCGAAGCGGTGGAGACCTACGTCGCCTTCCACGGCGCGAAGCACCAGGCGCTGGGCGTGGTGGAGACCTACATCCCCTATCGACCCTTCGCCGATGCGGCGGCGGCGTCCAAGTCCCGCCTCACCAGGGCCCTGGTTCTCGGCCTCCTGATCTTGTGGGGGGTGTTGTCGCTCATCACCTGGTCGGTGTCTCGTCGCCTGCGGGCATCGGCCCGCGAGAACGAGTGGCTGGCCCGTCACGACCAGCTCACCGGCCTGCCCAATCGGCTGGCGTTCGCCGAGGAGATCGACGGCCGGGTCGCTCGTCACGAACGGGTGCTCGTGGCCGAGCTCGACGTGGCGCGCTTCCGCGATGTGAACGAGACCGTGGGTCAGGCCAACGGCGATCGGTTCCTGTGCGAGGTGTCGACCCGGTTGGCGTCCGTCCTCGACACCGACGGGTTCGTCGCCCGGCTCGGTGGCGACCAGTTCGGCCTGCTGTGGCCGGGCGGGGGGTCTGATCCCGAGCGCCAGATGTTCACCGCCCTGACCGCAGCGTTGGCCGAGCAGATCACCGTGGCCGACATCCGCGTGCGTGCCGAGCTCACCATCGGGTTCGTCAGCACGGGCCAGATCCCCGGAACCGCCGCCGACCTCCTGCGGGCCGCGGACCTGGCCGCCCATGCGGCCAAGGCCGCCGGCGTGACCACCAAGCGCTACACGCCCGAGCTGGAGCAGTTCGATCCGGATCGCCTGCAGCTGGCCGGCGAGCTCGGTGCCGCCATCGCCGCGGGTGAGCTGGTCCTGCACTATCAGCCAAAGCTGAACCTGCTCACCAGCAGTGTGTCGTCGGTGGAGGCGCTGGTCCGCTGGCAGCACCCCCGACGCGGCCTGCTGGACCCGGCCGAGTTCATCGGCATCGCGGAGAACACCAACCTGATCGGGCCGCTCACCAGCTGGGTGGTCACCGAGTCGGTGCAGCAGATCAAGAGCTGGCGGCTCATGGATCCGCCCATCGACCTCTCGGTCTCGGTGAACATCTCGGCTCGGAGCCTCACCTCGCCCGAGCTGGCCGACGAGATCCTTGCGATCCTCGTCGCCGCCGAGGTTCCTGCCGAGCGCCTGCAGGTCGAACTCACCGAGACCTCGGTGGTGGCCGACCCCACGGGCGCGTTCAAGCTCCTGAGTCGCCTGGCCGACGCCGGTGTGCACATCTCGCTGGACGACTTCGGCCAGGGCGCCACCTCCCTGGTCTCGCTGACCAGCCTGCCGATCCACGAGATCAAGATCGACCGCAGTTTCGTGATCGGCCTGGAGGAGGGCGACGATCAGGCCGCGGTCGTCGGCTTCGTGATCGCGCTCGGTCAGCGCCTCGGCCTGGTCGTGGTGGCCGAGGGCATCGAGACCGAACGGGCCGCCACCCTGCTCACCGCCATGGGGTGCGAGCAGGGCCAGGGGTACCGGTTCTGCCACCCGCTCCCGCCCCGCGAGCTGGAGCGCTGGCTCCGGGGCCACCAGCGGTCCCTCGCCGACGACGCCGGCTAGAGGGCCAGCACCGCGGCGCTGTGCGGGGGGAGGTGGACGTGGGTGCCGGACCGGTCGCCCTCGAACAGCTCGACGTCGTCACCGGTGGCCGACAGCAGGGCACCCTTCGCCGCACCGGTTCGGTACACGGTGGTGTCGTCGCCCAGGTTGGCCACCACCGTGACCTTGTCGTCGCCGTCGGCTCGCTCGTAGGCGATCACCGCATCGCTCTCCACGGGCAGCATCCGGAGCGACCCGGCGTGGAGTGCCGGGCGGAACGCTCGAAGCGTGAGCAGCTCGCGGTACAGGGATAGGAGCGAGCCCGGATCGGTGGACTGGAGGTCGACGTTGCGGGTGACCCGGTTCTCGTTGACGGGCAGCCACGGGGTGACGTCGTCGGCGCAGAAGCCGACCCCAGGATCAGCCGTCCACTGCATGGGTGTGCGGACCTCGTCGCGGTTGAGCCGCTCGGTCAGTCGCCTGTTGGCTGCTTCGGGCAGGTGCTTGGCCACCACGCCAGGCACCGGGTCGTTGGCCTCGCTCAGGGGGATGTACCGGTTGGTCATCCCGATCTCCTGGCCCTGGTAGATCACCGGCACGCCGCGCAGGGTGCACAGCAGTGTGGCCAGGACGCGAGCCTTGGCCAGGTCTCCCCCGACGCGAGACAGCGATCGAGTCCGGTCGTGGTTCTCGAGCACGTAGGTGGGCAGCATCGGCGCCGGGAACTCCCGCTCGAACGACGAGATGAGTTCGCGGTACCGCTTGGCGCCGTAGCGGGAGGCGAGGAAGTCGAAGAGGAAGACCAGGTGCAGGCCGGGTCGCCCGCCATCGGTCAGGTAGCGACGCAGCACCGCGGGACTCCCGAACACCTCGCCCAGCAGCGCCCGCTCCCCCTTGCCCGGTTCGTCGATGTCGTCGGTGAACTCGTCCACCACGGCGCGGAGCTCACCGGCCAGGGCGATGGTCTCGTCGGTGTTGAGGGTGCGGTTCGGGGTCTGGAGCCGCGGAATGCCCCCGGTGAGGGTGGGCCGCGGATCGTTGTTGCGCAGCTGGAGGTCCTGCATGATCGAGCCGAAGATGTCGAGCCGAAAGCCGTCGACCCCGCGGGCGAGCCAGGTGCGGATCATGTCGAACATCTCGGTGCGGACCTCGGGATGGCGCCAGTTGAGGTCAGGCTGGAACGACAGGAACGACGCCAGGTACCACTGCTCGCGCTCCTCGGACCACTGCCAGGCCTTCGACAGCTGGAGCTCGGATCGCCAGTTGTTCGGGGGCCGCTTCCGGCCACCGGGCCACGTCCGACCGTCGGACCACACGTACCAGTCGGCCTTGTCGTTGGTGCGGGAGGAGCGGGACTCCACGAACCACGGGTGCTCGTCCGACGTGTGGTTGAGCACCAGGTCGAACAACACTCGGAGGCCGCGTCGGTGTGCCTCATCGATCAGGGTCTGGGCATCGTCGAGGGTGCCGTACTCGGGGGCCACGGACCGGTAGTCGGACACGTCGTAGCCGATGTCGCGCTGCGGGCTGGCGAAGAACGGCGACACCCAGATGGTGCCCACGCCCAGATCCACCAGGTGATCGAGGTGGTCCACGATGCCAGGCAGGTCCCCGATGCCATCGCCGTTCGAGTCGGCGAAACTCCGGGGGTACACCTGGTAGATCGTGGTGGTCTGCCACCACGGAGCGGCCTGATCGGACATGGCTGGAGCGTAGATCGCTTCGTCCGCGCCGGTCGCGGGCCGAACCCGGCAGGCTGCTGGGGTGGATGCTGAGCCAGAGCCGACCGCGAGCGCACCGCAGGTGGACGTCACCAGCCCGGCCGGGAGGTGGATCCTCACGGTCACCGTGGCGGCGTCGAGCATGGCGTTCCTGGATGGCACGGTGGTCAACGTGGCCCTGCCCGCCATCGGTGAGGACCTCGGCGCATCCACCAGCTCGCTGCAGTGGATCCTGAGCGCCTACCTGCTCACCCTGGCCTCATTGATACTGCTCGGCGGGTCGCTCGGTGATCGCTACGGACGGCGACGGGTGTTCTCCATCGGGGCGACGGTCTTCGCCGGTGCCTCGCTGCTGTGTGCGGTGTCGCCCAACGTCCAGACCCTGATCGGCGCCCGGGTCCTCCAAGGCGTGGGGGCCGCGCTGCTCACCCCCGGCAGCCTGGCGGTGATCGAGGCCAGCTTCCGGCCGGAGCAACGGGCCCGAGCGATCGGCACGTGGTCCGGACTCACCGGAGTGGCTGCGGCCATCGGTCCCCTGCTCGGCGGCTACCTGGTGACCCGCGTGTCGTGGCGGGCGATCTTCGTCCTCAACCTGCCGATCGGGATCTTCGTGGTGGCCATGGCGGCTCGCCACCTGACCGAGTCCCGGGACGAGACCGCGCACGGACGACTCGACGTGCAGGGGGCGGTCCTCGCGGTGATCGGATTGGGCGGGGTGACCTACGCCTTGATCTCGGCGCCGGATCCGGTGTCGATCACCCTCACCTGGGGCGCGGGCATCGTCGGCGTGGCGGCGCTCGTCGCCTTCCTGCTCACCGAGCATCGCAGTGCCAGCCCGATGCTCCCCCTCGACGTGTTCTCGTCCAGGCAGTTCAGCGCGGCCAACCTGGTGACCTTCGTGATCTACGGCGCCATCGGCGGGTTCTTCTTCCTCCTCGTCGCGTTCCTCCAGATCTCGATGGGCTACACACCGCTCGCCGCCGGGGCGGCCTCGATCCCGGTCACCGTGCTGATGCTGCTGCTCTCGGCGCGGGCCGGAGCCCTGGCCCAGCGGATCGGCCCTCGGGTGCCGCTCTCGATCGGCCCGATCGTGGTCGCTGCGGGACTGCTGGCCATGACCCGCATCGAGCCCGGCGACCCGTACCTCACCAGTGTCTTCCCGGCGGTGGTGGTCTTCGGCCTGGGCCTGTCGCTGGTGGTTGCTCCCATTACCGCCACGGTGCTGGCCGCCGCTGATTCACGTCACGCCGGCGTGGCCTCTGCGGTGAACAACGCCGTGGCGCGCGTCGCGGGCCTGCTGGCGGTGGCGGTCCTGCCGGTGGTGGCCGGCCTCACCGGCGACAGCTTCTACGATCCCGCCGCCATGACCCCCGGCTTCCACACGGCCATGCGGTTCTGCGCCGGACTGGCGGCCTTCGGTGGCGTGTTGGCCTGGGTGACCATCCGTCGACCCGAGCCCGACGCATCAGTCCACGATCTGCTGCCCGACGGCGGAGCCGAGCCCGTGGGCGAGGTGACGCCGCGGTTCTGCTGCCCCATCACGCAGCCGCCGGTCAGCGTCGCTCCGGTGACCGAGACAGCCGCGACCGGCGGGTAGCACGCGTCTGGCCCCGTCATCGACACCGATGGGAACCGTCGTACCTGCCACGGCGGGCACTCGGCCCGCCGGCTGACGAAAAGGTTCCCGCCCATGCGCCGCTCCCTTGCTTCACCCTCTGGTCTGGGCCGCGTGCCCGGAACGAACCGACTCGCCGTCAGCGCGGTGGCGCTGTCGGCGGTCTTGCTTCTGGCGGTGCACCTCACGCCAGACCAGACCAACGCCGCGACGTTGCTCAACAGAGACCGCCGTGTCGCCCACGTGGCCAACCTCGCCCCGCACGATGCCGCCACTCGCAAGGCCCAGGCCTGGGCTCAGCACCTGGCCTCGCTGCCCTACTCCGGCGGGGCGCCCGCCCTGGTCCACAGTCGCCTCACCGATGGCTTCAGGGGCGTCTGCTATCGCAGCATCGGCGAGAACGTCGGCACGATCAGTGTGTCCAAGGGGTTGGGTGGCCTGGAGAGGTCGTTCATGGCGTCCACCGTCCACCGCACCAACATCTTGAACAGGAAGTGGAACCGGGTGGGCACTGGCGTGGTCCGCACCAAGGACAAGAAGTGGATCATCGAGGTGCAGGTCTTCGTCACTGCATGCTGACCACGGGGTGAGGCGGGCGGTCGACGTACCGGTCAGCCCGTGGTGCGCTCGGCCACCCGCAGCGGTTCGAGGGTCCCGATGTACTCGGCCAGCCGGTCGGCGATCTCGAAGCACAGCTCGGGGTCGCTGAGGTCGGGGTCGATCCACGCCTCGGACACCCGGAGCCAGCCCGATCGACCGAGGAACTCGCCGGCCTCGGCCGGGTCTCCGAGCGCCTCGCGCCAGAGCGTCTCTGCTCCCAGGATCGGGGCCATGGCGGCGGTGTTGTCGGCTGCCTTGGGGTGTTCGGCGTGGAAGCCGACCTCCAGGGCCAGGACCGCAGCACCCGGCACGTGGCGGGCACCGATGACCTGCGCCTCGTAGTGCTCTCGAGGGCAGGTTTCGGCGTCGAACCACGCCTTGATGCCCCATTGGCGGGCCTGCAGGTGGAACGAGCCGAGCTCGTCGGGCACCAGCGCCAGCAGGGCATCGCTCACCTGATCGAACAGCCCCAGATCCACGCCCGCAGTCTGGCGCACTCTGCCAGGTGAGGGCCGAGGGTCAGGGCCGACGCCACCGACCGAGCTTGTTGCTACGGCGCAGGCCGGTCCACCACATGGCACCCGCCAAGATCACCACCGCGAGGCCCAGCTCCATGGGGCCTGTGGTACCCAGGTTGATCCCGGGCGAAACGTCCGATGGGCGTCCGCATTCCCATCAGGAGTTGTCCACGATGCATCACTACTGATGGCAAATCGCCGCCCGTCAGCTCAGGCCGCCTGGGATGCGGCGGCGAGGTTGGCGATCATGGAGCCGAACACGATGCCGTGGAACGGGCTGATGGCCCACCAGTAGAGATGCCCCGAGAGCCCGTGGGGGATGAAGAGGGCCCGCTGGTGCAGCACCGGAGTCTCGGCCGGATCGTCGGAGTCGGCGATGGAGAACTCGAGCCACGCCTCGCCGGGGAGCTTCATCTCGGCACGAAGTCGCAGCAGCTTCGGTCGTTCGAGCGCCTCGACCCGCCAGAAATCCACCGCGTCACCCACCACCAACCAGTTGGGATCCCGCCGGCCACGCCGCAGTCCGACGCCGCCGGCCAGGCGGTCCAGGAACCCGCGCGCCCACCACGCCAGCGGAAACGAGTACCAACCCCTCGCCCCGCCGATCCCCTCGACCGTGCGCCACACGTCGGCGGCGTCGGCCTCGATGGGCCGCGACCGCTCGTCGCGATAGACCGTTCCACCGCTCCACTCCGGATCGGTGGGCATGGGGTCGCTGGGGGCACCGGGCCAGTCCGCCCCCGACCAGCGGGTGACGACCTCGGCGTTGCGGACCCGTTCCAGCGCCAGGCGCACGGCGTCGTCGAAGGGGCACCGCACCAGCGGGATGAGACCGTCGATGTCGTGCTCGTGAGCGACGACGTTGTTGCGAAGCGATTCGATCAGCGGTTGGGCGATGGCCTTGGGCACCGGGGTCACCACGTTCACCCACTGGCTCGAGAGCCAGGGCGACAGGACCGGGACCGGGATGATGACCCGATGGGTCAACCCCGCCACGCCGGCGTAGCGCTGCATCATCTCCCGGTACGACAAGACATCGGGTCCGGCGATGTCGAAGCGACGGTTGATCTCGTCGGGCAGGTCAGGCGCGGCGAGCAGGTAGGCGAGGACGTCGCGCACGGCGATCGGTTGGACCAGCGAGCGGACCCACGTCGGGGTGACCATGACGGGCAGGCGCTCGGTCAGGTAGCGGAGCATCTCGAACGACGCCGACCCGCTGCCGATGATCACCCCGGCCTGGAACACGACTGCGGGCACCGGTCCGTCAAGGAAGATCTGTCCTACCTCCGCTCGGGAGGCCAGGTGGGGCGACGCCGTCTCGCCGGTGGGGACCAGGCCGCCGAGGTAGATGACCCTCGCCACCCCGGCCGCAGCCGCTGCCTCGGCCGTGTTCTGGGCGGCCCGGCGGTCTGAGGCTTCGAAGTCGGCCCCGGTCCCGATGGAGTGCACCAGATAGAACACCGCGTCGACGCCGTCCATCGGCGCATCCAGGCTCGGTCGGTCCAGCGCGTCGCCCACCACGATGTCGGTCGACTCGGCCCACGGGACCGCCCGGAGCTTGTCGGGTCGGCGGGTCAGGCAGCGGACCTCGTGGCCCTGATCGACCAGCCGCGGCACCAGTCGACCGCCGATGTAGCCGGTCGCACCCATCACGAGGATCTTCACCGCACCCACCCTCGCAGCAGATGTTGGGTTTCGGCACGATTGGTCGGATCAGTCCTGGGTGCAGCCGGTGCGCCAGATGGACGCCGGGATCGTTGTGCGCAGTGCGCATGCGTTCGACACCAGGGCCCACCGCGAGCCGTTCCACCTCAGGATGAGAATGTCTGGGGGACCATCGGCGTACAGGGGGTCGGTGTTGTGGAGGTATGCCATGGCCCAGACGCCCACGCACGTGGGCGTCTGGCTGGCATCCCACGCTTCTCCCGCCGGGGGCTTGACCTTGCGGATGGCGGCCACGGAGCACACCGCGCTCGAGAGGTGGGGCCCCCACGCGTCGAAGGCGTAGTCGCAGACGAACCCTGTGTGGCCGTCGCCGATGGGACCGCCGAGCTTGGCCTTCCCAGTGAGGCGCCCGTTGGCGATGGTCCTCCCGCTGAAGGTGGCAGAGCGGGGCGGGGCGGGATGCTCGTCGGGCTCGGACACCCGGATGGAGAAGCCCGTCGCTGATCGGGTGACTGATCCTGTGAAGTCGTCGCCGTAATCCTTGGGACGGGTGAGCCGAGCCAATGAACCCCGAATGGTGAGGGTCTCGCCGTTCATCCGTCCGCCGTAGCACTCCGCATCGCGCGCCGCAGTCACCACCATGTCGTAGGTGCCGTCGGCCAGCGGGATGGTGACGTTCAGGAACAAGGTGTTGCTGACAGCGGCTCCCGACGCGCTCCGGACCCGGAACGTGTACGTCCCGACACCGGTGGGCCTGATGGTGGTCTTGAACGACCAGTCACCCGGCTTCACCTCTGCGCTCTGGATGTCGGCCCAGCCACTCGATCCCTTGCGCTGCAGCACCACCCGTGTGGCCTTGCGATCCGAGGTGGAACCGATCACGTCGACAGTGGTGCCCACCACCACGGTGGTCTTCGACAGGTACGCACTGATGCTCCCCGCTGCCGCCGCTGGCTGGGCCAGACCCGTCAGTCCACCGACGAGCACCGCCACCGTCATGGCCGTCGTGGCCCACATCCGCTTCGTCGACTTCACGTTGGGGTTCGGACCATGCATCGTTCAGACAGGCGGGACGAAGGCGCCGTTGACGCCATCCCAGGTCCAGCCGGCCGGCAGGGCGGCCGGCGGTCCAAACCCGGCACCGGATTGGATGCCGTTGAGGGTCGCGCCGGTGAAGTTGGCCCCGGTGACGTCGGCCTGCTGCAGGTTGGCGTAGGACAGGTCTGCTCCGTTGAGGTGTGCTCCGCTGAGGTTGGCACCGAGGAGACTGGCTCCGAGGAGATTGGCGTTCGAGAGGTTCAACCCGTTGAGCGAGGCCCCGGACAGATCAGCGTTCTGGAGCGATGCGCCTGGGCCCACCAGATAGCCGTTGACGAGGCTCCAGCCGACTGGCAGGCCAGCCGGCGTTCCGGTGATGTTGCCGGAAGCGACGCCGGTGAGGGTGGCCCCGCTGAGGTTGGTTCCGTCGAGGTTGGCCCCGCTGAAGCTTGCCCCGGTGAGGTTGGCTCCGGTCAGGTCGATCCCGCTGAGGTCGGCGCCGAAGAACCCGGCGTTCTGGAGCAGTGCGCCTGGGCCGACCAGGTAGCCGCTGACGAGCGTCCTCCCCACCGGCAGGCCAACCGGGGTTCCAGTGATCTGGCCGGAGTGGACGCCGGCGACGTTGGCCCCGGTGAGGTCGGCCCCGTCGAGGTTGACCCCGAGGAGGTTGGCCCCGGAGAGGTTGGCTCCGCTGAGGTCGGCTCCGCTGAGGTTGGCGTTGATGAAGTTCAACCCGGTCAGATCCGCGCCTGCGAGTTGGGCGTTCCCGAGCTCTGCGCTGGGGCCGATCAGGTAGCCCTTGACGAGCGACCAGCTGTTCGGGAGGGCAGCGGGCGTTCCGCTGATGTTGCCGGAATGGACGCCCAACAGCCCTGCACCGGTGAGGTCGGTCCCGGCGAGGCTTGCTCCCTGGAGGTCCGCATACTGGACGTTCGCTCCCGTCAGGTTCGCACCGTCGAGGTTGGCGAGGAGGAGGGCGGCACCGCTGAGACTTGCGCTCGGGCCGATCAGGTACCCCGTGCGGAGCATCCAGTCGGTCGGCAGGGCGGCGGGGGTTCCCACGATGCCGCCGGAACTGACGTTGGTCAGGGTGGCCCCGGTGAGGTCGGCCCCGGTGAGGTTGACTCCGGCGAGGTCCACGCCGGCGAGGTTGGCGCCGGTGAGGTTGGCGCCGGTGAAGTTCGCTCCTCCCAGCGCGGACCCCTTGAAGTTCGCTCCGTCGAGGTTTGCACTGCTGAAGTTGGCGTCGGTGATCAGCAGGTAGACCAGGCGAGCGTTCGAGAAGTTGGCGCCGGAGAAGTCGTCGCCGGTGAGATCGATCGGCGTGCTCGACGTGCTGTTGTCTGCGTCGACCCCGCTGAAGTCGCAGCCGTGGAAGTCGGTGTAAACCT
>Ga0209023_10004888_pt1 | contig 14966 bp, 10 predicted proteins | sample LakOneMetagenome_FD_187468 | JGI IMG/M metagenome (GOLD analysis project Ga0209023, IMG submission 187468) | Freshwater and sediment microbial communities from Lake Erie, Canada (SPAdes) (version 2) | ecosystem: Environmental > Aquatic > Freshwater > Lentic | place: Lake Erie, Canada... | reverse complement strand
ACAACGACATCCCGGTTGGTCCGGGCAGCGGGTCCGGCGCGGGCTCGGTCGTCGCTTGGGCGCTGACCATCACCGATCTCGATCCGCTGCGCTGGGGTTTGCTGTTCGAGCGCTTCCTGAATCCCGAACGCGTCTCGATGCCCGACTTCGACATCGACTTCTGCCAGGAGCGCCGCGGCGAAGTCATCGAGTACGTTCAACAGAAATACGGCGCAGATCGCGTCGCGCAGATCATCACCTTCGGCACGCTGCAGGCACGCGCCGTGTTGCGTGACGTCGGCCGGGTGATGCAGTTGCCGTTCTACCAGGTCGACAAGCTCGCAAAGCTGATCCCCGCCAACCCCGCCAATCCGGTAACACTAGCCGAAGCGTTGGAAATCGAACCGAAGCTCAAGGAAGCGCGCCGGAACGAAGCCGAGGTCCGCGCGCTGATCGACACCGCGTTGCAGCTCGAGGGCCTTTACCGCAACGCGTCCACGCACGCCGCCGGCGTCGTCATCGGCGACCGGCCACTGCAAGAGTTGGTGCCGCTCTATCGCGATCCGCGATCAGACATGCCGGCCACTCAGTTCAACATGAAGTGGGTCGAGCCGGCAGGCTTGGTGAAGTTCGACTTCCTCGGCCTAAAGACGCTTGATGTCATCGATCGCGCCGTCAAATTCTTGAAAGCGCGCGGCATCAAGGTCGATCTCGACGATCCGAGCTATGATGACGAAAAGACTTACGAGCTCATGCAGTCGGGTCTGACGTTCGGCGTGTTCCAGCTCGAAGGTCAGGGCATGCGCGACACGCTGCGCAAGGTGAAGCCGACGTGTCTCGAAGATGTCATCGCGCTCATTTCGCTCTACCGCCCGGGTCCGATGAAGAACATCGACCGCTTCGCCAACGTGAAGCACGGGCGCGAGCAGCCTGATTATCTGCACGATACGATCAAACCGATCCTAGAGGAGACGTACGGCGTCATCGTCTACCAAGAGCAGGTGATGCAGATCGCGCAGGTGCTTTCCGGTTACTCGCTGGGGGAAGCCGATTTGCTGCGCCGCGCCATGGGTAAGAAAAAGCCCGAGGAAATGGCCAAGCAAAAGTCGCGCTTCATTGAGGGCGCGAAGGAGCGTGGTGTCAGCGAAAACTTGGCCTCGCACATCTTCGACCTGGTCGAAGAGTTCGCGGGATACGGCTTCAACAAATCGCACGCTGCCGCCTACGCGGTGATTGCGTATCAGACGGCATATCTGAAGGCGCACTACCCAGTGGACTTCATTGCCGCCTCGATGAGTCTCGATATCTCCAACTCCGATAAGCTCGCGAGTTTCGCGCAAGATGCCAAACGGGTTGGAGTGACCGTGCTGCCGCCGGATATGAATCGCTCGGAAGCGGACTTCAGCGTTCAGACCACCGAAGAAGGAGATGTCGCCATCCGCTACGCTCTGGGCGCGGTTCGCAACGTCGGCGTCTCGGCCATGGAAATCGTCGTCGCCGAACGCAAAGCGAAAGGTCCGTTCAAGGCGCTATACGATTTTGCCGAGCGCCTGGATCCCAAGGCCGTCAATCGTCGCCAACTGGAAAATCTCGCGAAGGCCGGCGCTTTCGATTCAATGGAGCCGGAGCGCGCGCTGGCTTTCGCGGCTTGTGAAATTCTAGCGGCCTACGCGCAGCGCGCCGCCGAGGAACGCGCCAGCGCCCAAACAAGTTTGTTTGGTTCGGACGAGCCCAGCGCCAGGCCTTCGTTTCCGAAGGCGCCGGCTTGGTCGGGGCAAGACCGGCTGGACGCTGAACGTGAAAGCGTTGGTTTCTATCTGTCAGGTCATCCGCTGTCGGATTTCTTTATCGACGCCGGCGATCGCTACTACGCGATCGCGGACATTCTAGAAGAGGGCGAAACCGAACCGCGCTCGTACGCGATGGCCGGCGTTGTCCGACGCGTTCAGTATCGGCCCGCGCAAACTGGCGGCACGCTCGCGTTTGTCTCGATGTCTGATCCAACCGGTGACTTCGAGCCGATGGTGATGCCCGAACAAGTCGCTGCCGCGCGTGAAGTGCTGGAGGTTGGCAAGGCTTTCGTTTTCCGGGGCCGGGTTCGCTGGCGCGACGGCGATCTCAAGATGGCGGCGGATACATTCGAGCCAGTGGAAGCCGCGGAAGCGCGCACCGCTGAAGATCTGCGCGTGATCCTTAAAGAAGGGGCGCCGCTTGAGTTGCTTGCGCAAACCATCGCTTCGCTGCCAAAGGCGAACGGCGGGGATATCCGCCCATTGCGCCTGATTCTGAAGTTGAAGGACGGGCGTGAAATCGAGATGCGCGCACGTACGCCTGTGCCGGCAACGCCGGCTGCTCGGGCAGCACTGAAGGCCGCCCGCGGCGTAGAGCGCGTGATCTAGCGCGTTCGTCGCAGGATTCTCCCGAAAGGCGTGCAAGGGCTTGTCCGCGTCGCAGCAGGCTGTTCAGGTGCGTCCGCTTCTGGGGGAGCCCATGCGCCGCTTTTTGCCGACCTTACTGCTTTGCGCCAGTCTCGCTGCGTGCGCGACGACGTCCGCGTCGACGACGACTACGCCCGCTGATCCTGATCCGAATACGGTCTATGCGTCGACCTACACGCCGCGCTCGTACGCGCCCGTGCTAATCCGCAACGCCACGGTGTTCGATGGCGAGGGCCATGAGTTTGCCAACAGCGACGTGCTTTTCCAAGACGCGCACATTGTTGCCGTCGGGCAAAACCTGACCGCGCCAGCCGGCGCCCAGGTCATTGATGGTACCGGCAAGTTCGTGACTCCGGGGATCATTGATCCCCACTCGCACCTTGGTGACTATCCGTCGCCGGGTATCGCCGCCAATCAGGACGGCAACGAAGCAACCAGCCCGAACACCGCACAAGTTTGGTCAGAGCATTCCATCTGGCCGATGGATCCTGGTTTCGGCCGCGCCATCGCGGGCGGCGTCACAACGCTGCACATCTTGCCCGGCTCGGCCAATTTGTTCGGTGGCCGCGGCACCACGATCCATCCGATTGTCGGCGCTCGCACCGTCGCTGAGATGAAGTTTCCCGGCGCGCCGCAAAGCTTGAAGATGGCGTGCGGTGAAAACCCTTCGCGCGTTTACGGCGAGCGCAACCAGTTTCCGTCAACCGACATGGGCAACGTCGCCGGTTGGCGCCAAGCCTTCCAGCAAGCGCGCGAATACCAACGCAAGTGGGATCATTATAACGAAACCCACACCGGCGACGCGCCAACCCGCGACTTGCAGATGGAAACGCTGGCGGAAGTGTTGCGCGGCCACATCTTGGTGGAATGGCACTGCTATCGCTCAGACCAGATGGCGACAGCCATTCAGATCAGCCACGAGTTCGGCTTTCACATCGCCGCGTTCCACCACGCCGTCGAAGCTTACAAAGTCGCCGACTTGCTGCGTACTGAGAACATCTGCGCGGCCATGTGGGCCGATTGGTGGGGCTTCAAGATCGAAGCGTATGACGGCATTCGCGAGAACATTGCCTTCGTTCATCACGCCGGCGCCTGCGCGATGGTGCACTCCGATAGCGAGGTCTTCATTCAACGCCTAAATCAGGAGGCGGCGAAGGCGCTGGCCGATGGTCGAAGGGCGGGCATAGACATACCGCGCGCCGAGGCGTGGGAGTGGCTATCGCGCAATCCGGCGCGCGCGCTTGGCATCGAGGACCGCACCGGCACGTTGGCGCCGGGCAAGGACGCGGACGTGGTGATCTGGTCTGCCGATCCGCTGTCAACTTACGCCGTAGCGGAGCGGGTCTTCATTGACGGTGCGCTCATGTATCAGCGCGGCAGCCAAAATCCTGGCAGCGATTTCGAGTTAGGACAGACCTACCGGGAGGGCGCCCAATGAGACTGCTCATTGCTCTCTGCGCGGGTCTTGCGCTCACAACGCCCGCCGCCGCGGAAACCGTACTCATTCACGATGGCCGCGTTGTCACCAACGGCGCAGGCGGCACAATCGAGCATGGCGATGTCCTGATCGTTGACGGCCGCATCGCCATGGTTGGCGCACACATCGCAACACCGCGTGGCGCACGCGTCATCGATGCCCATGGCCACTACGTCACGCCCGGCGCTTTCGCCGCGATGAGCGAAGTTGGCCTTTCGGAGATAGCGGGTTCGGGCGCCCCCAACGACGGCAACGTCACAGGCCCGCTCATGTCGGCCGCCGCGGACGCAGGCCAAGCGTTTGATCCGATGGACACGTCCATCGCCATCACCCGCATTGAAGGCGTGACCCGTTCGGCGATCGCACCCGATTCAACCGCCACCCTTTTCGGTGGGCAGGGCGCGCTTGTGTCGATGAGCGGCGGCGCCAACAGCGTCTTCCGCGATCACGCATTCATGGTGGTCGAGCTCGGCGAAACGGGCGCAGGCCGCACCGGCGGCTCTCGCGCAACGCTTTGGCCGGCTTTCGAAGCCGCGCTTCAAGATGCTGCGGACTATCCCGGCCGCTATCGCAGTGGCGGCCAAGGCCGCGTGCTAAATGAACTCGACGCCCAAGCAGTGCAGCGGTTCGCTCGCGCCGGCGGCCTGTTCCTCGTGCATATCGAGAGCGCCACCGACATCCGCCGCCTGATCGCGCTCAAGCGCAGACATCCAGCTTTGCGCTTCGCCATCCATGGCGGCGCAGAGGCTTGGCAGGTGGCGAGCGAGGTTGCGGCGGCGCGCATCCCTGTGATTGTCGACCCGCTCTCGAACTTGCCTGATCGCTTCGAACGGCTCTCGGCGCGTCTCGACAATGCGGCCCTGCTGCAACGCGCAGGCGTCCAGATTGCTATCGCGCCGCAGCCTGGGACGGTTGATGGCCAACAAGCGCGATTGGCGCTGCAACTCGCAGGCAACGCCGTCGCCAATGGCCTGCCGTGGGATGCCGCGTTCGCGGCTGTGACGCGGACCCCGGCGGAGATCTACGGCGTCGGCGGTCAGCTTGGCCGCCTGGAGCGTAACTACCTCGCCGACGTGGTGATTTGGGATGGCGATCCCCTTGAGGTGATGAGCGCGCCGACAAACGTCTTCATCGACGGCGTCGAGGTTCCCCTGGTTTCGCGTCAGACCCGGCTGCGGGACCAATACAACCCGGTCAGACCCCACTAATCGCCGTGCCGGCGGGGCAGGGCCCCGCTTGCCTGGACCGGCCCATCCCCCTATATCCGCCCCTCACTTCGCACGCGGGAGCGGCGGGGCGGTCTAAAAGCGGCCGTTTCCTCCATCCGGTCCGGGAGCAATCCCGGTCTCTTCCGCGGCGGCAAACCGGAAAAGGAACGACCTTATGGCGCTGCCAGATTTCAGCATGCGTCAGCTCTTGGAAGCTGGCGCGCATTTCGGACACCAGACCCACCGCTGGAACCCGAAGATGGACCGTTACATCTTCGGTCAAAAGTCCAACATCCACATTCTCGACCTGTCGCAAACCGTGCCGCTGCTGCACTCTGCGTTGGTGAAAGTTCGCGAAGTCGCCGCCAGTGGCGGCCGCGTGCTCTTCGTTGGCACCAAGCGTCAGGCCGCTGACTACATCAAGGCCGCGGCGCAACGCTCCGCGCAATACTACGTCAACTCGCGTTGGCTCGGCGGCACGCTGACCAACTGGCAGACCGTGTCGAAGTCGATCGCGCGTCTGCGCGAAGTCGAGGCCATCATCGAAGGCGGCGGCGTCGGCCTCACCAAGCGCGAAGTTCTGAACCTGACACGTGAGCGCGACAAGCTCGACCGTTCGCTCGGCGGCATCGCCTCGATGGGCGGCATTCCGAACCTCATGTTCGTGATCGACACCAACAAGGAAGCGATCGCCATTCAGGAAGCCCGCAAGTTGGGCATCCCGGTGGTCGCGATTGTCGACTCGAATTGCGATCCGGACGAAGTCACCTTCCCGATTCCGGGCAATGACGACGCAGCGCGCGCGATCCAATTGTATTGCGATCTGATCGCCGATGCGGTGCTCGACGGCCTGACCGAGAACCAAGTGCGTGGCGGCGCCGATATCGGTGCTTCAGCGCGTCCGCCGGTTGAACCGGCCGTGGCTCGCGAAGAAGTCGAACGCCCGCGCGCTCCCGTGGAAAGCCCGATCGATGGGCCCACGGGCGCCAACTACTAAGAACGCAAAAGACGTAGGAGTACGAACATGGCGGATATCACCGCTGCGCTGGTCAGAGACCTGCGCGAAAAAACCGGCGTCGGCATGATGGACTGCAAAAAGGCCCTGGAAGCCAATGGCGGCGACCTTGAAGCCTCAGTTGATTGGCTGCGCGCCAAAGGCCTGTCGAAGGCCGCGAAGAAGGCTGACCGCGCTGCCGCAGAAGGCATCGTGTCGCTCGCTATGGGCGTCAACCACGGCGCGGTGGTCGAGCTCAACTCGGAAACTGACTTCGTCGCGCGCAACGCCGACTTTCAAAAGGCGGCCGGCAACTTCGCGAAACTTGCTCTCACCAGCAAGGATCACGATGCGCTGCTCAGCGCCAACTACGAAGGCCAAAAGGTCTCCGACGCTGTGACCAATTTGATCGCCACCATTGGTGAGAACATCACGCTGCGCCGCTCGGCGCAGCTGAAGGTCGAGCAGGGCGCGATCGCCGCCTACGTTCACTCGAAAGTGGATGGGGCAGATCACCTTGGCCGCATCGCCGTTCTCGTCGCCCTGGAATCCGCGGGTGACAAGGCTGCGCTCGAAAGCATTGGCAAGAAAGTCGCCATGCACATCGCCTCGGCCAATCCGTTGGCCTTGAGCGAAGGCGACATTCCGGCCGACCGTGTCGAACGCGAACGGACGGTTCTGCTCGAACAACTGAAGGAAGATCCAAAGGCTGTCGGCAAGCCGCAACAGGTGCTCGACAAGATGGTCGAGGGCCGGATGCGCAAATTCTTCGAAGAATCTGTGCTGACAAAACAGGCGTTCGTGCTGAACCCGGACCAAACCGTCGAAGCGGCGGTTAAGGAGGCCGAGAAGGCTGCCGGCGCGCCGATCACGTTGAAGGGCTTCGTGCGCTTCGCCGTGGGCGAGGGCGTGGAGAAAAAGAAAGACGATTTCGCAGCCGAAGTGGCCGCGATGCAGGGCAAGTCCTAAGCGACTGATCCGCCGCCGTTTGGCTTTGCGCCGACGGCGGCGGTGGCGCTATGTTGACGCCCATGAGCCTTGCCGAAGCCAAGCCGAATGCCGCGCCAGCGCGTAGCTACAAGCGCGTCCTCCTGAAGATTTCCGGTGAAGCCCTGATGGGCGAGAGCCAATACGGCATCGACCAGGCCGTTTGTCAGCGCATGGCCGAAGAGGTGATCGCGGCGGTCAACGCCGGCACCGAGATTTGCCTCGTGATCGGTGGCGGGAACATTTTCCGCGGCATCCAAGGCGCAGCGAAAGGCATGGAGCGCGCCAGCGCCGACTACATGGGCATGCTGGCGACGGTGATGAATGCGCTCGCCATGCAGAACGCCATTGAGTCCGCCGGCGGCCAAGCGCGCGTGCTCTCAGCCATTCCGATGCAAAGCGTATGCGAGCCGTACATCCGCCGCCGCGCCATGCGGCACATGGAGAAGGGACGCATCGTCATCTTCGCCGCAGGCACAGGCAATCCGTTCTTCACCACCGACACCGCCGCCGCGTTGCGCGCCGCCGAAATGGGCTGCAACGCGTTGCTCAAGGGCACGCAAGTCGATGGCGTCTACACGGCGGATCCGAAGAAGGATAAAACCGCCACCCGCTACGACACGCTGACCTATCACGAAGTGTTGGCGCGCGATCTCCGGGTGATGGATGCCTCCGCGATCAGTCTTATGCGCGACAACGGCATTCCCATTGTTGTGTTTTCAATTCACGAGCGCGGCAGCCTCGCCAACGTTCTGGCAGGCCGCGGCATCTGCACCACTATCTCAGACTAGGACGAGCGATCATGGCTCAGCCACAAGCTTTCAAACTCGAAGACTTCAAAAAACGCATGGACGGCGCGTTGACGGCCCTGACGCACGAGTTCGGCGGCCTGCGCACCGGTCGCGCTTCGCCAACCATTCTCGATCCGATCACGGTTGAAGCTTACGGCGCCACGACGCCGCTCAATCAGGTGGCGAACGTCAGCGTTCCAGAGCCGCGCATGATCTCGGTGCAGGTTTGGGATCGCGCTGTCGTGTCGGCCGTCGACAAGGCCATTCGTTCGTCTAGCTTGGGCCTCAACCCCATTATTGACGGCCAAACGCTGCGCATTCCGATCCCGCCTCTCACCGGCGAGCGCCGCCAGGAATTGGCGAAAGTCGCGGGCAAGTATGCCGAGACCGCGCGGGTGGCGGTCCGCAATGTCCGCCGCGATGCGATGGAGCACTTGAAGAAGCTCGAGAAAGATCACGTCATCAGCGAAGACGAACACAAGCGTCATGGCGCCGAAGTGCAGAAGGCGACCGACGATCACATCAAAAAGATCGACGACGCATTTCGGCACAAGGAAGAGGAAATCACCCAGGTCTGAGGGCCGGCGACACCCATGGCGCAGCCCTCATCCTCTCCCACTCCAGCAACAGCGCCGCGCCATGTCGCCATCATCATGGATGGAAACGGTCGCTGGGCGCGTCAGCGCGGACGCCCGCGCACCTTTGGGCATGCTGAAGGCGTAGAGGCGCTTCGGCGCACGGTGCAAGCCGCTGCTGATTTGGGCGTTGGCTATCTCACTGTGTTCGGCTTTTCGACCGAGAATTGGCGCCGGCCCATCGAGGAAGTGAACGCGCTGTTTGATCTGTTGCGGCTCTACGTGGCGCACGATCTGGACAAGTTGGCGCGTGAGGGCGTGCGCGTGCGCGTGATCGGCGAGCGCGCGTCTCTGCAAGACGACATCCTTCGGATCGTCGGCGACGCCGAGCGCAAGACGCAGCACAATTCCAAGCTCAATCTCACCATCGCATTCAACTATGGCGGCCAAGATGAGATCGCGCGCGCCGCACGTCGCGCTGCGGATGCCGTCGCCGCCGGTCAGTTGAAACCAGAAGACATCACGCCCGCGCGTTTCGAGTCATTTCTCGACACGGCCGATTTGCCGGCACCCGACATGCTGATCCGCACCTCCGGCGAATCTCGGTTGTCGAATTTCATGCTCTGGCAAGCCGCGTACGCGGAGTTCGTATTCGTCGACACGCTGTGGCCCGACTTCAACAAGGACACGCTGCAGGCGGCGATCGAAACCTATCAGCGCCGCGAGCGTCGCTATGGGGGATCCGACCCTGAGCCCCGCTGAGCCCACGCCGGCGCTTATCGAGCGCAAGGATTGGTCTGATCTCGGGCCGCGCATCATCTCGAGCATCGTGCTCGCCACTGCGGGTGTCGTTTGCGCCATTTATGGCGGTCCGTGGCTGGCGGGCATTTGCGGCGCCGCCGTCGTCGCCATGAGCTACGAATGGGCGCGCATGAGCGAACCGGCGGCGACGATGCCGGCGTTTCTGTTCGCCTGGGCTGGATCACTGGGCATGGTGATGTTCGCGAGCTGGCACATGCTCTGGTACGGCGTCGCGTGGATGGCCGCGTGCGCGGCGCTCTCAGCGCTGCGACGGCGCACCCTGACCGGCATCATCGAGACAGGCGGCGGCACGCTCTACATCGGTCTGCCGTGCGGGCTCTTCGTTTGGTTGCGTGATCGCGCGCCGGAAGGGCTTGAGACGATCCTGGCGCTCTTCTTGATCATCTGGGCAGCGGACGTCTTCGCGTATTTCGGCGGCAAGCTGATCGGTGGGCCGAAGGTCGCCGTCGGACTTTCGCCAAACAAGACCTGGTCCGGCATTGTCGCGGGAATGCTGGCCGGCGCATGCGCGGGCTTTGCCTGCGGCGTCCTGTTTCATACCTCACCGCATTTGCAGGTGGTGTGGCTCGCTATTGGCGCCATTGTCGCCACGACGGGACTTATGGGCGACCTCTTCGAATCCTTCCTGAAGCGCCGCTTCGGCGTGAAAGACGCCAGCCGGCTCATTCCCGGCCATGGCGGCGTCCTCGATCGCATTGACAGCCTGATGGCCGCGACTTTGTTGATTGGCGCGGTGATGGCTTTTGCCTCTCGTGACGTCTCTGTGTTGTTCGGGAGCGGGTTATGAGCGCCGGCGGCCGTACCGTTTCCATTCTGGGCGTCACCGGTTCGGTCGGGCGGTCCACGATCCAGGTCATCGAAGAGCTGCGCGCGCAGGGACATGAGATTCCGGTTGAGGCCGTCACGGCTGGCGGCAACTTGCCGGCGCTCGTCGACGCGTGCCGGCGGCTCAAGCCGCGCTTCGCCGCCGTCGCCGATCCGGCGTTGTTGGAACCAGCGCGGGGGGCTCTGGCGGATTTCGGCATTGAGGTAGGCGCTGGAGAAGCAGCGCTGCAGGAGGCAGGGGGCAGGCCGGCGGACTGGGTGATGTCGGCCATTGTCGGCGCGGCGGGGCTTAGCCCGACCATGGCGGCTGTTCGTCGCGGCGCAATGGTCGCGCTCGCCAACAAGGAGTGCCTAGTCTGCGCTGGCCCTCTGTTTATTGAGGCCGCGAAGGCACACGGCGCCACGCTGCTGCCGGTCGATTCCGAGCATAACGCGATCTTCCAGGTGCTGACCCACCCCGCGCGGGTAGAAAAACTCACGCTGACCGCCTCTGGTGGGCCGTTCCGCACGGCCACGCGCGACGCGATGGCCGGGGCGACCCCACAGGAAGCCTGCGCGCATCCGCGCTGGAACATGGGACGGAAAATTTCAGTCGATAGCGCCACCCTAATGAACAAGGGCTTGGAGCTGATCGAGGCGTCTTACTTGTTTGATTTAAAAGAACAATATATCGACGTTATCGTCCATCCTGAAAGTACCATTCATAGCTTGGTGCACTACATTGACGGCTCGGTGCTCGCTCAAATGGCGACGCCCGACATGCGTATTCCCATCGCCTATGCGCTGGCCTGGCCGGATCGAGCGGCGGTTTCCACCGCACGTTTGGATCTTGCGAGCATGAAGTCGCTGACCTTTGAGGCTCCCGATACCGGTAGATTTCCCGCGCTTTCTCTGGCTCGTTCCGCTTTGCGGTCAGGGGCGGCCCGCACGTGCGCTCTGAACGCGGCCAACGAGGTCGCTGTCGCAGCCTTCCTCGACGGGAGAATGGGCTTTCTCGACATTGCCCGGACGGTGGAGGATTCGCTGGACGCCCTGGAAGCGGGGGATGCAGGGCTTATCGCAAAATCGCCTTCATCCTTCGCTGATGTGGCGGCGGTGGATCAGGCTGCGCGACGCGCGGCGCAACGGATTGCGGGAAGCTTGGCGGCGGCCTAAAGGCTGATTGCGCTCCAAAAAATATAAGCGCGGGAAGGAAACGGGCAGAATGGACTTCGCGCAGGGCCTTCAGAGCGCTTTCGTCTATTTGGCGTCGTTCGTCGTCGTTCTGAGCGTCGTCGTGTTCGTCCACGAATTTGGCCACTTCCAGGTCGCGCGTTGGCGCGGCGTCGCCATCGACACGTTCTCTATTGGCTTCGGCAAGACGCTGCTTGGTTGGCGCGACAAGAGTGGCGTCCAATGGAAAATCGGCGCGCTTCCTCTCGGTGGTTACGTGAAGTTCGCCGACGACGCCGATGCAATGTCCACGGCGCCCCGCGAACGGATCGAAGATCCAGCCGCTCTCGCTGAAGCGCGCGCGCGCGGACTGTTTCATGCGCAGCCGCTGCTGACACGCTCGCTCGTGGTCGCGGCCGGCCCAGTCACCAATTTCATTTTCTCGATCCTTGCGTTCGGGCTCTTCGCTTTCATCGTTGGCCGTGACACGGCGCGCATCGATCAAGTGACGCCCGGCTCAACCGCGCAGCTCGCAGGCGTTCACGCAGGCGATCTCGTCGTCAGCATTGACGGCCGCCATATCGACGATTTCGCCGCTTTTCAGAGAACGGTGGCCGGATCGCTGGGGCGACAACTCAATGTCGTCGTCCGCCGCGATAGTGGCGATGTCTCGCTCTCGCTGACACCGACGCCGAGTCAGTCGAACCCGCAAATGGGCGCCATCGGCGTGGTGCACAATTCGTCGTTCCAGTCGTTCGAGCGCATCGACGTTGTGACAGCGCTCGGCTCCGGCGTTGAGAAGACGTGGGGCATCATCGCGCAGACTGGCTCGTACATCAGTCAGGTACTCACGGGCCGCGCGTCCGGCAATCAGATCGCAGGTGTGGTTGGCATCTTCATGGTGTCAGGCGAGTCCGCATCATCCGCGCTTAATGTGCAGGAAGTGTCTTGGACGCAGCGACTGGAATTGCTGGGTCTGACACTTCTAAGTTTAGCTGCGGTGCTGTCCGTCGCTGTGGGTTTCGTCAATCTGTTGCCGATCCCTATCCTCGATGGCGGCCATCTTCTGTTCTACGCAATCGAAGGCGTGCGCGGCGGAAAGCCGTTGCCGGCTATCGCGCAGGAATGGGCTTATCGGGCTGGATTCGCCGTCATGGCGAGTCTGTTCTTGTTTGCCACCTGGAATGACATCACACGGCTCCTCCCTGGGCCGCACTAACGGCGCCTTCTCCTTGTCTTTCGGGGCGGGATAGGGTCTTAAAAATCCGGCGCTGGGGAGCGCCGACGCGTTGAGGGACGAATGAAGCGGGTTCTGCGGGATGTCGTAGTCGGCGCCGTTGGTTGCGTCGCTACGGTTGGCGCCGGGGCGGGCGCCCTGTTTGCTGCGGCTACTGACGCGTATGCGCAGCAAGGGCCGGCCACGGCTGTGCCGCCGCCAACGGCGGCCGCGCATCAAGCGGCTGCTCCGGTTATTCAACAACCGGGCATCCCAATTCAGCGCATCGTCGTTGAAGGTAATCAGCGCATCGAGCCTGCGACGATCCAGTCGTACCTGCTCGTGCATCCCGGCGACACATTTGACCCGGAGCGCATCGACCTTTCGCTGAAGACGCTGTTCGCCACCGGCTTGTTCGCCGATGTGCAGATCGAGCAACGCGGCTCGGATCTCGTGGTTTCGGTGATCGAGAACCCTATCATTAACCGCGTCATCTTCGAAGGCCTGCACACGCTCAAGGAAGACAATCTCGACGACGAAGTGCAGGCGCGTCCGCGCTCCGTGTTCACGCCGGCGCGTGCGCAAACGGACGTGCAGCGCATCATCGAGCTTTATCGTCGCGCTGGTCACTTCGCCGCGACCGTCACGCCGCAAGTGCGTGAGTTGGATCAGAACCGCGTCGATCTGATTTTCGTCGTTGATGAGGGCCCGGTCACCGGCGTTCGCGACATCAACTTCCTCGGCAACCATGTCTATTCCGACCGCACGCTGCGCGATGCGATCGTCACCAGCCAGTCGCACTGGTGGAATTTCTTCTCGAAGAACGACAACTACGATCCCGATCGGCTTGAGTACGACCGCGAACAGCTGCGCAAGTTCTACAACAACCACGGCTATGCGGATTTCCGCGTTGTGTCGGCGGTCGCTGAACTGACGCCGGATCAGCGCGATTTCTTCATCACCTTCCAGGTGGACGAAGGCATTCGCTACGAATTCGGGCACGTTGCAGTTGAAACACAGCTCAATCGCTTGCCCGCGGGCTTGCTGATGGCCGCAATCCCGATCCGCGAGGGCCAAGTGTTCCGCGGCGATCAGATCGAAGACGCGATTGACGCGATGACTTACGTCGCCGGCACGGTCGGCTACGCGAACGTTGAAATCACGCCGCGCGTTGAACGCGATCGCGAGCACCACCGCGTCAACATCACGTTCGAAGTCAACGAAGGTCCGCAAGTTTTCATCGAGCGGATCGACATCGTCGGCAACACGCGCACACTAGATCGCGTCATTCGTCGCGAAATGCGCGTCAACGAGGGCGATGCGTTCAACCGCGTGCTGTTGGACCGCTCGCGTCAACGAATCCAGGGCCTTGGCTTTTTCCATGCTGTGAACGTGGAAGAGAGCGAAGGCTCGGCGCCGGATCGCTCTGTCGTCACCGTCACGGTGGAAGAAGAGTCAACCGGCGAACTGGCGTTTGCCGCGGGCTATTCATCAACGGAAAACTTGCTGCTCGACGCCTCGATCACGGAACGAAATTTGCGTGGCCGCGGTCAGTTCCTGCGCTTGCGCGTGTCGACGAGCTCGCAACGTCAACAGGTCGATCTTCGGTTCACCGAACCGCGCTTTATGGGCCGCGATCTCTCCGCCGGCTTCGATCTCTATTCGTTGCGTACCGACTTCCTCAGTCAGTCGTCGTTCGAGAACCAATCGACGGGCCTCGGGTTGCGCATGGGTTTCCCGATCGGAGATCGAACAAGTCTTGGCCTCACCTATTCGTTGATCCAAGACGATACGCAAATCGCAACGCTTCTGGTCGATCACGACAACAACTCGTCGACCGCTCCAATCGATCAGTGCAACATCGCCAATCCCGCTCGACCGATCATTTGCAATCAAGAAGGCACGTTCTTGACTTCGGTGCTCGGGTTCACGGTCAATTGGGACCGCCGGAACGATCCAACGTTTGCTACGCGTGGCTTCGACTTCAACTTCAGCCAGGACGTCGCCGGTGTCGGCGGTGAAGTTCACTTCCTTCGGACGGAGATGAATGGCGGCATCTATTATGGCCTGCCATGGCAGGGGTGGCGGCTGAGCTTGCGCGGCGCTGCGGGCTACATTTACGGCTGGAACGGCGACGATGTCCGCATCAACGACCGGTTCTTCAAGGGCGGTTCGTCATTCCGTGGTTTCGATGTCGCTGGCGTGGGTCCCCGCCAGCTGCTCGTCGACGACGTGACGGGTGCGACCGTGCAAAAAGGCGACTCGCTGGGCGGCAACGCCTATGCGATCGGCACTTTGCAACTTGATGTGCCGCTGCCGCTGCCTGAATCGTTCGGCGTAGACGCCGCGTTGTTCACGGAGTTCGGAACGGTCGGCATCGTTGACTCATCCAGCCGTCAGACGGTCGACGTACCTGGGGCAAACCGCCTTATTGTTGACGATACGCCAAGCTTAAGACTTTCGGCGGGGGTGACGTTCTTCTGGGACTCGCCCTTTGGGCCC
>Ga0209023_10004886_pt1 | contig 14974 bp, 17 predicted proteins | sample LakOneMetagenome_FD_187468 | JGI IMG/M metagenome (GOLD analysis project Ga0209023, IMG submission 187468) | Freshwater and sediment microbial communities from Lake Erie, Canada (SPAdes) (version 2) | ecosystem: Environmental > Aquatic > Freshwater > Lentic | place: Lake Erie, Canada... | reverse complement strand
CGGCGCAGGGTGCGCAGGTGCAGGTCGAGCGCGCCGCGCGCCTGCCCGACCTGACGCTCTCCGTCGGCAGCCAGAAAATCGACGAGGTGGCGCGGCGCCAGGCCGTGGTCGGCGTCTCGCTGCCGCTGCCGCTGTTCAACCGCAACGAAGGCAATCTGCTGGCAGCCCTGCGCCGCAGCGACAAGGCGCGCGACGAGGTGGCGGCTGCCGAAACAGCGGCCGCGTCCGACATCGGCACCGCCTACACGCGCTACGAGCAGGCCAGGAACGAGGCGGCCATGCTGCGCGCCGACGTGATCCCGAGCGCGCAATCGGCCTATGAATTGACGCTGACAGGCTTCGAGCACGGCAAGTTCGCCTTCCTCGACGTGCTGGACGCCCAGCGCACCTGGGCCCGGGTCCAGCTGCGCCAGTGGACCGCCACACAGGAAGCCTGGCGTGCCTACGCCGACCTCGCGCGCCTCGCCGGCGCCGCCATCGAACAAGACCGACAGGAACGACCATGAACAGGAAACAAATCTTGACGATCGCGCTGATGTGCGCGCTCGCCGCCATCCTTGCCGCGCTGATGCTGTGGCGCCAGCCGGGTGCACCGAGCGGCGGAGAACACGCCGGCCACGCCGATTCCCACGGCCACGACGACCGTCACGAAGAGGAGGGCGCCGCGCCGGCGCCGCCAGCCGGGGACGAGCGCGCCATCGCCATGAGCGAGGCGCAGATCAAGACCGCCGGCATCGCCATCGACAAGGCCAGGCCGGCCCTGGTCCAGGAACGCCTGCACTTGCCGGCCCAGGTAAAGGCCAACGCCGAACGCAGCGTGGCGCTGGCCGCACCGGGCGCCGGCATCGTGCAGTCGGTGCTGGTGTCGAACGGCGCCGTGGTGAAGAAGGGCCAGGGACTGGTGGTCGTACGCAGCCCGGCGGTGGCCGGCTGGCGCGCCGACTACGCCGCCGCCCGCGCGCGCCTGACGCTGGCGCAGACCACCCACGCGCGCGAGCAAACCCTGTGGGAGCAGGGCATCTCGGCGCGCCAGGACCTCGATGCCGCGCAGGCCGCCCTGCAGGAAGCGCGGATCGCGGTGTCGGCGGCGCAGAGCCGGCTCGATGCGCTCGGCGTCGGGGCCATGGACGATGGCGTGTCGAGCACGGTGACGCTGCGCGCGCCGTATGACGGCGTGGTGGTCGACCAGCCGGTGGTGGCCGGCCAGTCGGTCGACGAAACCAAGCTGCTGCTGACGCTGGCCGATTTGTCGCAGGTGTGGGTGGAAGCGGCGGTGCCGGGCGTGAGCCTGGCCCAGGTAAGCGCGGGCATGCCGGCGAAAGTCAGCATCGCCGCCCAGCCGCAGGAACTCGACGGCACCGTGTCGTTTGTCGGCCCGGTGCTGGGCGAAGCCACGCGCATGGCCACGGCGCGCGTCACGCTGCCGAATCGCGACGGGCGCCTGCGCCCCGGCATGCTGGCGAACGTCGACCTGATGGGCCAGCCGGCGAACGTGCCGGTAACGGTGGCGAGCGACGCAGTGCAGACCGTGCACGAGCGCAGCGTGGTCTTCGTGCGCACGCCCTCGGGTTTCCGCGCCCAGGACGTGAGCGTGGGCCGGTCCGACGGCAAGCGCAGCGAGATCCTGAAGGGACTGGACGCCGGCACGCCCTACGCCAGCGCCGGCGGTTTCGTGCTCAAGGCCGATCTCGGCAAGGGCGAAGCCGAGCACGATCACTGAAGGGCCGCCATGTTCCAGCAACTCATTGCATTTGCCATCGCGCGGCGCTGGCTGATCGTCTTCGCCGCCCTGTGCCTGGCCGGCCTGGGCGCCGTCAACTACGGACGCCTGCCGATCGACGCGGTCCCGGACATCACGAATGTGCAGGTCCAGATCAACACCGGCGCACCCGGCTACTCGCCTTTGGAGGTCGAGCAGCGCATCACTTTCCCGATCGAGACCGTCATGAACGGCATACCGGGACTCGAGCAAACCCGCTCGCTGTCGAAGTACGGATTGTCGCAGGTGACGGTGGTGTTCGAGGACGGCACCGACATCTATTTCGCGCGCCAGCTGGTGAACGAGCGGCTGCAGCAGGCCAAGGCCGGGCTGCCGCCGGACGTCGAACCCGGCATGGGGCCGACCGCCACCGGCCTGGGCGAAATCTTCTACTGGACGGTGGAGGCGAAGGAGGGCGCGCGCAAGCCCGACGGCACGCCTTACACGCCGCAGGACCTGCGCGAGATCCAGGACTGGATCGTCGCACCGCAGCTGCGCAGCGTGGCGGGCGTGACCGAGGTGAATACCATCGGCGGCTACCTGAAGGAATACCAGGTGGCGCCCGACATGGACCGCCTGGCCGCCCACGGCCTGTCGCTGGCCACGCTGGTGAACGCCATCGACCGCAACAACGCGAATGCCGGCGCCGGCTACATCGAGCGCGGCGGCGAGCAGTTCGTGGTGCGCACGCCCGGGCAGGTGAAGTCCCTGGATGAGATCCGCAACATCGTGCTCGACGTGGTCGAGGGCGCGCCGATCCACGTCGACGACGTGGCCGAAGTCCAGTACGGACGCGAACTGCGCACCGGCGCCGCCACCGAGAACGGGCGCGAAGTGGTGCTCGGCGCGGTGTTCATGCTGATCGGCGAGAACAGCCGCGCCGTGGCCGAAGCCGCACGCAACAAGCTGGCACAGGTAGGACGCTCGCTGCCCGCCGGCGTGCAGGCCCTGCCCGTGTACGACCGCTCGGTGCTGGTCAACAAGGCGATCGCCACCGTGCGCACCAACCTGGTCGAAGGCGCGCTGCTGGTGGTGGCGATCCTCTTCCTCTTCCTCGGCAATCTGCGCGCGGCGCTGATCACGGCGCTGGTGATCCCGCTGACCATGTTGATGGTGTTTACCGGCATGGTGCAGACGAAGGTCAGCGCGAACCTGATGAGCCTGGGCGCGCTCGACTTCGGCATCATCGTCGATGGCGCCGTGGTGATCGTCGAGAACTGCATCCGCCGGCTGGGGCTGGCGCAGGCGGCGGCCGGACGCACGCTCACGCGCGAGGAGCGCTTCGCTGAAGTGGCGCTGGCCGCCGCCGAGGCGCGCCGGCCGCTGCTGTTCGGGCAGCTGATCATCATGACGGTGTACCTGCCGATCTTCGCGCTGTCCGGCGTGGAGGGGCGCATGTTCCATCCGATGGCGATCACCGTGGTGCTGGCGCTGGCCGCGGCGATGATCCTGTCGGTGACCTTCGTGCCGGCGGCGGTCGCGCTGTTTGTGAATAAAGCGGTGCCGGAACACGAGAACAGGCTGATGGACCGCGCGCGCGGTCTGTATCGGCGCATGCTGGACTGGGTGCTGCGCAACCGGCCGGTGGCGCTCAGCTTTGCCTTGCTCAGCGTGCTGCTGTCTGGCGTGCTGGCCACGCGCTTGGGGACCGAGTTCGCGCCGAATCTCGACGAAGGCGACCTCGCGGTGCTGACGGTGCGTATTCCGGGGACGAGCCTGTCGCAGTCGGTGGCGATGCAGCAGCAACTGGAAAGCGCGCTGCTGAAGGAATTCCCGGAGATCGAGCGGGTCTTCGCGCGCATCGGCACCTCGGAAGTGGCGACCGACCCGATGCCGCCGAATGCGGCCGACAGCTACATCATGCTGCGCCCTCAGAAAGACTGGCCGAAGCCGCGCAAGACCCATGCCGAGCTGGTGGAAGCGATTACCGAGGCGGCCAATCGCATCCCCGGCAACAGCTACGAGTTCTCGCAGCCGATCCAGCTGCGCTTCAACGAGCTGATTTCCGGCGTGCGCAGCGACGTGGCGGTGAAGGTGTTCGGCGACGATACCGAGGCGATGGAAGCCACGGCGCGCGAGGTGGCGCGCGTATTGAAAGGCGTGCGCGGTGCGACCGAAGTAAAAGTCGAGCAGACCGAAGGCTTGCCGGCCCTGACGCTAACGGTGGACCGCATCAAGGCCGCGCGCTATGGCCTGAACGTGGCCGACGTGCAGGACGTGTTCGGCACCCTGGTCGGCGGGCGCGATGTCGGCATGGTGTTCGAGGGCGACCGCCGCTTCGCCATCACCGTGCGCCTGCCGGAAGGCCCGCGCAACGACATCGACAGCCTGCGCCAGCTGCCGATCGCGCTGCCCGCTGTGAACGGGCATGCGGCCAGCATTCCGTTATCGGAAATCGGCACGCTCGCCTTTGTGCCGGAAGCGAACCAGGTCAGTCGCGAGAACGGCAAGCGGCGCATCGTGGTCACGGCGAATGTGCGCGAGCGCGACCTCGGCTCGTTTGTCGGCGAGCTGGAAGCCTCGCTGGCGAAGGTGAAGCTGCCGGCGGGGACCTGGCTCAGTCTCGGCGGGCAGTTCGAGAATTTGCAGGCGGCCAGCAAGCGTTTGGGCCTGGTAATCCCGGCGGCGCTGGCGCTGGTGTTCGCGCTCCTGTACCTGATGTTCAACAGCGTCAAGGATGGGCTGCTGGTGTTTTCCGGGATTCCGTTCGCGATGACCGGCGGCGTGCTGGCCCTGTGGCTGCGCGGGCTGCCGCTGTCGATCTCGGCGGCGGTGGGTTTCATTGCCTTGTCGGGCGTGGCGGTGCTGAATGGCCTGGTCATGATCTCGTTCGTGCGGTCTTTGCGGGAGCAGGGGCATGGGCCGGAGCTGGCGATGCGCGAAGGGGCCGAGGTAAGGTTGCGCGCGGTGCTGATGACGGCGCTGGTGGCCTCGCTCGGCTTCCTGCCGATGGCGCTGGCCACCAGCACCGGGGCGGAGGTGCAGCGGCCGCTGGCAACAGTCGTCATTGGCGGGATCCTGTCGTCGACGGCATTGACCTTGCTGATCTTGCCGGCCTTGTACACCTGGGTGCACGGAACAACAGGCAGGCGAGGGAGCTGAGGGTAGGGCAGGCAGCGGCGAGGTCAGACTTGTCGCTCCTGTTCTCGTCCAGACTTGTTGCTCAACGAGCAAGATAATCGTACACTGGAAAGTGGCTCGATCAACCATCCTTGCCCGAAAGGGCAAGCTCACGTTCTGAAGAGAGACAGCATGCATCTTGCTCGACCAACCGCCATCGCCGCCATCCTGTGCTTCCTGTGTCCCGGGGCCATGGCCGATACCCTGAACGATACGGCGAGCGCGCGCTTGCTGACGGACCAGGTCATGGGCAGGGTGGGCAAGGGCGATATGGCCGGTGCAGTCGAGATGATTCGCCCATTCGCGATCGTGCCGAAGGCGGAATTCGACGTGATGGCCGAACAGATTAAGTTGCAGGAGCCGGTGTTGGCCCAGCGTTTCGGCAAAAGCATCGGGCAGGAATTCATCCGGGCCGACCAGGTTGGCGAGAATCTGCTGCGCGTCGTGCAGTTGCATCGATTCGAACGGCATGCCATGCGTTGGAATTTTTATTTCTATCGCGGAAAGGATGGGTGGGTGCTGAACACCTTCACTTTCAGCGACGATATCCACCCTGTTCCCGATGTAGCGCTGCCTTTGTTCCGACGGTGTAACGACAACCGGCTGCGCTGTTGCGGCAAGATGAAGGAGAACCGATGACACGCCAATGGATCGTCGCTATCTGCGCAGCCTTCAGCATGTGCAATGCAGCCGCTATCGATATTCCGATGGAGCGCAAGCTGGCGCTGGACGCACTGGATTCCAAGACCTGCTACGGCACGATCAAAAGCCGTGGGCAATTGCTGGGATATGAGCTGAACGAAAGCTTGCTTGTTTCGGCGTCGGGCAGGCTGGTCGAACTCGAAGCGACAGGGACTGTCGAGATCGGCAAGCCAGCGCCACGACGCTACACCGGCCATGGCATCACGGTGACCATCGTACCGCAGAGGGCAATGCGGCACGACGACACCGAGGAGGAACTGTCCATCGTACTGGAAGAAGGACACGCCGTGGTTAGCGAGGGCGGCCGACAGCAACGATTCCAGGTCAAGGTCAGTGAAATCTGTACGCCCTAGCGATAAGGATGGCCTCCATGCGTCGCGCTCTGCTATCCGTCCTTTTGTTCCTGTTCTCCGTGGCGATGCTGTTGCTGGCATCGCCTTATGTCCTGTATCGACTGGGCTTGAGCGGTGTCGACGGCTTGCCGCAAAAGCCAGTGCTAGCCGTGTCCAGGGAGCAGCAGGCACGCGTGTGGAGTGCGGCGCGTGGCGTTGGAACGCCACACGTCACGGCAACGAACCCATACCTGTACGCGGCAAGATTGGTATTCACGCCAGGCGCCGCGACGCGTCCCGGCGAGCTGATCGCATGGCAGGTGGCGAGCAAGTACCTGATGACGCATCGACATTATCGAGGCACGGCCTGGTGGCACTTGTCGGGTGCGGGGCTCACGATCTGGCTGTCGCGAAACTGGACTGAAGAAGAGATCTTGTCCGCAGCATGGCACGCGCAGCAGGCATCGGTGCGTCAGCCAAACGCAAGCCATGACCGGCACGGCGCTCACGCCTCGCTTGGGTCGAGATAAGGCGCCAATATCGCCTGCACCCAGTCCATGAAGGCCAGCGTGCGCGCCGGCACGTAGCGGCGCGACGGATAGACGAACGCCACCGGCATCGGCTCGGCCCGGAAGTCCGGCAGCACCTCGACCAGTTCGCCGCTGTCGAGGTAGGCGCGCACCGCCACATCCGGCACCTGGATCATGCCGAGGCCGGCGCGGCAGGCGGCCTCGTAGCAGGCGGTGCCGTTCACGGTCAGCATGCCGCCGACCGGCGCCAATTGGGTGCGCTGGCCGTCGAACCATTCCCACACTGGCGCGCTGCCGCCCAGCAGGGCGTCGTAGTGGACGATGCGGTGCCGGGCCAGGTCGTCCAGCGTGAGCGGTGTGCCAAACGCGGCGAGGTAGGCGGGGCTGGCGCAGTTGACCATGCGGTAGCTGCCCAGCGGGCGCGCGACCAGGCTGGAGTCAAGCAGCGTGCCGGAGCGCAGCACGCAATCGAAGCCTTCGCGCACCACATCGACGCGGCGGTCGGTGGTGCTGAGGTTGATTTCCAGGCGCGGGTGCTTCGCCATGAATTCGCCGAGGCGCGGCAGCACGACCTTGGCGGCGATGCCGACCGTGAGGTCGACGCGCAGGCGCCCGCTCAAGCCATCGGCGCCGCCGTCGAACATGCTGTCGAGTTCGTCGAATTCGTCGAGCAGGTCGCGGCTGCGCGCGTAGAAGGCGGCGCCTTCCTGGGTCAGCTTCACGCGGCGCGTGGTCCGCTGCAGCAGGCGCACGCCGAAGTCTTCCTCGAGCTCGCGCACGTTGGCGGAGACGGTGGTGTTCGGTAAACCAAGCTGCTGGGCCGCGCCGCTGAAGCTTTCCAGCTCGGCAACCTTCAGGAAGATGCGGATGGGGTCGAGTTTGTTCATCTGGTGATTATGCGGATATTTCGCAGAATGCATGCGTGTTTCGCCAGTTTATCCATCTGGAATGCAAAAATATACTGGCGGCTCATTCAACGAAGGAGCCCAGCATGACCCAACGCATCGCACTCTTCACCGGCGGCAGCCGCGGCCTCGGACGCAGCATGGCACTGCACCTGGCGCAGGCCGGCGTCGACATCCTCTTCACCTACCAGAGCAACGACAGTGCGGCGCAGGACGTCGTCGGCCGCATCGAAGCGCTCGGCCGCCGCGCCGTCGCGCTGCAGCTGGATACCGGCAACAGCGCCAGCTTCGCCGGCTTTGCCGATCAGGTACGTACGACCCTGGCGAACTGGGGCTGCGAACGCTTCGACATCCTGGTGAACAACGCCGGCGCCGGCCTGCACGCGCCGCTGCTGGACGTGACCGAAGCGCAGTTCGACAGCATCGTCGCCATGCACTTCAAGGCGCCCGTGTTCCTGACGACGGCGCTGCTGCCATTGCTGAACGATGGCGGACGCATCCTGAACGTGTCGAGCGGCCTGACGCGCTTCAGCCTGCCGGGCTATGGCGTGTATGCCGCGGCCAAGGGCGCGGTCGAGGTGCTGACGCGCTACCAGGCGCGCGAATTTGCCGGCCGCGGGATCACTGTGAATACGCTGGCGCCGGGCGCCATCGAGACCGATTTCGGCGGCGGCGCGGTGCGCGACAACCTTGAGCTGAACCGCATGGTGGCGGGCATGACGGCGCTGGGCCGGGCCGGACAGCCGGACGACATCGGCGGCGCGGTGGCGGCGCTGCTGGCCGAGGGCAATGGCTGGATGACGGGCCAACGCGTCGAGGTGTCGGGCGGGATGCTGCTCTAGTTTTCCCGAAGCGGAAATATTGCTGAGCAGGATGTTATTTGTTGGATAATGGATGGGCCGGCCAGCGTGCCGGGGAGCAGGCCTGCATCGGCCTGTGCTTGATCGCAGCGCCGTCTCGACAGGGCCGCCATGACGCATCCTCCGCTTCCGCTTCCTCAGCGCAGTCCCTTGCCCGGCAAGCTCACGGTGCAGGCCTGCGCCCGCATCGCCGGGCTGCTCTACCTGGTCATCATTGTCGTCGGCGTGGTGGGCGAATCGCTGATCCGGGGTTCGCTGGTGGCCCCCGGAGATCCGGGTGCCACGGCGCGCAACATCATGAACGCGGAATCGCTGTGGCGCTTCGGGATCGCCGCGCAAGACCTGCTGCTGGTCTGCGCGCTGGGGCTGACCTTCATGTGGTACGTCCTGCTGCGCCCGGTGAACAGGCAGCTCACCTGGCTGGCGGTATTCTTCGCGCTGACATCGCTGGCGGTGGAAAGCGTCAGCGCGCTGCACTTGCACGCGGTGCTGGTGCCGCTCTCGGACGCGGCTTACCTGAAGACAGTGGACCCGCAACTGCTGCACCTGCAGGCTTACCAGTCGGTGGTGGCGCATGCCCAGGCCTTCGGCCTGGCACTGGTCTTCTTCGGTGTCGAATGCATCGTCATCGGCCACCTGGTGCGCCGTTCCGGCTACTTTCCGAAGTTAATTGGCACGCTGATGCAGGTGGCGGGCGTGTGCTATCTGGTGAACAGCTTCGCCATGATCCTGTCGCCGCCGCTGCAGGGCCTGCTGTTCCCCTTCATCCTGCTGCCGTGCCTTATCGGCGAAAGCGCGTTCTGCCTGTATCTGCTCATCAAGGGCATCCGTGTGCCCGTGTGGGAGCGGCATCCCGGGCTGGCCTGACGGCGTTCAGGCGTCAAGCGCCCAGAGCCGCTCGCCGGTGTGTTCCATGTGCGTCAGGTAGAGGCGCAAATCGAGTTCGAACTGGTGGTACTGCGGCTCCATCCAGCAGCACAGCTTGTAGAAGGCCTTGTCGTGGTCCTTCTCCTTGAGGTGGGCCAGTTCGTGCACGGCGATCATGCGCAGGAATTCCAGCGGCGCGTCGCGGAACACGCTGGCGATGCGGATCTCGTGCTTGGCCTTCAGCTTGCTGCCCTGGACGCGCGAGATCTGCGTGTGCAGGCCGAGCGCATGCTGGACCACGTGGATCTTGCTGTCGTAGGCGACCTTCGATACCGGCTGGGCATTGCGCAGGTAGTCATCCTTCAAATCCTGCACGTAGTCGTAGAGCGCGCGGTCGGTGCGCAGGCCGTGGGCGCGCGGGTAGCGCGAACGGAGCAGGGCGCCGAGGCGGTTCTCGTCCAGCAGGCTCGATGCCTGCTGGCGCAGCTGTTCGGGGTAGGCGGTGAGGTACTTGAGTTCTGGCATAGGGGCGAAAATGTAGCACAGCTGCCGCCCGTCCGCTGGGCCGGGCGCCGCCTCCCTGTAAAGGCTTGGGTGCATGCGTGCGCCGCCGCGCGCAGTCGGGTTCTATCCTGTTTGTCTATTTGTCAGCATTCGGGAGAACGACATGGAAGCCATGGATTTTCAAAGCTGTATCGACGCCTGCAACGCCTGTGCGCTGGCCTGCGACCATTGCGCGGCAAGCTGCCTGCAGGAAGAGGATGTGAAGATGATGGCGCGCTGCATTGCGCTGGATATGGATTGCAGCCAGATGTGCCGGTTTGCGGCGGGGGTGATGGCGCGCGGGAGCGAGCATGCCGCCGAGGTGTGCCGGCTGTGCGCGCTGATCTGCCGGGCCTGTGCCGAAGAGTGCGGGAAGCACGACATGGACCATTGCCAGCAATGCGCGGCGGCGTGCAGGCGCTGTGCGGAAGCGTGCGAAAAGATGGCGGCGTAAGGGCGCGACCCCGCCGCTAACACGAGGCCGCGCATGGATCAAGCGGGCAGACAGGATCCGCCCGCCTTATTCCTCCTTGCCTCCCTGGCGGTTGCCGCTTGCCTTGGCGGCGCTGGCGGCGCGGTTGGCGGACTGGCGGCTTTCGCCGCCCTTGCGGCCGATGTCGGCCATGTGTGCACGGTTGCGGCTGACTGCCTCACCGCCTTTCTGCCCCGCGCGGCGCGCTTCTTCGGAATCGAATTCGTGCGCCGTTCCCTTCTGGTGGGCGGCCTGGCCACCCTTGCTGGCGATTTCGCGCTGCTGGTTCTGGTCCATCGCCGCGAAGCCGCGCTTGGCAGGTCCGGTGCTGCCACCCGATCCGCTGCCGCTGCTGCCCTTCTGCGCGCTGCCTCCGGAGCTGCCCGCGCTCTTGCCGCTCTCCTTGCTTGTCGCCATGTCGCTCTCCTGGTTGCCCTGCACATGAGTGGATGAAGAAGCTTACAAGCGCCGCATTGCCGCGCTCGTGCGGTTAGAGACACCACGGTCCCGTTAGTTCCTTCAGTCCGGTGCGCGCGGCGGCAGGCGCATGCCGGCGTGCGGTTCCATCGCGTCGATCACGTCGGGCGATTCGTCCAGGTCTTCGTCGAGTTCGCGCCGGCGCGCCTGCATCTTGCGCCCCAGCGCGGCAAGGTCGATGCCGGACTTGCGCGCGGTGTCGAACATGTCGCTTTCTTCCATCGCGACGTGGTGTTCCACTTCCTCGGCCAGGACCGCGACGGTGGCCTCGAAATGGTCGTCGCCGGGGTACATCACTTCGAGCTGGCTGACCAGTTCGCGCACGCCGGCGTGCTCGACCTCGGCCTCGTCCATCATCTCGTCGTCGTCGGCGGCCGCGCGCAGCAGCGGGTAGAACAGTTCTTCCTCGACGATGGCGTGCAGGGTCAGTTCGTAGCAGATCTCGTCGACCAGCTCGGCCTTGTGCTCGTCCTCGTCCTCGATGCCGCGCAGGCGCTCGAATTCGGCGAACAGCTGGCGGATCCTGTCGTGTTCGTGGCGCAGCAGCGCGAGCGCGTCTGCCGGCCGGTCCTGGCGTTTGCCGGATGGTGCCATGGGAGCCTCCGTTCGGTGAAAGGGGCGGGCGGCGTCAGCGCACCGGCGCATGCGCCGCCTTGCCGTCGGGCGCGGCGCCGCCGCTGCCGGCCTGCATGAAGCTCTCGGCGCCGCGCGCGGCTTGCCAGCCGCCGTCGTTGGCGTCGCGCGCCAGGGCCGCGGTGCCGGCGCCCAGCACTTTCATGAGTTCGCCCTGCCAGGCGCGCAGGTGCTCGACCGTCGGCTGCGTCTCGCGCATGGCGACGGCGCCCATCTGGAACGGGTCCTTGCAGGCGGCCAGCGCGCGGCCGTAGCGGATCGAATCGTCGAATATCTGGCGCATTATGCGCAGGTTGAGTTCGCCGATCTGGCCGGCGGCATCGACGGCGTGGCGCGACATCTGCGTGAACAGGTCGACCTGGGTATTGAGCTGGGCCTGCAGGGCAGGATTGTCGGTGGGGAAGGTTGGCATGCTGTCCTCGAAGTGAGCGGTGGGTTGGAAAGAGCGTCGAAGTAGACGCTCCCAGGCCGCACAAGTTCAAGGAAATTGCACGCGCCCTGAAATGGGTCAAGGCGCGTGCGGCTATTGCGGGAGGCTGAACCTCAGGCGTCGGCGACCTTCAGCACCAGCTTGCCGAGGTTCTTGCCCTCGAACAGCATCAGCAGGGCCGACGGGAAGTTCTCGAAGCCCTCGACGATGTGTTCGCGGGTCTTGAAGCTGCCTTCGCCCATCCAGCGGGCAATCGTCGCCGCGCCTTCCGGGTAGCGCGCGGCGTAGTCGGTGACCAGCATGCCTTCCATGCGCGCACGGTTCACCAGCAGCGACAGGTAGTTGGCCGGACCCTTCACCGCGCTGGTGACGTTGTACTGCGAAATCGCGCCGCAAATCACGATGCGCGCCTTCATGTTGATGCGGGTGAGCACCGCGTCGAGAATGTCGCCGCCGACGTTGTCGAAGTAGACGTCCACGCCTTGCGGGCAGTGTTCCTTCAGCCCAGCGTGTACCGGGCCGGCCTTGTAGTCGATGCAGGCATCGAATCCCAGCTCCTCGACCACGAAGCGGCATTTGTCTTCGCCGCCGGCGATGCCGACCACGCGGCAGCCCATCTGGCGCGCCACCTGGCCCACCGTCATGCCCACCGCACCGGCCGCGCCCGACACCACCACGGTCTCGCCCGGCTTCGGCTGGCCGACGTCGAGCAGGCCGAAGTAGGCCGTCATGCCCGGCATGCCGAGGGCGTTCAGCCAGGTCGGCAGCGGCGCCATCGATGGGTCGACCTTCGCCAGCATCGCGCCCTTGTCCTCGGCCGGGCCGCTCCAGTAGCGCTGCACGCCCATCACGCCCATCACGGTGTCGCCGGCGCTGAATTTGGAAGACTTCGATTCCTCGACGATGCCGATGCCGCCGGCGCGCATGACTTCGCCGATGTTCACCGGGCGCACATAGGATTTGCCTTCGTTCATCCAGCCGCGCATGGCCGGGTCGAGCGAGATGTACAGGATCTTGATGCGTACTTCGCCGTCCTGCAGCTCGGCCAGCGGCGGCGCGGCGCGCAGCCAGTCGCTGTCTTTCGGCAGGCCGACCGGGCGGGCGGCGAGGAGGAATTGGTCGTTTGCGGCGAGGGTCATGGCGCGTGTCTCCGTTCAGGTGGTTGTTAGAAGTCCTGAAACACTATACCGAATAAACGGACGGTCGTGCGTTTTCTCGCGTGGCCATTTTTACAAGCTCATGCGACAATCGAACGACGTTTGCCCCTTATTCGTTCTTACCTGCGAGCCGCCCACCATGACGCATCCGGAATACATCCTGACCCTGTCCTGCAACGACCAGCGCGGCATCGTGCTGCGCGTGGCAGGCTTCCTGGCCGAACACGGCTGCAACATCATCGATTCGGCCCAGTTCGGCGATCCGGAATCGCAGCTGTTCTTCATGCGCGTGCACTTCGCGGCGGAAGACCCGGCGGTGGCCGAGGGCGACCTGCGCGGCGCCTTCGAGGCCTTCTGCCAGCAGACCGGCATGCGCGGCCAGCTCCACGATGCGCACGCCAAGCCGCGCGTGCTGATCATGGTCTCGAAGATCGGCCACTGCCTGAACGACCTGCTGTTCCGCTACAAGAGCGGCCTGCTGCCGGTGGAGATTCCGGCGATCGTCTCGAACCACATGGACTTCTACCAGCTCGCGGCGAGTTACAATATCCCGTTTCACCACTTGCCGCTGGCAACGGGTGCGAGCGACGAAGCCAAGCTGGCCCAGGAAGCGCGCGTGATCGAGCTGCTCGACATGCACAAGATCGACCTGGTGGTGCTGGCGCGCTACATGCAGATCCTGTCGCCGGGCCTGTGCGAAGCCTTGAAGGGCAGGGCGATCAATATTCACCACTCCTTCCTGCCGAGCTTCAAGGGCGCGCGGCCGTATGCGCAGGCGCACCGGCGCGGCGTCAAGCTGATCGGCGCGACCGCGCACTTCGTGACGGGCGACCTCGACGAAGGCCCGATCATCGAGCAGGACGTGGAGCGGGTCGACCACGCGATGACGGCCGACGAACTCACTGCGATCGGTCGCGATGTGGAGTGCGTGGTGCTAGCGCGGGCGGTGAAATGGTTCGTGGAACACCGGGTTCTGCAGAATGGCGACAGGACCGTCGTCTTTAAATAATTTAAGTAGAGTATCAATGGCGCTGAAAGCAACGATTTACAAGGCAGACCTGCAGATCGCGGACATGGACCGCAATTACTATGCGGAGCACGGGCTGACCATCGCCCGCCACCCATCGGAAACCGACGAGCGCGTGATGATCCGCGTGCTGGCGTTCGCGCTGCACGCGAGCGAATCGCTCACCTTTACCAAGGGGCTGTTCGACACCGACGAGCCGGATTTGTGGCAGAAGGACCTGACCGGCGCCATCGACACCTGGATCGAGATCGGCCAGCCCGACGACAAGCGCCTGCTGCGCGCCTGCGGCCGCGCCGAGCACGTGTTCGTGTACAGCTACAGCGCCACCAGCAGCATCTGGTGGAAGGGCATCGCCAACAAGGTCGACCGCGCCCGCAACCTCACCGTGATCAACATCCCGGCCGAGGCCAGCGCCGGCCTGGAAAAGCTGGCCAAGCGCGCCATGCAGCTGCAGTGCACGATCCAGGACGGCCAGGTGTGGCTGACCGACAGCGTCGACACCGTGCTGGTCGAGCGCGAGACCCTGAAGGCCGGCACCTGAGGCTATAATCGCCCGATCATCCCTTTCGTGTTACGACTCATGAACCGACACCTGATTGCCTCCCTGGCCGCCGGCCTGTTTGCAACGAGCGCGCTGGCGCAAACAAGCGTGCAACTGAGTGTCACCGACCCCTGGGTGCGCGCCACCGTGCCGGCCGCGAAGAGCGCGGGCGCCTTCATGCACCTGCAATCGGCGACGAACGCGCGCCTGGTGAGTGTGAGTACGCCAGTTGCCGGCCGCGCCGAGATCCACGAGATGGCGATGGAAAACAACACCATGCGCATGCGCGCGGTGGACGGGATCGACCTGCCTGCGGGTAAGCCGGTGCACCTGGCATCGGGCGGCTACCACCTGATGTTCTTCGAGCTGAAGCGCCAGCTGAAGGAAGGCGAGACCGTGCCGGTGACCCTGGTGGTGCAGGACGCGGCGAAGAAGCGCACCAGCGTGACGGTGGAGGCGCAGGTCAAGCCGTTGACGTATGTGGCGCCGGCGATGCAGGGGCATGGGGCCGGTCACGGCCACTGATTGAACCGGTAACGCTAACCGTACGGTGGGCACGCTGTGCCCACGCGGAACGGTGAGTCATGTTGGCGCTTGATTGCATCGCAATAGATCGGAA
>Ga0209023_10004885_pt1 | contig 14975 bp, 13 predicted proteins | sample LakOneMetagenome_FD_187468 | JGI IMG/M metagenome (GOLD analysis project Ga0209023, IMG submission 187468) | Freshwater and sediment microbial communities from Lake Erie, Canada (SPAdes) (version 2) | ecosystem: Environmental > Aquatic > Freshwater > Lentic | place: Lake Erie, Canada... | reverse complement strand
AAGGAAGTTGCGGTCGGCATGGACAAGCTGAAGTTCATGACCGACAAGGACGGCAAGAAATATCTCTACACCAACTTCACCAAGGAGCAGCTGCAGGCACAGACCGCCTATGACAAGGGGACTTATACCCAGCAGCGCGATCAGCAGCGGATGATCTTGAAGTAAGGGATAAGGGAGTAGGGGAGTAAGGAATAGTGACTTGCCGTCCAGCCGCGGCCCTATTCCCCTATTCCCCTGCCTACCGCCTCGGCCACGTGACCGGCCACACCGGCGTCCGTCAGCTCAGCAAGCGCCAGCGACTGATCGAGGTGCTCCGCGCGCCATTCGAGCAGCTTCTCGGCCAGTTCCAGCCGCACCGGCAGATAGGCCGGGTCGGTCGCCACATTGTCCAATTCGCCCGGATCCTTCGCCAGGTCGAAGAGCAGCGGCGGCAGGCCACCGCCGAAATGAACATATTTGAACTCGGCACCGCGCATGACGGCCAGATTGCAATGGCGCGAACCGATGCCGAAGTGCCGCTCCGCCTGTCCAGCCACGACCGAGCGGAAATCGAATTCCCAATGCGCGGCCTCGCGCCAGTCCGGCGGCTCCTCACCGTCAAGCCACGGCCGCAGCGACCGGCCGTCAAGATGCGCCTCCGGGTCGGCGCCGATCAGGTCCAGCAGGGTCGGAAAGATGTCGACGGCTTCGGAGAAGCGATCGACCGAGGTGCCGCCAGCCGCGGCGCGGCGCGGATCGCGGATGATCAGCGGAATGTGGTAGCTGGCGTCGAAGAAGCCGCCCTTGCCCAGCATGAAATGGTCGCCCATCATCTCGGCGTGGTCGGAGGTGAGCACGATCACCGTATCGTCCCAAGCGCCCGCGGCCCTGATTGCCTGCCAGATGCGGCCGAGCTGCGCGTCCACCTCGGAAATCATGCCATAATAGATCGCGCGGACGCGGCGGAAATCCTCGTCGCTCCAGTCGGGCACCATCCCTTTGATGCCGGGAAGGAACTTGTTGCGCGTCTGCCGGGCGAGGTCGTAGGCGAGATAGGGATGGCTTTGCGCCTCGGCGCGCCAGTCCGCCGCGCGACGGAAGGAGGGGCCGTCGGCCGGGTCATACATGGTATTGTAGGGTTCCGGTGCGATGAAGGGCGGGTGCGGGCTGATGAAGGAGACATGCGCGAACCACGGCGCGCCTTTCTCCTGCTCGCCGAGCCAGCGGATGAACTCGCCGGCCAGGAAAGCGGTCGGCGTCTGGTCTTTCGAATAGACGGGCGGGGCGTTGGTCACCGAGCCCGCGGCGCTCGCGCCCCCGGCAGGGCGATGGATTTCCGGAAAGCCGGCGCCGGCGTCAACGCCTTGCGCCTCCAGCCACGACAGCCACGGTTTCTGGTGCTCGGGCAGGAACTGCCGCACGGTGAAGCCGGGCAGCACGCCTTCATAGCTCCTGAGTCGCGGATCGCCGGCCGAGAGCCGGCGCGGATCCGGTGCGACATCCGTATAGCCGAACAGCGTTGGATCGTAGCCCGCGGCGCGCACCGAAAGCGCGATGTTGCCGTGCCGGGCGTCGAGCGGCGTGCCGTTGCGGCAGACGCGGTTGTTCATCTGGTAGAGGCCGGTGTAGAGGCAGGCGCGCGCCGGCGAGCATGGCGCCGCTCCGCCATAATGGCGTCGGAACAGAACGCCCTCGGCGGCGAGCGCGTCCACATTCGGCGTTTTCACCACCGGATGGCCGGCCGCCGACAGGCAATCGCCGCGCCACTGGTCGCAGGTGATGAGGAGGACGTTCGGGCGGCTTGTTCGGTAGTCCAAAGTCGTTTCCTTCTGAAGGCGTGCGGCACATGGAACCGAAAATCGCAAGTGTTGCAAGTCGGCATAGTTCATCGTTTGATGAACTAAAAATGTCGGTCGTTCACTATTGCGATACAGTCCATTCTGCGTTTGGCCGCTTTGCCGGGTCCGCCGCTATCCTCATATTGGCGTGGACAGCGGCAGGGGCCGCACCACGACAAGGGAAGGAGCAAGGGTCATGCTCAATCAGATCAAGGGCCTGCATCACGTCACCTCGATGGCCAGCGATGCGCGCCGCAACAATGCGTTCTTCACGCACAAGCTCGGCCTGCGCCGGGTCAAGAAGACGGTGAATTTCGACGCACCGGACGTCTACCATCTCTATTACGCCGATGAGCTCGGCACACCCGGTTCGGTGATGACCTATTTCCCGTTCCCCGATATCGCCAAGGGCCGGCATGGGGTGGGCGAAGTCGGCACCACGGTGTTCTCGGTGCCGGAAGGCACGCTCGGCTATTGGGAGGAGCGCTTCGCCGATGAGGGCGTGGGCAACGTTGCCCGCGCGGAAAGTTTTGGCCAGACGCGGCTTACCTTCACAGGACCGGACGGCGACAGCTTCGCGCTGGTCGAGGACAAGGCCGACAGCCGCGCGCCCTGGGCGAAGGGCGGGATTCCAGGCGATGAGGCCATCCGTGGCTTCCACTCGGTTTCGCTCCGGCTGAAGGACGGCGGCGCCACCGAAGAGCTCTTGAAGTTCATGGGCTATGAGCAGGTCGACAAGTCCGGCAACATCAGCCGTCTCGCGATCAAGAACGGCAACGGCGCCGATGTCGTCGACATCGAATCGCTGCCCGGCGCCGGCTTCGCCAATCTCGGCGCGGGCTCCGTGCACCATGTCGCCTTCGCGGTCGAGGATCGCGCCAGGCAACTCGAGGTGCGCAAGGCGCTGATCGACACGGGCTACGGCGTGACCCCGGTCATCGATCGCGACTATTTCTGGGCGATCTATTTCCGCACGCCGGGCGGCGTGCTGTTCGAGGTGGCGACCAACGAGCCGGGCTTCGACCGCGACGAGGACACCGCGCATCTTGGCGAGGCGCTGAAGCTGCCGACGCAGCATCAGCATCTGCGGCCCTATCTCGAAGAGCATCTGCAGAAGCTGGAAGACTAAGGCGATGAGCAAGGACGCTTACATCCACAAGGTGCTGCCCGGTTCTCCGGGCGGCCCGCTGCTCTTCGTCTTCCATGGGACCGGAGCGGACGAGAACCAGCTTCTGTCGCTCGGCCGCGAGCTTGCGCCCTCGGCGACCATCGTGTCGCCGCGCGGCGATGTGTCGGAGCACGGAGCGGCGCGCTTCTTCCGCCGCACTGGCGAGGGCGTCTACGACATGGGCGATCTGGCACGCGCGACGGCCAAGATGGCGGGCTTCGTCAAGGCGCATGTCGAGGTGGCAAAGCCATCGGCGGTGTTTGGGCTCGGCTATTCCAACGGGGCCAATATCCTGGCCTCGGTGGCGTTTGCCGAGCCTGATCTGTTCGACGCGGCCGCGCTCATGCATCCGCTGATCCCGTTCGAGCCCGAGGTGAAAGGCAGCCTCGCCGGGCGGCATATCCTGATCACCGCCGGCAGGCGCGATCCGATTTGCCCGCCCGATCTCACGACACGGCTGGAAGCCTATTTGCGTGCCGACGGGGCCGATGTCACAGTGGACTGGCACGACGGCGGGCATGAGGTTCGGCCGAATGAAATCGAAGCGGCGCGGCGGCTCTTTGCCCTCGCGCCCGCCGCCGAAGGAGGCACAGAGAATGGCTGACCAACTGCCCGAGATCGAACTGGAAGACCACGGCTCCAAGGGCCGCTATGTGCTGCGCGGGCCGGGCGGCGCCGAGGCCGAGATGACCTTCACCAAGATCGGCGAACACCAGCTCATCATCGATCACACCGAGGTGCCGGACGTCTTTCGCGGCCAGGGCGCCGGGCTGCGGCTCGTTACCCGCGCGGTCGAGGACGCGCGCGCGGCGGGCAAGAAGATCATCCCGCTCTGCCCCTTCGCCAACGCCCAGTTCCGCCGCCATCCGGAATGGGCCGACGTGCTGAAGCAGTAAGTGCGCCCCTTCTCCCCGGGAGAAGGCGCGCTCAGCCAACCAGCCATAGCGCAAATGCGGCTCTGGCATTTGCGCAGTCCGGCCATCTTGCCTAAGTAGACAGACCGCTGGCGGAAACCATGTCGTTCCGCCTCGCCCTGTCACTGAATTGAATGGCTTCCCCGATGACCGAAACCGATCTCGTCCCCGTCTTCGACGGCCACAACGACACGTTGCTCCGGCTCTATCAGTCCAAGGGAGCAGATGTCGAAAAGCTGTTCATCGACGGGACGCCTGGCGGCCATATCGACCTGCCGCGCGCCAGGAAGGGCGGCTTCGCCGGCGGCATGTTCGCGATCTTTCCGCCGCCGGTCGAAAAGACCAGACGCAGCGCCGTGCCGCCGGCGCCGAGCGACAACGAACCGCTGCCGCCGGAACTGCCGCAGGCCGACGCGATCACCTCCACCATCGGCATGGCCTCGATCCTGTTCCGGCTGGAACGGGCCGGCGCGCTGACCGTCTGCCGCAGCGCCGGCGATGTGCGCGCCGCGATGGCGAAGGGCTCGATCGCCGCGGTGTTCCATATAGAGGGCGTCGAGGCGATCGATCCCGAGCTCGCGATGCTCGACGTGCTTCATGCCGCCGGCCTGCGCTCGCTGGGCATCGTCTGGAGCCGCCCGAACGCCTTCGGCAATGGCGTGCCGTTCCGCTTCCCCTCGTCGCCCGATACCGGGCCGGGCCTGACCGATGCCGGCAAGGCGCTGGTCAAGGCCTGCAACAAGCTCAGGATCATGATCGACCTGTCGCATCTCAACGAGAAGGGTTTTCGCGATGTCGCCGGCTTGAGCGACGCGCCACTGGTCGCGACCCATTCCAACGTGCACGCGATCTGCGGTCATTCGCGCAACCTCACCAACTGGCAGCTCGGCGCGATCCGCGAAACCGGCGGCATGGTGGGCTTGAACTTTGCCACCGGCTTCCTGCGCGAGGACGGGCGCATGAACGCCGACACCTCACTCGACATCATGGTGCGCCATGTCGATTCCTTGCTGCAGGCGCTGGGCGAGGACGGCGTCGGCCTTGGATCGGATTTCGACGGCGCCATGATCCCGGCCGTCATCGGCGATGTCGCCGGCCTGCCCAAGCTGATCGATGCGCTCGCCGCGCGCGGCTTCGGACGCGCGCTGATCGAGAAGATCGCGTATCGGAACTGGTTGAACGTTCTCGAACGAACAATAGGATAGGTTAATGGGCGAAGCCCATGCGCTTCAGCCAGTCCTTGCCGACGCCGCGGTCGCGGATGATCGGCAGGGGGTTTTCGTGGTCGAGCCTGGCGCAGATGCGATAGACTTCCAGCGTCTCGGCATTCATCTCGCCGCGCTTGAAGAAGAACATCGCCGCCGCGTAACGGGTGCGGCCGGACCACGTCTCGCCGAGCGGCGTGGTGACCAGCTCCCACTGTTCGGCGGCTTCGGCCTCGGCTTCCGGATCGTCCGCCATCTCAAAAATCCGCCGGCGGGTTGGCGGTGCGGCGGTCGAGCCTGACGAAGGGGCGCGGCACCACCTTCGCCTTCTTCATCAGCTTCTGGTACTGCAACTCGCGCATGGCGTAGATCTCGACCCAGAGGTCGTCGACAATCGTGTCGCCATAGGGCCGCTGCAGCGAGGCAAGCGCAATGTTGCGCTTGGCCATGGGCGACCACATCGCCGCGCTCACCAGGCCGACCTCCTGGCTCTTGCGATAATAGACAATGGCATGCTCGGCCGGGATGTTGCCTTCGATCTCCAGCCCGACCAGCACATGGCGCAGCTTCTTTTTCGTCCGCGCTTCGAACATAGCGCGGCGACCGTTGAAGTGACCCTTGCCCGGATCGATCATGAAGCCGAGGCCGATCTCGTCAGGCATGCGCAGGCGATCGGCACGGATGGCATGCTCGGACGTGGTGAAGTCGGCATTGGCGACGATCAGCCCGGCTTCCAGTCGGGCGCGGTTCAGCGCGGTGTAGCCGATGGCGCGGATGCCGCGCAGTTCGCCTGCCGCCATCAGCCGGTCCCACAAGCTCAGCGCCTTGTCGGCCGGCGCGAACAGCTCATAGCCGAGATCGCCGGTGAAGCCGGTGCGCGAGATGGTGACGGTTCCGCCATCATGCGCGAACTCGGCGAGGTCGAAGACCTTCAGCCGCTCGATGCCGGTAAAGCCGGCCTCGCGCAGGATGGCGAAGGAGGTCGGGCCTTGCAGCGCCAGCCCGGCCACGGCGTCGGTCTCTTCCTCCACGCTCACGTCATAGCGAAAAGCGCTGTCGAGCAGCCAGGGCAGATGCCGTTCCTGCGAGCAGAGGCGGAAGCGCGTCGGCGACAGCCGGAACAGCGTGCCATCGTCGAGCACGAAACCGTCGTCGTCGCACCAGGCGGTGTAGTGGACGCGGCCGGGCTTCAGCTTGGTCACATCGCGCAAGGTGACCCGGTCGAGATACGCTTCGGCGTCCGGACCCTCGATCCGGTATTTCGTCATCGGTGAGATGTCGAATAGCGCCGCCTGGCTGCGGATGGCGAAATATTCGAGCTCCTCGTCCCACAGCGAATGCGGCGCGCGATAGCCGGCCCAATTGTACCAGTCCTGCTTCAGGCCAAGCGCGTCGATGCGCGGCTGGAATGGCGTGCCGAGCCGCAGCGTGCGGAAATGCGATTGCGCGAGCGTGCGGGCGTCGGTCGACGGGTTGATGGTGGGATGATGGTTCATGACGGCGTTCCTTCGCGCCCCCCTCTGTCCTGCCGGACATCTCCCCCACTAGGGGGGAGATTGGCCGTCGCCCCAGCTTTCGCCAATCGCCAACATTGCAAGAGGTGAGCCAGGCGTGCGGACAGTTGATCTCCCCCCTCGTGGGGGAGATGGCCGGCAGGCCAGAGGGGGGCGCCGTAGAGCGTGGTTTCAGCGATTTGCAAAAACATCTCTATGCCCTCATCGCGATGATGCGGCGCGCGGCGTTGAGGCCGGGCGCGCCGGAAATGCCGCCGCCCGGATGTGAGCCGGCGCCGGCAAAAAACAACCCCTCGAGAGGCGTGTCGTAGCCCGACCAGCCGGAGACCGGCCGCGACATCAGCATCTGGTCGGCCTGCAGCTCGCCATGGTGCCAGTGGCCGCCGGGCATGCGATAGCGCGCCTCGATGTCGGCCGGCGTCAGAAGCTCGGCATGGCGCACCGAGGCGCCGATGCCGGGCGCATAGGTTTCGAGCTGCGCCATGATCGCCTTGATGAATTGCGGCTTGCCGACGGCCCAGCCCTCTCTCAGCGCATAGGGCGCGTATTGCACCACGGCCGAAAGCACGCAGGCGCCGGAGGGTGCGAGCGAGGGATCGGCGAGGCTGGGCAGTGTGACTTCCATCACCGGCTCGGGCGAGAACGCGCCGTATTTCGACGGGTTGAAGGCACGTTCGACATGATCGGGCGAGGGCGCGATGACGAGGCGACCCTTGTGGCCGCCGGCATCGACGCCGGTGAATTGCGGCGGCCGGTCGAGCGCCAGATGGAGCTTGGCCGCATCGCCCTTCATGCGGATGTTTTTCACCTTGCGCACGAAGCCCGTGTCGACCTCGCGCGGCCCGACCAGATCGAGGATCGTCGTGGCCGGATTTATTGCGGAGACGACAGCCCTTGCGCGCAGCGTCTCACCGCTCTGCGTGACGACGCCGACGGCGCGGCCTTTCTCGACGATGACCCTGGCGACCGGACAAGCCGGGCGGATCGAAACGCCGGCTTTCTCGGCCGCCGCGCGGATGGCGGCCACGACTGCGCCCATGCCGCCCTTGGGCTGTATCTGCGCGCCGGCGAGGCCGCCGATCTCGCCGGCCAGGCGGTAGTAGAGGCCGAGCAACGAGGTTGGCGAGCGCGGCCCGAGATGGCTTCCCAACGTCGCGTCGAAGGCAAGCAGGCCTTTCAGCCTGTCGTCGGAAAGCTGCTCGTCCAGCAAGTCGTAGACGTTCATCAGAAGCACGCGCAGGAAGTCGCGCATGTCTTCCTTGCCGAGCTTCTTCAGCGCCAGCGCGGTCTGGCCGAGCCCGGTCATTTCGGCGAGCGACATTCCGGCAAGGTCCGGCGGGCGGCGTGACAGGAAAGGCTTCAGCACGCCGGCGTAGCGCAGCAATTGCGCGCGCAATTCTTTCCAGGCGGACTGCTCCGAAGAGCTGGCGCCGGTCAGCACCTCGCCATAGGCGCCGTGCAGCACCAGCGCACGGTCCTTCGACAGCGCGACCGACGGCACGAGATCGCCGCGCTCGATCTTCAGCCCGTGGCGATCAAGGTCCAGCGCCTTCACCACATCGGGATGCAGACGGTTCAGCAGATGCGCGACCGCCGAAACGCGAAAGCCCGGCGCGAATTCCTCGGTGCGGGCGGCGCCGCCAACCTCGTTGCAGGCTTCCAACAGCAGCACCTTGCGGCCTGACTTCGCCAGCGTTGCCGCGGCGACGAGGCCGTTATGGCCGCCGCCGATGACAATGGCATCCCAGTTCATCTCAGATGACGTCATGGGCCGGGCTCATATGTGAGGTTGGCTTGGCGAGGTCGCGCAGGATTTCTGCGGCGGCGTTGCGTCCGGGCGCGCCCATGACGCCGCCGCCCGGATGGGTGGAAGAGCCGCACATATAGAGCCCGCCAACCGGCGAGCGATATTGCGCGTAGCCCGGCACCGGGCGGTTGAACAGCAATTGGTCGAAGGTCAGCTCGCCCTGGAAGATGTTGCCTTCGGTGAGGCCGACCTCGGCTTCGATCTCGCGCGGCGTGCGCACCTCCATGTGCACGATGCGGTCGCGGAAGCCGGGCGAATATTGCGCGATCTGGGAGATCACGCTTTCGGCGAAGCCGTCGCGGTCTGCGTCCGTCCAATCGCGGCCATCGATCCTGGGCGGCGCGTATTGCACGAAGCAGCTCATGAAATGTTTGCCCGGCGGCGCCATGGTCGGGTCGAGCGTGGTCGGGATCATCATGTCGAGGAAAGGATCTGCCGACCAGCGCCCGGCCTTCCAGTCGTCATAGGCGCGCTCCATGCGCTCGATGGAATCGGTGAAGTGCATGTCGGCGCGATAGACCGGCGAATCCTTGGGCAAAGCCGGGAACTCGGGCAGGGAATCGAGCGCGATGTTGACCTTGCCGGACGAGCCGCGGATTTTGAAGTTGCGGACCCGGCGCAGGAAGATGTCCGGCAGTTCCTTCTCCTCTACCAGCTTCAGGAAGGTGCGCTTGACGTCGGCGTTGGAGATGACGAGCTTGCCGTAAATCTCCTCGCCGCCGGCGAGAACGACGCCCTTGGCCTTGCCGTTCCTGATCAGCACATGGTCGACCTCGGCGCCGGTGCGGATGGTGCCGCCGGAGGCCTTGAAGGAGGCGGCCAGCGCCCTGGTGACGGCGCCCATGCCGCCTCGCGCATAGCCCCAGGCGCCGACCGAGCCGTCGACCTCGCCCATATAGTGGTGGAGCAGCACATAGGCCGTGCCGGGCGACATCGGCCCGAGCGCGGTGCCGATGATGCCGGAAAGCGCGAAGTTGGCCTTGATGACGTCGGTCTCGAAATACTCATCGAGGAAGTCCGAGATCGACATCGTCCAGAAGCGCAAGGTCAGCGCCATCTCCTCGGCCGAAAGTCCCGCGAATTTCTTGCCGAGATAGAGCAGCTCGCCGAGGTCGCGCGGCTTGAAGCTGGTCGGGTCGGGCGCGGTGCGCATCAAGAGCGGCTGGATGAAGCGGCACTGCCTCGTGACGTCGCGCGAGTAGCGGTCATAGGCCTCGGCGTCGCGCTTCGAGAAGCGGGCGAATTCGCGGCGATGCGCATCGTGGTCGCGATAGTTGGCGAGATAGTCGCCGTCGCGCGTGAACACCGCGCCGCCTTCGTAGGAGATCACCTGCAGGCCGAAGCGCGGCAGTTCCAGGTCGCGCATGATCTCGGGCCGGAACAGCGAGCAGACATAGGAGCAGTTGGAGTAGAGGAAGCCCGGCGTCAGCTCGCGGCTGGTGGCCGCACCCCCGACCCATTCGTTCTTCTCGACCACCAGCACGTCCAGCCCGGCGCGCTGCAAATAGCAGGCGTTGACCAGCCCGTTATGGCCGCCGCCGATGACGATCGCGTCCCACGCCTTCATGTGCGCTCAACCTCCATCCGGCTGCCCCTGTCCATACCCGTGCTGTCCCCCAATGCTTTCGAATTTGGCATGGATCACGGTTTTTTGTCCAGCCATATTGAATGAATGTTCAACAAACAGTGTTGCGTTTTCACGTTGATGCGCTAGGCTTTGCCCACATATCTGGCCTGATCGCTAAGCGGGCCGCATCGGCATTTGGGGCGAAGGATCCGATGATCGAAACGGCTGACGCCGAGCCGGAATATGACGACACAGCCATCCGCTTCCTCGAAGCGCTGTGGGGCGACGGCTACCTGTCGCCCGGCGGTCCCGACGAAGTCGACCGCGTGGTCGAGGGACTCTCGCTCGAAGGCAAGGTTATCCTCGACATCGGCTGCGGCGCCGGCGGCATCACGCTGCATCTGGTCGCCCGTCATGGCGCTGCGCATGCGACCGGCTTCGATGTCGAACGGCCGGTGATCGAGGCGGCGAGGCGAGGGGCGACCAGGCAGGGGCTCGAGGATCGCGCGTGTTTCGTCCAGGCTCCGCCCGGACCGCTTCCGTTCACGGATGCCTGCTTCGATGTCGTGTTCTCCAAGGATGCGCTGCTGCACGTGCCGGACAAGGACGCGCTGTTCGCCGAGGTTTTTCGCGTGCTGAAGCCCGGCGGCGTCTTCGCGGCGTCGAACTGGATGATCGCGCATGACGGCGAACCGTCGGCGGAGATGAAGGCGTATGTGGCGGCGGAAGGCCTGTCCTTCGCCATGGCCTCGCCGGCGCGCTACGCCGAGGCGATGCGGCACGCAGGCTTCTCGGACATTACGGTGCGCGATCGCAATCCCTGGTACCGAGAGGTGGCGCGCGAAGAACTCGCGCGGCTCAAGGGGCCGCTCTACGGCCACGTCGCGGCAGCGGTCGGCGCGGGCTATGTCGACAAGAATATCAAGACCTGGGAGGCGATGCAGAAGGTGCTTGACAGTGGCGAGCACCGTCCCACTCATCTGCGCGGTTGGAAGCCGGTTGGATAGCCGGCAATGCTGGAGACCGTCACATCCATGAAGACTCAGGAAGCCAGGGAGATCGGCCCTGAACCGGCACGAAAAGGCGACGGCGAGAAGCGTGGCCGCAAGGCTTCGAAGGAGGTCAGGCAACTGCAGCTGATCGAGGCGACGATCGACTCGCTCGCCAAGCGCGGCTATGCGGAGACGACGATGGCCGATGTCGCTGATGGCGCCGGCCTGTCGCGCGGCATCGTGAACTTCCATTTCGAGAGCAAGGAAAAGCTGCTCGTCGCCACCTTGCAGCACATGTATGACGAGTACTCGACGCATTGGCGCACCGCCCTGCAGAAGGCCGGCGACGATCCTGCACGGCAACTGCAGGCGCTGGTGTGGGCCGATTTCGACCGCTCTATCTGCAACAAGCGTAAGCTCGCCGCCTGGTGCGCTTTCTGGGGCGAGGCCAAGTCGCGCCCGACCTACCAGGCGCTGAGCAGCTCGCGCGACGGCTACTACCAGCAGACCTTCATCGATCTCTGCGCGACGCTCAAGCAGAGCGGCGGCTACGACTACGAGCCGCAAGTGATCGCGCTGGCGCTGTCGGCCATGCTGGAGGGCCTGTGGCTGCGCATGATGATGGGCACCGAGGACACCACGCGCGAAACCGCCTTGCAGGCGGCCAACATATTCTTGGCCGCCGCATTTCCGAAACACTACGCCTAGCAAGCAGCCGGCCGCCAAGACCGGCATGAACCAAAAGGGGATGGAACAGCATGAAGAAATTCAGCCGACGCCTGACACTGACATTGGCGCTTGGCGGCGCGCTCGCGGCCTCGGCGGCCGCGTTCGCCGTCGCCGCCGACAAGGACCTGATCGTATTCGACTGGTCCGGCTATGAGGATCCGAGCTTCCACGGCAAGTATGTCGAGAAGAACGGCGATTCCCCGACCTTCGCCTTTTTCGGCGACGAGGATGAGGCGTTCGAAAAGGTCCGTTCGGGCTTCAAGGCGGACCTCGGCCATCCCTGTTCGCAGAGCGTCGTGAAGTGGCGCGAGGCGGGGCTGCTGCAGCCGCTCGACACCTCCAGGATAGCCGGCTGGAAGGATCTCAATCCCGGCATAATGGCGATGAAGAATCTCGCCACCACGGACGACGGCAAGGCCTGGTTCATGCCTTGGGACTGGGGCGATACGCAGCTCACCTTCAATTCCGACAAGATCGCCGAGAAGGACGTGCAGTCGCTGAAAGCCTTCGCCGATCCGAAGTACAAGGGCAAGGTCTCGATCGGCGACAATGTCGATGACGCGTATGCGCTGGCCAGCCTCGCCATCGGCTTGAAAGACTGGACCAAGATGACGGACGAGCAGTTCAAGCAGGCGTCCGACTTCCTGCGCCAGGTGCATAAGAACGTGCGCTCCTACTGGACCGACACCACCGACATCGTGCAACTGCTCAGCGGCGGCGAAGTCGACCTCGCCTGGGCCTGGAACGATGCCGCGGTGCAGTCGCAGGCCGCGGGCGTGCCGATAAAATCGAAGAAGGACACCGACGAGGGCATCTCGACCTGGGTGTGCGGCTATGTGCTGTTTAAGGATGCGCCCGGCAACATCGACAAGGCCTATGACTACCTCAACGCCGTCAACGATCCGGAGGTCGCCAAGGTGCTGGTCAAGGACTGGGGTTACGGCCAGGCCAACGCCAAGGGCATGGCCGGCGTCGACCAGGCGGTGCTCAAGGAAAAGGGCTACGACAACGTGGAAAAATTCGTCGACAAGACGCTGTTCCAGCAGCCGCTGCCCTCCGAGCTCAAGCTCAAGATGATCGCCGAGTTCGAGAAGATCAAAGCCGGGTATTGAGGCTGGTTTCGGCCACCCCCGCGCTGCCCGCGCAAGCGGGCGGGGCGGGCTCGCCAAGGCGCGGGAATTCTCCTAACCTCTCCCGAAATGTTCGCGATGGGGGAGTTCTCGCGCCATGACATCCATGCTTGCCCGCCTTGCGCTCGCCGCCATCGTCGCCCTTGGAACGGGCGCCGCCCATGCGCTTGCCGAGGGCGGCGGCGATCTCGTCGTCTTCGACTGGTCGGGTTATGAGGATCCGCTGCTGCATCCGGCCTACACCACCAAATACGGCGCCGAGCCTACCTTCTCCTTCTTCGGCGACGAGGACGAGGCGTTCGAGAAGATGCGCGCCGGCTTCAAGGCCGACATCGCGCATCCCTGCTCGCAGAGCGTGGTCAAGTGGCGCGAAGCCGGGCTGCTGCAGCCGCTCGACACCTCGAGGATCGCCGGCTGGAAGGACCTCAATCCCGGCATCATGGCGATGAAAGACCTGGTCACCACCGCCGACGGCAAGGCCTGGTTCATGCCCTTCGACTGGGGCAACACCTCGCTGCTCTACCGCACCGACAAGGTGACGAAGGACGAGGCGCAGTCGCTGAAGGTGTTCGCCGATCCCAAGTTCAAGGGCCGCGTCACCATCGGCGACAATGTCGACGATGCCTATGCGCTGGCGAGCCTGGTCATCGGATTGAAGGACTGGACCAAGATGACGGACGACCAGTTCAGCCAAGCTTCCGCCTTCCTGCGCGAGGTGCACAAGAACATCCGCTTCTACTGGACCGACGACACCGACCTCAACCAGGCCTTCACCGGCAACGAGGTCGATCTCGTCTGGGGCTGGAACGAGACCTATGTGACGCTCAAGGGCCAGGGCATGCCGATCGAGATGAACCGCGACACGAAGGAGGGCATATCGACCTGGGTCTGCGGCTACGTGCTGATGAAGGACGCCCCCGGCAAGCTCGACCAGGCCTACGACTTCCTCAGCGCCGTCAATGCCCCCGGTGTCTCGGACTACATGGTCAAGACCTTCGGCTACGGCCACGGCAACGCCGCCGGCATGGCGGCGCTCGACCACACGGTGCTGGTCGATCGAGGCTTCGACAATCTCGACAAGTTCCTCGACAAGACGCTGTTCCAGCAGCCGGTCGCACCGGAGCTCAAGCAGCGGATGGTTGCCGAGTTCGAGAAGATCAAGGCGGGCTATTGAGCGGCAAAACCGACAGGACCGACGTTGTTGTCGTCGGCGCCGGCTTCACCGGCCTGTCCGCCGCGCTCGACCTTCAGCGCGCCGGCATCGACTTCCTTGTCCTTGAGGCTCGCGACCGCGTCGGCGGGCGCGTGGAAGCGAAGTCAAACGGGCTCGGCGAGTGGATCGATAGCGGCGGCCAGTTCCTGTGCGAGGATATGCCGGAACTGGTGGCGCTGGCGCGATCGCGAGGCAAGGTTCTGGTCAGGACCTACGTCGCGGGCGCGTTCGTCGCCCAGCCGGCAATGTCGGCCGACAGGGCCGAGCGCGCCTATCTCGGCTCGATGGCGATCCGCGACCGCATGAACGCGATAGAGCCCGACGATCCTGCCATTGCCGGGATGACGGTCGCTGAATGGGTGGAACGCCAGGGGGATCCGGTCGACGTCAAGGCCGCCTTCCGCTCGATGATCGAGGGTCTGTGGTGCCTGGCGCTGGAGAAGGTGCCGCTCTGGCATCTGATCGACAATGACCGCCGCATCACCAACGAGGTGCCGGAGCTGCAGTTTTTTCTGCGCGACACCATGCAATCGCTAGCCGAGGATTTGGCCGGCGATCTCGACGGCCGGTTGCGGCTGGGGGAGCCGGTGATACGGATCGAGTACGAACGCGAGAGTGCACGCGTTGTGACGGCAAAGGGCGTCATCGAGGCGCGCGAGGTCCTCGTCGCGCTGCCGCCGGCAACGTCCGCCAGGCTCGATTTTCATCCGGCCTTGCCGACGGCTTTGTCGAAGGCGCTGGGTGCTTGGGAAAGCGGCGCGGCAATCAAGATCCTGGTCCGCTATGCCAGGCCGTTCTGGCGCGAGCGGGACCTGAGCGGCATGGTGATGTGGCGCGACCTGCCGGGGCTGTTTGCCTGCGACGCGAGCAGGGATGCCGAGCATGCCGCGCTCGTCGTCTTCATCGGCGGGCCGCTCGC
>Ga0209023_10004882_pt1 | contig 14982 bp, 10 predicted proteins | sample LakOneMetagenome_FD_187468 | JGI IMG/M metagenome (GOLD analysis project Ga0209023, IMG submission 187468) | Freshwater and sediment microbial communities from Lake Erie, Canada (SPAdes) (version 2) | ecosystem: Environmental > Aquatic > Freshwater > Lentic | place: Lake Erie, Canada... | reverse complement strand
CCCCGAGGAGCTGGCGGCGCTGCTCTACCAGGCCCTGCTCAACGGCAACGACGCGTTGATGCGGGCCATCGCCCGCCAGGCGGTCAGGCGGTTCGCCGGCATGGAGCCGGGGCGCCCGGTCGGCGGGACCTACTACCTGTATCGCACCCTGCGGAACCTCGACCTCGACGGCGTCCTCGAGAAGCTCATGGACCAGGCGCGGGCCAAGTCGGCGGAGGACGGCAACGAGCTGACCCGCTTCGAGGAACGGCTCGAGGAGGACGAGTACCAGACCCGCATCGAGGCGTTGAAGAAGGAGATCGAGGCCGAGATCCGCCGCCGCCTGGTCGCCGATCGGGGCGTCGAGGCCATGGCCCGGACGCTGCGCAAGCCGCTCCCCGAAGACGTCGACTTCATGCACGCGAGCCGGGAGGAGATGGTGGGGCTGCGCAAGGCCCTCTATCCGCTGACCCGCCGGCTGGCCGTGCGACTGGCCCGCAAGCGCCGCCACGGCCGCAAGGGCCCGCTCGACTTCCGCAACACGGTGCGCCACTCGTTGAGCTACGGCGGCGTTCCGGCCGAACCGAAGTTCAAGTACCCGCGGCCGAACAAGCCGGAGATCTTCGTCGTGGCCGACATCTCCGGGTCGGTCGCGGCGTTCGCGCGGTTCACGCTGATGCTCGTGTATGCGATCAGCGGCCAGTTCTCGAAGGTGCGGGCGTTCGTGTTCATCGACGGGGTCGACGAGGTGACCAGGTTCTTCGAGGGCGTCGAGGACGTCACCGAGGCCGTGCACCGGGTCAACACCGAGGCCGACGTGGTGTGGGTCGACGGTCACTCCGATTACGGCCACGCGTTCGAGGTGTTCTGGGAGAAGTGGGGCAAGGAGATCAGCCCCAAGACCACCGTGATGATCCTCGGCGACGCCCGCAACAACTACCACGCGTCGCAGAGTTGGGTCGTCAAGGAGATGCAGCACCGGGCCCGTCACGTCTACTGGCTCAACCCCGAACCCAAGAGCTACTGGGACACGGGCGACTCCATCGTGGGCGAGTACGCGACCTACTGCGACGGCACGTTCGAATGTCGCAACCTGCGCCAGCTCGAGAAGTTCGTCGACCACCTCGCCTGACACCGGTTGCCAGGCCGTCCCACGGCGACGGGTAATCTGCCCCGATGCTGGGGACGACGGTGCGCACCCTGCGGGTCAGGGCCCGGCGGGTGGGAGCGGGCGCCGCCGTCTCGCCATGGTGGATCGTCGGGCTGGTCACGCTGCTCGGGTTCTGGCTGACCCGCCACCTGTACGGCAGCGGGATGCCCCAGGGGGACGACGTGCCGTACCACGTCGCGCGCGACTCGTTCGCCTTCCACGACCTGTTCCTGCACGGTCATCTCGACGGCTGGTCGCCGGTCTTCAACGGCGGCTCCCAGCAGTTCCTCATCTACGGCCCCGGGCTGGCCATGCTCTGCGCCCTCGCCCACGTGCTCACGCTCGGCCTGGTGAGCCAGCCGACGCTCCTCGGCATCTTCGCCTCGCTGGGCCTGGTGGGCACGGCCCCCGCGATGTACGTGCTGGGCCGGGCAATGAGGTTGAGCCCCGTCGGTGCCGGGGTGGCCGGAGCCATGTCGCTCGCCGTGTCCGTCCCGTTCGGCGTCGGTGCGTCCGGCACCTTCGGCAACGGCCTGGTCCCGCACCAGGTGAGCGTGCCGTTCTTCCTGCTGGTCATGGCCGGCGTCGTCCACCTGACCCGGGCCCCGTCGCGTCGCTGGACGCTCGTCACCGCGGGCAGTGCCGCCATGATCATGGTGACCCACTCGTTGTCGCTCCCGATCCTCGCTCCCGCGGTCGCTCTCCTCCTCGCCCTGGGGTTCGTGCGCATCCCGTTCGCCCTCAGCCGCATCGGGCGCCTGGCCGCGGCCGGCGTGGCCGGTCTCGGCATATCAGCCTGGTGGTGGTTGCCGCTCCTCGAGAACCCCGGACCCCGGCCACCGCTGGCCACCTGGGGCACGGCACCGTTCGCCACCCGGCTGCACGACATGATCACCGGGCAGGACTGGGCCCACCCGGCGGTCGCCGCGGTGGCCACCGCCTGCCTCGCGGTCGTGGTCGTCCGGCTCGTCGCCACCGCCCGCTCCGAGCGCTGGCTCGGCGACTGGGGATGGGCCATCGCCCTCACCGGGCCGTTGCTCCTGGGCGTCGTCCAGGTCCTGCACTACCGGATCCATGGCGACCTCGGGCTGTCGATGGCCACCCGGGGCCTCGGCTACGCCGGCCTCCTGTGCATGCTCCCGGTCGGGGCGGTGGCCGACCTCGTGCTGAACGACCGCCAGACCGCCCCGGCACGTCGGGTGATCACCCTTCGGCCCCGCCACGTCGCGTTGCTGGCCCTCGCCTGCATCCCGGCGTTCCGCGGCGACCTGCCGGCCGCCGATCGCCTGGTGAAGGCTCCGCCGCCGTCGTCCACCCTGGTCGACGCGGCCCGGACGCTGCGTCGCGTCATGCACCCCGACGACCTGTTCGCATGGGTGAACGAGTCGGGGTTCGACCAGTCGTTCGGTCCGGTGCACCCCGACATGTGGCTGGTGATGAAGACCGGCCACAGCTCGCTGAACGGGCTCGGCGGCAACTCCGTGACGCCGGTCGACACGTACCTTCCGTACCACCTGACCGAGAAGACGCCGCCCGAGGTGACCAGCCTCATGGACCGTGCCGGGGTGCGGGTCCTGATCGTCCAGACCACGAGCATGCCGAAGGTCGTCGCACCGGCCGACTGGACCACGGTCTCGACCGAGGGGACCATGACCATCGTGGTGCGCAAGGGACCCAACCGGTTGTCGGTGGCGACCGGGGCGGGCACCACGAAGCTCACCGTCACCCACTGGGCCAACGAGGCGGTCGACTGGACGGTGGCCGGCGGATCCGGTCCGACGGCGCTGGCCATCCCGGCGTTCACGAAGTGGTCCGTGGCGATCGACGGCCACGGGGTCCCGTTGCGCCAGCAGGAGGGATACGTCTTCCTCGATGTCCCGCCCGGAGCGCACACGGTCACGGCCCGCTACCACCGCTCCCTCGGCGATCACGGTGGCGTGGTGCTCACCCTCGTCGCCCTGGTCGTCATCTTCTGGACGTTCGGCGGCGACGAGCTGATCCGTCGGGCCACGGCCTCCCGCTCGAAGGCCCCGCCCCCTGACCATCCGTCACCGTCGGTCCCGGGGCATGGGCCTCCCCCCGCGATCGGCGGGGCCGAGCGGCCTCCGCTCACATGACCGAGGCCGCCCGCGAGGCTCGCCCCGCGGTCCAGCTCGACGACGCACCCGCCAGCGCGGTCCCCGAACCCCCCGACGCTGCGGCGGAACCGATCGGCCCCGGTTCCAGCCTGCTCGACGTCGTTCGGCGTACATCGGGTCACCCGGACGCCCCGCTGATCGTCCTGTCGACGCTGGTCGTGGTGTGGATCGTCGTGATGGGCCGACTCATCCTGGCCCGCCAGCACAACATGGAGACCTTCGACTTCGACGAGGGGATCTACGGCCAGTTCCTGTGGCAACTCGGCCACTTCCGAACGTTCAACACGGTCCGCGGCGTGTCGTTGCAGGGACACCACGCGTCGTTCGCGTTCATCCTGCTCATGCCGCTCGTCTGGCTGGGGGGCGACGTCGGCACCTGGGACGCGTTGCAGACCATCGCCGTCGCCTGCACCGTTCCCGCTCTACTTCCTGGCCCGCGACCGCCTCCGGCGCCCGTGGGTGGCGTGCGCGGTCGGCGCCATCTGGCTCGGCCATCCGACGGTGCAGTGGTGGATCCACGAGGGCTTCCACCCGGAGGTCATGGCCATCCCGTTCCTGATCGGGACGTTCCTCTACGGCGAGCGGATGATCGCCGAGCGCGCGGCGGGGGCCATCAGCCGCCGCAGCCGCTGGGGCTTCGTCGTGTGCATCGCGCTCACCATCAGTTGGAAGGAGGATCTCGCACTTGCCCTCGTCGGCATGGGTCTCGTGTGGGTCATCCGCCGCCAGTGGTGGCTCGCCAAGTGGGTGATCGGCGGGTCGGTGGCCTGGTTCGTCGTGTTCGGGATCTACCTCGTGCCCCACTTCGCCCACGGTTCGGTCTTCGGCGGTACCTACGACCTGGGTACGACCCCCGGCCAGATCGTGAAGAACGCGCTCCTGCACCCGAGCCGGGTCGCCCACAAGCTCGACCAGAACGACGCCCTCGGGTACGGCCGCAACCTCAGCGAACCGTTCGCCTTCGTCTCCCTGCTCTCACCGTCGACGCTGCTCATCGGGTTCCCGCAGTGGTTCACGAACATCATCTCGGCGTCGGCGTTCACCTGGGCGCTCGACAACCACTACCAGGCGGTGCCGGTCGCCTCGCTCGCCATCAGCCTCGTGGAGGGCCTCCGTGGGGCCTACCGGCGCCGGCTCTGGCTCGGCCAGCTCGTCCTGGTCCTGGCCCTCGCCCTGTCCCTCGCGTACACCACCTGGTACGGCCCGACGCCGCTCAGCCACAAGTACAAGTACTCGTGGCCCGCCGCCGGACCGGACATCGCGGTCAAGCGGGCGGCCATCGCCCGCATCCCGAGCGGGCAGGGCGTGTCGGCCGACTACCTGATGGTCCCGCAACTGACCCGCCGCCAGTACATCTACAAGTTCCCCAACCCGTGGCGGAACGCCTACTACGGGACGTCGTTCACCGCCGTCGGGAACCCGGCCAAGGTCCAGTGGGTGGTGGTGGCCACGCCGCTCCTCGACGACCGCGACAAGGGCCTGCTCCAGAGCATCGCCGGCAGCGGCGAGTTCAGCGTGGTGGTCAACCGGCAGGGCGTGGTGCTCCTCCACCGCGTCAAACCGCCCGGCCACGGCACCGCGAAGATCGTCGACCCGCCCCAGAAGTGAGCCTCGTCCTGGCCGCCCGTCGTCAGCCGCGCGGGCGGGAGCGGACGCCGTCGGTGCCGCCGAGGGTGGCGGCGGTGTTGACGAGCGAGACGTGGCTGAACGCCTGGGGGACGTTGCCCAGGAAGCGCTTGGCCACCGGGTCGTACTGCTCGGACAGCAGGCCGACGTCGTTGCGGAGCGCCACCAGCCGGTCGAACAGCGCCGTGGCGTCGTCGAGCCGGCCGATCATGGCCAGGCAGTCGGCCAGCCAGAACGAGCACATGAGGAACGCGCCCTCGCCACCGGCCAGGCCGTCGCCGGTGTCCTCGGGGCGGTAGCGGTAGACGAACCCGTCCTGGGTCAGGTCGTGTTCGACCCGTTCGATCGTCGCCACGACCCGCGGGTCGTCCGGGGGCAGGAACCCGACCAGAGGTACGAGCAGCAGGCTGGCGTCGAGGGCGGTCGAACCGTAGGACTGCACGAACACGCCGTCGCCATCGACGCCCCGGTCGAGCACCTCGTGGTGGATCTCCGCGCGGACCCCCTTCCAGCGGCCCAGCGGCGCCGCGAGCCCGTGGTCCTCGGCGGAGCGGATGGCCCGGTCGAGCGCGACCCAGGCCATGACCTTGGAGTGGGTGAAGTGGCGGCGACCCTCCCGCACCTCCCAGATACCGTCGTCGGGTTCGGTCCAGCACTGCTCGACCACCTCGGCCAGCTTCGTCTCGAGCGCCCAGCCGTGCCCCACCTCACCGATGCCCATGGCCCGGGCCTGGTGGAGGGCGTCGAGCACCTCGCCGTACACGTCGAGCTGGAACTGCCGGTGGGCGTCGTTGCCGATCCGGACCGGGGTCGACCCCTCGTACCCCGGGAGCCAATCGAGCTCGAGCTCGGTCAGCCGGTGCTCACCGCCCGGGCCGTACATGATCTGGGCCTGGTCGGGCTTCCCGGCCAGGGCGCGGAGCAGCCACTCCCGCCAGGCCCGGGCCTCGTCGGTGTAGCCGCCGCTCATCAGGGCGAGGAGCGTGAACGTGGCGTCGCGGAGCCAGCAGTAGCGGTAGTCCCAGTTGCGGGGGCCGCCGATCGCTTCGGGCAGCGACGTGGTCGCGGCGGCCACGATGCCGCCGGTCGGGGCATAGGTCAGCCCCTTCAGCACCACCAGCGAATCCCGCACCTCGTCGGCGTAGGCGGCCGGACGGCGGAAGCCGCTGCTCCATCCCGTCCACCACTGCTCCGTCTCGTCGATGGCCGCGCGGCACTCGCCGGGCTCGGGGACCGGCAGGTGGGACGGATGCCAGATCAGTTCGAACGGCACCTCCTGGCCGGCCCCGACCGTGAAGTCGGCCACCGACGAGAAGTCCTCTCCGCGCACGGGCATGGGGGTGCGCAGGACGAGCGCGTCGGGCCCGGCCACCATCGAGAGGCCGCCGTCGGCCTGCTTGACCCACGGCACGATGGATCCGTAGTCGAAGCGGACCGTGAGGTGCATCCGCATCGGCACCCGACCGGACACGCCGCGTACCAGCCGGACGAGGTCGAGGGCCTCGCCCCGCACCGGCATGCAGTCGGTGACGGTCACGACGCCGTCGTCGGTGTGGAACGTGGTGTCCAGCACCAGGGTGCCGGGGCGGTAGGCCCGTTCGACCCGGCGGACGCCACCGGCCGGCGCGATCAGCCAGCGGCCGTGCTCCTCGCTGCCGAGCAGCGCGGCGAAGCAGGCGGGGGAGTCGAACCGCGGGAAGGTCAGCCAGTCGATCGAGCCGTCCCGCCCCACCAACGCGGCCGAGCAGGTGTCGGACAGGAGCGCGTAGTCCTCGATCCGCGACGGCACGCCCCTTTGCTAGCGCGTGGGCGCTGGATCGCGGCTCATGTGCCGAATGTCCGGGCTCCGAGGGGCCGCGCGATCGGGTCACAGAACCTCGAATCGTGGCGCGAACGGCCGATGGGAGCCGGTGAGCAACACGACTCCCTCCTGTCCCACGTGCAGTTCGGCCCTGGCGCTCACCAGCCGGGGCGACTTCAACCCGTGGGTGTGCCCCAACGGCCACGGCCTGGCCGCCACCCTCGCCGAGGGGTACGAGCAGGCCCAGGAAGACGAGCTGCACCAGCTCTGGAAGCTGGCGCGGTCCGCGGCAGCCGGCTCCCGCGCCTGTCCGATGTGCGAGCGGCCGATGGTCGTCGTCGAGCTCGGTTGGGACGGCGACGAGGTCCCCGAGGGCGAGTCCGGCGACGGCCCCGACGAGGGCCACGAGTCGCTCGACGTGTGCCTGGTCGACGAGGTGGTCTGGTTCGACGCCGGGGAGCTCGAGGCCCTACCGGCCGACCTGCCCGACCCCGAGCCCACCGCGGAGGAGCAGGCCAAGATCCAGCAGGTCGCCGACACGTTCGTCTCCGCATACGCCTCGAGCGTGGAGCAGGACATGCACGCCGGAGCGGTGAACCACTTCGCGGACGGCTTCGCGCGACACCATCCGCAGGCCACGCGCTTGCTCGACGTGATGTACCGGCGCGGCGCCGCTTCCACGCTGAGCTGATCGGATCTCGACCGGCCCCGGACGGGGGGTCGACCTACCCGACGTGCAGGCCGCACTCCGTCTTGGCCGAGTCGCGCCAGCGGCCCGAGCGGACATCTTCCCCGTCGGCGACGGGCGTCGTGCACGGCATGCAGCCGATCGACGGGTAGCCCTGGAGCGTGAGCGGGTTGACCGGCACGTCGTGCTCGGCGATGTACCCCTGCACGTCGAGGTCGGTCCAGGTGACGATCGGGTTGACCTTCACCAGTCCACGGAGGTCGCGCGCGATGACCGGGGTGGTGACGCGGTTCGCCGCCTCGACCCGGCGCAGCCCGCTCATCCAGGCCAACTTGCCGTTGAGCGCCCGGTCGAGCTGGCCGACCTTCACCGCGGAGCAGCAGTTCTCGGGGTCGGCCTGCCAGAGCGCCTCCTCCTGGCGGGCGACCGTCATCATCCGCAGGTTCAGCCCGTACCGGCGACGGACGTCCTCGACCGTGGCCAGCGTCTCGGGGAAGTGGTACCCGGTGTCGATGAACACGACCTCGATGCCCGGGTCGACCCGCACGGCGAGGTCGATGAGCACGGCGTCGGTCATCGAGGCGGTCATGCAGAAGTGGGGCGAGAACGTGTCGACCGCCCACTGGATGATCTTCGAGGCCGGCATGCGCTCGAACTCGCTGTTGAGCGCGGCCAGCTCGTCGTCGGTGAAGTCGACCTGGCGGCCACCGTCGATGAGGGTCACGTTGCGCACTCCGATTCGCCGGTCTCGGCGACGTAGGGGCCGGTCTCACCGAAGTCGACGTAGAAGTCGGGAGCGTCGGCCGGCAGGGGGAACTCGTCGAGGTCGCGCAGCTCGTCGGCCAGCGCCGAGACGCCGCCGGAGCGGTCGATCCAGCCCCGGAAGCTCTCGCCGGCCTGCCGTTCGCCGGCGAAGCGGCGGATGACCCGCACGGCAGCCTCGGGGGCGGCCTTGGCCGGGAGGCGCAGGGCCCGCTCGCCGAAGTGGATCTGTTCCTCACCGACGTAGCCGCCGAGCAGCATCGTGTAGCCGGGGGCCGACTGGCCGTGGGCGCGACGTTCGGCGCCGGAGAAGCCGATGTCGGCGATGTGGTGCTGGCCGCACGAGTTGGTGCAGCCCGAGATGTTGGTGCGGACCCCGCCGACCTCGGCCAGGCCCTCCTCCTCGAGGCGGGCGCCGATCGCGTCGGCCAGGCCCCGCGACTGGGTGACGGCCAGGTTGCACGTGTCGGCCCCCGGGCAGGCGACCACATCGCGGGAGAGCTCGGCGCCGGGCTGGGCCATGCCGATCGCGGTCAGCCGCTCGAACAACACGGGGAGCTGGGCTTCGGTGAGGTTGCGGTACACGAGGTTCTGGCGGTTGGTGACCCGCACCTCGGCGCCGAGCTCCCGCTGGATGGAGGCCAGCGCCCGGAACTGGGCCGTCGTGATGTCGCCGAGCTTGGCCCAGGCGTAGGCCGAGACGGTGCCCTTGGCCACGCCCCGCACGACGTTGGCCTGCTCCCAGCGGGTGTACGGGTCGGGTGACCCGATCGAGACGGGCGTGCCCTGGCCGATGGGCGTGGGCGTGACCCCGTCGAGCACCCCGGCGGGCGCGTCGCCCTCCTTGAGCACCGTCAGCGGGATGCCCCCGGGCCAGCTGGAGGAGGCGGGCAGCAGCTTGCGGATCTTGAGGACCTGGCGGCGCACCTCGTCGATGCCGAGGTTGGCGACCACCCACTTCATGCGGGCCCGGAGCTTGTTGTCGCGGTTGCCGGTCTGGTCGAACACCCGCAGCACGGCCTCGATGGTCGGGAGCAGGTCCTCGCGGGCGGTGAACTCCTCGAGCGCGAGGGCCGGATACGGGTTGGCGCCCAGGCCGCCGGCCACGAAGACCCGGAAGCCGGCCTCGCTCGTTCCGTCGTCGCGGGTGCGACGGGCGGCGATCACGCCGACGTCGTTGAACATCGCCTGCCCGCAATCGGTGTCGCAGCCCGAGAAGTTGATCTTGAACTTGCGGGGCAGTCGCTGGGCGATCGGGTTGTGCAGGAAGTGGCGGTGGGCGGCCTCGGCCCAGGCACTGATGTCGAGCACCTCGTAGGGGCACGCCCCGGCCAGGTGGCATCCCTGCACGTTGCGCACCGTGTCGCCGCACGCCTCGCGGGTGGTGAGGCCGGCGCTGGCCAGATCGCGCATGACCTGCGGGATCTGCTCGAGCTGCACGAAGTGGAACTGGATGTTCTGCCGGGTGGTGATGTGGCCCCACCCACGGGAGTAGGTGTCGCCGATGTGGGCCATCATGTCGAGCTGGTCGGGCGAGATGTTCCCGTACGGGAGCTTGATCCGCACCATCTGGTTGTGGCCGCCCTGGCGCTGGCCGTAGATGCCGTTGTTCAGCCGGAACACCCGGAAGACGTCGTCGTCGAGCGTGCCGCCCAGGTAGCGCTCGAGCATGCCCTCGAACTTCTCGATGTCGGCGGCGATCTCGGGATCGATCTCACGCTGGAGCATCTCGGCGGCTTCTCTCGTCGTCCATCACGGAGGGATAACCCGACCCGGCGGGTCGGGATTCCCGTCCATGGTGACAAATCCCGAGCGGCAGGGTCAAGATTCCCGGCGGAGGAGGCCCGCCGGCGCCCGCTCAGCGCTGAGCGCGGAGCAGCTCGGCGACCTGGAAGGCGAGGTCGAGCGACTGGCGGCCGTTGAGCCGGGGGTCGCACATCGTCTCGTACCGGTCGCCGAGGCCGCTCTCGAAGATCTCGTGCGAGCCGCCGAGGCACTCGGTGACGTCGTCGCTCGTGAGCTCGACGTGGACGCCGCCGGGAAACGTGCCGGTCTCGGCGTGGGCGGCGAAGAACCCGGCGATCTCGGCCAGGATGTCGTCGAGGCGGCGGGTCTTGTGGCCACCGGCCGCACTGAAGGTGTTGCCGTGCATCGGATCACAGGCCCACACCACGGGGTGGCCCGAGTCGCGCACGGCGGCCAGCAGGGGAGGGAGGGCGTCGCGCACCGTGCCGGCGCCCATCCGCGAGATGAGGGTCAACCGGCCGGGCGTGCGCTGCGGGTTCAGCCGCTCGCAGATGGCCACCACTTCGGCCGGCGTGGCCGTGGGTCCGACCTTGCACCCGATCGGGTTGGCGATGCCGGCGAAGAACTCCATGTGGGCGCCGTCGAGCTGGCGGGTGCGCTCGCCGATCCACACCATGTGGGCGCTGGAGTCGAACCACTGCCCGCTGAGCGGGTCGCGGCGGGTGAGCATCTCCTCGTACCCGAGCACCAGCGCTTCGTGGCTGGTGAAGAAGTTCGTCTCGTGCAGGGTGGGCATGGACTGCGTGTCGACCCCGCAGGCCTTCATGAACTGCAGGGCCCGGTCGATCTCGTTGGCGATCTGCTCGTAGCGGGCGCCCTCGTCGCTCTCGGCCACGAAGTCCTGGGTCCAGCGGTGGACCTGGGCCAGGTCGGCGAAGCCGCCTTTGGTCAGCGACCGCAGCAGGTTCAGGGTGGCCGCCGACTGGTGGTAGGCCCGCAGGAGCCGCTCGGGGTCGGGGGCGCGATCCTCGGCGCTGAAGCCGATGCCGTTGACCATGGGACCCCGGAACGAGGGGAGCTCGACACCGTCGATGACCTCGGTGCCCGAGGACCGCGGCTTGGCGAACTGGCCGGCGATGCGACCGATCTTCACGGTGGGCAGCCCCGACGAGTACGTGAGCACGACCGCCATCTGCAGGATGATGCGGAGCCGTTCCCGGACCGACGCCGCGCTGAACGCGTCGAACGACTCGGCGCAGTCGCCCGCCTGCAGGAGGAACGCCCGCCCCTGGGCCACCTCGCCGAGGGCGGCGGTGAGGTCGCGCGCCTCGCCCGGGAAGACCAGCGGCGGCAGGGCGTGGATCTGCTTCAGCGTGCGATCGAGGGCGCCCTCGTCGGGCCAGTCGGGCTGCTGGGCGGCGACGTGGTCGTGCCAGGTGGTGGGAGACCAGTCGAGGGTGGACACGGCACCAGCGTGACCGGTGCCGCGCTCGGGTGCAAAGCGCGATTCGCGCAGGAGATCAGCCATCGGGCTCACCGCCGCTGGGCAGACCGTACGGCGAGCCCGCCGTACGGCCCGGCTCAGGCGGCGTCGATGCGGGCCTCGGCCTCGGTGCGGACCGTGGTCACGGCCCGCTTGACGAGGCGGCGGGCCGCCTCGGCGGTGACGCCGAGCTCTTCGCCCACTTCGCGGTAGCTGCGGCGGCGCCCGTCGTTGATCCCGAAGCGCTGCTCCACCGCGAACCGGGCCCGTGCGTCGAGCACGTCGAGCAGGCTGGTCGCCATGGTCTCCTCGGCCCGGGCGATGACCTGCTCCTCGGGCGTGGCGACGACATCGGGGATGATGTCGACCAGCTCGTTGCTGTCGTCGTCGCCGATCGTGCGATCGAGGGAGGTCGGCGTGGTCAGGCGGTGCAGCGTGGCGTGCTCGTCGTCCAGCTCGTCGCCGTCGCCCGCGACCTGGCGGAGGGCCGCCCGGAGGCTGGCCGACCGGTCACCCGGGAGGCGGATGAGGCTCGCCTTCTGGTCGAGCGCCCGGCCGATGGCCTGGCGGATCCAGAAGGTGGCGTAGGTGGAGAACTTGAAGCCCTTGCGCCAGTCGAACTTGTCGACCGCGTGCTCGAGGCCGAGGTTGCCCTCCTGGATCAGGTCGAGCAGCTCCATGCCCGGCGGCAGCGGGTAGCGGCGGGCCACGCTCACCACGAGCCGGAGGTTGGCCCGGATGAAGCGGTCCTTGGCCTTCGCGGCCTCGTGGACGGTGCGATGGAGCTCCGGGGAGTCCTCACCGGCGTCGAGTTGGGCGCGAGCCGCGAACCCGGCTTCGATGAGCTTGGACAGCTCTCGTTCCTCCGCTGCGTTCAGCAGGGGGACGAGGCCGATTTCGTTGAGGTATTGACCGACAGAATCACTCATGACACAGGCTCCAACGACGAAGTAACAACGATTGTTCCCACCGGACGACCGTTCGTGCGGCCAGGAAGCACCAGCTACCTTCCAACCGTGACGCTTGCGACACACATTCCGTCGCCTCCGGTGACGTCGGTCACGATGCGCTCCCCGGGTGGGCCGCACGGTCGGCACGGCCGATGCTGCTGAGCCCCGATGGGGGGGGCCCACCATGAGTACGGAGCGGATCGGGATCCTGGGTGGGACGTTCGACCCACCCCACATCGGCCACCTCTGCGTGGCCGTGAACGCACGGGATGTGCTCGCCCTCGACCGGGTGCTGCTCGTGGTCGCCAACGACCCGTGGCAGAAGCGGGCTGCCCGCCCGATCACGCCGGCCCCCGACCGCCTGGCGATGGTGCGGGCCGCCGTGAGCGGGCTCCACGGGATCGAGGCCGATGATCGCGAGATCCGGCGACAGGGCCCGTCCTACACCGTCGACACGCTGCTGGAGGTGCGCGGGGAGCGGCCCGGAGCGGACCTGTTCGTGATCGTGGGTGAGGATGCGGCGGCGACGGTCCCCACCTGGGATCGGGCCGCGCAGCTCGGCTCGCTGGCCACGCTCGTGGTCGTCCGCCGTCCGGGAGCGCCACCTGCGGCGCGGCCTGGCGGCTTCGACTGGCTCGAGGTGGAGGTGCCGGCGGTCGACGTCTCGAGCACCGACATCCGCGCCCGGCTGGCCTCCGGGAGAACCATCGAGGTGCTCGTGCCGGCGGCGGCCGCTGCCGTGATCGCGGACCGTCACCTCTATTCTGTGGCCCGATGACGACCAGCGAGCCGCCGGAGCGGCCGGGACGCCCCCGATCCGATGCCGCGTCCCGGCTGGCCGCCCTGCTCGCCGAGATCGAGACGTCGGACGTCGCCCCCGCAGCGCCATCGCCTCCCCGGCCCGATCCGGCCATCACCGTCCCGATCCCGGTCGTGACCGATGCGGCCCCCACGGTCGACGACCCCGCTCCACCGCCCGCTCCGCTCCCGCGGCCTGCGCCGGTCGCGCCGGCCCGGCCCGAGCCGCCTCCCCTTCCGCCTGCTCCACCGGTCGATCCGCTGGCCGCGTCCGAGATCGTGACCGTCGGGACCCCCGACCCGCCCGTGGCCGTTGCGTACGGTCGGGCCGGCCTCGGCGCGGGCCCGGTGGGCGGCTCCGGGCTGCGGCGGCGCCCGCCCGTTCCCGTCTCGCAGCCGACGGACCCCACGACGGGTGAGCCGGCGGCCGTCGGGGCCGTCCCGGTCGTGTCGGGTGCCGTGCTGGCCGGTGCTGCGGTGGGAGTCGACGGTGCGACCGCCGGCGGTCCCGCGGCGGAGACCGAGGCGCCGATCCTGCACCCATCGCCGTTGATGGCTGTGCCACGACGGTGGTCGAGGGTACGGGCCGTGGCGTTCGGCCTGGCCGTGACGCTGCTGGCGGTCTCGGTTCCGGCGCTCGGGTACGCCGGGAGCCGGGCCATCCTGCACAGCCGGTCGGGTCAGCTCGAGGACGAACGCAACAACCCCAGCGCCCCCGGGTACGCCGCCCTCGTCGATCCGACGCCGACGGCCCTGCTGGTCCAGCGCAGCCCGAGCGGCGAGCCCGAAGCGCTGACGTTGCTCGCTCTCGGCCACCAGGATTCCGGTGGCAGCGTGCTGTTCATCCCGCTCGACACCGTGCTGGTGCACCCGGCCATCTTCATCGACCGGCTCCGCACCGCCTACGCGAAGGCCGGCTACCACAGCTTCGTCACCCAGGTCGGGAGGTTGCTCAACGAAGGGTTCGGATCCGTCATCGACGTGAGCGATGCCCAGTGGGCCAAGTTGGTGGCGCCCGTCGCTCCGTTGGCCATCGTCAACCCCTACCCGGTGATCGTGGGCAGCGTGACGTTCCCCGCCGGGCCGCTCTCCCTGGCCGCCGATCAGGTCGCGCCCTACCTCAACGCGCTCGCGCCGGGCCACGACGACCTCGACCGGATGGCCCGGCACCGGCTCGTGTGGCAGGCCTGGCTGAAGGCGGTGGCGGCGTCGCACGCGGCCGAGACGGTGCCCGCCGTCCCCGCGGGCCTCGCCCCCTTCATCGAGACGCTGGCCGCGGGAAGCGCCCAGTTGGCCACCTTGGCGGTCACGCCCTCGGCCACGACGGCTCCGGATGGGGCGAGCACCTTCCAGGTCGACCCGCACGAGATGAACACGCAGCTGACCGACGCCATCCCGTCGCCGGTGTCCCCGGGCCTCGGGGACCGGTTCTCGGTCCGGGTGCTGAACGGTGCCTCCGGGACCGCCATCCCGACCGGCGTCACGCAACGACTCGTGTTCGTCGGCGCCCAACTCAACGCGATCGGCAACGCGGCGCGCTTCGGGCAGAAGGTCACCCGCATCGAGTACCACGACCCCAACCGCCTCAAGACCGCGCAGGCCGTCAAGTACGTGCTCGGCGGCGACATCTCCTACAACCCGACGAGCACCGACACCGTCGACCTCGTCGTGACCTTGGGACAGCAGACCATCGATCGAGTTGCGGCCGACCCCGGCAGCGGAGGAGGAGGAGCAGGTGGCTGACGACGACATCCGACGCTGGGTCTCGGCGGCCGCCTTGGCTGCCGATGCGAAGCAGGGGCTCGACACGGTGGTGCTCGACGTCGGCGACGTGCTGGCGATAACCGATGCGTTCGTGATC
>Ga0209023_10004881_pt1 | contig 14983 bp, 13 predicted proteins | sample LakOneMetagenome_FD_187468 | JGI IMG/M metagenome (GOLD analysis project Ga0209023, IMG submission 187468) | Freshwater and sediment microbial communities from Lake Erie, Canada (SPAdes) (version 2) | ecosystem: Environmental > Aquatic > Freshwater > Lentic | place: Lake Erie, Canada... | reverse complement strand
CACCTAGGCAAAGAAGTTTTCCACCACCGAATTGGTCATCTCGAAATAGCGGGGATAAAAGACGATCCCCGCCGGATCGCAATGGTTGAACTCGACCGGGATGGTGCGGCGGTACGTCATCAGTCGTTGGCCTCGGGCGGCAGGAAATCGACATCATGACGGGCCGATGCTTCGATCACCGCAGGCACGTCGGTCATGTTGTGGAGCGTGTCGAACAAGGCTTCGAGCTTGCCCGCCGGCGACACCCAAAATAGCGCGCGCGTCGGCTTGTCGGACTTGTTGAAATAGCCATGCGGCACGCCGCGCGGCATCCGCACCAGATCACCGGCCTTGGCGGTCTGCCATTTGCCGTCAAGCTTCAACTCAAGCTGGCCTTCCTGCACAAGAATGAATTCGTCCTGCGTCGGATGGATATGCACCGGCACGAATTGGCCCGGCTCGCTGTTGGTTTCAAAGGCGAAACTCGCCTCACAGCTGGCCTTGGGGAAATAGCGCTGGCCGAGGATGTTCAGTTCCCGCCCGTGATAGGCTTCGCCGCTCCGGGTGATGCCGCCGTCGAGTGTCTTGGTCATCTGTCTCTCCCTGTTTTTCTAGTTGAGTGTGCTGCGCGCGATGATCACGCGCTGAACGTCTGATGCGCCCTCGTAGATGCGCAGTGCCCGTATCTCGCGGTAGAGGCTTTCCACCGCAAAACCGTGGCGCACGCCGTCGCCGCCATGCAGTTGCAGCGCGGTGTCGATGACCCTTTGGGCGGCTTCGGTCGCGTGGAGTTTCGCCATCGCTGCCTCGCGGCTGATCCGCGGCGCGCCTTGGTCCTTCATCCAGGCGGCGCGGTAGATCAGAAGCGCCGAGGCGTCGATATCCAGCGCCATGTCGGCGATATGGCCCTGCACCATCTGCAGATCGGCCAAGGGCGCGCCGCCGATCTTGCGCGATCTGACCCGCGCCAAAGCCTCGTCAAGCGCCCGGCGGGCAAAGCCAAGCGCTGCTGCCCCCACCGTCGAGCGGAACACGTCCAGAACCGACATGGCGATCTTGAAGCCCTCGCCCGGCCCGCCGATCCGTGCCGAGGCTGGCAGGCGTATGTCGTTGAACCGCAGATGCGCCAGCGGGTGCGGGGCGATCACCTCGATCCGCTCCACCACCTCAAGGCCGGCTGCGTCGGCGGGCAGCAGAAACGCTGACAGTCCCTTCGCGCCCGGTGCCTCGCCAGTACGGGCAAAGACCACATAGATGTCAGCTATGCCACCGTTGGAGATATAGGTCTTTTCCCCCGACAGGACATAGCCATCGCCCTCGGCCCGCGCCGTGGCGGTGGAATTGGCAACGTCGGACCCCGACCCCGGCTCGGTCAGGGCAAAGGCCGAAATCGCGGTGCCTGCCCGGGTCCGCTCCAGCCAGCGCCGCTGCTCGTCGGTTCCAAAGAGGCTGACCGCCCCCATGCCAAGCCCCTGCATGGCAAAAGCAAAGTCCGCCAGCCCATCATGGCGCGCCAGCGTTTCGCGGATCAGGCAGAGCGTGCGCACATCCAGCGCCTCACCCCGGCCAGCGCCAGTATGGTGCAACCACCCACCCTGCCCCAGCATCGCCACCAGCGACCGGCAGGCTGCGTCCACATCGCCATGATCGACCGGCAGATGCGACGCGCACCAAGCGTCCAGCGCCACCGCCAACTCGCGGTGCCGCGCCTCGAAAAATGGCCAGTCCAGAAAACTCACGTCGCTCATTTCATTTTCTGTTCCCAAATATCCCGGGGGTCCGGGGGCAGAGCCCCCTGTCTTGGCCCAAGATCAATTCCCCTCGAACACCGGCTTTTCCTTCGCCACGAACGCAAGGTAGGCCCGCTCGAAATCGCGGGTCTGCATACAGATCGCCTGCGCCTGCGCTTCGGCCTCGATCGCCTGATCAAGGCTCATGTTCCATTCCTGATTGAGCTGGGTCTTGGTCACGCCATGCGCAAAGGTCGGGCCAGTGGCAATGCGCGTGGCCAGCGCGCGCGCCTCGGCCTCCAGTGCTTCGGGGGCGTGAAGTGCGTTCCAGAAGCCCCATGCGGCGCCCTCGTCCGCCGACATGCTGCGCCCGGTGTAAAGCAGTTCCGCCGCGCGGCCCTGCCCGATGATGCGCGGCAGCATGGCACAAGCGCCCATGTCGCAGCCCGCAAGTCCGACGCGGGTGAAAAGGAAGGCGCATTTCACGGCGGGCGTCGCGATCCTGAGGTCAGCGGCCATCGCGATAATGGCACCGGCCCCGACCGCCACGCCGTCAACAGCGGCGATAACGGGCTTCTGGCAATGGATCATCGCCTTGACCAGATCGCCGGTCATCCGCGTGAAGGCCAGAAGGCCCTTCATGTCCAGTCCGACCAGCGGGCCGATGATGTCATGCACATCGCCGCCCGAACAGAAGTTGCCGCCGTTCGGGGCAAAAATCACCACGTCGATCTTGTCTTCATAGGGCAGCGCCCGGAAGAAATCGCGCAGTTCGGCGTAGCTGTCGAAGGTCAGCGGTTTCTTGCGGTCCGGCCTGTCGAGCCGCACGGTGGCGATCCGGTCCGTGACCTCGAGCAAGAAGTGCTTTGGACGGAAGTTGGTCAGGTCGGTCATTTCACCCCTTCCACGGCCTCGGCACGGCGCGCAAGGCGCTTGAAGAGGTCGGACAGTTCATCAAGTTCGCTGGCGTTCAGGTCGGCAAATATCCGGTCCACCTCGGCCTCGTGCCCCGACGCTTGCCGTTCAAAGGTCTTGCGGCCCTCGGGCGTCAGCGACACGAAGATCGTGCGGCGGTCGGCGGCGGAAGGGGTGCGCAGCGCCAGACCGTCGGTCTCCAGCCGGTCGACGACCGCCGTGGCATTGCCATTCGAGACGAGCAGCATCCGGCTCAGTTCCGACATGGTGACACCTTCGCCACGCCTGTACAGCGCCGCCATCACGTCGAAACGCGGCAAGGTCGTGTCGTGCTTCAGCCGCAGATATTCGCGCAGCTCACCCTCGGTCCGGCGGGTCACGCGCAAAAGCCGCACCCACATCTTCAGACGGCGCTTCGACAGGTCGCTCATAGCTCGCCCCCCGCAATGGTTATGGCTTGCCCGTTGATCCCGTCGGACCCCGGCCCGCAGAGCCAGAGCGCGGCTGACGTCACCTCGTCAGGGCGGATCAACCGACGTTGCGGGTTCAAGCCCTCAAGTGCGGCGCGCGCCTCGGCTTCGGTCTTGCCGGTTTTCTCGACGATCACGCGGATCGAATTTTCAGTCATCTCGGTGTCAAGAAAGCCGGGGCACAGCGCGTTCACGGTGATGTCGCGCCGCGCGATTTCCAGCGCCAGCGAGCGGGTCAGGCCGATGACGCCGTGCTTGGCCGCCGCATAGGGCACCACCTTGGCATAGCCCTTCAACCCCGCCGTCGACGCAACCGAGATCAGCCGCCCCCATCCGCTCATCTGGTTCAAGCCTTCACGCAGCGTCAGGAACACCCCGGTCAGGTTTACGGCAATCATCGCGTTCCATTGCGCAAGCGAGGTTTTGGCCATGACGGTGCTGTCAGCCGCCCCCGCGTTGGCGATCACGATGTCACAGGGCCCGGCGGCGGCGAACATCGCATTGACGCTCATCTCGTCGGTCACATCGCCCACAACGGCGCGTACGTTCTTCAGCCGCGCAACTACTGCCTGCAACGGCGCCTCACGGCGTCCGGTGATGACAACTTCCGCCCCCGCCTCGGAGAAGCCGCGGGCAAGGTCTGCGCCGGCACCCGTGCCGCCACCGGTAATCAGGACGCGTTTGCCGGAAAGGCTGGTCATACCCGGATCGTCTCCTGTGCGCGCTCACGGAGCCGCCGTGCCTGATCCCGGCCATTGAGGTAGGGGAGCGGCCATTCGGTCTGAGTGTCGCCCATCTGGATCGCCGCGTGAAGCGTCCAATAGGGATCGGCCAGATGCGGGCGCGCGAGACAGACCAGATCGGCACGGCCCGCCATCAGGATCGAATTCACATGATCCGGCTCATAGATATTGCCAACCGCCATCGTGGCGATACCGGTTTCATTTCTGATGCGGTCCGAGAACGGCGTCTGGAACATGCGCCCATAGATCGGCCGTGCCTCGGTCGAGGTCTGGCCTGCCGACACGTCGATGATGTCGGCCCCGGCTTCGCGGAAGGCACGGGCAATCTCGACGGCCTCTGCCGGTGTCACCCCGTCTTCGCCCACCCAGTCATTGGCCGAAATACGCACCGACATCGGCTTGCCCGCCGGCCATGCCGCACGCATGGCGCGGAAGATTTCCAGCGGATAGCACAGGCGGTTTTCAAGTGATCCGCCATACTCATCGGTGCGAATGTTCGATTTTGGCGATATGAAGCTTGAAATTAGATAGCCGTGAGCGGCATGAAGTTCGATTATGTCAAATCTGGAGCGGGCCGCCATCTGTGTGGCGCTGACGAATTCGTCGCGCACACGGTCCATGTCATCGCGGTCCATCGCCTTTGGCACCTGATTGGCCTTTGACCAGGGCAATGCCGATGCCGACATGACCGGCCAGTTGCCAGAGGCCAGCGGCGCATCGCCATCTTCCCAACCAAGCTGGGTCGACCCCTTGCGGCCGGAATGACCGATCTGGCAGCAGATTTTCGCGTGTGTCTCGGCATGGACGAAATCGACAAGCCGTTTCCACGCCGCCTCATGTTCGGGCGCGTACAAACCGGGACAACCAAGTGAAATGCGGCCTTCTGGCGACACGCAGGTCATCTCGGTATAGACAAGCCCTGCCCCGCCCTTGGCGCGTTCGGCATAATGCACGAAATGCCAGTCTGTTGGGCAGCCATCGACCGCCTTGTACTGCGCCATCGGCGAAACGACGATGCGGTTGGCAAGCTCCATCTGGCCGATGCGGAACGGTGCGAACATCGGCGCACGGCCCGGCGTGCCGCCCGACTGGGTCTGGAACCAGTCCTCGGCCTCGCGCAGCCATTTCGGATCGCGCAGACGCAGGTTTTCGTGTGAAATGCGTTGCGACCGGGTCAGCAGTGAATAGGCAAACTGGGTTGGCGGCATGTCGAGGTAACGCTCGACCTCCTCGAACCATTCGAGCGAGTTGCGCGCCGCTGATTGCAGACGCAACACCTCAAGCCGCCGCTCGGCCTGATAGCGCTCGAACGCGCCTTCGAGCGTTGGTTCGGAATGGAGATATTCCGCCAGTGCAATCGCGCTGTCGAATGCGAGCCGCGAGCCGGAGCCGATCGAGAAATGCCCGGTGGCCGCCGCATCGCCCATCAGGACGACATTCTCGTGATACCATTTCTCGCAAATTACCCGCGGGAACTGCATCCACACCGCCGACCCGCGCAGGTGGGCGGCGTTCGAGATCAGCTCGTGCCCGCCGAGATGCTTTTCAAAGATCTTGCGGCAGGTCTCGACCGTGTCCTCCTTCGACATATGTTCGAAGCCCCAGCGATCCCACGTCGCGGGCAGGCATTCGACGATGAAGGTCGCGGTGTTGTCGTCGAACTGGTAGACGTGCGCCCAAACCCAGCCATGCTCGGTCTTTTCGAAGATGAAAGTAAAGGCGCCGTCGAATTTCTGGTGCGTGCCAAGCCAGACGAACTTGCATTTGCGCACGTCGATGTCGGGGCGGAACACGGTCTCATACTCGCGGCGGACCAGTGAGTTGATGCCATCGCAGCCCACCACAAGATCATATTCCTTGCGGTAGTCCTCGGCCGACTTGAATTCGGTCTCGAACCGCATGTCGACGCCAAGCTCACGGGCGCGCTGCTGGAGCAAGATCAGCATCTGCTTGCGGCCGATCCCGGCAAAGCCGTGGCCGCCCGATACAGTCCGCACCCCGTCATGGACAACCGCGATGTCATCCCAATAGGCGAAGTGGCTGCGGATCGCGTCGGTCGAAGTCGGATCGTTCTTCTGCATGCGGCTCAGCGCGTCATCAGACAGAACCACGCCCCAGCCGAACGTGTCATTGGCGCGGTTGCGTTCCATCACCGTGACTTGGTGCGACGCATCACGCAGCTTCATCGAGATCGCGAAATAGAGACCGGCGGGACCGCCTCCCAGGCAGAGAATCTTCACATCGTCCTCCCAAATCGCGCTTCCATCTTACGGTGCCATCGGTCTAATTTTATTTCAAGCTTAAAATTTATGGGGTTGAACTTTCTGCTTTGCAGCGCATCATCACCACGCAACCGGAGGTACGTGCATGGCAGTGATCGGCGTGGTAGGGCTTGGCGCAATGGGGCTGGGAATCGCTCAGGTCTATGCGCAGGCGGGGTTCACCGTCTATGCAACCGATACGCAGGATGGCGCGCGGACCAGCGCGTTGCAGCGCCTGAGCAATGCGCTGCAACCGCGTGTGGATGCTGGGAAAATGGCCTCCAAAGCCATGCAGGCGATCCTGTCTGCAATCACAATCACCAACCGGCCGGAAGATTTTGTGGCCCCGGACATGGTCATCGAAGCGATCATCGAGGATCTGGCGATCAAGCAGGCGCTTTTCGCGCGGCTGGAAAGGGCGTTTCCCAAGGCGATTCTGGCGACAAATACCTCTGCCCTGTCGGTGACGCTTCTGTCGAGGGGGTTGCATGAGCCCGAAAAGCTGGTCGGGCTGCATTTCTTCAACCCTGCGCCGGTGATGAAGTTGGTTGAACTGGTCACCCATCCCAAAGCCGGCAAAGCTGCGCTGTCGCTGGCAGAAAAGCTGACGACCAGCGCCGGGAAAACCGTGATCCGCTGCTCCGACACGCCCGGTTTCATTGTCAATCGCTGCGCACGGCCGTTCTATGGCGAGGCGCTGGCCATGATGGCCGAGGGGCGCTGGCCGTCTGAGATCGACGCGTCGATGCTGGCGGCGGGTTACAGGATGGGGCCGTTCGCGCTGATCGACCTGATCGGGGCCGACATCAACCTTGCCGCGACCGAGGGCATGAGCCGCGCCATGGGCGGCCACCCGCGTTATCATGTGTTCAACCTGCTACGCGAACAGGTGACCAAGGGGGATCTAGGCCGAAAGTCCGGGTGCGGGTTCCTGTTCCCCGGCGCACCGGAAGCACCACCGTCTGATGCGGAATGGATCGCTACCCGGATCGAAGCGACATTGGCCAACGAGGCTGCATCGCTGGTCGAAAGTGGTGGTGCCACCCCGGAAGATATTGATTCGGCGATGAAACTCGGCCTGAACTTCCCGCGCGGACCGTTTGAGAGCGCGCGCGCACGAGGCGTCCCGCTGATCCTCAAGACGCTCGCGCAACTGGAAGCCCGCGCCCCGGCCGAGTTGAAAGGCCGGTATGTCGCAAGCCCGGTTCTGGTGGCGATGGGCTAAGCGCCCTGCCCGGCGGCGGAGTTACTCGTCGCCCTGCGCCTCGGCGCGGCTTTTGCCCGACACATCCATCGCCAGCGTTGCGGCCATGAACCCGTCAAGGTCACCATCGAGGACGCCCTGCGTGTCCGATGTCTCGTGCCCGGTGCGAAGGTCTTTGACCATCTGATAGGGCTGCAAGACGTAGGACCGGATCTGGTTACCCCACCCTGCATCACCCTTCGACTCGTGCTGGGCGTTGATCGCTGCGTTGCGCTTGTCGAGTTCGAGTTGATAGAGCCGCGAGCGCAGGGCATTCATCGCCACTTCGCGGTTCTGGTGCTGGGACTTCATCGACGAGGTGACGACAATGTTGGTCGGCAAGTGGGTGATCCGAACGGCGGAGTCAGTGGTGTTGACGTGCTGGCCGCCCGCGCCGGACGAACGATAGGTGTCGATGCGGATATCGTTGTCGGGAATGACGATCTCGATATTGTCGTCCACCACCGGATAGACCCAGACCGACGAGAAGGACGTGTGCCGCCGCGCCGCGCTGTCATAGGGCGAGATGCGCACCAGACGATGCACACCCGATTCCGACTTCAGCCAGCCATAGGCGTTCGGCCCGGTGATCTTGTAGGCAGCCGACCGGATGCCCGCTTCGTCGCCCGAGGTCTCTGATTGCAGTTCGACTTTGTAGCCCTTCTTCTCGGCCCAGCGGACATACATCCGCGCCAGCATAGAGGCCCAGTCACAACTTTCGGTGCCACCGGCGCCTGCGTTGATTTCAAGGAAGGTGTCGTTGCCATCGGCCTCGCCATCCAGAAGCGCTTCCAGCTCCTTGGCGTCGGAAAATTCGCGCAGTGCTTTCAGGCTTTTCTCGGCCTCGGTCACGATCTCGTCGTCACCCTCGGCCTCGCCCAGTTCGATCAACTCGACATTGTCGGTCAGGTCGCGGTCGATCTTCTTGTAAGTCTCGACCTTGTCCATCAGCATCTGACGCTCGCGCATCAGCTTTTGCGCCCGTGCCGGGTCCGACCACAGGTCGCCGTCCTCGATCATGGCGTTGAATTCTTCGAGCCGATGCGGTGCGGTTTCCCAGTCCATGCGCTGACCCAGAAGCTTCAGCGACTTGCGGATAGCCTCGACAATATTCTGCGTTTCGGCGCGCATGGCCTACCCTCTCATCAGATCGTCCGGGGTGATAGCCGACGCACCGTCGCCCGGCAAGAGCGGCGGCAATGCGGCCCACATCGGTTTTTCAGTAAAGCCCGCCAGACGACACGGTGCCGAAATCGGCCTTCTTCGGAATGACCTTCTGTTCGCCATCCGATGTCGTCACCGCCGTGCCACCTTCATCGCCGCCAAATTCGCCCTCGGCGAACAGCGGCAGGTTCTGGCCCATCGCAAAGCCACCATCAACCAACGTGTCGAGACCGAACAACGTATCCTCGCCATCGCGGAAATACTCGGCCTGCACGAAGTCGCCCGACACGCCATCCGGCAGACGTTCGCCGGTGAAGCGGTTGATATTGATGAAATGGCCACCCGGAGGCACCTTGAAGTCGGTCCCGCCATATTTCTTGATCGCCTGTTCCATGAAGGCCTGGAACACAGGAACGCAGAGCGTGCCACCGAAGGCACCCTCGCCCAGAGGACGCGGCTGGTCGTAGCCCATGTAGCAGCCCGCGACCATATTCGACGAAAAGCCGATGAACCACACGTCCTTGGCATCGTTGGTGGTGCCGGTCTTGCCGGCAATCGGAACAGGCAGGTGGACGCCCGTGCCCGAACCGCGCTTGACCACGCCTTCCATCATCGAAGTCAGGTTATAGGCGGTGATCGCGTCCATCACCCGTTCGCGGTCTGACTTGATGTCGGGCGACTGCCCGGCGGGCAGCGCATCCTGGGTGCAGCCATCGCACATGCGCTGGTCATGGCGATAGACGGTACGGCCCCAGCGGTCCTGCACCCGGTCCACAAGCGTCGGCTCCACCCGCTCACCGCCATTGGCGAACATCGCATAGGCGGCGACCATCTTGTAAAGCGTGGTTTCCTGGGCGCCGAGCGCGTTGGCAAGGAACGGATCGAGGTGGTCATAGACACCGAATTTCTCGGCGTAGCTTGCCACCAGCTCCATGCCGATCTCTTGCGCGATCCGGACCGTCATCAGGTTCCGCGATTGCTCGATCCCGGTGCGCATCGGCGTCGGGCCGTAGAACTTGTTCGAGGCGTTCTTGGGGCGCCACAGACCCTGCGGCGTGTTCACTTCGATCGGCGCGTCAACGACGATGGTGGCCGGGGAAAAGCCGCTGTCGAGCGCTGCCGCATAAACGAAGGGCTTGAAACTCGACCCCGGCTGGCGCTGCGCCTGTGTCGCGCGGTTGAACACCGACGACTGATAGGAAAAGCCGCCCTGCATGGCGATGACGCGACCAGTGTTCACGTCCATCGCCATGAAGCCGCCCTCGACCTCGGGCACCTGACGCAGCGACCAGCGCTTTGGCGTACCATCTTCGTTGGCAAGCTCTGTGACCATCACCACATCACCGACCGACACCAGATCGCCCGCAACCTTGGCGCGCTTGGACAGTGATCCATCGGCCAGCCGCTTGCGTGCCCATGTCACATCTTCCGCCGGGATGGTCTGACCTTCATCCGGCAGGCCCTCGATCCCGATACGGGCGTCGGTTTCACCCACCTCCAGCACGACTGCGGGATACCAGTCCAACAGGTCACGCGGCACTTCTTCGGCAGACAGGGCTGCGCGCCAGTCAGCTTCCGAGGCCAGTTTCTCGGCCGGGATCACCTTGCGGGTGCCACGCCAGATGCCAAGCCCGCGGTCATATTTCTCCAGCGCGGTCTGCAAGGCGCTGGCCGCTTCGGCCTGCATGTCGGGATCCACCGTCGCACGGATGGTCAGGCCACCGCCGAAAAACTCCTCCTCGCCGAAGCTCTTCGAAAGCTGGCGGCGGATTTCGTCGGTGAAATAGTCGCGCGGCGGCAGGCCGGACTTGAACGACGGGTAGTCGCCGTTCTGCACCGTCTTGAGCGGTGCGGCGACGGCCTTGTCATATTGTTCCTTGGTCAGGTAGCCGTTATCCAGCATCTCTCCCAGAACATAGTTCCGCCGCGCAACGGCGGCTTCCTTCTGCTTGACCGGGTGATAGCTGTAGGGCGCCTTGGGCAGAGCCGCCAGATAAGCGGCCTCCTCCGGGCTCAGTTCGCTCAGCGTCTTGTTGAAATAGGTCTGCGCCGCCGAGGCCACACCGAAGGACTGGAAACCGAGGTCGATCTCGTTGAGGTAGAGTTCAAGGATCTTGTCCTTGGGCAGCGCCTGCACAAGCCGCGTCGACAATATCAGTTCCTTGATCTTGCGTTCGGCGGTTCGGTCCCCCGACAGAAGGAAGTTCTTGGCGACCTGCTGGGGGATGGTGGACGCGCCGCGCACGTTCTTGCCACGCGATTTCACCGCCTCGAAAGCGGCCGCAATGATCCCGCGCGCGTCAAAGCCCTTGTGGGTGTAGAAATTCTTGTCTTCCGCCGAGATGAAGGCCCATTTCACCACATCGGGGATATCCTCGATTGGTGCGAATATGCGCCGCTCCGTGGCGAACTCGTCCATCAGCTTGCCTTCGCCGGAATAGATGCGGCTGATGGTTTTTGGCGTGTAGTTGGCCAGCGACTCATAGTCCGGCAAATCGCGCGAATAGACCCAGAAGACAGCGCCGACCACCAACGCCCCGAAAAAGAGCGCTGTGACGACCCAACTGAACAGGCCGCCGAAGAACGACGTGATAAAACGGATCAAGAATGCACCTCAAGGCTGACGCGATCTCTCTTACCCCTTGGACGCGCGGGGGTCAAAGAGACTTGGGGGGAATTATCGCGGCAGGCGAAGCACCGCCTCATTGCCGGAGCAAGCGCGCCTCTGCTGCGTCCGTCATGGCCCATGCTTGTAGTGCGGCCAGAATCGCATCGGCCATCGAGGCGCGCCAGACCGGATCGGCCAACCGCTCGCGGTCCTTGGCAGACGACAGGAAGCCGACCTCAAGCAGAAGTGATGGGATGTCGGCCGACTTCAGCACCGAAAACGCCGCCTCCTGAATGGGGTGGTGATGCATCCGGATGTTGCGCGCCTGAATGGCAGTGGCCAGCGCCCGCGCCAGACTGTCGGCACGCGGCCCGGTTTCCGTCCGCGCCATATCCATCAAGACGCCTGCCACCTCATCGTCGCTGGTGGTCAGGTCGATGCCTGCCAACAGGTCGGTTCGGTCGTGTCGCTCTGCCAGTTGCGCCGAGGCCGCATCGCTGGCCTTTGCCGCCAGCTTGTAGACTGTAGCCCCCGTCGCCTCACCTTCGGCCAGCGCGTCGGCATGGAGCGACAGGAACAGGTCGGCCCCGGCAGCGCGCGCCACCGAAATGCGAGTCTCCAGCGGCACGAACACATCGTTCACCCGCGTCAGTTCCACCGTCATTCCAGCGCGGCGGAGCACCTCGGCCAGTTCCAGCGCAAAGCCCAGCATGGCTTTCGCCTCGGTGGTGCCACCAGCTTCGGCACCGGGGTCGATGCCACCGTGACCGGGATCGAGCACCACCCTGAGCGGCCTGTCGCCCAGTTGACGGCGGATCGGCTGATCGACAATGGCGGCCTTGGGCAGCGCCCAGTCGGCAGGCGGCGGCTCCGCCTCTGCTGCCTTGATGCGCGCCGTGAAGTCTGCGGGTGTCGTCGGCGCAAGGGTCAGCGTGATGACCGCGCCGCCATCGTCGGTGGCGATCTCCTCGGCACTCAGCAGGCGCTGCGGAATGTCCAGCACCGCCACCATCCGCGACCAGCCCGACAGAAACGGCCCCCACAGAAGTTGTTTCACATGGTCGGCCTTGTCGGCGCTTTCCGGGGCCAACCCGTTGAAATCGACCTCGTGGAAGTCGACGACAAACCTTGGCGGGTTGTCCATGAAGCTGACGCGGTAAGGAACCGCCTGCGAGACAGCCAGCACGACCTTGATGCCCTGCCCCCGGTCCGTCACGCCCGACGCTGCCGGATCAATCTGCGCCAGCGCGTTCAGACCGCCGGTCTGCGCCAGCGACGGTGCCGCAATCGCCAGCCACAGGACCGAACAGAGCGCCAGAAGCGGGCGCCAGAGCCTCATCGCCGCGCCTCCGACCATGCGGCAAGCCGCTGCAAGCCATCGGCAATGTCGGCAGACGAGCGCGCATAGGAGAAGCGCAGCGTCTGCGCGCCGCGCACCGGGTCAAAGTCCAGCCCCGGCGTCACCGCCACCCCGGCCTTGTCGAGAATTTCAGCGGCCAGTGCCCGGCTGTCATCTGTCATGTCTGACACGTCGGCATAGATGTAGAACGCCCCGTCGGGTGGTGCGATACGGGTGAACCCGGCCTTGGGCAGCCCTTCCAGCATCAATTGGCGGTTCTTCACATAGACCGCGCGATTGGCTTCCAGTTCGTCCACGGCATCCAGCGCGGCCAAAGCTGCCACCTGACTTGCGTGCGGCGGGCAGATGAACATGTTCTGCGCCAGACGCTCGACAATACGGATGTGATCGGATGGCACCACCATCCAGCCGATCCGCCAGCCGGTCATCGAGAAATACTTGGAGAACGAATTTATCACATAGGCTTCATCCGAGATTTCCAGCGCCGAAACCGCGCGGTCTTCGTAGTGAAGTCCGTGATAGATTTCGTCGGACACGAACGAGACGCCCTTCGCCTTTGCCGCAGCCATCAACGCCGCCAGATGGTCGCGGTCGAGCATCGTGCCCGACGGATTGGCCGGAGAGGCGACGATCAGCCCCTGCACATCGTCTGGGATCATGTCGGCGCGGGGCTGGTAGCGATCATCGGCCCTTGTCGGAATGCCGACCGGCGTCAGCGACAGCGCCTTCAGGATTTGCCGATAAGACGGATAACCCGGCTCTCCCAGAGCCACCCGGTCGCCTGCGTCGAACAGAGCGCTGAAAGCCAGCAAGAACGCCGCTGATGATCCTGCGGTTACAATCACTCGTTCCGGGTCAAGATTGACGCCATACCAGCGACGATAAAGCTCGGCGATTCCGGCCCGCAGCGCTGGCAGCCCCAACGCAACCGTATAGCCAAGCGCATCTGTCTCCATCGCCCGCGCCAAGGCATTTCGCGCGATAACAGGTGCCGGGGTGGAAGGTTGCCCCACCTCCATGTGGATGATGTGCCGCCCGGCGGCTTCGGCGGCCCGCGCCGCCTCCATCACATCCATCACAATGAAGGGATCGACCATTCCCCGTCTTGATGCGCGCACAGGTCATTTCCTATTCTGCCGCCGATGCTGGCCATCGGTCCCGCCTTGCTGTTCATTCCAGCCCCGCCCGTCAAGGTCAATGGTCTGGCGCTAACCGTAAAAAAGTGATCGAACCGGCCTTGCCAGTGGCGCGGCTTCTCGCGCAGATGGACCGAATTGCGGGACTTCCCGCGCCCAGCCTGAAAGGCCACCGATGAAACTCATATCGCTGACCCTCGCCGCCGCACTCCTCGGCCCGGTTTCCGCCCATGCTTTCGACCTGACCGCAATGACGGACGCCGAGCGCGAAGCCTTCCGCGCCGAGGTCAAAGCCTACTTGCTTGAGCATCCCGAACTCTTGATCGACGTGTCGAACGCGCTTCAGCAAAAACAGGCGGCTGAACAGGCCAAGGGCGACCAAGCGCTGATCGCCGCCAATGCCAACGAGATTTTTGCCGACCCGGCAAGCTTCGTTGGCGGCAACCCCGATGGCAGCCTGACGCTGGTGGAATTCATCGACTACAAATGCGGCTACTGCCGCAAAGCCCATGCCGACGTGGCCGAATTGGTGAAAAGCGATGGCGACATCCGCTATGTGGTCAAGGAATTTCCTATCCTGACAGAGGAATCGCTGATTGCCGCCCGCTTCGCCGTGGCCGCCTTGCAGGTTGCGGGGCCTGAAGCCTATCAGAAGATCAACGCCGGTTTTTACGAAAGCTTCCGGGGCGACGTGACCAATGACACGCTTGCCGCCTTTGCCACCGGCCTTGGCATCGATCCGGCACCGATCATGACGGCCATGTCTTCACCCGAGGTGGAAAAGGTGATCGCCGCCAATCACGCGCTGGCGCAGCGGCTGCAAATCTCCGGCACGCCGACCTTCGTGCTGGGCGACGAGATGTTGCGTGGCTATGTGCCGCTTGATGCGATGCGCGAGATTGTCGCAAAGGTCCGCAGTTGAACTTTCCGGTCAAAGCGGCAAAGACCACTTGAACAACAAAGGCCGGGGATTTCCCCGGCCTTTTCTTTACGTCAGCCCGTTCAGGCTTCCATCACGTCGGCCTCGCCGTCCTCTGGTGAGGCACCGAAATCGAGTCCGTGACCGGCGCGGATCTTGTCTTCGATCGCCAGAGCTACGTCCGGGTGATCCTTCAGGAACTGCTTGGCGTTTTCACGGCCCTGACCGATCCGCTCGTCACCGAACGAATACCAGGCACCCGACTTCTCGACGACACCGGCCTTGACGCCGAGATCCACCAGCTCGCCTGTCTTCGAGATGCCTTCGCCATACATGATGTCGAATTCCACCTGCTTGAACGGCGGTGCCACCTTGTTCTTGACGACCTTGACCCGTGTCGCGTTGCCCACAACCTCTTCGCGGTCCTTGATCGCGCCAATGCGGCGGATGTCCAG
>Ga0209023_10004880_pt1 | contig 14984 bp, 12 predicted proteins | sample LakOneMetagenome_FD_187468 | JGI IMG/M metagenome (GOLD analysis project Ga0209023, IMG submission 187468) | Freshwater and sediment microbial communities from Lake Erie, Canada (SPAdes) (version 2) | ecosystem: Environmental > Aquatic > Freshwater > Lentic | place: Lake Erie, Canada... | reverse complement strand
CGGATTGGGCACGCTGGCGATCCATGCCGGCCAGTCGCCCGATCCTTCCACCGGCGCGGTGATGACGCCGATCTACGCCACCTCGACCTATGCCCAGTCCAGCCCGGGCGTGCACCAGGGCTTCGAGTATTCGCGCACCCACAACCCGACCCGCTTCGCCTACGAGCGCTGCGTCGCCGCGCTTGAGGGCGGCACGCGCGGCTTCGCGTTCGCGTCCGGGCTCGCGGCGACTTCGACACTGCTGGAACTGCTCGACAGCGGCGACCACGTGGTCGCGATGGACGATCTCTACGGCGGCAGCTATCGCCTGTTCGAACGCGTGCGCCGGCGCAGCGCGGGGCTGGACTTCAGCTTCGTCGACATGACCGATCCCGCGAAATTCGAAGCGGCAATCACGCCGAAGACGAAACTGGCCTGGATCGAAACCCCGACCAACCCCTTGCTGAAGATCGTCGACATCGCCGCGATCGCCGCGATCGCGAAGCAGCGCGGCCTGCTGGTCGCGGTCGACAACACCTTCGCTTCGCCGGCGCTACAGCGTCCGCTCGAACACGGCGCCGACCTGGTCATGCATTCGGCGACGAAATACTTGAATGGGCATTCCGACATGGTCGGCGGCATGCTCGTGGTCGGCGACGACGCCGAGCTCGCCGAGCAGCTCGCCTTCCTGCAGAACTCGGTGGGCGCGGTGCAAGGGCCGTTCGACAGCTTCCTTGCGTTGCGCGGACTCAAGACCTTGCACCTGCGCATGCAGGCGCATTGCCAGAATGCGCAGGCGTTGGCCGAATGGCTGCAATCGCATCCGGCGATCGAGGCGGTGGTCTATCCCGGCCTCGCATCGCATCCGCACCATGAACTCGCGAAGCGGCAGATGGACGGTTTCGGCGGCATGCTATCGGTGCGGGTGAAGGGCGGGCTCGACGGCGCCAAGCGCTTCTGCGAACGGCTCGAACTGTTCACGCTGGCCGAATCGCTCGGCGGCGTCGAATCGCTGGTGAACCATCCGGCGATCATGACCCACGCCAGCATCCCGCCCGCGCGCCGAGCCGAACTCGGCATCGGCGACGAGCTCGTGCGCCTGTCGGTGGGCATCGAGACGCTGGAGGATTTGCGCGCCGACATCGACCACGCGCTGGCGGCATGACGCAGCAGGAATCCCCGGGGAAGCGCGCGCGCAAGCGCATCCTCGCGGTCGTGGGCACGCGGCCCGAGGCGATCAAGATGGCGCCGGTGATCCGCGCGCTGCAATCCGCGCCCTGGGCCGAGGTGCGCGTGCTGGCGACGGCGCAGCACCGGCAGATGCTCGACCAGGTGCTCGATGCGTTCGGAATCGTCCCGGACATCGACCTCGACATCATGTCGCCCGGCCAGACGCTGCCGGAACTCACTTCGCGCCTGTTGGTACGGCTGGACGAGGTGTTCGCGCGCGAACAGCCCGACACGGTGCTGATCCAGGGCGACACCACCACGGTCATGGCCGCGGCGATGGCGGCGTTCTACCGGCGCATCGACGTCGGCCACGTCGAAGCGGGCCTGCGCACCGGCGACCTGCACAATCCCTTCCCCGAGGAAATGAACCGGATCGTGGCCGGGCGCCTGTCGCGCTGGCATTTCGCGCCGACCGCGGGTTCGCGCGACAACCTGCTGCGCGAGGGCTTCGATCCGTCGTCGGTGCATGTCACCGGCAATACCGTCATCGATGCGCTGCTCCAAGTCGTGCAGCGCGACACGCCGCTGCCGGTGGAACTGCCCGAAGGCCGGCGCATGGTGCTGGTCACCGCGCATCGCCGGGAGAATTTCGGCGCGCCTTTCCGCGAGGTCTGCCTGGCGATCCGCGAACTCGCCGACCGCCACGGCGACGCGCATTTCGTGTATCCGGTGCATCCGAACCCGAACGTGTCCGGGCCGGCGCACGAAATCCTGTCCGGGCACGAGCGCATCACCCTGTGTCCGCCGCTGGACTACCTGCCATTCGTCGCGGCGATGAAACGGGCCTACCTGGTGCTGACCGATTCCGGCGGCGTGCAGGAAGAAGCGCCCGCGCTGGGCAAGCCGGTGCTCGTCATGCGCCGCGAAACCGAGCGCCCGGAAGCGGTCGAGGCCGGCGTGGTCCGGCTGGTGGGGCCGGTGCGCGACGCCATCGTCGCCGAGGTTTCGCGGTTGCTGGACGACCCCGGCGCCTACGCGGGCATGGCGAAGGGCGTTTCGCCGTATGGCGACGGCCACGCGGCGGGCCGGATTGCCGATATCCTCGGGCGCGATCTCGTCGGATGATGCACGGGCCGTGACCGCAACCAATCCCCGATCGAACGCCACCGACAGCGCGGGATTCCTCGTGCTCGGCATGCATCGCAGCGGAACCTCGGTGCTGGCGCGGCTGCTGGCCGCGGCCGGCGCGAATCCGGGCGAACGCCTGGTGCCGGGCAGCCTCGGCAACGAGGAAGGGCACTGGGAAGATGCGTTCGCGGTCGAGACCAACGAGCGGCTGCTGTCCGCGCTCGGCTACCGCTGGGACGACCTGCGCCCGTTGCCCGGCGACTGGATGCGGTCGAAGGCCGCAGACTTCGCGCGTGCGCAGATCCGCGACTACCTGCGTTCCAGCCTGTCGAAGCATCCGCTGTGGGCGATCAAGGATCCGCGGATGTGCCTGTTCGCGGAGCTGTGGCTGGATGCGTTCGCCGCGGAAGGCTGCAGGCCCTCGGCGTTGCTGCTCGGGCGCCACCCGCAGGAAATCGCCGGCTCGCTCGCGGTTCGCGACGGCATGGCGAACGGCAAGGCGATGTTGCTGTGGTTGCGCCACGCGCTGGATGCGGAACGCGCGAGCCGGGGTTTGCCGCGTGCCTTCATCGGCTACGACGAACTGCTCGCCGATCCGGACGACGTGATGCAGCGGATCTCGCGATTGCCCGGCGGAGAACGCTTGCAGGCGAAGACTGCCGGAAACGGCGAGCGCAATATCGTGCGGCAGGAACGCCGGCACCATCGCCATGACGGCGCTCCGTTGCCGGAACCGGTCGAACTGGCGTGGCGGGCGCACCTCGCGGCGGCCGGCGGCGACGATGATCCGCGCGCGTTCGACCAGGCCGACGAAGCACTGGCCCGCGCGGACAGCCTGTTCGCGCCGGTGCTGCAGGAACTCGACCGCGAACGGGCCGTACTGTGGGACCGGACCGCGCGCGCCGAGGCTGCGCTGGCGAAGACCACGCACAACCTTGCGGGAGTGCCGGAAACGCTCGTGCAGGTGCGCGAGTCGATCGGCCATGCGCGTCAGTCGCTCGATGCGCACCATGGCGTCCTCGTCGGCGCCGTCGGCCACCAGGTCGGACAGCTTGCCGTCGAGTTGCGGGAACAGCGGCAGGCGTTCCAGGGCGAGATGGGGCGGTTGCACGCCCGCCTGCAAACGCTGCAATACGATTCGGACCTGCTGCAGCAGGTGCGCGCGAGCTGGTCGTGGCGGATCACGCGTCCATTCCGCGTACTCAAGCGGCTGCTCGCGGGAGGGCGGCAGGCGCATTCCGAACGCAACAGGCTGGCCGCGCTGCTGGCCGGACGCGAAGCGAACCGATCGATCGAGATTACCGCCGATGCTGGCGATGAAGCAGGTGCGTCGCAGGATGCAATGGCGACGGAGAGTCCCGCGCAGTCGCGCCTTGCGTTGGCGGCGGCCAACCCCGAACGGCCGGATGTCTTCGTCTGGGCGGTGATCGACTGGCACTTCCGCACGCAACGGCCGCAGCACCTGGCCAGCGCCCTTGCCGGTGCAGGGCACCGCGTGTTCTATCTGTCGAACAACCTGGTGGATTCCGCGGCCCCCGGGTTTCGCATCGAGGCCCTGGACGCCTCCGGACGCCTGTTCCAGGTGAACCTCCATGCCCAGGGCGCGCCGGAAATCTACTACGGCGTGCCAAGCCCGCGGACGATTGCGGATTTGCGCCACGGCATCGGCGAACTGATGCAATGGGCGGACAGCGACGGCGGCCTGTGCATCGTGCAGCACCCGTTCTGGCTCGACGTCGCCGCGGCGGTGCCGGGTTCCGCGCTGCTGTACGACTGCATGGACCACCATGCCGGGTTCGAGAACAACGCCCCGGCGGTGATCGAGGCCGAGAAGCGGCTGACGGCCGGCGCCGACCTGCTGATCGTGACGTCGGGCTGGCTGGACAGGGAATTGGCCGATGCCAATCCGCATCGCGTGCTGATCCGCAACGCGGCCGACTACGAACACTTCCACCAACGGCCACGGCGCGTGTACCGCGATCCGCGCGGGCGCCGGGTCATCGGCTACTACGGCGCGATCGCCGAATGGTTCGACGTGGAGCTGGCGCGCAAGGTGGCCGAACGCTTCGCGGATTGCGTCGTGCTGCTCATCGGCCACGACACCAGCGGCGCGGCCGCGGCGCTGTCCGGCCTCGGCAACGTCGAGTTCACGGGCGAAGTTCCCTACGACGAGCTGCCGTTCTACCTGCACGGCTTCGACGTGGCGTTGCTGCCGTTCCGCGTCATCGAACTCACGATGGCGACCAACCCGGTCAAGGTGTACGAGTACCTGAGCGCCGGGAAACCCGTGGTGGCCGTGGATTTGCCGGAAACCGCGCAATTCGGCGACCTCGTTCACCGGGTACGCGGCCACGAAGCGTTCCTCGACGCGGTTTCCCTGGCCCTGGACGAATCGCGGGGCGGCGACGAGCGGCATGCGGAAGCGCGCCGTGCGTTCGCGCGCGAGCAGACCTGGGCACACCGCGCGCGGCAGATGGACGATGCGATCGCCACCCTGCCTGCGCCGCGCGTCAGCGTCATCGTGCTCGCCTTCAACAACCTCGAGCTCACCAGGGCCTGCCTCGAGAGCATCCACGCGCAGAGCAACTGGCCGAACCTCGAGGTCATCGTCGTCGACAACGCGTCCAGCGACGGGACCCGGGAGTTCCTCCGCGACTGGGAGCGTGGCGGCGCCGGGCGCAAGGCGATCCTCAACGACGAAAACCTCGGTTTCGCGGCCGGCAACAACGTCGGGCTCGCCGCCGCGGGCGGCGAGTACCTGGTCCTGCTCAACAACGACACATGCGTCACCCCGAACTGGATCCGCACGCTGGTCAACCACCTCGGGCGCAATCCCGGGATCGGCATCATCGGCCCGGTGACCAACAACATCGGCAACGAGGCGCGGGTCGACGTCCGCTACGACGACATGCGCGGGATGCGGACGGCCGCGGCCGCGTACACGCGCCGCCACGTTGGCGAACTGCTCCCGATCCGCACCGTGGCGTTCTTCTGCGTGGCGATGCCGCGTTCGACGTACGAAACGGTCGGTCCGCTGGATCCGGCCTTCGGCGTCGGCTTCTTCGAGGACGACGATTACTGCAGGCGCATCGAGGCGGCCGGCCTGAAGGTGGCCTGCGCCGAGGACGTGTTCGTCCACCACCACCTCTCCGCGAGCTTCGACAAGCTCAAGGCCGAGGCGCGCCAGCAACTGTTCCTGAGGAACAAGGCGATCTACGAGGCCAAGTGGGGAACGTGGCAACCGCACCGTTATCGCGGCCAGGCACCGGATGCCGGATGACGAATACAGAGGAGTTGCACCGCGCATGAGGCACGTGATCTGCCACTACCACATCTACAAGAACAGCGGGACGACGTTCGACCACATCCTCGAGCGGAATTTCGGCGCCAGGCACGTGCGCTTCGACGGGCCGTTCCCGTACTTCGCCATCCACCAGAAGGAACTGGCGAAGGTCATCGCCCGCCATCGGAACGCGGTGGCGTTTTCCTCGCACCAGGTCTTCCTGCCGGTGCCCGCGTCGCTGGACTTCAACGTGTTGCCCGCGGTGTTCGTGCGCAATCCGCTGTTGCGGATCTATTCGGTCTACCGCTACAAGCGTTCCGAGAACGACGGCACCCTGACCAGCAAGAACGCGGTGCAGATGGGCTTTTCCGAATGGTGCGCGCACTGCCTGGAGCACCCGCAGGAGATCGTCCATGTCTCCAATGCGCAGACGCGCACGCTGGGATGCCAGTACGGCGAGCCTTCCCTTGCCCGGCGTTCCAAGGGCCGGATGGAATACGACCTCGGCCAGGCCATGCGCAACCTCCGCACGGTGGAATTGCTGGCGCGGACCGAACATTTCGCCCAGGACGTCGCGCGTTTCCCGGCCATCCTCGCGCGCTACGGGATCGAATTCGACCCCGGCGACCTCGAACCGCAGAACGTGACGGTGAGCGACCTCGAAAAGCCGGTCGAGGAACGCGTCGAACAGGCGATGAGCGAACTCGACGACGACGTCCGCAAGCGGATCATCGATGCCAACGCCCAGGATTCGGCCTTGTACCAGGTCGTTGCCGAGATGCTGCAGGCCCGCGCCCGGGCATGACGCGCGGCGCGCGTTGCGTCGCCCGCGTCAATCCGTGTAGGTGAGTTTCGCGAGCAGGACGCCGTCGACGTTGTCGCGCAGCGCAATCGTCATGCCGGACCGGAGCCACGAGCCGAGGAACTTCGTCCCGCGCCCGGAACCGGTGCACACCATCTGCTCGTTGCCGTCGCCCGCGACCACCACGACCCGGATCGAGGCCACGTTGTAGTCGGCGACGTCCCATGCGACGGCCTTCCCTTCCATCTCGTTGCCGTGCCGCGCGGCGGTCAGCCACAGCGCGCGGTGCTCCGGCGGGATGTCGAGGCGCGGACGGAGCAGGGCGGCCTGCCGCGCGGATTCCAGCTTCGTCGACATCGCCTCGGACTCGTACGCGTCCAGCACCTCGGCCGTGGGGCCGATGGCGCGGACGCGGCCGGAATCAAGCCACATGCAGCGGTTGGTGATCTTCCTCAGCAACCGGTTGTTGTGCGAGGCGATCACGCAGATGTCGGCGGACTCGAAGAACGAGTTCATCCGCTCCACGACCTTGTCCTGGAAGTTGACGTCGCCGGCGCCGATCCACTCGTCCATCACCAGGATGTGGTTGGCGAATGCGGTCGTGATCGCGAACGCGAGCCGCATCGCCATGCCCTGCGAATAGGTGTGCATCGGCATGTGCAGGTACGCACCGAGGCCGGCGAATTCGGCGATGCCCGGGACCGCGGCCGCGATTTCCGCATGGCTCCTGCCCGCGATGAGGCCCTTGAGCAGGACGTTGCGGTAACCGGAAGCCTCGGGCCGGAACCCGAGCTGGATGTTGAAGATGCCGGAAACGTCGTGGTCGCTGCGCACCGAGCCGCGGCTGGGGTGGTAGATGCCGCACAGCGCGCGCAACAGCGTGGACTTGCCCGAGCCGTTGTGGCCGACCAGCCCGAGCCGATCGCCGGCGCCGAGAGCGAGCGACACGTCGTCGAGGGCGCGCACGTACGGCTTGCCGCCGATGTCGTGGATCTCGCCGCCGGTCTCGGCGCTGCGCGACTCGAAATCGAAGGGATCCCTCGGGCCCTTGCGGACCGGGAAATCGATCGTGAGGTGGCTGGTCTCCAGGTACATGTTCAGATCCAGAAGGCGATCTTCCTGCGCGTCGAGGCGTAGGCGATCGCACCCAGCACGATGCCGGCCAGGTTGACCAGGAGCACGACCCGCCAGCTGGTCGCGGGCCAGTGGTTGTACAGCAGCGGGTCGCGGACGATGGCGAGGTAATGCGTCATCGGGTTGATCCTCGCCAGTTCGACGAGCACGCCGTTCTGGCCCGGCATCCACAGGATCGGCGTGACGAAGAACATCAGGCGCATGCTGGTCTGAACCGCGTGCAACAGGTCGTGGTAGCGCACGCAGAGCGGGGCGAGCAGCGCGGAGAGCCATACCGACGTGACGAAATACGCGAGCAGGCCGGGGATGGCGAACAGCGCCGCCGGCGTCCATGGCGTCGGCTTCCACAGCAACGCGACGGCCATGACCAGCAGCACCAGCGAAAACACCATCCAGTTGCGCAGCGCCGCCTGCAACAGGTAGACGGGATAGGGCACGGCCGTTCCCAGGATCCAGGCGCGCGAATGCAGGTACGCGCCGCAGGCATCGGACACCATCGAGCTGATGAACGACCATGCGCCGAAGCCGATGGTCACGAAGATGGCGAATTCGCGCGTACTCGCCGCCGACATCTGCCCGAACACGAGGACCTTCACGCCGACGAACAGCGCGAAGGAAATGGCGATCCAGGCGACGCCGAGGACGGTGCGGCGATAACGGTCGCGCAGGTCCTCGAGCGCGAGGTTCATCCACAGCGACGGCACGCGAACGGCCTGCTTCCAGTCCTGCCATGCGGCCGACCAGGGAGATGCGCCACGAACGGCCGGGGACTGGTGCATGCGGATGGAATTATTCCACGGGGGCGGGATCAGGCGGGAAAACGCCGCGACATCCCGTCCCGTCGCGGCGTCGCCTCCGGGCCCACGGATGCGCCCGGCGCGGAGTGTTTCAGCGATGCGGGGAAGGACGTTCGGGCCGTGCCGCTTGGATCAGCCGCATTGCTTTTCGGTGAAGGCAACGGACCCGAGTTCGGCGCGGTCCGTGGCATTGAGCAACTTGAAGCTCATGCCGGGACGCACCCATTTGCCCGTCTGCTTGCGGCCGATGCTCGCGCCGCCACCGAACATGCGCTGCTTGCCGCTGCGGCTGACCAGCACCACCACGACCTTGTCGGCTTGGCCGGTGGCGTTCCAGGTCAACGTCGCACGCGTGCCACGAGCGGCGTCCTTGCTGCAGATTTCCGTCGCATCGGACCAGATCCCGGTCTTGCCGGTCGCCTTGATCTGCGCGATGTCTTCCGCGGTCAGCGGTTGCTGCTGCTGCCCGCGCCGTGCATGCGCTGCCGGCTGCGACGGGGCTTCCGCGGATTGCTGCGACGCGGGCTTGGAACCGCCTTGTTGCCCGCAGGCCGCGAGCGCGAAGCAGAGCGAGGAAACCAGGGCGAGGCGAAGCTTCACGATGTCGGCATCCGGCAGGAAAGGCCATTAAATCTTACCATGCGCGATGGCGCCGAATGCGGTGGAACCGGGGAACTGCGCATGGTGATCCGAAGGGATTGGCAGAGGATCCTGTTCCTCGCGGCCCTGGTCCTGGCCGGGGCGAACGTGCTGGTCTACGCCGCGCGCCAGGCCAATCCGCTGATCATGTCGGACGAGTGGGCCTACCTCGACGGGTTCGTGCGCAAGGCGGCCGATTCCGGGCTGGCGTTGTCGGATTTCTTCGTCAAGCGATTCGCACTCGACCATGCCCATCCCCTGCGGCGGGCGATCCTCTTCCTCCATTACAAGTGGTTCGACCTCGACTACAGCATCCAGGCGTTCGTGGGCGTGATGTTCGCGTTCGCGAACCTCGCGCTGTTCTGGAAGATCGCGGCGCCGGACGACGAGGGCATGCTCCGGCGTCCGTGGTTCCTGGTCGCGTTCCTCGCGCTTGCCGCGGTCTATCTTTCGTTGAACTCGGGCACGATCTACACGTGGCCATTGCTCACGCTCGGCTTCAGCGGCCATTTCTTCGTCCTGTGCTGCCTGCTGGCGGCGTGGAGGGCGAACGCCGACCCGACGCGTCGTGCCGCATGGATCGCGTTCGGCGCCGCGCTGGCGATGGACGTCGTCACCGACGACACGGGGCTGCTGGTCAGCATCGCGATCGCCATCGCGACGGTCCTGTGGCAATGGCGCAACAGGGGTGCGCGCGGATCGGCCATGGTCGCCGCCTCGAGGAACGTGGTGCTTCCGGTCGTCGCCGCATACGTCGCGTACCGGGTGTTCCGTTTCACGGTGACGCGCGGCGCGGTCGCGGCCTATCCGCTGGCGGACCAGTTCAGCGCCGGCAACATCCTGCATGCCCTGTCCGAAACGCTGCCCGGGCTTCTGCTTGGCCTGCACGCGCCGCTGGTCGCCGGCATCGTGCAGAAATCCAAGCTCGCGTGGCTGTTCGGCTCCGGGGCGACGGCCATGGAATGGGCGATCTTCGCCGCGATGTCGTTCGCGCACGCCTGGTTCTGGTGGCGCGCCTGGTCCAGGCGGACGGGGCGCGCGGGCTATGTGGCGATGGCGTTGATGCTGTACTTCTACGGCGCCGTCGCCGGGATCCTCGTCGGCAGGGCGAGCCTGTACGGCGTCGACTATTTCTGGCAGCCGAGGTACGTGTTCCTCTACCAGCTCGGCGTCGTCGCGTTGGTGCTCATGGCGATCGATGCCATGGCGCAGGACGCGACCAGCGGCGTGCGCGGGGGGCGCCTGCTGCGGCGGGTCGCCGCCGCGTGCGCCATCGCGCTCATCGCGCTGCAATGCTGCCTGAGCGTGGCGACGTGGGGCAGCGTCCGGCGCAGCAGCGATTTCCAGAGGAGGCTGGCGCTGCAGATCGGCGAGATCGCGGCGCACCCGGAGCGCGTGCCGGACAAATGCGCCCCCGCGCTGATCATCTGCAGGTATCCGGTCGAACGGCGCACCGAACTCGTTCGCTTCCTGAAGGACAACAAGCTCAACGTGTTCTCGCCGTCCTTCCAGGCGCGTTACCGGCTGTATCCGGACAAACCGCGCTAGCCGCCCTGCGCGAGCGCATCGTCCGCGACGGCGAGCACGCGGTCCAAACGCTCTTCCAGCCCGATCCACAGCGGCATGCGCACCAGCCTGTCGCTGACGGAGTCGGTCACCGGCAATTCGCCCGCCGCGCGCCCGTGGCGCATGCCGGCCGGCGAGGAATGCAGCGGGATGTAGTGGAAAACTGCGCCGATTCCCTCCTGCTTGAGGCGGGAGATGAACCGGGTGCGGTCGTCCAGGTCGCGCAGCAGCAGGTAATACATGTGCGCGTTGTGCGTGCAGTGGTCGGGCACGATCGGCCTGCGCAGCCTGCCGTCCGCCTCGTGCGCCGCCGCCCACGCGTGGTAGCGGTTCCACAGCGCGAGGCGACGCGAGGTGATCGGATCCGCTTCGTCCAGTTGCGCCGCGAGGAACGCGGCGAGGATCTCGCTGGGCAAGTAGGACGAACCCACTTCGACCCAGGTGTACTTGTCGACCTGGCCGCGGAAGAACTTGCTGCGGTTGGTGCCCTTCTCGCGGATGATTTCCGCGCGCTCCACGAGCGTGGGGTCGTTGACCAGCAACGCGCCGCCCTCGCCGGAGATGATGTTCTTGGTCTCGTGGAAGCTCAGGGCGCCGAGCGCGCCGATGGCGCCGAGCGCGCGACCCTTGTAGGTGGACATGATGCCTTGCGCGGCGTCCTCGACCACGGCGAGGCCGTGGCGGCCGGCGATGGACATGATCTCGTCCATCTCGCACGCCACGCCCGCGTAGTGCACGACGCAGATCGCGCGGGTCCGCGGCGTGATCGCGGCTTCGATCAGCGATTCGTCGATGTTCAGCGTGTCGGCCCGGATGTCGACGAACACCGGCACCGCGCCGCGCAACACGAATGCGTTGGCGGTCGAGACGAAGGTGAACGAGGGCATGATCACTTCGTCGCCCGGTTTCAGGTCCAGCAGCAGCGCGGCCATTTCCAGCGCGGCCGTGCACGAATGGGTCAGCAGCGCCTTGTCGGCGCCGGTGCGGTTTTCCAGCCAGGCATGGCATCGCCGGGTGAATTCCCCGTCGCCGGACAGGTGTCCGAGCGCATGCGCCTGGGCGATGTAGGCCTGCTCCTGGCCGGTCATGAACGGCCGGTTGAAGGGAATTTTCGTCATCGTCGTATTCGGGTCGTCGAAGTGGTGGTCAGGCCGGCTTGGTGGCGGCCAGGATGCAGCTCGCGCCAACGGGGATCGTCCGCCCGCCGCGCAGCCGGCGTTCTTCCCACCCGAGCAGCTTGTCCAGCAACGGATGGCGGCCAGCGTGTTCGGAAGCCGCGCGCCGGGAATGATCGCGGCGGCGCGAGATCCTTTCGGTCAGCACGCGCTTCGCGAGCATCGGCAAGGGCAATGGCCAGAAATAGTAGGAAACGAAGCTCGCATCGAATCCGCACCGCTCGAACAGGTCGCGCAGGCCCTGCTTCGTGTAACGGCGCTGGTGGCCGGCGTGTTCGTCGGCGGACGACCACAGCCATGCATGCGCGGGAACCGTGGTATAGATGCGGCCGCCCGGCGCGAGCATGCGGTGGAAGGCGCGCAGCGCAGCCGCGTCGTCGGGGATGTGCTCGAGCACGTCGAAGAGCCCGATGCCGCCAATGGACCCGGGCAGGATGTCGAGGTCGTCGGTCGAAGCCTGCACGAGCTCGGGAAGGCCGCGCGCGCGCGCATTGCGCACTCCCGAATCGCCGGGTTCGACCAGGATCGTCCGATGCCCATTTTCATGCAGCATCCTGGCGACGTATCCGTTGCCGCCACCGACATCGACGATCGGCAAGCCATGCGGGGGCTTGTGCCGCGATACGACCGCGGCGATGCAGCGGTTGCGGTGCGCGAACCAGAACGAACCGTCCTCGAGCCCGAAGCAGGTGTCGTGGCCTTCTTCGGGATAACTGACCGTGGACTTCCCCGGTGGCCGCCAAACGCCGTCCGCAGCCAGCGCGACGTTGCGGATCACGTCGCGGGGGTCGTTCATCGAGGCGCTGCCGCTGGACATCGGGAAATCATGGCATGTTGTAAACGACCACGCCCGCGACGATGAGCGCCAGTCCGGCGGCCTGCAGGCGGCCGAAGCGTTCGCCGAACAGGCGGATCGCGAGCAATGGCGCAGCGACGTAGGTCAGTGCCGCCGCGACGTAGACCCGGGCGATGCCGAGGTCGCGCACGGCGAACATGGTGCTGGGCACCGCGGCGGCGAACAGGGCGAGCGCCATCCACAGCAGCATGCGGTGGTGCCGGAGGTGATAGGCCTTGAAACAAAGCTGTGCGCCGACCGTGCACAGCAGGCAAAGCGTGAGCGCGATCCATGCGGTCATGGATCGGGTACCTCGTCGGGATTGCCGAGCAGGCACAGCACGACGCCGATGGTGACGAGCGCGGCCCCTGCGATGTTCGCCGTCGTGACGGTTTCGCCGTAGAACCAGGCCAGCGCCATCACCAGCGGGAAGAACAGCGCATTCGCCGGGTAGGCGAGGCTGAGCGGATAGCGCTTGTGCATCTCGCCCCAGACCAGGAATCGGGCGGCGGCCAGCACGAGGACGATGCCGAGCAGCAGCGCCAGGGCGAACGGGCGCGAGGTCGGCAGGGCGGAAGCATCCTTGACCAGTTTCGCGGCGAACAGTTGCAACGAAACGTTGCCGGCGACGAAGGCCACGAGCAGGGCGGTCGCGCGGTGCCTGCCCGTTCCATCGAGGCGAGCGGGTTCGCTCACCCGAGTTCCTCGTAGACAGGGAACTGCGCCAGGCGCGAATTCTCCTGCACCAGCCGGCCGATGTATTCGCCCAGCACGCCGAGGCACAGCATGATGTTGCCGCTGAGGAAGGCGACGAGCACCACGACCGTCGGCCAGCCGGAAATCGGCGATCCATGCAGGAACACGCGGATCGCGATCCACGCCGCGTAGGCGACGCTGGCGATGCTGACGAAAAAGCCCCAGAGCGTCACCGCACGCAACGGCAGGCTGGAATAGTTGATCAGCAGGTTCGAGGCGAGCTTGAACAACTTGCGCGTGGTGTAGGTGCTTTGCCCGGCTCCGCGCGCGTGGTGCGGAACCGCGATGTTGCTGATCCGGTCCGCGGGCACCGCGCTGAACATCAATGCCGGCAGGTAGATGTGCGCGCCCGCGTAGGACGCCATGCTGTCGACCGCGCGCCGGCTCATGCCGCGGTAACTCGAGAGCGCGATGTGATCCGGCTTGCCGACGATGCGCGCGGCCAGCGTTTGCACCATGCGGCTGCCGAGGTTGCGGTAGGACTTGTGCTGCTTGCCGCCCTCGATGCGCCCGATCACCAGGTCGTCGCCGGCGCGGAGTTGCTCGATGAACCGCGGGATTTCCTCGGGCGGATTCTGCAGATCGTCGTCGAGGGTGATGACGTAGCGGCCGCGGGCCCGGGTGAGGCCGCACAGCGTCGCGTGCTGTTGCCCGGCATTGCGGGCGAAGCGGATCAGCCGTACGCGTGGATCCGACTGGCGCAGCGCCAGCATTACCTCGAAGGTGCCATCGCCGCTGGCATCGTCCACCAGGATCAGTTCCCACGCCGGATCGATCGCATCGAGCACCGGATGCAGCCGCGCATACAGCGCGTGCAGCTGCTCGCCGGACCGGTACACGGGCACCACCACGCTCACGAGCGGGGCCGTCGCACCGACTCCCTCGGATGGCCGGTGCTGTTCGCCTGGCTGCGCCTGCATGCTGCTCCCTTGCCGTTGCGTGGAGGATTCCGGCGCGGACGTTCGGAATCCCGCGCAATTCTAGCCCGCGGCGGCCTGTGCCACACTTGAAAGCAGGGCAATTGGTCGGGAATGGCGATGACGGCATGGGAAGGCGGCTTGGCGCATGCGCTCGCCGCGGCACGCGACGCGTTCGGCATCGGCGCCCCCGACCCGGGGATGCGGCAGGCGCTGGATCGGGCGCGGCAAACCGGCTTCGCCTGGACGCGTCGGGAAGGCGTGGTCTGCCTCGCTGCCGACCGGCGTTACCTCGCCATCGCGCTGGACAATCCTTCGGTGGTGGCAGTGATCGTGCCGGCCGCGCTTGCGGGCGCGGATCCGAAGGGGCGCGCCATGATCGTCGCCGAGCGTCCCGACGAGCTCTACCACCACCTGCATGCCGCCCAACGCTTCGCGGAATCGGTGGCGGAGCCGGAAATCGATCCTTCCGCTTCGGTGGATGCCTCTGCGGTGTTGCGCGGGGACGTGCGCATCGGTGCCGGCAGCAGCATCGGTCCGCGCGTGGTCCTCGACGGACCGTTGCGCATCGGCGCCAATGTTCGGATCGAAGCGGGCGCGATCCTCGGCTGCGATGGCCTGTATGCCAAGGACGTGGCCGGCAAGCGCGTGCACATGCCGCATTTCGGCGGCGTCGACGTGGGCGACGGCGCCTTCGTCCATGCAGGCGCGGTCATCGTGCGCTCTGCGGTTCGCGGCGAGGCCACGCGCATCGGGCGCGGCGCGCACATCGGCGTGATGAGCAACATCGGCCACGACGTCGA
>Ga0209023_10004879_pt1 | contig 14984 bp, 13 predicted proteins | sample LakOneMetagenome_FD_187468 | JGI IMG/M metagenome (GOLD analysis project Ga0209023, IMG submission 187468) | Freshwater and sediment microbial communities from Lake Erie, Canada (SPAdes) (version 2) | ecosystem: Environmental > Aquatic > Freshwater > Lentic | place: Lake Erie, Canada... | reverse complement strand
GCCGTTGATGATGAGGCCCGACGAGGGGCAGGGGGCCAGGAACGAGAAGTCGTAGATGTTGGCGGGCGGCGAGACCGAGATGAAGCCCGTGATCTCGGGCCGGCGCATCAGAAGCTGCATGCCGATCCAGGCGCCGAAGGAAAAGCCCGCGACCCAGCAATGTTTGGAATTGGGGTTCATGGTCTGAAGATAGTCGAGCGCCGAGGCGGCATCCGACAACTCGCCGATCCCCTGGTCATATTCGCCCTGGCTGCGCCCGACGCCGCGGAAGTTGAAGCGCAGGACGTTGAAGCCGATTTCATAGAAGGCATAGTGCAGCCGGTGGACGACACGATTGTTCATCGTGCCCCCGAACTGCGGATGGGGGTGCAGCAGGATGGCGATGGGCGCGTCCGGCGCGCGCTGCGCATGATAGCGGCCTTCGAGGCGACCGTCGGGGCCGGGGAAGATGACTTCGGGCATGTTTCTCGCTACATAAGATGCGGGACGTCCGAGGCAGGGTGGAAAGCGCCGCTTTCGGCAGCGAAGGCCACGCCCTCATTCTTGACGAATTTGCTCAGGTTCCCTAGAATGGTTCTAAGTGAGATGGTCGCGAGCGGCTGAAACCGCAAGGGCCGGACGGGTCGGGATGGAGTTAAGCGGCCATCCGGCTCGCGTCAATGATTTACAGCCGTCGGCAGGGGGCCGGGCCGATGAAACTGTCGACGAAAGGGCGTTATGCGATGGTCGCGCTGACCGATCTGGCCACGGCCGGGCCGGATGCGCTGACCTCGCTTTCCGAAATCGCCCGGCGGCAGGACATTTCGCTGCCCTATCTGGAACAGCTCTTCGTCAAGCTGCGCCGGGCGGGGCTGGTCGCGGCCGCGCGCGGTCCGGGCGGCGGCTACCGCCTGTCGCGCGATCCCGCCGACATCAGGGTGAGCGAGGTTCTGGGCGCAGTCGATGAAACCGTCAGCGCGCTGCACACCGGGGCGGGCGTCACCGGGGGCGTGTCCGGCAGCCGGGCGCAGAGCCTGACCAACCGGCTCTGGGAAGGGCTCTCGGCCCATGTCTATGTTTTCCTGCACCAGACCACGATGGCGGACGTGATCCAGAACGGGCTGAAGCCCTGTCCGGCGGTGCCGGCCCTTTTCACGCTGGTGGACGAATGACCGCCCTCCGACCCTTGCTGGCCGGGGAAGCGCGATGAGCGGGCGCACCTACCTCGACTGGAACGCGACAGCACCCCTGCGGCCCGAGGCGCGGGCCGCGATGGCTGCGGCCTGCGATCTGGTCGGCAATCCCTCCTCGGTCCATGCCGAGGGGCGGGCGGCGAAGATGGCGATGGAGCGCGCCCGCGACGAGGTGGCCGAGGCACTGGGCGCGCGGGCCGAAGAGGTCGTCTTTACCTCTGGCGCGACCGAAGGGGCGAGCGTTCTGGCCCAGTTCGCCGACGTGACCGTCGATCCGACCGCGCATGACGCGCTTCAGGCCCATGCGCGCGGTGCGGGTGGCCTGCTGGCAGTCGGCCTTGCCAATGGCGAGACGGGCATCGTCACCGACCCGCTGCCGGACGCGCCGGGCGGGCTTTTCGTCGACGCCGTGCAGGCGGTCGGTCGCCTGCCGTTCGCTTTCGGCTGGTCGGGCGCCGCCTTCGCCATCGCGTCGGGCCACAAGCTTGGCGGCCCGAAGGGGGCAGGGGTCCTGCTGGTGAAGGACGCCCGCCACATAGCCCCCCTTCTGCCGGGCGGCGGCCAGGAAAAGGGCCGCCGGTCGGGGACGGAAAACCTGCTCGGCATCCTGGGGATGGCGGCGGCGATGAAGGCCGCGCTCGCCGATCTGGCGGCGGGCCTCTGGGATCAGGTGGCGGACCGCCGCGACCGGATGGAGGCACGGCTTCTGGACGCCGTGCCGGGGGCCATCGTCGTCGGCCGCGACCGCCCCCGCCTGCCCAACACCACCTGCCTCCTGAGGCCGGGCTGGAAGGGCGAGACGCAGGTCATGCAGATGGACCTTGCGGGCTTTGCCGTCTCGGCCGGGTCGGCCTGCTCGTCCGGCAAGGTCCGCGCGAGCCGCGTCCTGAAGGCCATGGGCCATTCAGAGGCCGACGCGGCCTCGGCCATCCGCATTTCCACCGGGCCCTCCGTGACAGAGGCCCAGTTGACCCAATTCACCGACGCATGGATCGCGGCCGAAGCCCGCATCCGCGCCCGGGCCGCCTGAGGGGCGGGGAAGGAGTGACATGAACGGAACCGACATGACCAAGCTCGAGGTGCGCGATGGCGTCGACCGCGAAACGGTCGAAACCGTCCAGTCGATGGGCGCCTACAAATACGGCTGGGAAACCGAGATCGAGACCGAGTATGCGCCGAAGGGCCTGAACGAGGACATCGTGCGGCTCATCAGCGAAAAGAACGGCGAGCCCGAGTGGATGCTCGACTGGCGCCTTGCCGCCTTCCGCCGCTGGCAGGGCATGGAAGAGCCGCGTTGGGCGATGCTCAACTACCCGGAAATCGACTATCAGGACCAGTATTACTACGCCCGGCCCAAGAGCATGGCGGAAAAGCCGAAGTCGCTGGACGAGGTCGATCCCAAGCTTCTGGCGACCTACATGAAGCTGGGCATCCCCTTGAAAGAACAGGCGATCCTTGCCGGGATCGAGGGCGGCGCCCCGTCCGAGGCGCGCAAGGTCGCGGTCGATGCGGTCTTCGATTCCGTGTCGGTTGGCACCACCTTCAAGGAGGAACTGGCCAAGGCCGGCGTCATCTTCTGCCCGATTTCCGAGGCGATCCGCGACTACCCCGACCTTGTGCGGCAATACCTCGGCTCGGTCGTGCCGCAGTCGGACAACTTCTTCGCCACGCTGAACAGCGCGGTCTTTTCCGACGGCTCGTTCGTCTACATCCCGAAGGGCACGCGCTGCCCGATGGAGCTCTCGACCTACTTCCGCATCAACGCCGAAAACACCGGCCAGTTCGAGCGCACGCTCATAATCGCCGACGAGGGCGCCTATGTGAGCTACCTCGAGGGCTGCACGGCGCCGAAGCGCGACATCGCCCAGCTTCACGCGGCGGTCGTGGAAATCGTCATCCTGAAGGATGCCGAGGTGAAATATTCGACCGTCCAAAACTGGTTCCCGGGCGACGAGGAAGGCCGCGGCGGCATCTACAACTTCGTGACCAAGCGCGCCGATTGCCGGGGCGACCGGGCCAAGGTCATGTGGACCCAGGTGGAAACCGGCTCGGCCATCACCTGGAAATACCCCTCCTGCATCCTGCGCGGCGACGAAAGCCAGGGCGAGTTCTATTCGATCGCCATCGCCAACAACCGCCAGCAGGCCGACACCGGGACGAAGATGATCCACCTCGGCCGCGACACCCGTTCGCGCATCGTGTCGAAGGGTATCTCGGCGGGCCATGCGCAGAACACCTACCGGGGGCTTGTCAGCATGCACCCCAAGGCCGCGAACAGCCGCAACTATACCCAGTGCGACAGCCTTCTGATCGGCGACCGCTGCGGCGCCCATACCGTTCCCTACATCGAGGTTAAGAACAGCACCTCGCGCGTCGAGCATGAGGCGACGACATCGAAGGTCGACGACGACCAGCTCTTCTATTGCCGCGCCCGTGGCGTGGGCGAGGAAGAGGCGGTCGCGCTGGTCGTCAACGGTTTCTGCCGCGAGGTGCTGCAGGCCCTGCCGATGGAATTTGCCATGGAAGCGCAGAGCCTGGTCGCGATCAGCCTCGAGGGGAGCGTCGGGTGATGACCGGCCAGCCTGCGGATCGGCAGTTGCGCGCGACGTCCCTTCGGCTCGGTGCCGAACCCGGGGGACGCAGTCGATGATCGTCACGACCACCCCCACGATCGAAGGCCGGCGCATCACCCGCTACCACGGCATCGTGACCGGCGAGGCGATCCTTGGCGCCAATATCTTCCGCGATGTCTTCGCTTCGGTGCGCGATATCGTCGGCGGCCGGTCCGGCGCCTATGAAAAGGAACTGGGCCGGGCCCGGAAAACGGCGCTGGAAGAGATGCAGGCCGAAGCCGTGCGCCTGGGCGCCGATGCCATCGTCGGCGTCGACCTCGACTATGAGGTCATCAACAACATGCTGATGGTGGCGGCCTCTGGCACCGCCGTGACGGTGGAATAGGGCGATGAGGGCGAAGGTGACAAATCCGTCCCAGCGGCGCCCGGGCCGCCCGGCGACCCCGGCGTTGCGGTCGCGCACTGCCGCTGCCACCGCGAAACAGCCACATTTACGTGGCGTCACATCTTCGTCTTTCGCGCGGATCCCGGAAAAGTTGCCTGAATTCGCCCGAAACGCTTCATATTTCAGCCTGAATGCGCCCCCATACCTTACCCCAAGAACAGGATTAACGGGGACCAGGGATGCAAGCTGTGATGGATCAGAAGTCGGCCTTCGCAGAGCGGCTCGCGCGGATCAGCTCGGGCCAGCAGTTCGAACATTCCGACATCCCCGGCAAGCAGACGCATCAGGCCTACAACCGCAAATATTCGGCCCAGAACAGGAAGGGCCGCATGGCGCCCCGCGACAAGCTGATGATCGGCGTGGCGCTTCTGGCGGGCGCGCTGTCAGTCCTGGCCGGCAAGATCGGCTACGCGGTCGCGACGCACATGAGCGGGCTGCCGAAGGCGGTCTACACGCTCGAGGGGCGCGGCGTCTTCCTTCTGGCGCTGATGGTCGCCATGGCCCTGACCGCCATCTTGCACCTTTCGACCAAGGGCCGTTTGCAGGCGCTGGTCCTTGGCTGCCTTCTGGCGCACTTCGGCGTCACGGCGATGGCGCAGGCCAACCCCGCACTCCAGGCAGCACTGACGCCCGCGACCCAGCAGTCGCAAGAGTAAGCGCCCCCCAATCCACCCCCTTCACGGCGGTCCGGGTCCCCATGGCCCCGGCCGCCCTTTGCTATTTGATGAGGACCCCATGCTAGACATCCGCAACCTGCACGCCGAACTCGAAGAGGGGGGCAAGCAGATTCTCAAGGGCGTGAACCTGACGATTCAACCGGGCAAGGTCCATGCGATCATGGGGCCGAACGGGTCGGGGAAATCGACGCTGTCCTACGTCCTGTCCGGCCGTGACGGCTACAAGGTAACGCAAGGCAGCGCGACGCTTCTGGGCGAGGACCTTCTGGAGATGGAGCCGGAAGAGCGCGCCGCGACCGGCCTCTTCCTGGCGTTCCAGTATCCGGTCGAAATACCCGGCGTCGGCAACATGACCTTCCTCAGGACGGCGGTGAACGCCCAGCGCAAGGCCAAGGGCGAGCCGGAACTGAGCGCGGGCGACTTCCTGCGCGAGGTGCGCGAGAAGGCCAAGCGGCTGCATATCGACGCCGAGATGCTGAAGCGCCCGGTCAACGTGGGTTTTTCGGGCGGCGAGAAGAAGCGCAACGAAATCCTGCAGATGGCCATGCTGGAACCCCGCATGTGCATCCTGGACGAAACCGACTCCGGCCTTGACGTGGACGCGATGAAGCTGGTGTCCGAAGGCGTGAACGCGCTCCGCGCGCCGGACCGCTCGTTCCTTGTCATCACCCATTACCAGCGGCTTCTGGACCATATCCGCCCCGACGTGGTGCACATCATGGCCGACGGCCGCATCATCCGCACCGGAGGCCCCGAACTGGCGCTAGAGGTCGAGACGAACGGCTACGGCGATCTGCTGACCGCCGAAGGGGTGCGGTGATGGGCGCGCTCGACCGGGTCGCCGCGCGGGTCGCGGCGGCAGAGGCGCGGCTGGACGCGCTCGCAGCACCTGCGCCCGCCTTTCAGGCCGAACGGGCCGAGGCGCGGGCGCGCTTCCTGGCCATGGGCCTGCCGGGACGGCGCGACGAATACTGGCGCTTCGCCGACGCGGCTCCGCTCAGCGCCCCGACGCTGAAGCCCGCCGGACAGGCGGCAGAGGCCGACGCGCGCCTTCTGGCGGATCGCGACAGCCTGACCATCGCCTTCACCGACGGCTGCTTCGACCCCGCGCTGTCCTCGCCCGATCTGGCGGGGCAGGGGATCGAGGTCCAGAGGCTCGCCACCCTGAAGCCCGGCGCGGAACCCGGCTGGGCCAGGGCCCTCTTCGGGCGGCTGGAGCTTCTGGCCCAGACCCCCGTGCCGCGCCCCTTCGCGACGCTGGCGACAGCGGCGGCGACCGACGGCATCCTCTTGCGCGTGACGGGCCGCGTCGAACGGCCGGTCCACCTGGACTATCGCCATTCCGGCAGCGTGACCGACGCGGTCCTGCACCACCTCGTGCAGCTAGAGCCGGATGCGGAACTGACGCTTCTGGAAACCGGCAGCGCCGCGCACCGCTTCGTGACCCTGGCCGAGGTGGACGTGGCCGAGGGCGCGCGCTTCCACCATGTCCGCCTCCAGGGGCCCGACCCCGACCGGCTGACGGCGACCGCCATGGTCACGCGCCTTGCCAGGGGCGCGACCGCCAAGTCCTTCACGCTGGCCGCGAACGGGCGGCTGACGCGGAACGAGGCGGTGATCGAGATCGCGGGCGACGGGGCCGTGGCCCATGTCGCGGGCGCGGCGCTCGGCGATGGCGCGGATGTGCCGTTTCTACACGACGACACGGTTTTCGTCACCCATGGCGCAGTCGGCTGCGAAAGCCGGCAGGTCTTCAAGAAGGTCCTGCGAAACGGCGCCGTCGGCACCTTCCAGGGCAAGATCCTGGTCCGGTCCGGCGCGCAGAAGACCGACGGCTACCAGATCAGCCAGGCGCTGCTTCTGGACGACGGCAGCCAGTTCCTGGGCAAGCCAGAGCTTGAGATCTACGCCGACGACGTGAAATGCTCGCACGGCTCGACCACCGGGGCGATCGACGAAACCGCGCTCTTTTACCTGCGCTCGCGCGGCGTCCCGCGCGAGGATGCGACGGCACTCCTGGTCCTGTCCTTCCTCGCCGACGCCATCGCCGAGGTCGAGGAAGAGGCGCTGCGCGAGGCCATTGTTGCGCGTCTTGAAGAGTGGCTTTCGGCCCACCGGACGGCTCTTGGCAACGGGGCTGCGCAGGGATGAGCCTTCTGGCCGGTATTGCCGCGACCTGGGCCAGCCCGCGCGCGGCCATGGCGGCGCGGGTGGGGCAGGGCCAGCGCGAGGACAGGGCCATCGCGGCACTCATGGGGGCGGCGATCACCTTTCTGATCGCGCGCACCCCGGCCCTTGCCCGCGCGGCAGAGCTTGACCCCTCTGTCCCCTTTCAGGCGCGGCTTGGCGGCAGCATGCTGGCGCTTCTCTTCCTGATGCCGCTTCTGTCCTATGCGCTGGCCTGGGTCCTGCACCTGGTCGCGGGCCGGGGCGCGAGAGAGGGCGCGCGCGGGCAGGGCTGGCGCGCGCGCGCGACGCTCTTCTGGATGCTCCTTGCCATCGGTCCGGCCGTTCTGGCGCAGGGGCTGATCGAGGGGCTGGCCGGACCGGGCGCGCTCAGCGCGACGACGGGGCTTCTGGTATTCCTGATCTTTGTCTGGTTTCTGTGGGCCGGGCTTCGCGGCGCCTACGGAACGGCCGCCAACGGAATGAGGCAAGGATGAACGCGGCGCTTCTGGCGGATCTTTGGGTCGGGACGCTGCGCGACCCGCGCGGCGTGGCGCGCTGGCTTCTGGGCCTGAACCTGCCGATGAGCACGCGCTGGCTTGCCCTTCTGGCCGTGGCCGCCGTGGGTGCGATCCTCGTCTCGCTGACCGGCTTCGTGGCGCCCGCCGGCACGCCTTCGGACGCGCGGCTTCTTCTGGAAGCGCCGATGCCGGGGTTTGCCTTCCAGATCCTCTCGACTCTCGTCCTTTCCCTGACCATGGCCATGACCGGCCGCTGGTTCGGATCGGCCGTGCCCTTCGCCGATGCCATGCTTCTGGCGACCTGGATCGAGGCGATGACGCTTCCGCCCACGCTTCTAGAGGTGGTGCTGATGCTGATCGCGGCGCCGGCGGTCTTCATCGTCGCCGTCGCAACGCTGATCGGCTTCTTCTACGTCCTTGTGAACATGACGGCCGAACTGCACCGGAGCCCCGGCGCCGGCAAGGTCGCGCTGGCGGGCCTTGCGACGCTTTTCGTCTTTTCCCTGATCCTGGCGATCCTGATGATGGTCCTCGGGATCGACCCGCCGATGGGGGCCGCCTGATGTTCGACCTGGACCGCATCCGCGCCGATTTCCCCATCCTGTCGCGGCAGGTGAATGGGCGCCCGCTCGTCTATCTGGACAATGGCGCCTCGGCCCAGAAGCCCCGCGCGGTGATTGATGCAGTGACCCGCGCCTATGCCGACGAATATGCCAATGTCCACCGGGGCCTGCACTTCCTGTCGAACCTCGCCACCGACAAGTATGAGGGCGTACGCGCCGTCATCGCCCGCTTCCTGGGCGTTCCGGACCCCGAAGAGATCGTCTTCACCACCGGCTCGACCATGGGCATCAACATGGTGTCCTACGCCTGGGCCGCGCCGCGCCTTCAGCCGGGGGACGAGATCCTGCTGTCGGTCCTCGAACACCACGCCAACATCGTTCCCTGGCATTTCCTGCGCGAGCGGCAGGGCGTCACCCTTCGCTGGGTCGAGCCGGAGCCGGACGGCGGCCTTGATCCGCAGAAGGTCATCGACGCGATGGGCCCGCGCACAAGGCTGATCGCCATCACCCAGATGTCGAACGTCACCGGCGCCCATGTCGACGTGGCAACGATTGGCCGCGCCGCGCGCGAACGCGGCATCCCGGTCCTGGTCGACGGATCGCAATCGGCGGTCCACATGCCGATCTCGATCCCCGACCTTCATTGCGACTTCTTCGCCATCACCGGCCACAAGCTTTATGGCCCCTCGGGGTCGGGCGCGATCTGGGTCCGGCGCGAGCGGATGGAAGAGATGCGCCCCTTCATGGGTGGCGGCGACATGATCCGCACCGTGACCCGGGACGCCGTGACCTATGCCGACCCGCCGATGAAGTTCGAGGCGGGAACCCCCGGCATCGTGCCGCAGATCGGGTTGGGCGTGGCGCTCGACTACCTGATGGGGATCGGCATGGACCGGATCGCGGCGCACGAGGCGGCGATCCGCGATCATGCCGCCCGGCGGCTGGGCGCGCTGCCCTGGCTCCGCCAGCAGGGCACGACGAAGGACAAGGGCGCGATCTTCTCCTTCACCATGCAAGGCGGCGCCCATCCCCACGACCTGTCCACCGTGCTGGACAAGCGCGGCATCGCGGTGCGGGCCGGAACCCACTGCGCCATGCCGCTGATGGAATTCTTCGGCCTGACCGCCTCCTGCCGCGCGACCTTCGCGCTTTACAACCGGCTCGAGGATGTCGACGCGCTGGTCGAGGGGCTGGAGTTCTGCCACGAGCTGTTCGGATGAGCGCGGCGCCCCCGACCTTCGACCTGACGCTGGTCTGCGGGCGCCGGCCGGAGCTTCTGGAAGCCACGCTCGCCTCGTTCGCGGGCGCCTTCTTCGACCGCGTGACCCTGACCGGCGTCTACGCCAACATCGACCCGTTCGGCGGCACGGACGAAGATGGCGATGCCTGCGCCGCGCTGATCCGCGCGCGCTTCCCGGGTGCGGTCATCTTCCGGCCGGACGTGGCGGGCTTTGCCGCCGCCGTGATCCGCCTGTGGCAGGCGACGAGTGCCGACATCGTCTTTCACCTCGAGGATGACTGGCTTGCCCTCGCGCCCATCGACCCCGCACGCATCGCTGCGGAGTTGCAGGGCGAGGTGCAGGCGCTCACGCTGATGACCGCGACGAAGAACACCCGCAACCAGCCCTTCCAGACCGCGCGCCGCCGGGTGCGGCAGGCGGACGGGACCGAGGTGGACCTGTTCGTCAACGCCTTCTCGACCTCGCCCGGCTTTTTCCGGGGGCCGTTCCTGCGGCAGGCGGCCGCCCTCATGCGGCCCGGGTTCGACCCCGAAAAGCAGTTCTTCCGCCAGCTGAACCCGGAACTCGAGGCCTTCGCGCTGCCCTGGAAATGCAAGTTCCTGTTCGGCCCGGACCGCGCCCAGCCCTTCCTGATCGAGGATACGGGCCGCGCCTGGCGCGAGCGCCAGCGGCTTGGCAAGTGGCTGGTGAAGGGCCAAAGCATCTGGGGGCCGCTCGGCGACCCCCAGTAAGATAGCGCGGAAATGTCCGGGCCCGCTCAGAAGCTGAACTTCATCGCCAGAAGCCCGGCCATGTCCTCGACCCCCGAACGGTTGCCGAAATTGTCGGCATGGACCACCTGCATCAGAAGCTCGGCCTCGTCCCCGACGGGCTTCTGGTAGGTCAGCGACAGGTTCACCTGCCGGTCGGTCGGCGCGAGGTCCAGCCCGACCTTCTGCCACACGCCTGGCGTCATGCCCGGCAGAACCATCGTGGCACCGCCGGACGAGACGGCGATCGGCAGGCTGACGCCCATGGTCAGCCGGTCGCCCTCGTCGAACAGGTCGCGCTGGCCAAGGTTCAGGTGCACCGCGTTGAAGACGGCGGTCGAGACATCCTTCAGCGCCGCTTGCGAGCCAAGCCTCGCGATCCCGACCTCGCCCCCGACCGACAGGAAGGCGCCGCGCCCCATGTCCTGCGTCACGCCGACCTCGAGCGAGGCCATCTGCGTGCCCAGGCCCTGGTCGGTCGCGCCGAAGCCCATGATGCTGCCATCGTCGCGCGCAAGCTTCAAGCCCAGCCCGAACTCGGCATCGCCGTCCTTGACCAGCCGCTTCAGGTCGATGCCGTAGCTGGCCGTCTGCGCCCCGGCGGAGGGCAGCAGGATCTGCGCCATGAACTCGCCGTTCGGGTCGATCGAGGCGATGGTCGTGCCCTGGAAGCTGCTGAAGGGCTGGTCCGACAGTCCCATGGACCCAAGGCGGAGCCGCCGCAGATCGGTGGTCATGCCGCTGGCCATCAGCGAGCGCGCCAGGGGCGAGGGCGCCGTCGTCGCGACCAGCGCCTGCCCGGGCATGCGGAACTGGCCATTCAGTGCGTCGGTCACGCCGACCGAGACGTTGGTCAGGCTGCGCGCCACCGCATCGCCCATCGCCGCCCCGGTCTGGATGATCGGCGCATTGGTCGACTGCACCGCGCCGCCTTCCAGCTGCATCGAGGTGCCGCCGATCGGCAGAAGGGCGGCCTTGATGTCCAGGAAGCCGTGGCCGTAGGTCTGGTTGTAGCCGTGGGTGTAACCCGTGGTGCCGATCGGAGTGAAGCCTGTCGGCGTGAAGAAGTCGTTGTTCGCGGACGCGATCAGCCGCAGCCGCAGGTCATGCGGGCTGAGCGAGGGGAAGGCCTCGGCCAGAAGCGCCAGCGCGCCCGACACCTGCGGCGCGGCAAAGGACGAGCCGGTGCCGAACCTGTAGCCCGTGGTAGTGGTCCCGTCCGCCGCCTTCCAGGCGCCGTCCGCCACAAGGCACCAGGCCGCCGCGTCAAGGCAGGACGACGACACCATCTGCGCGCCGACGATGGCGGTGCCGCTCGAATCCCAGGTCGGAACCGCGTTCCCGACCGCGAGCCAGCCCGATTCCAGTTGCGGCAGGATGACCGGAAGCCCGTCCATCAGTGTGCTTTGCGTCTTGGTATTGTCGTTCGACACGGCAAAGACCACGACGCCCCGCGCGGCATATTGGGCCAGCGCGCCCAGGTAGACCTGATCCGCCCCCGAGCTGAAATAGGTGTTGTAGTCCGCGCCCGAGGGCGTCGTGTTGTCGAAGCCCCAAGAGTTGTTGTAGGCGACCGCATTCAGCTGGATCGCCTTCTGCGTGATCGCCGTCAGGCTTTGCGGGGTCGAGAAGTCGCCGAAGGCGAGGCTCGCCCCCGGCGCGATGCCGATGAAGCTTGTGGATCTGCCGCCGATGATCGAGGCGACCATGGTGCCGTGACGGTCGAAGCTCGGGTCGCTCGGATTGGTGCCGAGCCCCAGGTTCGACGTGACCGTGATCTGCTTGCCGGCAAGTGCGACATGCGAGGTCATGAGCCGCGTGTCGGCCATCGCCACCGTCTGCCCGCTGCCGGTCAGCCCCACGGCATGGGCATAGACCGCACCCGACGACAGTAGCGGGAAGCTGTTGTAGTAGGGCGGGATCGGATTGTTGTTCACGTCGACGAAATACCAGCCGGTCGTCTGCTGCAGCTGGTAGCGCGCCGTGGCCAGAAGGTTCGCCACCTGCGGCGCGTAGGGCGCGAAGCTCTGGACATAGTAGCTGCCAAGGACGCCCGACCCGCCGGGCGTGATCGCGGCACCCGTGGTCGTGCCGCCGCCGCCCTGGCAGGCGGCCAGCGCCAGAATCGACAGGGCGGACAGCACCTTCAGCTTGGGTGCGGTGCGGCGGAACCGGACGCCAGGAACCATCATATTCTCCTTCGGGCAGCAAACATCGGGCCGCGTCGACCTGAGAACGACCTAGCGTCCAATAGCGCGCGCGCAGGATCAGCGGTCAACGGATTCGTGAGCGAAAGTGAAAGAGATGTGAGACGGATATGTGTCGACGGCACCGCTTTGACCGATTGCTTCCATCCGTCACCGTTCTGTCACATAAGTTTCAGAAATGCCGCCGCTGTAAATATCCGCAGATTTTTCTTGGCGCGCGGTAAACTGGTGATACCATCTGGCCATCCCGCCAATGGCGGGCATGACGGGGGACGGGACAACGGTCGACCAGGGGCGGACAACGCCCTGGCGCCTGCATGACGCGATGGGCGCGCCACGACCGGCGAAGGACCCCCTCAAGGACCGGGACAGAACAAGGCAGGACGGCCCGGCGCCTGCGGGGAGGGAAGCATGAGCGACAACCAACACCACAATCTGACCGAGGACGAAAAGGTCCTCCACGGCATGGGCTACGCCCAGGAACTGGCCCGGCGCATGTCGGGCTTTTCGAACTTCGCCATCTCGTTTTCGATCATCTGCATCCTGGCGGGCGGGATCACCGCTTTCCCGGTTGCCTTCTCTGCCGGGGGCGGCTTCTCGGTCGCCATCGGCTGGATCATCGGCGGCCTCTTCGCGCTGATCGTCGCCGCCTCGGTCGGGCAGATCGCCTCGGCCTATCCGACGGCGGGGGGCCTTTACCACTGGGCCTCGATCCTTGGCGGGCGCGGCTATGGCTGGCTGTGCGCCTGGATCAACCTCGTCGGGCTGATCTTCGTCGTCGCCTCGGTGAACTTCGGCGTCTACCTTCTGCTGAAGGACTTGGTTCTGACGGGCGTCTTCGGCGTCGACACCTCGCAATGGGGTGCGCTTCAGGCCTCGATCTTCGTGACGATCTTCGCCATTTCCCAGGCGCTCTTCAACCATATGGGCATCCGGGTCACGACGATGCTGACGGACTTCTCGGGCTATCTGATCTTCGTCGTCGCGATCCTTCTGACGATCGCGATGCTGATCTGGGGCGCGACCTTCGACCTGAGCCGCCTGACCGCCTTCGTCAACAATACCGGCGATCCGGGCGGCCAAGTGGTGCCCCTGCCGCGCGGGGCCTTCGTGGCCTTCCTGATCGGCCTTCTCTACCCGCTCTACACGATCACGGGCTTCGACGCCTCGGCCCACACGTCCGAGGAAACCGTCAACGCCCGCGTCGCGGTGCCGCGGGGCATGCTGCACTCCGTCTTCTGGTCGCTGCTCTTCGGCTTCCTGATGGCGGCGTCCTTCATCATGGCCATGCCGGACACGACGGCGGCAGCCAAGGACGGCTACAATTCGTTCTTCAACCTCTTCAACAACCTGCCGATGCCGGGCTTCCTGAAGGCGCTTCTGGCCATCGGCATCGTGGTTGCGAACTACCTCTGCGCGCTGGCCGGCATGACCTCGACCTCGCGCATGATCTACGCCTTCGCGCGGGATGGCGGGCTGCCCTTCTCGAAGCAGCTCTCCACCGTCCACCCCCACTACCGGACGCCCGTGAACGCGATCTGGCTGACGGCGGCCCTGTCGGCCGGCGCCTGCTACTACGCGCCCTTCATGTTCGCCCTCGCGGCGGGCTGTGCGCTCTTCCTCTACATCTCCTACTCGATGCCGGTCGCTGCCGGGCTCTTTGCCGAAGGCAAGACCTGGACGACCTTCGGGCCCTTCCGGCTTGGCGCCTTCTCGAAGCCCTTCGCGGTGATCACGATCATCGGCGTCCTGCTTCTGGCCTATGCCGGCATCCAGCCGCCGTTCGATCCGATCATCAACCCGCTCTTCCCGGATCTGCCGCGGCCGCTGAACTGGCTGACGAACCCGATCGTCTTCCTGGGCGTCGCGCTGATCCTGGGCTGGTTCCTGTCGGAACGGACCCGCTTCCAGGGCCCGCCGATCGGCGAAGAGGCGATCCGCCGCCGTCAGGCGGAGATCGCCAAGGCAGAGGCAGCTCTGAACAAATAGCCCCGCGCGCCAAGCGTGAGGCCCAGGGGCGGCCTTCGGGCCGCCCTTTTTTACGAGGGATACCATGGTGCAGGAATACGACCTTGCGGTGATCGGCGGCGGGGTGGTCGGTCTGGCCATTCTGCGCCGGCTTGCCATGTCGGGCCTCGGCACCGTCCTTCTGGAACGCGGCGCCGACATCCTGTCGGGCGCCTCGAAGGGCAACAGCGCCCTTCTGCACACCGGCTTCGATGCGCCGGCGGGCTCGCTCGAGCTGGCCTGCGTTCAGCGCGGTGCGCACGAATACCGGGCGATTCGCGACCGGCTGAACCTGCCGCTGGTGGCGAGCGGGGCCTATGTCGTAGCCTGGGACGAGGCGCAGGAGGCGCGCCTGCCGGACCTTCTGGCCGAGGCCCGCGCGAACGGCGTCACCGACACGCACCTGATCGGCGGCGTGGCCCTGCGCACGGCCGAGCCGCACCTCGCGCCGGGCGCGCGCGCCGCCCTTCATGTGCCGGGCGAGGCGGTGATCGACCCCTGGTCCGCGCCCCTGGCCTACGGGCGGCAGGCGCTCGCCCATGGTGCCACGATCCTGACCCGGGCCGAGGTGACGGGGGCAGCCGAAGGCCCCGGCGGCTGGACCCTGACCACCAGGCGGGGCGAGGTCCGGGCCCGCGCCGTCGTGAACGCCGCCGGTCTTTT
>Ga0209023_10004877_pt1 | contig 14989 bp, 12 predicted proteins | sample LakOneMetagenome_FD_187468 | JGI IMG/M metagenome (GOLD analysis project Ga0209023, IMG submission 187468) | Freshwater and sediment microbial communities from Lake Erie, Canada (SPAdes) (version 2) | ecosystem: Environmental > Aquatic > Freshwater > Lentic | place: Lake Erie, Canada... | reverse complement strand
GTTACGGTCGCAGCTTTCCGTACCTGCGGCTGTCGCTGCTGGAAGCCTGCAACTTCCGCTGCGGCTACTGCCTGCCCGACGGCCACCACGCCGCGCACGGGCAGCCGCCGCAGCTGTCGCTGGACGAAATCGCGCGGCTGCTGCGCGCCTTCGCCGCGCTGGGCATGCGCAAGCTGCGCCTGACCGGCGGCGAACCGACGCTGCGCAAGGATCTGGTTGACGTGATCGCGCTGGCCGCGTCGGTGCCGGAGATCGAAAAGATCGCGATGACCACCAATGGCGTGCTGCTGCGCAGGCACGTGCACGACTGGCGCGCGGCGGGCCTCACCGCCTTGAACGTGAGCGTCGACAGCCTGGAGCGTGCGCGTTTTGCCGCGATCACCGGCCACGATCGCCTCGACGACATCCTCGCCGGCGTCGAGGACGCGCTGACCCTCGGCTTCGACGCGCTCAAGCTCAATGCGGTGCTGCTGCGCGGGCTCAACGACGAACAACTGCCGGCCTGGCTCGACTACCTGCGCGGACGCGATATCTCCGTCCGTTTCATCGAGCTGATGCAGACCGGCAACAACCGCGAGTACTTCGAACGCCACCACCTGCGCGCCGAAGCGCTGCAGTCGCAACTCGATGCGAATGGCTGGCGCGCGCAGCCGCGCGCGGCCGACGCCGGTCCCGCGATCGAATACGCGCATCCGGATTACGCCGGGCGCATCGGCGTGATCGCACCCTACGCCCGCGATTTCTGCGCGAGCTGCAATCGCCTGCGCGTGACCGCCAAGGGCGACCTGCGCCTGTGCCTGTTCGGCGAGATCGGCATCCCGCTGCGCCCGCTGCTGCAGGAGGACGCGCAACACGAACTGCTGTGCGCGACCATTTCCCGCCAGCTCGGGATCAAGCGCGACGCGCATCGCCTGCACCAGGGCCAGACCGGCCTGGTGCCGCACCTTGCATCCATCGGGGGTTGAATTTGTCGAACGCATCCGGGTTCCACATGGCCGACGTGCGCGCCAAGGCCATCACCGCGCGGCGTGCGGTCGCGGTCGGCGAATTGCGCGCGAGCGATGCCTACGCTGCGATCGTCGAACGCCGCCTGCCGAAGGGCGATGCGCTGGCGATGGCGGAAATCGCCGGGCTGCAGGGCGCGAAGCAGGCGAGCGCGCTGATGCCGCTATGCCATCCGCTGGCGCTGGAATTCGTCGCCGTGCGCTGCGTACAGGTGCCCGAACGCCGCGCGATCCGCGTCTATTGCGAAGCCGCGACCCACGCGCGCACCGGGGTGGAGATGGAAGCGCTGGCCGGGGTCACCGCGGCCTTGCTCACCATCTACGACCTGACCAAGCCGGTCGAGCCCGCGCTCGCGATCGAAAACGTGCGACTGCTGTTCAAGCAGGGCGGCAAGCAAGGCCTGTGGCGGCATCCCGAGGGCATGAGCGCGGAAGAGGAAGCGCATTACCGGCCGCAGGAACCGGCGTCGGCATGATCGGCTTCGAGGAAGCGATATCCCGCGTGCGCGCGGCGGCGCGGGCGTTGCCGTCGCAGCGCATGGAGCTTGCCGCTGCGCGCGGCCGCGTGCTCGCCGACGGCGTGATCGCGCCGATGTCGCTGCCGCCGTTCGACAATTCGGCGATGGACGGTTTCGCCCTGCGTACGAACGGAAATGCGATCGCCGCCGGCAGCACACTCGCCGTCGACGGCGAACAGGCCGCCGGCGACGAGGCGCGCGCGGCGCGCGGCGAGGCCTGCGAGATCATGACCGGCGCGCGCCTGCCGGACGGATTCGACAGCGTGGTGCCGGTCGAGGACGCGACGGTGCTGGAACGCGATACCGCGCAGCGTCCCGTGCGGATCCGCATCGAACGCGAAGTGATTCCCGGCCAGCACCTGCGCCGCGCCGGCGAGGACCTGCCCGCCGGCACGCTCGCATTGCGCGCGGGCACGGTGCTGGACCCCTTCGCCTGCATGCTGCTCGACGCGCTGGGCGTGGTCGAGGTCGCGGTGCGCAGGAGGCCGCGCGTGGCGGTGTTCGCCACCGGCCGCGAACTGGTCGCCGATCCGCAACGCGCGCTGGCCTCGGGCGAGATCCGCGACAGCAACGGGCCCTACCTCGAAGCGCGATTGATCGAGGCCGGCGCCGAGGTCGTGCGTCGCGCCACGCTGCCAGACGATGCACAAACCTTCGTCGCCGCGGTGCGCGACGCGCTCGCCGCGGGCGTCGATGCGGTGATCAGCACCGGCGCGGTGTCGATGGGCCGCTACGACTTCGTGCCCGAGGCGCTGGCCACGCTCGGCGCCGACACCGTGTTCCACAAGCTGCGCATGCGCCCGGGCAAGCCGCAACTGTTCGCGATGTTGCCTGGTGGCGTGCTGTTCTTCGGCCTGCCGGGTAATCCGATCTCGTCGGCGGTCGGCCAGCGCCTGCTGGTCGAAGCCGCCTTGCGACGCATGCTCGGTATGGCCGACGAAACCCGCTGGCGCCTGCCGCTCGCGGCCGAACTGCGCAAGAAGCCGGGCAATGCGTCGATCCAGAAGGCGGCTTTGCGAATGCATGGCGATGGCAGCGTGCGCGTGCAGCCGCTGCGCGGACAGGAGTCGTTCCGCATCGCGCCCCTGCGCGGAACGAATGTCTGGATGCTGTTGCCGGAAGACGCGGAACAACTCGTCGCCGGCACCCTGGTCGAGGTGCTGCCGCCTTCGCATATGCAGTCCACCCTGCTCGGGAGCCATGAGGCATGAAGCTGCAGGTGCAACTGTTCGGGCCGTACCGCGAGTTCCAGCCGCGGCCGTTGCTGGAACTCGATGTCGCCGACGGCGCGGGCGTGCCCGGCGTGCGCGCCGCGCTGGCCGCGCACGCCGCCGCGCACTGGCCCGCATGCACGCCCGGCCTGCTGCGCAGCACCGCCTTCGCCAGCGAACACGCGCTGCTGCGCGATGACGACGCGCTGCCCGCGGACGGGCGCATCGCGCTGATCCCGCCGGTCAACGGTGGCTGAGACCGTGGACATGCCCGCGATCTCCGACATTTCCGCAATCCGCGCACTGGTCGCCGCGCCGCGCGGGGCCGCGCTCGGTCCGGCGCGCGCGCTGGAGTTTGTTTCGCATGAAGAATTCGGCGGCCAGGCGTTGTTCGTCGGCCGCGTGCGCCGCCACAACCACGGCCGCGACGTGGTCGCGGTGCACTACGACCTGTTCGAACCACTGGCGCTGGCCACCTTCGATGCGATCGCGCGCGAAGCCTTCGTCGAGGTCGCGCCGGAACTGCGCCTCTACGTCGCGCATGCGAAGGGCGAACTCGCCGTCGGCGACACCGCGGTCGTGGTCGCCGCCGGCAGCCGCCATCGCGACGAGGCCTTCCGCGCCTGCCGCGCGGTGATCGAAGGCGTGAAGCACCGTGCGCCGATCTGGAAGCAGGAGCACTACGTCGATGGACGCAGCGAGTGGAGTGAGGGGTGTTCGTTGTGTGGGGGAGAGGCGTCGTGATGACGGGAACGGCGTAGGCCGGGTTGGTTTCATCCACCCAGCTTGATCAGGTTTCCCGTGATGCCGGGCTGGTAGAACCGGCCCAGCCTGCCGTGCTGACGGAACGGTATCCGGAGATATCAGTCGATCCGTCCAAGAGTTAATTCGGATAGTTAGAATTGGCGTGTGCAGCCAGAATGTCCTGAATCTGATGCGGCTCGAAAGCCACGTCGTGCACCCAGGCTCCGAAGCCACCCTTCTGGTTGACGCCCTGAATCCAGGCGGCCAACGCAGAACGCTTGGCCCGATTCTGGTCGTCGTCCACGCCCTTGATCTCTAGCACCAGTGTCTTGCCGTTAGAAAGCCTGATCAGGAAATCTGGCAGGAAGCGGCGGCGCGATCCATTCCACATGTAGTGGATCTGGAACCCGAGATGGTCGTTCTTGACGTAGCTGATGACTTTGGCCGATGACTCGAACAGATTGGCGGCATAGCCTTCCCAGGTGCTATCCCCCACGACGTGACTCACCTGCGATTTGACGGTGGCCACATTGGGTTTGGTTGTGTACCAGGTGCGCATGTAACGCGTTGAGCCAATCGGCATGTCTTCGTCGAAGACAAGTTCCACTCGTTCCGCATTGTGCTCGTACACATAGCGCATGAGGTGCTCGACAATCCGGTCGATGTTGAGCGTCAGCAGTATCCTCTTGCGCAAGGGCTCCTGGTGGAAAAGCCCGGGCACAACAAGCTTGTCCGACGCAATGAACTCCTCGACCAAGCGAATCAGTTGATAGACCAAGTAATCACGGCCACCCTTGAACGTGTCCTTGAGCTGGTCATAGGCCTTCCTGGCGGCCAGGAAGGTCAAGCGCTGAAGACGGAACGCATCGGGCAGAAGCTCTAGGTCGATAACGTGAATCTTGCTCCAGTCGGTCGCCCCGCCGAGAGCTGGAGCGATATCGGCCGATATCGGCGTCTCCTCCGGCTTGAGCTCCAGGGGAGCCACTTCATGCCACCTAACGGCCAAGACCGGTTTCACCACCGGGTCGACACGCAAGACGTTTGGCCAGCGGATTTCGAGGCTATTGCGCTCGGGAAGAGACTCGATCTGCGTGCTCTGCTTCGGCGGCGGAGGCGGATCACCACCGTCATCCGCATCCTGGAAGATCGAAAGCGGCACTCCGAAGACGTTGACGTACTCGGGAATGAACAGACCGTTCTCGTCGGTTTCGTAGCTGACCCGACGCAGACCACGTCCGATCACCTGTTCACAAAGCAATTGGCTAGTGAACGCGCGCAGTCCCATGATGTGAGTGACATTCTTCGCGTCCCACCCCTCCGACAGCATGGCCACGGAGATGACGTTCTGCAGGCTCTGTCCGGCCGTTCCGCGCTTGCCAACGTTGTCGACAATGGACCGCAGGATCTCTTCTTTCTTGCCGGCGAGAAGTTCGGCTTCGCGGTCGGTGGGCAGCCCTGCCGCCTCAACGATGGCCTTGAGCCGAGCCTCGTAGTCCTTGTCGGCGGCCGCGGCCTCGCCAATCTCGGCTTTCTCCAGCACACGCGAATCCACGCGCAGCGTCTTGTCCGGTGCATGGAGCTCCGGCCAGAACGCATCGCCACTGGTGAAGTAACGCTCGATGCGGGCTGCGGTCTCCGTGCGGTTGCAGACCGTGAGCATCACCGGCGGCGATGTGTGGCCGGCCCGCTCCCACTGCTGGGCGGCCTCGCGCCAGTCCGCGCCCAGCAACGTGTACGCATCCTGGACGAGCTTCGGAAGCGCATCCTCTGGCTTGGCACCCTTGCGGTTGAGGTCTTCCGAAACTTCCGCCTCCCGGTAGAGGTGGTACAGCTTCGATCGCAGTTGCTTGTTCGGCAACGCACTGTCTCGGACAACCACACGTGGCGTCTTGACCAACCCACCCTCGATAGCGTCGTTCAGGCCAAAATCGGAAACGATCCAGCTGAAGAGCCCCTCGTCAGTGTTCGTCTTGCCCGTGGGCGCGAAAGGGGTTGCCGAGAGGTCGAAGCAGCGAATGATCCTGCGGGTCTTGTGCAGCCTGTCCAGGCCCTCGATCCAACGCGTTGCCTCTTCCAGGTCGATGCCGCGCTCTTCGGCATCCTTCTTGCTGATCTTGATGTCCGCCGGCTTTCGATATGCGTGGTGCGCCTCGTCATTGATGACGATGATGTCTTTGCAGGACGCCAACTTGCCGAGGATGCGACGCGTATAAGCCTCATCGCTTTCGGAACCCTTCTTGACCACTGAGCGATCCGGCTGCTTCAGCGGCATCAAGGTGTGCCAGTTCTCGATCAGGATTTCGGCCTGATTGAGTTTCTGCCGGAGCGCCTCGGATGGACACAGACTGAACTCGTCGTAGACATTGGCCGGGTTACCCGGCAACAACACCTGCAGTCTCTCGCGCACCGTCAAACCCGGCGCCACGATGAAAGCAGCGCGGGAGAAGTCCTTGTTGCGCTTGGGATAGGCGAGGGCGTTGAGCACCTGCCAGGTGATGATCATTGCCATCACCGTGGTCTTGCCGCTGCCTGTCGCCATCTTGTTGCAGACACGCTGCCACGGGCCACCGTCGCTTTCGAGGTAGATGCCCTGCTTGAACTCCGCAGTCGCCTCCACCCACCAGATCAGCGTCTCGATCGCTTCGATCTGGCAGAAGTAGAACGGGAGCGTGCGGGCACCACGATCCTGCCAGTGCTCCAACAGACCCCGGCTGACCTGCGTCACGCCGGGGTAGTCCGCTTCGCGCCACGCTTGGACGCGTTCGCGGATGCGGTTGACGAGCTGCAGCTCTTCCACCCGCTTGGTGTTGTTCCGGGTGTCGAAGACTTCGTAGGCCGCGGGCCGGCGGCCTTCGATCAGGTTCAATGTCGTACCTGCCCCCTGCTGCCAATGGCGAGCGGGTGGCAGGTACGGGGAGTTGATGATCAGCGATTTGCGGGCCGTCACATCTTGAATCCGGAATAGAGAGGGATCTCAAGATGCGGGAGGCGCGCTCGCGACACCATGTCGAACACATGCTGGCGCCAGAACGGCCATACGTTGTGGACTGCATTGTTGTCCGCAAATGCCTTGATGCAGTCCTGATCAATTTCTGACTTCATCTCGTAATTGACCAAGAAGTCCGCTTCGATCAGGAAGAATGCATCGGCTTCCTCTTCGCCCTCCTTTGAGGGTGGCACCAGGCGTGTACCTAAAGAGACAAGAACCTGGAGCACAGCAGACTCGCTGTCTGCCATCTCATGCTTGCCCGTGAAGAATCGGACCTCTCGTTTGTGCTCTTGCGTGACGGTTCCCGCAAGCTTTGCAGGATCACGCTCTGGCCTATCCAATCGACATTCAAAAAGGATGATGTCCTGGATTTTCAGGTTCTCCGATGCCTGTCGGATCTGATCCTTGATTTCAGGAGTCATGCGCAGCGACGCTCCCGGTAACTGTCAAAACGAACGATGACTTCCTGCCCGCTCAGATGAGCCTGCCGCAGCTGGACCGACGAAACCCCCATGGATCCGACCTGCACATAGCCGGTCGAGACAGATTGCCAACCCGCAGGCGCAACACCAGCTTCAATACGCAGGAAGTCCATCACCCCGGGTACGAAATCGGCAACCTTGAGCAGTCGATCCATCGCGACGCTTTGCATGACGTCGCCACGTTCGTACTTCGAGAAAGCGTTTGCTCCGCCGCCAAAGACTTCCGATGCCTGCGCCTGGCTCAACCCGAGACGTTCGCGCACGGCACGGATCTGCGCGCCCGTCAGCAGTCCTTCGTGGACACGCTTGGCGTCCGCAATCTTCAGCTGGTTGCGACGGATCTGATCGGTGAACACCGGATCGGCTCCACACATCTCGCAGCGATAACACTCCAGGTCGGCGACGTGAAGCATCACGTCACCATGGCGGAAGTCGCCTTCCCAAGTCGCGGGGTGCAGGGTGCCGCTGCCACACTCAGTGCAAGTCAGGGTCTTGGTCATAGCTATCTGTGTTGATGGAAGGAACAGAGTTCGATGACCAATACGTCATCGTCCATCCGAAACTTCACGTAAAGGTCGTCAGGTGCACGTCCTGGCAGTCCCCAGGACAGTTTGTACACGTCATGCCAGACGCCGCGAGGCGTGTACCTCTCGGAGTGCGAGAAATCGATTGGGCGGAGTGAGCTCAGACATGCGCAAACTTCTTCCAGGCCGTAGCCGAGATTGGCCACGTCGACTTGGACGCGAGTGCCTGCGTAGTGCACGGACTCGCGAAGGGCCAACTCATGCACTCGGGTGAGTGAGTAGTCAGCATCGGCCTTCCTCTCAGGGGGCTGGGTAACCATTATGGTTAGTCTTCCTGAACCCAGTCAATCCACCGAAAGCACTTTGAGCGATTCGATGCCCCGGTCGTCGACGATCTTCACGGCCACCTTGCGGTTGTCTCCAATCTCAAATGGTAATGAGACAGTGCCGTGCAACTTGTCCAGCAAGGCCTCGTTGAGTTCGGCCTTGATGTCCTTCTTGAGCTTGTTCCAGCCGTCCTTGGCGCCGGCCATGGGGAAGAAGACCTGCCGCGGGAACAGGCTGCGCTCGTCGTAATCGGTGTCCAAGCTCCAGGCGGCAATGTTCTTCTTGCCGCCGGACTTGAGTTCGCCGCTGGTGGTGTCGAAGTAATCGAAGCCGTTGACTTCGACCACGTACTTGCCGTCCTTGCCCTGCCGGACCTCGACGTCGGGTTGACCCATCAGCCAGAAGCTCTGGTTGTTGCTGCGGGCCTTCTTCAGGTCTTCGGTGAGCAGGTCGGTGTTCATCTGCGCCTTGAGCGCGGTGATGCCCTTCTGTGCATCAATGTCCTTGGCCGCTTCCGGGTCGAAGGTGAAGGCGCAGAACACGATCATCCTGGGGCGCGGGAACAGTTCGCCGGCCTCGCGCATGGCGAGTTCCACCTGGCGCTGCTCCAGTGCGGCGTGCTCCGGGCCGAAGCTGACGACGATGCGCTCGCCGCTGTCCAGATGGCCCGAGCAGTGCAGGTACTTTGTATCCGGCAGCGTCTCCAGCTCGGCAAACTTGAGCATCTGCCCGCCCTTGCCGCGGATACCGGTCTTGAGCAGTTCGTCGCGCCAGCTGTGCTGGCGCTGCGATTCGCCGGAGCGGGCAATGCTGACATCGGCCTCCTGCGGTTGCTCGCCTTCCTCCAGCGACAGCACGCTGGGGAAGGGCACGGCCTCCACGGTGAACGGGCCGGTGATGCGCAGCTTGTCCTTGGCCACTGCCGGCTGGTCGTACAGGGTTTCCTGGTCGGCGTGTGCACCGATGGAGTCGTCCATCTTTTTCTGCATCGCCTGACGGGCGGCGTGGAAGGCATCAAACGCTTCGCGCGCGCCCGGCTTCCAGTCGGCGGGATAGTCGAACGGCACTTCCCACTCCTGCAACGCGCCGCCCTTGGCGAAGTCCAGCACCTGGCCCTTGCGGCCGCCTTCGGTCACCTTGAACGGCGCACCGGCCGATTTGAGCGCGGCATTGAGCTTGCCCAACGCCTGTTCGATGGCCGGGTGCATGCGCTCGTAAAGGTCGTCGATGTCCGGATTGTTGGCGATCGACTTCAGGGTGACGTGCGGGACGGTCTTATAGATGAATCCGCCCTTCAGGCCTTCGTGCGGGTACTTGAGTTCGTAGTAGTCGTAGCTGGCGGTCATCAGCCGCTGCTTGGCCAGGGTAACGGCCACGCGCGAGGTGTCGCAGGTGATCCAGCGACGCCCCCATTTCTCGGCGACGAAGGCGGTGGTGCCGGAGCCGCAGGTGGGGTCGAGTACCAGGTCGCCGGGGTCGGTGGTCATCAACAGACACCGCTCGACAACGCGGGCATTCGTCTCCACCACGTAACGCCGGTCGGGAGCGCCACCAGTGTCATCCCAGACGTTATGCAGCGCATACGCCGCGAAGTCATCCAAGAACCGCGCGTATCTCAGCGCACTTGCCTGTCCAATTACACGATTGGATCGCACAGTCCTCCGGATACCGTCTTCATTGGTCTTCCAACGATTCTTCTCGTTTGGCAAATACGCAATGCCTTGATGCTCAACTGGGAACCAACAGGCGGCACCCTCCCCTTTGTCGCGACCTACGGCGGCTGACTGCAGATCAGCTGCAGTCAGCCGCCGTAGGTCATCGACAGGGTGGGTTTCGCTGTTTTCGAGTTGAGCGACGGACAGTCTCCTGCCGCTGGGAAGCTGCGCCAGCTTGTAGTGTTCCGCGCCAGCGCCACCGACAACTTTCATCCGATACAGTTCACGATATTTGGTACGGGTCTTCTCCTTGCCGTACCAAACCAAATAATCCGCAACCCCACTCAAGTGCGGATTCGTTGAGCTTGTCGTCTTCTGGACAGTGATAAGTGCAATGAAATTTTCAGTCCCAAACAACTCGTCAAGCATCTCCCGGACATGGTGCAGGTTCTCATCCGAAATCTGCACAAACACGCTACCCGACTCGTGCAGCAACTCCTTCGCAAGCAATAGGCGATCCCGCAGGTACGTCAGGTAGGAATGGATCCCCAGCTCCCACGTATCCCGGAATGCCTTGATCATTTCCGGTTCCTGGGTCAGGTCCGCATCATTGCGGTCCTTTACATCACGCTTGTTGACGAAGGGCTGGAAGTTGCTCCCGTACTTGATGCCGTAGGGCGGGTCGATGTAGATCATCTGCACCTGCCCGGCCATGCCTTCTTTCTGCAGCAGGGAGTTCATCACCAGCAATGAATCGCCGGCCACCAGCCGGTTGGCCCAGCCGCGATCGTGCTTGTAGAACTCGATGGCCTCGCGATAGGGCAGCGGCTCCTCGAACCAGGCGCGGAACATGTCGCCGGTGCCGCCGTGCTCGCCCTTGTCCTTCTGCAGCCGCTTGCGCACCACCGTCAGGATGCTGGCCGGGTCGATGCGCTCGTGCACGTGCAGGCTGACGGTATCGACCTCGAAGCTGGTGCGCTCGGCCTTGCCGGCCCAGTTCAAGTAAGGCGCGGATTCGCGCTTGAGCTGCTCCAGCGCTTCGCGCATCACGGTTTCGTCGCCGCTGGCCAGCGCATCGTCGATCAGTTTTTCAATACGGGCGCGGCCGCTGTCAAATTGCAGCGCCGGATCGATGTGCGGATCGTAGGCCCAGGTGGTTTTCGGCTGCTCCGGGTCGGTTTCCGGCGTGACCACGCCCACATCCGGGTTGTTGCGGCGCTTCTGGTCATGCCGGTAGGGGATGACCTTGGCATCTCCTTTCGACTTGGCGACCTTTACTTCGACCTTGGCCTGCTTCGCCTGGGCCAGAGTGATGTCTGTTTGTTTCGGCTTCGGTGCGTCCGCCCCCACCGGCTTTTCTTTCGAAGACAGAGAAAAAGGTGCGGCCTCGTCCATCGCCCTTCGCACCGACCCACCACGTCCCTTGCCGGTTGCCAGCTTGCCAGCGGCGACCAACTCATCGCGTGCGACGAAATAGAAATCTTCATCGACCCTGGCACCTAACCGATCGGCGACCTGCTCACGCAAAGACATGTTGCCGACCGTAGTGCCGTCCTTCGGCACCAGCTTCAGGATGGCGGAACGGATGTCAGCAACAGTAGCTTTGGCCATAGCATGGTCTCTCAGTCAGGGCCGTAGACCGGGTTGGATTCATCCACCCAGCTTGATCAGTATTCTCGTGATGCTGGGTTGGTAGAGCCAACCCAGCCTACTGCGTTGTAATCGCAACACACAAACACAAAACCCCGCAACTCGGCGGGGTGTTATTCGACATGATCGATGCGTGTGGTGGCTATGGGTGGACTCGAACCACCGACCCCAGCATTATGAGTGCTGTGCTCTAACCGGCTGAGCTACATAGCCGAAACGCCGCGCAGTCCGCGCGGGGGCGCAATTCTCCCTGCCGACCGCGCCTGCGTCAAATCGCCGGGTCGCGCGCTTGTCCGCCCGGCGCGAGCGTGGCAGAGTCGGACGCAGTGGCCTTGGGCCAAATCCTTTCGAGGTCCGCATCGTGATCGATCCGGACGGTTACCGCCCCAACGTGGGCATCGTCCTCATGCACCCGGACGGGCGCGTGTTCTGGGCGCGGCGCGTGCGCCGCGACGGCTGGCAGTTCCCGCAGGGCGGGATGAACACCGACGAGACGCCGCTGGAGGCCATGTACCGCGAGCTGGAGGAGGAAACCGGCCTGCGGCCCGAACACGTCGCCGTGCTCGGGGTGACCCCGGGCTGGCTGCGCTACCGGCTGCCGCCGCGCGCCATCCGCCGCCACGAGCGGCTGGTGTGCGTGGGCCAGAAGCAGGTGTGGTTCCTGCTGCAGTTCACCGGCGAGGAGGCCGACCTGCGGCTGGACCAGACCGACCACCCCGAGTTCGACCAGTGGCGCTGGGTGGATTTCTGGTACCCGGCCGAGCATGTCGTCCTGTTCAAGCGCGGGGTGTATTGCAGCGCGCTGCGCCACCTGGCGCCGTTCGCGCGACAGATCGCCGGGGCGCAGGCGGTGCCGCCGCCCTTGCCGCACCTGCTGCAGGAGGAGCCGCGATGGCGCCGCCCCTGCTCCCGTGGGCGGCCACCCCGGCGCGGGGGCGGGTCCGGGCAGTCTGATCCGAATTGACAATCATTCTCATTCCTGCTCGAATGGCCTTGCTTCCCCTGCCTCGGGCATCCGCGTGTACGTCTGCATCTGCAACGGCATCACCGCTCGCCAGGTCCGCGACGTCGCCGCGGCCGGTTGCCGCAGCGTGGCCGAACTGACCATGCGCACCGGCGCCGGTGCCGGTTGCGGCAGTTGCCTGGAACTGGCCGCGCAGATCCTCGACGAAGCGCAATCCGCGAACGCCCTGCCGGGGTTGCCGATCCTGTCGCAGGCCGCCTGAGTTTCCCGCGCGCACCAGGCGCAATTCCCCGTTCGAAAAAAGGCGGCAGGCGGGAGGGCGGCTTCTCTCCTCCATCGCGGGTTCGGCTAAGGCCGCGCCCACCGTCCGGACGCCTTTCCGGTCGTCGCCTGCCAGAGTTCAGGAAGCTGGTGGGAGGGCGCAATGATCTCCATCGAAGCCCACCGTCGAAACGGCAGTGCGACTATGACCGGGCTGCGTCTTTCCGATCTGTCACCAGCGTGGCAGGAGCTTAGCAGGCCGCGCATATCGCGGGCAGCGGCCGCGACGCCCCTCATCCGCCCCCCGATTAAAGCATTCGGGGGCAGACTCTGCGGGCACCTTCGCCCGGCCAGCCTGCTTGCATGCAGGCTCGCAGCTTCGCTGCTCGAATTCCCTGCTCACCCCGCGTGCGGGGAGAAGGAATTCATGGCGAAATGCGGACGATTCGCGTTCCGTCATCGATTCCGCATCGGCGCTAGAGTCGCCGCATCACGGATGCGGAGCACGGCCATGAAAGGCGACGCCAAGGTCATCGAATTCCTCAACAAGGTGCTCTACAACGAGCTGACCGCGATCAACCAGTACTTCCTGCACGCCAAGATGCTGAAGAACTGGGGCCTGAAGGAACTCGCCGAGCACGAGTACCACGAGTCGATCGACGAGATGAAGCACGCGGACAAGCTGTCCGAGCGCATCCTGTTCCTCGACGGGCTGCCGAACTTCCAGGCGCTGGGCAAGCTGCGCATCGGCGAAACCCCGTTGGAAATCCTGCGCTGCGACCTGGCGCTGGAAATGGACGGCCTGCAGGTGCTGAAGGATGCCGTCGCGTATTGCGAAGGCGTCGCCGACTACATCAGCCGCGAGCTGTTCGAGGACATCCTCGAATCCGAGGAAGAGCACATCGACTGGCTGGAGACGCAGCTGTCGCTGGTCGAACGCGTGGGCGAACAGCTCTACCTGCAGTCCAAGCTGGACAGCTGATTCGGCGAACCGGGGTGGTCAGGCTTCGGCGCGCGGCAGCGCGTCGAGCAGGATCTCGCGCGCGCGCGAGAACTCCCACGCGATCCTGGCCACTTCCACCGCCGGGCGGTCGAGGCTGCCGGTGCGCGCGCCCAGTTCCACCCGCTTGGCCGCTGCCGAGAGCTGCATCGCGCCGAGGTTGGCGCTGGCCGATTTCAGCGAATGCGCGTGTTCGCGCAAGGCCTCCAGATCCGGCATCACGGCGGCTTCCTCCAGCGCGGCGATCTGCCGCGGCGCATCGTCGAGGAATACGCGGATGATGCGGTCGAGCTCGCCGCCGAGCACCGTGCGCAGTTCCTCCAGCACCTCCTCGTCGATGCACGGCAGGGGCGCGGCTTCGGCCGCGGGCGTTGCCGGCGACTGCATCGATGCCAGTGTCGTGATGTTCGCAGGCGCAATGGCGGCTTCGGTCAGCGCGTTCGCCACCGGTGCGGCGGGCGTTTCGCTGCGCACGGGCGGCGCGCTTGCCGTCGACGCCGGCGCGGTGCCGGTGTGCCACCAGCGATGCAGGCTGCGTTCGAGTTCGGCGCGCGTGACGGGCTTGGCGAGGTAATCGTCCATGCCGGCGTCGAGGCATTTCTGGCGGTCGCCGGCCATCGCGTTCGCGGTCATGGCGATGATCGGCAGGTGGCGGCCGTCGCCGGCATCGCGCTCGAGTTCGCGCCAGCGGCGGGTCGCGGTGTAGCCGTCCATGACCGGCATCTGGCAATCCATCAGCACCAGGTCGTAGCGCGAAGCCGACATCCGCAGCAGCGCTTCCTCGCCGTTGCCGGCGGCATCGCAATCGGTGCCGAGCACGCCGAGCAGGCGCTGGCCGACCATCAGGTTGACCGGGTTGTCCTCGACCAGCAGCACGCGCATGCGCCGTTGCGTCGACAAGGGCTCACTCGGCATCGCTACCGGCTTCGCGGTTTCCTCATCCCTGGCCGCGGGCGTCGGCGCGGATAGGGCGACGCGCAGGTCGTTGTCCTGCGCATTGCGGTTGAGCAGGGTCGCGCGTTCGCGCAGTTCCTCGGGCGCGGCTTCCTCCCCGTACAGGCACAGCAGGCGGATCTGGCCGTAGATCGCGTGGTGTTCGAGGTTGCGGCGCAAGGCGATCGCGGTGTTGCGCATGCCGGCGAGGTCGGCGACGACCACCGAATACGCCCATGGCGGACCTTGCGTGGCCGCGGCGCGCAAGCGGTCCAGCGCCTCCTGCGTGGTTTCGACCGCGGTCAGGCGCATGCCCCAGTTCGGGAGCAGCATGCTCAGGCGCATGCGTAGGCGCGGGTCGTTGCTGAGCAGCATCACCCGCATGCCGCTGTGCGAGGCGTCGCGGGCGGGCATGTCGCCGTGCACCTTGAGCAGGGGGATTTCGAACCAGAAATCGGTGCCGCGCCCGGTTTCGGACTTCACCCCGATGCGGCCGCCCATGAGTTCGACGATGCGCTTGCAGATCGCGAGGCCGAGGCCGGTGCCGCCGTACAGGCGCGTGGTCGAGGCGTCGGCCTGGCTGAAGGCGGTGAACAGCCGGTCCATCGCTTCGGCCCGGATGCCGATGCCGGTGTCGCGGACTTCGAAGCGCAACAGGTGCTGTCCCGCGGTTTCGCCGGTGCGCTGGACATGCACCGACACCGAACCCTTCCCGGTGAACTTCACC
>Ga0209023_10004876_pt1 | contig 14989 bp, 16 predicted proteins | sample LakOneMetagenome_FD_187468 | JGI IMG/M metagenome (GOLD analysis project Ga0209023, IMG submission 187468) | Freshwater and sediment microbial communities from Lake Erie, Canada (SPAdes) (version 2) | ecosystem: Environmental > Aquatic > Freshwater > Lentic | place: Lake Erie, Canada... | reverse complement strand
AGGCGCACGTCCGGTCATCGGCTGGGGGCAACGCCGAAACACTCCTTCGCTGCGAGCCCTACCGACGCGCTGTCCGCCATGACCTCTATCGATCCCGCCTCGCCGAGGAGACCGAGACCCGATGATCCCGAACACGATCCTGATCACCAACGGCAAGGGCGGCGTCGGCAAGACCTCGCTCGTCGCCAACCTCGCCGGGCTCGCCGCCAACGGCGGCTGGAAGACCCTCGCCATTGACACCGACCCCCAAGGCAACCTCGCCCGCGACCTCGGTGTCATCAACGACACCGACGACGGCGACAACCTCAGTGCGGCGATCCTCGGCACCGCCCCGCTTCGTCCGATGACGAACGTGCGGGATGGGCTCGACCTCGTCCCTGGGGGACCGTCGCTCGACGCCGTGCCGCCGCAGATCCAAGCGCTCATGGGACGGGGCCACTACCTCAGCGCGCTCGGTCGGCTCGAGACCGCCATCACTCCCATCGCCAACCGGTACGACCTGATCGTGGTCGACTCACCTCCGGGCGACCGGGCGCTTCAGACACTCGCTGCACGTGCTGCGAGGTTCGTGATCGTGCCAACCGCACCAGACGACTGCTCGGTCGACGGGCTCGCCGCAGTGTTCGAGCGCGTCACGCATCTGCGCGAGGAAGGCGGGAACCGCGACCTCGAGATCCTCGGCGTCGTACTCACGCTCACGAGTGCCAACGGTCGGGCGATCCGGCGTCGGGCCCGCCAGACACTTCACGAGTTGCTCGGTCAGATCCCGGTGTTCGAGCACACCGTTCGTTTCGCCCAAGCCGCCGCCGTCGATTGCCGGCGTGCTGGCCAGCTCGCCCACGAGTACGAGGCGGCCGCTCTCGATGCGCCCGCTTGGTGGGAGCAACGCCAACACGCGGAGACAACGCAGCAGTACTCATCTGCGGCGTCCTCGCTCGCCGCCGACTACCACCGACTCGTCAACGAGATCCTGAGCGCCTTCACGATTCGCTCCGCAACGCCAGCGATGGCGAGGCCAGCATGAGCGACCCTCGCCGCCGAATCGCCGAGCATCGCGACGCCCTCGTTCCGCCACCTCGCACCGATAGCCGACCGGTGCTCGCCGAAGTGGCTCCTCCGCCGTCCAACCAGGAGGCGCCGGCTCGATGCTCGACGATGATCGGTAAGCAGCAGGGGCGCCTGCGCTGCGTCGGGCTGTACTTGTCCGCCCCCGACGCCGACGGCCTGCGATCCATGGCAACTTCCGAAGGCGTCGCCCTCGGCGTCGCCCTCATACGGATGCTGAACCGAAGCTTCGACGCCGTCGCAGAGCGTTGGGGAGAGACGCCGGTTGGGGAGAGGTTCCCGACCGCCGCTCGGCGAACCACCCGTCGAGGCCTCGACAAGCCATCGATCGTCTACGTGCTCCTCGACCCGATCGAAGCAGCCGCGGTGAAGGCGGCCGCCGACTCGCTGGGTCTCAGCGTCTCCGACCTCGCAGGGAAGTGCATCAGCACCGACTCGCCTCGGGGTTCTGCAGGGCGCAAATACCGGGCGGACTCGTCGTGACGCCCGCGGTCGGTATCGGCCATTCCGACTATCCACACCCAGCCGGTCGGCGCGTTCACGGACGGGCGGCAGTTGAGCGTTGGGGGGGGGCCGTTGCGACTCGCCGACGGAGAGGATGCAACTGTCTTATCCGGTCGATACGAGGAGGTCCAGGACGGTCGAAGTCGACATCGTCGGACGGAAGATGCTCTGCACGGAGCACTACTAGCTGCCAAACCGGAACCCAGGTCGCCGAGACAACCTACACGACCGGCAAGATCACCCGCCGACGGATCGCGCGTCGCACGAGGTTGACCGGGCGGGCGCAGCAGACACTCTGGCCCGACTGGCGGCACCACGCCTTCCTCATCGACCTCGTGAGCGTGGAACGGTTCCATCGTCAACACGCCAGTGTCGAGCTCGCCATCCGCAATCTCACGGCCGGCGCCGGGCTTGAGCACATTCCGTCCGGGAAGTTCCACGCGAACTCGGCGTGGTTGAAATGCGCGGTACTCGCCCACAACCTGACCCGCTGGACCACGATCCTCGGCGGCGGCCGTGTCGAGGCCCAGCTGATCGTGGAGCGCAGCCTCCGCACCCGACTCCTCGCGTTGCCCGGCCGGCTCGTGAACCGCTCCGGCCGACCGACGCTGCGGATGCCGAGCAACTGGCCATGGGCCTACTCGTTCGTCGATGCCCTCACCGCACTGCGGAACCTTCAACCCGCCACCGGGTGACCGCCGATGAGCGGTCGGCGCGCCGCGCACCAACACCACGCGCTGACAATCCCGATGAGCACGACCCGCTGACGAACGCGACTCGAACCCGTCAGCAGCACACCCGGCACCACCCGCCGCCCTGCTCACATCAATGAGGCCGACCTCCGGACTCCGATCGGCGGATCGAGGCTAAAGCAGCGCGCCCCTCCACTCGCCTCGCCCAGAACGGGGTCGACACGAAGACGGGAACGCCAGGTGGCGGCGGGTCCCGGAACGAGGGACAGCCCTCGGGCGACGCAACCAACGGACGGCGCTGCTCGGTGAAGGTCGAAGCCGTCGCGCGTCGCACTGAACACCGCCGTCGTGATGGCTCCGCGTGCTCCTACGAGCCAGACGACCAGTCCGGCCCCACCGACCCTCACCACCCATCCTCAGAACCCGCTATCACCACGCCTACGCGTGGAGCCACATTGGGGCAGCGACCGAAGGCGGCCGCATACCCCAACGATGGCCGCCGAGATTTCGATCATCTCGACGACAGACGAAGGATGCGCTTATCAGTGGAACCAGGACGAGTTGTACCAGGCGTACCAACCGAAGTAGTACACAGCGGTATAGTACGTATACGCCACACCCCTGCAGACAACGTTCCAACCGCAGTTGGCCAGCATTTCGTTGTAAAAGTTCCAATCACAGGCGAGCTTTCCGGCTGCGGAATTGCCGTACCACTTGCGATTATAGCAGTGGTCATGATTGTCACAGGCACGATCGAATCGGTCATTCCAATAGTTAACCGGGATCGGCGTTGTACAACCGTTAGAAGTTGAGTCGTGCGCCATGGCAATTCCCGGCTCGGCGACGGAAAGTGCCAATGACGCTGCGGCGAATGCCAGAATCGCCACGGCCACTCGTACTGTCTTCACTTTGTCCTCCTGGTTTGATGGGTATTTGGTATTAGGTATTAGATGAGTTCAACTTGGGATCTTGCGGCCCGAGCGCGAACAGTTCCCCACTTCTGCAAGGTTTCGACCGCGACACTGCGGGGTTTCACGGCCGCGTGAGCCTTCTCCGAGCTCACTTTGGGATGTTGTTTCGAGCGATCTCTTCCTCCGCGGCTCGCACCTTCTCGTCAAGCCGGCGTTGAAGTCCTGTATTGGAGCGCCTGCGACTGGCCGTCGCTCGGTCGATCCTTTGGGAGACGTCGCTTCTGAAACGTGCCACCGCGACGAGCGCCCCGACGAACCTTTTCCAGATCGGTACCGCCCATCGCTTCAGGTGAAGCCATGTCGCCCTGACGAATTCGATGCACAGGCCGGCAAGCGCGCCTGCTGCACGGACGAGACCCAGCACGATGGTGGCTCCGAGCGCGACACCAAGGATGACGTCGCCGAGTGCTCCGAGGTGGTACATGGCGCGGATGATGAACCAGAGGCAAACCGAGACGGTGACCAGCGCCAGGTACGGTGCCAGCAGACTATTCAGGCGCCTCAACGAGGCTCGCTTGGCGACTCTTGTGTAGACAAGCATCCGCGGTATGTAGAGCAATATCACGGCCACCGAAAGGGCGAGAGAGGACCGGTAGCGTGAGTCAGGGTTTGCGATTGATCTAAGTGGATTGAGGCGTTCTCGTAGACTTTCCATTGTCCGCCAGTGATCGGCGTAATGAAAGATGTAAAGCACGAGCCCGATTCCCGCCCAGATCGTGCCGGAGACGACATCCTCTGCGCTATCAATGTAAAATGCGCTCGACGGTTCGGTAGATCGCCTGAAAAGAAACAGCGACCACACCATTGCGGCGCCGACTGTCAGAATCAAGAGTCCGCTCGTGGTCATTCTTCTCCGTTTCGGGTGCTTGCTCGTTGAGATCGAGACCCCGACCTGGCCGAGTCGAGCTAAACTCGAACCGTGGTTTGGGCACCCGTCGGGAAATTGTCCGGTGGCCCATCACCGAACCGAGGATGTTCCTTCGAGAGTTCCCAGCGGATGTGTCTCTGTTGCTCCGCACTGTAGATGTTCGAGCCACATTTGTCATTTGTGTCTGCCAAGTCCGGACAACGCCGGACACTTTCGACCACCCGGCCCCGGGCGGCGATCGGGCTGACGCGCACCGGTGAGCCGCCCAGGAATCGGTGACTGCTCTGCGAAGGAAAATGTTGCGATCGGCGCGATCCATCAAAGGGCAGCGTGGAGCCGCTGGCACGCTGGGCGGCTGACGCATCGATGCCGGATGGTCCAAAGAGGCGCGGTACCACACGACGCGCGAGACGACCATGCTGCTGCCGCCACACTCCTATTCGAGTCTTTCCTCGACGAAAGCCGCGCGCATGGCCGAGACTTGTGCCCCGGGGCACGAAGAACGCGAGGCGACTCGACGGGAATCTTTGGGCTCACGGGTTCCTCCGACGTAGTAGGACGAGGTCGACGCTGGCGTGTTCGATCGGATCGAGTGGGCCGGAGGGCTCGCGCCCTCCAGCCCTTCGTCCGGTCCGGTGAGAGGGCGCTCCCGCCAGACCGACGATCTCGATCGAGGGACTCAATCGAGCGCCCTCTCCCGGCAACGTAGGAACAGCGCCGACATTTGTCCTGGGTAACGGCCAAGTCCGGACAACGCCGGACATCTAGTCGCCTCCGTCGCCACGATCGCGACCGGCGCTCAGCCACGTCGCTGGACGTCCGCGAGCGTGTCAGGCAGACTGCGTCCATTCCACTCCAGCCACGGGGGTAGCTGTGCGCGTCCGTACTGATCGGTGTCGGGTCCCGAGGTTGCTTGTTGGCGGTCTCGCCGGCATCGTCCTCAGCGCCTGCTCGGGCAGCTCTTCGCCTCAGCCGGGCCCGGCGGCGCAGCCCGCGGCCGCAGGCGGGGCGAACGTGGCGCCATCGTCCAGTTCCAGAGCGACCGTCGTGCCCGGCGATGACACTGGGTCGCTGGACCTTGGACAGTTGACAGTGCATACGACGGCGTCAGGGTTCTCGGCGTCCGCAGAGAACGCGGAACGTTGCGGAAGTTCCGACTGGCACCTGACCGGCCCGGTCGTCTACGAGCAGGCTTCCCCGGTTCCTGATCAGTGCTTCGGCGGCGCGCACGCCTTCGATACGACTTGGTACGGACTGTCGCTTCCGCCCGGGGACTACGTCATCCGCTTGGAGGTCCGCCGAGGTCTGGCCACGGGATCAACCTCGACGGTGTTCAAGATCACCGGTTCATAACCCGGGGTGTCATGGCGCAGCCGTAGCGGTGGCCGGCAGCGGCGTGAAGTTGCGCACGTCGTCGGATCGACAGTGCGAGCGGGAGTCCGGGATGTCGATCATCCGGTCCATCTCGCCGGTAGGTAGGACCGCTCGGAGCGCCGCACAGACCTTGACCGGGTCCCAGGCTCGGCTGCGAAGGGTGAAACCGTTGGCGAACGAGGACACCAACTCGGTGCCGTCGGCCATCCAGAACAGCGAAGTCGAGGGCGAGTCCGATCCGACCGTCGTGCCGATCGGTTCGAGTGAGGGTGCAGTGAGCAGCCACACCGCTCCGGTTGCTATGCCCACGGCGAGCTCGTCACCGGACGGGTTCCAGGCGACCTTCGTCGCCGCGTCGCTGAGGGTGTACGTGGACGTGACCGAGTGGCTGCCGGCCACGATGAGATCAACGGTCCCGTCGGCGTTCACGGTAGAGAGCCGCTTGCCGTCGGAACTCCAGGCGACGTCGTTGGCTTCCTTCGACCCGGACGAGATCGGCTTGCCCTTCTGGTGGAGATCGTCGGCAGCGAGGAGTCGCACGTTTCCGTCGGCGCCGGTCACGGCGAGGGTCGAGGACTGGGGATCGAGGGCGGCGCTGGTGAGGGGAGTCCCGACATCCGCTTGGTGGACGACGTCGAGTGTGGCTGCGGTTCGAGTGGTGATGTGTCCGCTGTGATCGACGACGGTGATGGTCGAGGCGTCGGTTGACCAGCCGATCCAGGTCACCGGCTCAGCCCGCCCTGCTACTGAGGTCACGTCGGACGTTGGCAGAGCGGCGTCCCGAACTGATACCTGGCCGGATGCCGAGCCGACGGCGACGCGGGTTCCGTCCGGACTCCAGCCGATGGCGGTGAGGTCGCCGCCGGTGGAGGCGATGTCCCCGACTGGTTGGAACGTGGCGGCGTCGAAGGTGCGCAGCGTGTCGTCGAAGTTGGTGGTCATCAGCTTGGAGCCGTCGGGGCTGAGCGCCGCACGCGCGCCGTAGACGCTCGACGGATCGCCGGGTTGAGGCACCGAGAAGAACCGGATGTTTCCGCCGTCGTTGGCGGTGACGATGAGATCGCCGGCGGGGCTCCACGCCACCGCACTGGCGCCTCCGGTGCCGGTGAGCGCAGGGTCGCCAGTCGGACGATGGTCGACGGAGGTGAATATTCGCAGAGTGCCGTCCTGGTTGACGGTGGCGACTTCGGATCCGTCGCCGTTCCAGATCACACTCAGGGCGTAGCTCGCCCCGGTCGAGACGGGCGGGCCGAGTTGTTCAAAGGTGGCGTTGTCGAAGTAGCGCACCATCCCGTCGGAGCTGGTGACGGCGATGACCGTGCCGGTCGGGTTCCAGCCGAGGCCATTGGCGACTACGCCTCCCGCCAGCCGCACCGTCGTCACCTTCTGCTGAGACGCTGCGTCGATCACGGTCATGTCGCCGAGGAAGTTCGACGTCGCCAACCGGTCGCCGCTTGGCGTCCATGCCGCGCGTTGCGCGGCACCGTTCCCGGTGTTGATCGGTGCGCCGCGTGCCGCCAGCGTGGTGGCGTCGAGCAACACCAATAGCCCGTCGTTGTTGGTAACGGCGATGGTCGACCCGTCGGAACTCCAGGCCACGTCGTTGGCGGTGGTGGTGGCCACATCGGTAGTGCGGCTGGCTGCGGTCAAGTTGGCGGCGTCGAACAGCTGGATAGTGCCGTCGGCGCCGGCGGTCACGAGCTGCTGGCCATCGGGGCTCCACGCCAACGCCATGCCGCTGCCGACCGGGGCAGAATGGCGGATGTCTTGGCGGGTGGTGGGGTCGATCAGGTGGATGGCACCGTCACGCCCAAGCGCGGCGAGGGTCGTGCCGTCCGGGCTGAAGGCGAGATCAGCGGCGGACAAGTCGAGGTCGAATCCTGAGCGCAGCAGCGATTGGCGCCCAATCCGTGCTGTCGCCTCGAGCCACGCCGTGCGGGCCACGGTGAGCGGCTGATCGGTCCATTGCGTCGCTTCGAGCGCGTAGAACGCCGAGACGTACGGGTCGGAGGCACCACGCGACCGATTCGACAGGTCACGGACTTCGGCCTCGATCCGCGCAACGTCCGCAGCTCGACGGCTCCTGCGGGCATCTACCGTGGCGATGCCGGCGACGACGGCCAGCAACGAGCTCACCGTCGCTAAGGCCACGACCCGGCGGAACCGTCGACGAGCGTGCTCGGCTCGCTGCCGAGCTCGTTCTTCGCTCGCTTCGATCAGTCGCCGTTCGTCCGCACCGGCCAGCCGCGAGCCGACTGGAGATGCCAACCAACCACGGGCCCGATCGAGCCGGCCGCCGGCGAGGAGACCGCCGTCGTCATCACCGCTTTCGTCCCACGAAACGGCGGCCGCGATCAGTTCTCGGTGAATCCGAATGGCGTCGCGATCGTCTGCGACCCAAGCGCGCAGCCGAGGCCACGCACGCAGCAACACCTCATGACTCAAGGTGAGCGTGGTCGACTCGACGGTGAGGAGGCGCGCATTGACGAAATGCCACATGACCGAGGTCAACACGCCGTCACCACCGTCGGCCTCGGCGATCTCGTCGAGACCCGCATGACGGCGCGTGATCAACCCGTCAGCGTCGATGTTCACCAACCGTCGGAACAGGTCACCGGCCGCTTCCGCTCCGACCGGGTCAAGCCGACCGAACGCGGCCTCGGCAGTCTTGTCGATGGCCCCGTGCAACCCACCGAGCGAGACATAGTCGGCCACCCGCAACTGGCGCCCGCTGCCGCGAGCCCACGTCTCGAGCAAGGCGTGTGACAGCAGCGGTAGAACGCCGGTGCTCGGCCGATCGTCGAGCGAAGCCGCCGGGGCGACATCGCTCAACATCATCTCGACCAGCCCCGACTCGATATCGACCCCCTCCCGCCGCGCCGGCTCCACGATCGCTCGCCGCATGCCCTCCTGGCTCATCGGCGACAGCACGATCTGGTGCGACACCAACGACGAGGTGAACGCCGGGTTCTCCACGAGCCGCGGGTAGAAGTCCGATCGTACCGCAGCCACAATCGTCGGGCCATGCTCCGACGCGCTCGCAGTGACCAGCGCCTCGAGCAGATCGCCCCGCCCCGAGCTGAGGACTTGCTCGAACTGATCCACGAGAACGACCTGGGCCGCATCCAGACCATCTAAAGCCGGCAGCTCGTCCACCGCCGGAGCGACCACCCTGACGGTCACGCCCGGCACCTGGACTAACGCCACGGCGACCCCTGCCCGCAGGATCGAGGACTTTCCCTCTCCCGACGCCCCAACCAGGAACACCACCCGGTGCTCAATCGTGGGATCCCCTCGCACCTCTTGAACCTGGTCGACGATCGCCGTGACGACGTCCTCCCGACCGAAGAACTTTTCCGAGTCCGACTCGGCGAACGGCTCCAACCCGAGATATGGCGCGGTACGCGTGCGGTCCGGCCCACGATGAACCGGAGACTGGCGAACTCGGAGCACCGCCTCGGCCCAGGCGTCCTGGTTCACTTCGCTCACGCCCACCGCAGTCAGCAATCGGCGGAGTTGGTCGATCTGGTTCGGGTTCGGCAGATGCTGACCCGTCGTCCAACCACTGATCGTCGAACGAGCCACGTTCGACTTCTCCGCCAACCCACGGACCTGTCGTCTCGTCAGCGCCGCCAGCGCCGCGGCGAACTCGGTCGCCGTCAAGATGGCCGAGGGATCGATCACGGCGCGAGTAGGTTGCGTGACTTCAGAGTCGACCGGCGGCATGGGCGGAACGTAGCCGCCCAAGAAGCCCTCCCGATGCAGCTGATAGCCAGTCGACGCTCGGCGCTACGCGCTACGGGGCAGAGCGAATGACAGCGAAGGGGTGCTGCGCAGCCACGTCTGCGCCGCACCCCACTTCCTTTCGCTCACGCCGCAGTCCTCAGCGCGAAGCGCTCAACCCGCCGAGTGCCACGAAGATCGGCGCCGCTCGACAGGTGAGTTCAACGCCGAGCCGGTCGATCAACGCGGCCGCCACTTCAGACGGCGATCGCGCCTGGCCGGACTCGTGAGACCAGTCGCAGGCGGGGGACGCCTCGTTCATGGGCCCAGCTTGCGCGACGTCGTCACCGTCGAAGCCATTCTCTGCGGCACCACGCGGCATCCCGAACGCTCGGGATCCACCGCTCCGCGCACAAGGGGCTTCGGTTCGGGAGGCGCCCTCTTTCGGGCGTGTTGACCGCCCGAGTCCTACGAAGTTTCAGGATCTTGCAGCATTGTGGGTCGCTCGTTCGTGAGTTCAGCGATGGATGCGAAACTTCCCACCGGGGTGTGGGCGATGCCGAACGAAGCGATCGTGCCGTACGTCGTGGAGACGACGTTCGAGGCGCTCTATCGCGCCGAGTACTCGGGCCTCGTCGCTGTCGCGGCTGCGCTCACGGGCGACTTCCGCGCCAGCGAGGACCTGGTCCAAGACACCATGGTCAAGGCGTTCCTCCGATGGACCTGGCTGCAACACTTCGGCCGCCCTGGAGCCTGGTGTCACCGGGTGCTCACGAACGCCTGCCGGGACTGGGGCCGACGCCAACGGTTCGAGACGAACTGGCGGAACCGGTGCCGGGCCGAGGACCAACTGGTCGATCCACCGTCGGTCGAGGCCGTCGCCTTTTGGGCGGCAGTGCGTCGGCTGCCGAAGCGGCCTGGCCTGGTCGTGGCGTTGTTCTACGCGGGGGATCACACAACTGCGGAAGTGGCATCCATCCTCGGCGTCCCGGAAGGGACGGTGAGGTCGGACCTGACCCGAGCGCGGCTCGCGCTCGCCACAGAACTCGGAGTACTTCCATGACAACACCCCCGGAACACGACAACCTCGCCGACACAGGTGAAGCTGACAAGGCGATCGACGAGCTCGCTCGGCGATCAGGAGCGTCGTTTCGACGCCCACCGCCCGAAGGCGGAGCCAACGCTGCGAGGCAAGCCGGAACAAAGATCCGACGTCAACGTGTCGCCGGCGGTCTCGTAGTCGGCATCCTCGCGGCCTGGAGCATCACGTTCGCCGCGACACGCCACCACGACCCGAACACGAACATCGCGTCACCCAGTTCCGCCCCGGCGACGACACCCCAGCCCGTGGCGTCTTCGAGCCCTGCTCTTCCATCGACCGCCGCGACCACGGTCACGTCGAGCCTCGCGTCGACTGGCACATCCCCAGTCGCATCGACTGTTCCAGCGACCAGCGAGCCCGCCGTCGTCGTCACAACGGACCGGAACAACCTGCCACCGATCCAGCCAGCCGCCGACGCGGGCATCGAACGTATCGCCACCGTGCAGCACCCCAGCCAGATCACGACCGACGGCACCACCGTGTGGGTGGCCAACGATCTCGGGGAGATCTCACGGTTCGACGCTCAGACCAACGCACTACTCGGCACGGTGCAGGTCACCAAAGACGATCACGCCGAGCAACCTGCACTCGCGTTCGGTTCGTTCTGGATCACCACCGACACCGACAACAAGCTGTGGCGAATCGACACCGCGACCGGCAGCATCGTCGCCTCGATCGACATCCCGGGCAACATCGTCGGCGGAAACCAACTCGTGAACCCCATCAACCTCGCCGTCGGAGACGGCGTTCTCTGGGTCCTCGCACAGACCCCGACAGGATCGACTATCGCCAAGGTCGACCCGGCGACCAACCAAGTCACCGGCACCATCCCGGCCACCTCGAACTCCACCCAGTTCATCGGCTACGGCGACGGATCGCTGTGGGCCCTCACCGTCAGCGAACTCCTCCGAATCAACCCGAGCACCGGCAAGGAACTCGCCCGCGTGAACACTGGCAACTTCCCCTTCATGCTCCGCTTCGGACTCGGGAGCGTCTGGACCGACATCGCCGAAGTCGGCGAAACGCTCCTGCGAGTAGACCCCGCCACGAACACGCCAACCGCCAAGATCGCGTCTCCGCCGGCCAGCACAGTGTGGCACGGAGACATCTCATTCGGCGGCGGCTATGCGTGGTCCGACTCGGAGACCGCGATGCTCGTGAAGATCGACCCAGCCACCAATCAGATCATCGCCCGCTACGTCAAAGGTTCAGGAGGAGGTGCCGTCGCCGCAAGCACCACCGCGGTCTGGTTCACCGACTTCGACGCCAACACCATCTACCGCCTCAACCTCACCTGACACCCGCGCTGCCGCTGCCTGCAAAAGGCAGCGGCAGCACCCCGCGCCAGACCACCCACCCGCTCACGGTTCCCACCTTTAGGGGGGCCGGTCCCGTTTCCAGTCTGAAGTCAGTCATTTGACACTGCGCCGGCGGACGGTCGCGAGGCAGCCAACGGCGGCCGTCGCAGTTGGGCGTGATCGCAGACCCCTCGTAGATCCCAGCGCGCATCCCGGATTCTCAGGGTACCGCACTCGTCACGAGCGGCCGAACCGACCACCGCGTAGCGCTGGTTCCCCGAAACAGACACAGTCATCGTCTCTTGACTTCTTCAATGACTCGGAGTCAAAGTGCGCGAAATAGATCAAGAGTAGGTGAAACAGAGGACTGCTGGGAGGAGAAGATAATGCGCAACAACATCCTGAAGTCCAGGGCAGCTTCTATTGTCGCGGCCGGTGTGCTCACCGCGTCGATCGTAGGTGGGGTCGCCTACGCTGCCGTCCCAGACAGTAGCGGGGTCTATTCCGGGTGCTACCAGAAGAACAGCGGAGCGCTTCGCGTCATTGACCCGAGTAGCGAATCCTGCAAGTCGAACGAGATACTGATTACGTGGAATCGCGTCGGTCCCGCTGGTGCGCAGGGACCGGTCGGTCCCGCGGGGCCCCAAGGCGTACCGGGGCCACAGGGAACGCCGGGCCCAGGATCGGTCACCCAAGTCAACACCGGTGCCGGTCTCACTGGCGGCCCTATCACAACCTCGGGCACAATCTCGGTTGCACCTGGCGGCATCACAACTGGTCTGCTCGCTCCTGGGGCGGCCACCCAAGCCGCATCGGTCAGTGAGCATCCGTGGGTCAGTACCAGCGCGACTTCGCCTGCCGACCTCCCCGGTCTGTCCACCACCTTGACAACAACCGGTGGGCCGGTCTTGCTGATGTTCTCCGGCAGCTTCGTTGGACGGCTCGCTCCGGCCTGCTGCGAAACTGGCTATTGGCAGATTGTTCGAGAAGACAATCCAAGCCGGCCGATCGCAATCAACAATCAGGATTTCCTAAATAGTGGGCACTGGCTCACGGTAAGCCTCATGGGATTGGATTCCCCTCCGGCTGGAACCTACACGTACAAGGTTCAGTGGTGGCTCAGCACCCAACCAGGCGCGACGATGACGGCGTCCGAGAACGTTTACAGCCAGAACTTCATCGCCGTCGAACTGAAGCGCTAGCCAAAGCTCGGGGCTGCAAAGACTGGGTGGGCTATATCCACCCGGATGGTCGGCGTTGGAGAGGTCTACTCGCCCCCGGTACCGGCAGGTGGGTGCGAGCGTCTGAGCGCAATCAGCAACGCCCTCTTTGGATTGTGCGCGGCCAGTAAGCCTGTCACGCGCGATTCGGCCGATGGATCGGTAGTCCAGCGCTACCGGAGTTCCAGCGATCCGAGGAGGTTGTCCCGGGTTCTGTTGAAGTGAGGTGGTGATCCCTCCCCGGGCCGTGCCGTTGCTGGCATGGTTCGAGGAGCCGATGCAGGTCGAGATGGAACTGGCCCGAAAGATCGAGGCCGATGAGGACACCGAACCGGAGGAACGGTTTCTCTGGGCGATGATCAACGCCCAGCTCGACTGTCACGTCGGGCCGATCTACGACGGAGAGGATTCTTCCTGACGTCAGGACTCGGCCATTGGCGCCGTGGGATTCGGCAGGCCGTCGCGACTCTCGGGTCAGATCGGATGCGGAAGGTCACGAGCTGATGATGCGGGCCAACTCGTTCAGGCTGTCCCGGGCGGTCTGCCACCCCGGTCCGAGTCTGGTCAGCACGACGGCGAGCTGCTCGGGCGCATCGTGGTAGTCGTCGAGGACGTCACGAATCACGTCGGACGCGAGAGGCGCCATCGCCAGGGAGCGCCGCAACCATCGATCTCTGCTGCACGTCTTCTCGCCACGCACTACGGTATCGAACATAAGTTCGATACTTGCAAAGGGGGAGCCAGCTCGCGGTGGGCGACGGGTCGCCCGTCGAGCTGGTCGTCGCCTCGGACTGCCAGGTGTGTGTGGTCTTCCCGCATCGACGTCTCCGGCCCGGTGACCATTGCCTATCTCCATACCGTTGACTCCGAGCCGCCGGCGCAATGGGACGTCCGTTCGGTACATCTACCAACCTCGTGGCAGCACCGAGGGCGCCGAGCACTGGTCGGCCTGTTGGGTGCGTCACCGCGTGCAGCTCTCCCAGAAGTCCTGATCGTTGCGCAGCACGAGGTGGGCGTCGGCCGACGTCCATCGCTCCCACATCGCGACGTCGATCAGGACGAGGAGACTTGCCTCCCTCAGCTGAGCGAGGAGGCGATCGTCGTAGTTGCCGGCAATGGCGAAGACCGGGTGCGACGACTCGGCGGATCGGACGTCGCACCGCCAGAGCGAGTCGTTGCCGAAGGGGAGAGCGTCGAATTGTTCAGTGATGAACTCGAGGTCTTCGAGACTCGACACCAAGGCGAGCCGAGCGAGGCTCGGCGGGATGTGGGCGCGCAGGGCAAGGCTCTCGATGCCCATGAACGTCACCGGCTCGTACTCGTCGACGAAGTACGCCGACTTGCAGAACCAAGAGAAGTGCGGGTTCGACGACACGGTCCACATCTCGTCGGCGAGGAACGGCTCGCGCAGGTAGTTCGGAAGTCGTCGGCGTCGATCGCGGCGCCGGCAATGGCGTGGGCTCATGAGGTCTCCTCGTGTCGCTGCTCGGTAGCGGTGGGCAGATGACGTTTCGGAGCGACGTGGCGCGATCGGTCGCCGCCGATGCCTCCGGCCCCGTCGCGTCTAGGGGTGGGAACGGTGGGCGGGGTCACCACGGCGTCCGCACGCCGCAGCCATGGCAGTGAGCGGAGTACGCCATGTTGCGGCCGACCGCGCCGCACTTCGGGCACCGGCACACCACGAACGCGGCGATGGAGCACACCGGGATCGCGCCCACCAGAACCTTCAGGAGAAGTGAGGCGGCGAGAACTTCGGGGCTCGCCCCGTCGGTGATGAGAAGGAGGCTGAGGGCGTCGACGAAACAGATGGCGTGGAGAACCACGCACGCCGTCTGTCGTCGTCTCCAGACCTTGGTCAGTCGCTCATCGAGAAGCTCGTCGATCATCGTCGTCCCTTCGTGCGGATCGTCTGCTCGGCCATGGCCGCTCGATGGGTACGTGCACGAGGTGTGACTGGCTGTCGCGCATGGGACCGGTTTCCCCAGCTGCGTCACGCTCGAGGTCCCGGGAACGTGAATTGTGAGCGCCGCACTCGCCAAGCTCCGCGGCGCCTCGACCGTTGGACGCCTTGCCGTCGATCAGCGCCGACGGCCTCGCGGTCGAGGCCGTCGCCTCCGTAGCCGTCTGCTGTCGAAGCAACCCACGGCCCTGCGCGCCGACCGGCCCTGCTCG
>Ga0209023_10004875_pt1 | contig 14992 bp, 15 predicted proteins | sample LakOneMetagenome_FD_187468 | JGI IMG/M metagenome (GOLD analysis project Ga0209023, IMG submission 187468) | Freshwater and sediment microbial communities from Lake Erie, Canada (SPAdes) (version 2) | ecosystem: Environmental > Aquatic > Freshwater > Lentic | place: Lake Erie, Canada... | reverse complement strand
AACGTACCAGTTTTTCCAGCAGGGGTTCCAGCAGTTCCAGTTTAAGCATATTGGCCCCGTCGCTTTTGGCAACGGCGGGATTGGGATGGGTTTCAATAAACAAGCCATCAGCGCCTGTGGCAATGGCGGCTTTGGCAATAGTTTCAATTAATTCCGGGTTGCCACCTGTTACGCCGCCGGTTTGATTGGGCTGCTGCAGGGAATGGGTGCAATCCATAATAACAGGTACATCAATGGCTTTCATCCAGGTAATATTCCTGTAATCCACCACCAGGTCCTGGTAACCAAATGTATTTCCTCTTTCAATCAATCCCACTTTGTCATTGCCGGTATTTTTAATTTTTTCTACAGCAAATTTCATAGAGGGTCCGTTTACAAACTGCCCTTTTTTTACGTTTACAATCTTTCCCGTTTCACCCGCTGCCACCAGCAGGTCGGTTTGCCGGCATAAAAATGCGGGGATCTGTAAAATGTCAACATACCCGGCCGCCATGGCGGCCTCCTGTGCCGTATGAATATCTGAAGTGGTGGGCAGGTGAAATTTTTCGCCTAATTTTTTTACCAGCTGCAAAGCATTTTCATCACCAATGCCGGTAAAGGAACTGGCGCTGGTGCGGTTGGCTTTGCGGTAAGATGATTTGAAAATATAGGGAATGCCCAGTTTACTGCAGGTAGTGCTTACTTTTTCTGCCACTTCATTAATCAGTTCTTCACTTTCCACCACGCAGGGGCCTGCAATTAAAAAGAAATTATTTTTATTGTACTGCTGTTTGCTGAAGAGCGCTTCCAGGTAATTTTTCATGGTGTAAAATTACTGATTCGCTTTTAAAAAAGTATAAAAGCTTATTGGCGGGTACCGCGTAAAAAGACCGCTGTATTGTTCTCCTTCCTTTACAATTTCTTCATTAACCTGCCACTTGCTCATTACATCCTGTAAACAGCTCAATGCCTGTTTTAATGCGTAGTGTATTTTTCTTACTTGTGTAAAATTTCAATTTAGCCCTTACTGGTTACCCGGGAAAGAAAACAATATTTTATAATTATCTAAAAAAACATTTTATGAAACAAAAATTGATGCTGTTCAGCCTGGCGCTTTTATTCATAGTCTCCGGCTGTAAAAAAGAAACACCGACAGATGAAACAACCGCTTCCGGCGACCTGTTACAGGAAAAAAACCTTGCACCAGAATCAAAAGAAGGGCAATGCCGGTTAATAGCTTCTGACCGTGATGGCGTTTTTGGAAACTATTTTCATTACAACAGCCGCGGACTGGTTGATGGCTGGAAAATTGATTACCACGATGGTTACCCGGACGTTTACAGTTTTACTTACGATAACCGCAGCCATTTAAAAACCGGCTACGTGGTATTCAATTACAGCGGCCATGCTTTTGATATAAAATACCAGTTCCAGGGCGACAGGCTGGTTAGAGAAACCTGGCTATGGGCAGGCACAAATAAAGTGGCAGATGATATAGTAAATACGTATAATAACCGCGACCAGATAATAAAAAGGAAAAGTATCCCTAAAAATATTTACTGCACTTTTACTTATGATTTTTTAGGCAATAATCCGCTGGTGAATTTTTATATAAATGACGAATTATATCTTAAAGAAGAATATACCCATCAGCAATTTAACCGTAATCCCCTCAGATCTTTGAATGGCATCCCTGTTGTACTTCCTTACTATGATTTCGTGATTTCAAACTGGTGGGAGACCAGCCAGAAATGGACTGTTTATGATGAGGGCGTACCTACTGTTATTGTTGATCTTGATCCTAAAACGGTTGTTATGAAACTGGGGGCCAGTCATTATTTGACCGCTGTAAGTAATTTCGACAGGGCTGATCAGCAAAATACCAGCGCTACATTCGAATATGAAAATTGTGGCAGGGAGGAACCGGATGCAACTGCAGGAGGTGAAAATATGCCCGTAAACAGTAACCCACGGACAGCTGTTATTGCAAAATTCAGGAGGGCTTTATTGCCAGGCCAGTCAAATGATATAAAAAACGAAATAAAGGAACTTAAAAGAAAACTGAATCAATAAAAGAGAATAGCTCATTCATTAAAATACCAATGGACAAGCCAGTTTGCCCATTGGTATTTTTTGTAAAATAATGGTAACAGTTAACAACACTTCCGGTATGGCAGTTATTGCCCAATCACTTTCAGGAACTCTTCTTTTTTCCTCCTCGATACATCTACATAAGTGCCGTTCTGTAATTCTATCTGCCCGCCATCGCCTTTTATATATCTCTTTATATAATTCAGGTTAATTACATGCGAATGGTGCGTACGGAAGAAAATATCGCCGGGCAGCAGCTCTTCAAATTCTTTTAAGGTTTTGGAGGCCGTTATTTTTGTCTTTCCCAATAAATTAATAAAAGTGTAATTGCTGTTTGCTTCCAGGTGGATGATGTCTTTGATATCGAAGAAAAGCAGGCCATCTAAAGTGGGGATGGCCAGTTTATTCAGTTGTTTTTTGGGGTGCTGCATATTTTCCTGCAGCAGTTCTGCCTGTTTTTTGGTTTGATGATTTTTGTTACTGGTGATCTTCTCCACTGCATTTTTCAACTCTTCAATATCAATGGGCTTCAGCAGGTAATCAAAGGCTGCATACTTTATGGCCCGGATGGCATACTGATCGTAAGCAGTAGTAAATATCACCTGGAAATTTTTTTCCGGCAATGCATTCAGCATTTCAAAGCCGTTCATGTGTGGCATTTCGATATCCAGGAATATCAATTTCGGTTGATGCAGTGCTATCAACAAAAGTGCATCCTTTCCATTGGACGCCTCAGCCAGCACCTGCACCTGCGGGCAATAAGTTGATAGTTTTTCCCTCAGCGCCAGCCGTCCTTTGGCTTCATCATCGATAATTATGGCTGTTACCATTTCAAATTAATTTTAAGTGCACTTTTACTGCTGTGCCGGCAGCAATACCGCCATCATAAAGGTCAGTTATTTCTACAGATGGTTTATCTTCCCTGTTAAATAATTTGATCCTGTCGGAACTCATTTGCATGCCATATGATGATTCCTTGTTTTGAGCGATCAGGCCGGCAGCTTTACGGCCAATGCCATTGTCTTTGATTGCGTATTCAATTGTATCCGCCACTTTTTTTATATCAATTTGCAATAAGCCGTTATTGTCTTCCCTGTTTTTAAGGCCGTGCAAAATAGCATTTTCCACAAAAGGCTGTACGATCAGTGCAGGTACCTTATAATCATTATTCAACAGTTCATTATCGATCCTGAATTCAGTGCTGAATTTATTCTCATGCCGCAGTTCTTCCAACTCCACATATAATTTTAAGGTGTCAATATCTTTTGCAAATGATACGGAAGTGAATTTACTGCTGTCTAAAATATTACGGAGCAACCTTGCAAATTTATTAAGATAGACCGTGGCATTGTACTTATCGTTGCTGTGAATAAAGGCATCAATGCTGTTAATGCAATTAAAAATAAAGTGAGGGTTCAGTTGTGCCCGAAGGCTTTGAAGCTCCAGTTCGGTTCTTTCTTTGGCATAAGCAGCTGCAGCCAGGCGGTTTATCTTTTTCTGGTTACGGAAGTTGAGGAATATAAGAAAAGAAAGCATCGCCAGTAAACTGATACCTGCCCAATAATAATACCTTTGTTTTTTTTCAGTTTGCAATTTTGTTTCGGTTACGATCTGAACGCTTTTTAACGAATCTTCTTTCTTGCTGAATTCATATTCTTTTTTAAAGCCTTCGGCCTTGCTCAGGCTTTCCTCGTTCACAATACTATCCCGGTATGCTATATATTTTTTATAGTTATTATAGGCTTCGCCTGTATTTCCACTGCGTTCATAAAAGATGGACAGGTTAAAATAACTGTCTCTTATCTGTGGCCGGGCTTTTTTTTCAAAAGACAATTGTAAAGCACGGGTCAGCCATTTTTGCCCCTGGTAAAAATTATCAAGCTTGATGTCTATATTTCCAAGGAGGTTGTAAATCTTTGGCATGTCATTTTCAAAATTCTTTTTCCCATATCCTTCTTCAATATTTTGATTCAATGATTTTTCATAATTGACCTGGGCTGATAAGTAAAATTGCCGGGCTGTTTGTGTGTCGCCTGATGATTTTGCCGCATCGCCGCGTAATTCAAATATTTTTCCTATACCCATATAACACATCGACCTGCCCCCCTTAAGGGATTCTGAAAATTTTACTGAATTTATTTTTTTTAATGCATCATTAAATTTAGCCAGGGCAATATCGGGCTTCCCGTTAAGCAGGTATATTTCTCCGGTCCGGCATATTGATAATGCCGCAGCACCCTCGTACCCGGATGGCTCATTGCTTTCTCTGTAAAGCTTCGTGTTTATCGCAATGGATTTGTCATACTCGCTTAAAGCGTCAGCATAATTCTTTTGATCTAATTTAATATTGCCAAGATAGTAATGGCAGTTGCCCAGCATAAATTCATCACCGGTTTCTTCAAAATATCTTATCGCCATGTACAATTGCTGAATAGCGTCAGCGTAATTGTTCTGATCATAATAGTTCATGCCTAAATTCGCAAGCGTATGGGCAATATGCATCTTGTCACCTATTTCGCGGTAAATGTCCAGGGCGGTATCCAATTTTTCACCCGCAAGCCGGTAGTTGCCTTTAAGGCTCTCTATATTGCCAAAATTTGCATAAGTGATGCCGATGAGTGTTTTATCCCCGATCTGTTTCCCAATTAACGCAGCCGACTGATAAAACGCAAAAGCCCGTTCTAATTTATTTTGGTCAACATTATTATTACCAATATTCACCAGTGCATAGGCTTCTGCCTTGCGGAGGCCCAATCTTCTTGCCAGTTCCAATTGCTCACCTGCAAACAACAGTGAATTTTCATTATCACCCCCCTGGTATAAGAGAAAGCTGAGGTTATTAAGTATATTAAGCTTGCTGGTATCTTCTTTTGCATTTGTAAGTAACAGTTTTAGGCTGTCTATCTTTTTTGTCTGGGCAAATGCCATTTGGATGCCGGTACCAAAGGGTAATGCTGAAATTAGGAGGAGTATTATATACCGGAATGGCATGACATGATTTGAAATATTAAATTACTGTATTCTGGCAGTAAAATCGGTTATCTGCAAATTTTTCTGGCCACATAAGTTGATCCGGAAGCATTTTTTGCAGAAGTTGTTTTACGGCTGCCTGCATAACTTATTATTGAAATAATTAGTGATAATATACAAATACACAAAATAACCACCCTTTTTAAAATCCAAATTGAGCTATTCCCGTAATCCACTTAGCAGTCGGCGGGAACAGCAGAACTCCTTACATTTGTACGACAAACGACCTGCAATGATTAAAGAGAAAATACTTGTTATTGGCGCTTCTGGCCAGATAGGCGTGGAGTTAACCCTTGCTTTAAGAAAAATTTATGGCAATGCCAACGTGGTGGCCTCTGACCTGAGGGAGGAGAATGACCTGCTGAAAGGCACCGGCCCCTATGTAAGCCTTGATGTGATGAATAAGGAAATGCTGCATGTGCAGGTGATACGGCAGAATATTACACAGATCTACTTACTGGCTGCCATACTTTCTGCCACGGGCGAAAAAAATCCCAACCTGGCCTGGAGCCTGAACATGCAGAGTTTACTGAATGTACTGGATATAGCCAGGGAAGAAAAATTGACCAAGGTATACTGGCCCAGTTCCATTGCTGTATTTGGCCCCACCTCCCCCAAACAAAACTGCCCGCAGCAAACTGTTATAGAACCCATCACGGTTTATGGCATCAGTAAATATGCTGGAGAATTCTGGTGTAATTATTACCACCAGCGCTTCGGGGTGGATGTAAGAAGCCTGCGCTATCCCGGTTTGATTTCTTATAAATCAGCACCGGGCGGCGGCACCACCGATTATGCTGTGGAAATTTTTCATGAAGCCAGGGAAGCAGGCAAATATGAATGTTTTTTAAATGAAAATACCTACCTGCCCATGATGTACATGCCTGATGCCATCAGGGCCACGATTGAATTAATGGAGGCGCCGGCAGAAAAAATATCTATCCGCACTTCTTATAATTTATCGGGCATGAGTTTTTCGCCCAAAGAAATTGCTGCCGAAATAATAAAACATATACCCGGTTTTACCATCAGCTACAAGCCCGATTACCGCCAAAATATTGCCAACAGCTGGCCGCAAAGTATTGATGATGCCGTTGCCCGCAAAGACTGGGCATGGAAGGAAGAATATGATCTGTCTAAAATGGTGAAAGATATGCTGGATAACCTGTAAAGGGCAACTGCTGTTCAGTTAAATCAGTTTGTGCTCATAAGCATATTTGATCAGCCCAATCACACCCGAGGTTTTTGTTTTCCTGAAAATATTTTTGCGGTGGGTTTCCACGGTGCGTTCGCTTAAGAAAAGTTTTTCTGCTATCTGTTTGTTGTTAAGCTCTTTTTCTATCAGCCCGATGATTTCTATTTCCCTTGAAGTAAGATGGGCCTCATCAGTTTCTTTTTTCCTTTCACCGGCTTTTGTCATTTCCTGCAATACTTCATCACTGAAATAAATGCCGCCGCTGTAAATTTTATCCAGCGCTGTGATCAATTCTTTTTTGCCGATATTTTTAAGCACATACCCTGCAATATCCGCATCAGTGATCATCTGGTTTACCAGGTCGCCCTGGCCGCTCATCGACAGTGCCAGTATTTTAATATGCGGAAACTGCTGGTGCACCAGTTTTGAAAGTTCGGCACCATTAATGCCCGGCATCATTACATCGGTTAATAAAATATCCACTTTGGTTTTGGCCAGTAAGGCGGGCATCTGTTCAGGCTGTGTACACTCCAGCACCACCTCAAACTGCTCATAGCCCTGTAATAACGATTTTAAACCGTCAATTACAATCTGGTGATCATCCACGATGGCAAGTGAAATTTTTTGGCCTTTCATGCTGGTTAAGTATCAATAAAGATAGGGATAACGGTACATAAACGGATGCCGGCTTTTGATATTGTACGGATATGAATTATAAACCTAATACCTCCTTCATGGAGAAAATACCTTTTTTGCCGGGTAAGAATTCGGCGGCTAAAACTGCACCCGTGGCAAAACCGGTACGGTTATGGGCCGTGTGAATGATTTCAATATCGTCAATGGCCGAACTGTATTTGATGGAGTGGGTACCCGGCGCCGGGTCGATCCTTTTGCTGATGATGGCAATTTCGTTGGGATATTTGCCTGCTTCATTAATCCATTTCTTCTTACGGCTGATGTTTTCCATCACCTGTTCGGCCAGGGTAATGGCGGTGCCGCTGGGCGCATCCCTTTTTTGGGTATGATGGATCTCTTCCATGCTGATCTCGTATTCCGGGTGGCTGTTCATCAGCTGTGCCAGTTTTTTATTAAGTTCAAAAAATATGTTCACGCCCACACTGAAATTACTGGCGTAAAGCAGGGCGCCATTTACGGCCTCACATTTGTTTTTCACCAGTGGCCAGTGTTCCAGCCAGCCGGTACTGCCACTTACCACGGGTATGCCGGCATCAAGGCATTTGGAAATATTTTCCACCGCACTGTTGGGGCCTGTAAATTCAATGGCCACATCACACTGTTGTAAATTTTCTTTGGTAAAATCTGCTACATTATTGATGTCAATTTTTAAAGGCATGGTATGATGGCGCTCCAGTGCAATGGCTTCAATCGCCTTGCCCATTTTACCATAACCTATCATTGCTATTTTCATGATGAATAAAATTATTACCTGTTAGGGCTTAAATTATGTGTTGTGTTTTTATTGCCGATGGTCAGCAGCAAACTGATGCCGTTGGTTTGGGCCAGCGGGCTGTAACCGGGTTTTAGCTGCAGGCTTAAATTATCGCTTACATCAAATGTTTTAAGGTTGGCATCTACAGCGGCATCCACCACATTCAAACCCCAGAAAACTAAAAAAAATAAAACCGAGTAGTCTACATTCTGCCGCACTTCATTGCGGAAACTTTTTATTTTTTCGGGCTGGTCTCTTACACTGTAATAGGGTTCGGGTATCAGGTTGTTATTATTCGGGTTACCATCAATAGCATTTTTATAAGCTGCATTGGCATCCTTAAACTGTTTTACATTCCTGAAAAAAATATAGCCGGTGGTACCCAGTGCGCCATATACGATTGGCAGCTTCCAGTATTTTTTATTGGTAACCTGTCCCCAGCCCGGTATAAAAGCCGAGCGCAGTACCGCATACTTTGGTGTATAGGGCTTAGCTGTGTCTATATGAAAAATATTGATTTTCTGTTTTTTGGCCGCGGGCTTTGTAATGGCTTTGGCAGCCACAGTGTCTTTTTGAGCAAACAGTGCTGTTGCAGGTATTAAAACAAAAACAAAAATTATGAATTTAAGAAAAGGCATTGTTGATGTTAACTCACGGTAATTTTTAATTTATCCAGCAACGCATTTAATTCTTCCAGCGAATAGTATTCAAATAAAATGGAACCGCTGCCTTTTTTACTGTGTGTTAATTTTACTTTGGTATTAAAGCTCGATGCTAAATTATCTTCTATCTTTTTAAACGCCGGGGGCAGGGTGGTTTTTACACCAACTTTAACAGTGTGTGGTGTATAAATATTCCGCACCAGCTCTTCTGTCTGCCGTACAGATAATCCTTTCTTTTTTATTTCATTAAAAATAAACAGCTGCTTGTCCACCACGTCCACGTTTATCAATGCACGGGCATGCCCCATAGAAAGTATGCCATTACGTACCGCCACCTGTATGTCGGGTGGTAATTTTAAAAGGCGGATATAATTGGTTACCGTACTCCTGTCCTTACCCATACGTTCGGCCACCTGCTCCTGCGTATAATCCAGTTCGTCCATCAGGCGCTTATAACTCAGTGCAATTTCTATGGCATTTAAATTTTCACGCTGCAGATTTTCCAGTAATGATAATTCCAGCAGCTGTACATCATTGGCCTGGCGCACGTATACCGGAACATCTTTTAACCCTGCAATTTTAGAAGCACGGAAACGGCGTTCGCCTGCAATGAGCCGGTACTTGCCTCCAGGTAATTTTGAAACGGTAAGCGGCTGGATGATATCATGCATTTTTAACGAAGCAGCCAGTTCGCTCAGTGCTTCTTCATCAAAATCTTTACGGGGCTGTTTGGGGTTTACTTCAATCTGGTCGAGCGGCACACGTAAGCTGGCAGTGCTCTGTTCCACCACTTCTGTTTTTAAATTACCGGCAGTGGTTTTTAAATCGGCATCAATATTTTGCAGCAGGCTGCGTATTCCTTTTCCTAAAGCGTCTTTTTTATTGGGAGGGGTCATGTGAGTTGTAAGTTTTAAGTATTAAGTTTTAAGTTCCCGGTCTCAGTTTTTTTACTTGCAACTTAGAACTTATAACTTATCACTGAATCGTCCTGTCGGCTTCTTTTATTTTAGTCAGGTTATTTTTTTGTAAAATTTCTTTGGCCAGGTTTAAATAGTTTACAGACCCTTTACTGTCGGCATCGTATAAAATTACCGGCTTGCCAAAACTGGGTGCTTCGCTCAGCCGGGTATTGCGGTGAATGATACTGCTGAAAACAATATCTTCAAAATGGCGGCGCACTTCGCTTACCACCTGGTTGCAGAGGCGGAGCCGGCCATCATACATGGTCATCAAAATACCTTCGATCTTTAAATCGGGGTTAAGGCGGTTTTGAACAATTTTAATGGTGTTTAATAACTTGCCCAAACCTTCCAGGGCAAAGAATTCTGTTTGTACCGGCACCACCACGCTGTCGGCTGCAGTCAGTGCATTTACAGTGATCAGTCCCAAAGAAGGGGAGCAGTCAATCACGATAAATTCATATTCTTCCCTGATGGGGTCCAGTATATTTTTTAGAACACTTTCCCGGTTGGGATAGTTGATCATTTCAATTTCTGCACCCACCAGGTCAATATGCGAGGGCATCACATCCAGGTAAGGGATGTCGGATTTTAAAATAACATCCTTGGCCTTAGCCTCGTTTACCATACAGTCGTACAGGCTTTGGGTGATATTATGCAGGTCAAATCCCGTACCGGTGGTACTGTTGGCCTGCGGGTCGGCATCCACCAGCAGGGTTTTATATTCCAGCACTGCTAAACTGGCGGCTAAATTAATAGCCGTAGTTGTTTTACCCACCCCACCTTTTTGATTTGCCACACCTATTATTCTTGCCATACCCCTGGTCCACCCATTGGTGGAAAATTTATTTTGTTATTAAAATGTTCGTTTTTAAAGCCCTTAACCATAAACTACAAACTATAAACAGGCCGCTGTTTTATGTCAGGTTGGCAAATTTAACTATTCGGCATTATATTGGGCAACAAAGAATCAACATCTTTGTTATAGTTATAAACAATATATAAAATATAATGATTACAATCGTTTCGGGAACCAACCGGCAGGGAAGCAATACCCTTAAAGTGGCAAAAGAATACCAGACTATACTGCGGGAAAAAGGGGTGGAAGCACATTTGTTTTCATTAGAGGGTGTGAATGTAATGCAGCGGGATGCAGCATTTGAAAAAATTGAAAAAGAGATCATCATTCCCACCACCGCATTTATTTTTATTGTGCCGGAATACAACGGCAGTTTTCCCGGGGTGCTCAAAATGCTGTTTGACACCGGGCACTCTCATGAAATATGGTTTCATAAACAGGCTTTAATTACCGGTAATGCCACGGGAAGGGCAGGCAACCTGCGGGGTATGGATCACCTGGCAGATATTTTAAATTATGTGAAAATAACGGTGCATCCCAATAAACTGCCCATATCGCAGGTAAACAGGGTAATTGATGCCCACGGCAAATTTTCTGATGCCGGCGCCCTTGCTGCCATCAATGCACAGTTGGATGAGTTTATTAAATGGCTGCCCCAAAAATCACTCAGGGCAACTTTAACATCCTGAAAGTGGAAACTCTTTACTAAAACTTTATTTTTACCCTGTATAAAACATTACCGGGGCAAATTCGTCTGTGAACAGTATACCATGATCTTTCAAATAGCAACTTTTAATTTTCAATTTTCATTTTTCAATTAACCCATGCGTACACCTTTAGGCGTAATCATTTTTATATCCATAATGCTGCTGCTGGATACTTATGTTTTCCAGGCCGTTAAATCGCTCAGCCAATCACTTTCCCCAAAAGCAAGAACCATTATTTATGCAGTGTACTGGGGGCTTACCGCCATTGCCATCACCAGCTTTTTACTGTTTGTATACACCCAGCAGGATTTTTTGGGAAGAAAACTGAGGACTTATTTGTTTGCCACCGTCATCGGTTTGTTTTTAGCAAAAATAACAGCAGGTGTTTTCTTTTTAATTGATGATATCCGCCGCGGCGTGCAGTGGGTGAGCTTAAAATTATTTTTGGGTAATAGTGCAGGTGGCGATGTAGCCAGCGAAGGCATTACCCGTTCTGCTTTTTTAAACTGGATGGGCCTTGCAGCAGGGTCTACATTATTCGGCAGTTTACTGTATGGCTTTGGTAATAAATATAATTATGATGTAAAAAGGCTGCAGCTCAGTTTCACTAATTTGCCCAATGCCTTTAAAGGATTAAAAATTGTGCACATCAGCGATATACACAGCGGCAGTTTTATGGATAAAAAAGCGGTACTGCATGGCGTGGAAAAAATACTGAAAGAAAAACCCGATATCATTTTATTTACCGGCGACCTGGTAAATGACAGGGCCTCTGAAATGCAGGAATACATGGATGTATTTGGTTTATTAAAAGCCCCCCTGGGCGTGTACAGCACTTTTGGCAACCACGATTATGGTGATTATGTAAGCTGGCCGCACAACGGTATTACCAAAGAAGAAAACCTGGAACACCTTAAAAAAGTGCATGCCGACCTGGGCTGGCGCTTATTGATGAATGAGCATGTGGCACTGGAAAAAAACGGGGAACAGATTGCACTGCTGGGTATTGAGAACTGGAGCAATAAAGCCAGGTTCCCCAAGCACGGCCGTATGGACCTGGCGCATCCCGGCACTGAAAAATACCCTTTTAAAATTTTAATGAGCCACGACCCCAGTCACTGGGATGCAGAGGTAAAAACAAAATATCCTGATGTGGACCTGATGCTCAGCGGCCATACCCACGGTATGCAGTTTGGTATAGAGATCCCCGGTTTTAAATGGAGCCCTGTGCAGTACATGTATAAGCAGTGGGCCGGTTTGTATGAAGAGGGCAGCCAGAAATTAAATGTGAACCGCGGTTTTGGATTTATCGGTTACCCCGGAAGAGTGGGGGTGCTGGCAGAGATCAGTGTGATTGAACTGACTTAATAAATACTTTTACGGTATGAAAAATAAATGCCTCTCCCTGCTGCTTGTCTTTACAGTAATGCAGCAATTCACTCTTACAGCGCAAACAACAAAAGAAGTACATTATAACTGGCAGCAGTTTGTAATGGGCGCCGACCTTTCTTTTGTAAACCAGGTGGAGGATTTTGGAGGCGTATATAAAGTAAATAAGCAGCCACAGGAAGTATACAGCATTTTTAAAGCCAACGGCTGCAATAATATAAGGGTGAGATTATGGTGTAACCCCCAATGGGTAAAAACCATTGCCGATGGTAAAATGTACAGCGATATTGCAGATGTTGAAAAGACCATGCGCCGTGCAAAAAATGCAGGCATGTCAGTAAACCTCGACCTGCATTATTCCGACGACTGGGCCGACCCCAATAAACAACTTACGCCTGCAGCGTGGACAAACCTGCCCTTAAGTATTTTAAAAGATTCGGTATACAATTATACACTGGCAGTGCTTAATTATTTTAAACAAAAAAACCTCGTGCCCGAAATGATACAGGTGGGCAATGAAACCAATTTTGGTATGTTGTGGCCTGCGGGTAAAGTGGTACATGATACCGACAGCAGCTGGAGCAATTTTGGTGTGTTGCTCAATGGCGGTATAAAAGCGGTACGTGATTTCAGCAAAACTTCAACGATAAAACCACTGATTATTTTACACGAGGCGCAATTGCAAACAGCAAATCAGTGGACGAAAAAAATAACTACCGTGGGCGGGGTTACCGATTTTGATATTTTGGGTTTATCACATTATTATAAATGGAGCACGGTACATCCTTTAAAAGATGTGGAGGATACCATACGCTTACTGAAAAATACTTACCATAAAAAAATAATGATCGTGGAAACGGCTTTTCCCTGGACATTTGAGGGAGCTGACAAATACAATAATTTATTCGGCGACCCTAAAGAATTGATAGGTTATACTGCATCAAAAGAGGAGCAGTTGAAATACCTTACCGGCCTGGTGCAGGCCATCATAAACGGTGGCGGCAGCGGCATCATGTACTGGGAGCCGGCCTGGATCAGTTCACCCATGAAAGACAGATGGGGCCATGGCAGCAGCTGGGAAAATGCCACCCTGTTTGATTTTGACGGGAACGTATTGCCGGGAATAAAGTACATGGTGCAGCAATATAAATTTCCAAAGTAAAGAACAGTGAAGCAACATTTTCACTGCAGAAACTGTCCGTTATTATAAATGCTTTTATGAACAGGAGATATTTTTACAGGCTCGTATGTTGTGTGTCATTTTTGATAGTGATTTTTGCAGCATGTAAAAAAAATAAAGAAACACAAACAGATCCATCCACCATTACCTTGTACACCTGTAACGCCAATCCATCAAATACGGCTGCACCCTATATCTGTTTTGATTCTCTCATCACCAACAGCCTCTGCCCCGAAGATGCGGTTTGTGTGTGGTCAGGGGCTGCTATCATTAAAGTCAGTTTTCACGAAAACGGGAATACACACCGTTTCAATATGATATTGCCCGACCTTAAAAATTTTGGAGCGGTGAATGATACCACCATTAATGGGTACAGGGTGGTATTTAAAGATATTCAGCCCCACAACAATACTTCAAAGCCTGCTCCAATGCCCGGAGAAATAAAAGCTGTAATTGAAATTTCGAGGTAGTATTGAAATGATGTTTTTTCCTGGTGACTAAAAATGTTTAGCGTATACCGCCTAATTCCCAATTCCTAATTCCCACCTTACACCAACCTTATCCCCGTCTTCTCAAGGCTGATCTTTTTCTGCCTGTACAGATTACCCACCGTCATCTTAAAAGTCTTCTTGCTCATACCAAAGAAAGAATAAATTTCTTCCGGGTCGCTTTTATCATAATACGGGAGGTAGCCATTATTTTCCTGCAGCAGGCGCAGTATTTTTTGTGCTTCATCTTCCACACGCTGGTACCCCGGTTTGCCCGCAACCACGTCAATCTTATTATCGGGGTATATTTTTTTTATAAAACCTTTGAACCTGTCGCCGGCAGTAATATCCCTGTAAATTTCGTTGTGGTGCAGTACACCGGTGTGTATGTTGTTGATGATAACTACATAGCCAATATCGGTGCGTCGGTAAACGGTAAGGTCCACTTCATCCAGCACTTTCACCGTCAGTTCATCATTGCTTAAAAAGGATTCTATTTTTTCTGTAGCGGCAAGGCGGCCTGTCTGTTCATCCAAATAAATTTTTACCAGGTACTCGCCATTGGGTATCATGCCCCGTTGCTGCTTGCTCTTGGGTACAAAAATGTCTTTCATCAGGCCATTGTCTAAAAAAGCCCCCTGGGGCGTAGTACTGATGCACCTGAGCTTTACAATATCGCCCAAAACACCCTTGGGTTGCTGTGTGGTGGCAATCAATCTGTCTTCACCATCATGGTATAAAAACACTTTCAGGGCATCACCCAATTTCACGCCTTCGGGCACAAAACGCCTGGGTAATAAAATACCTTCTGCGCCATCATCCAAATAAACGCCAAAAACCACTTCCCGTATTATTTTTAAGGTATTGTATTCGCCCACTTTGATCATTTGGCAAAGATAGCCCTCAATGTTCAACCATCAGGCAAATGAGTTATCTTCACGCAAAAAAATACGTTTTGAAGTTTACAGCATTTGGTTTCGACGATCGTTTAATGGAGGGTATT
>Ga0209023_10004874_pt1 | contig 14994 bp, 13 predicted proteins | sample LakOneMetagenome_FD_187468 | JGI IMG/M metagenome (GOLD analysis project Ga0209023, IMG submission 187468) | Freshwater and sediment microbial communities from Lake Erie, Canada (SPAdes) (version 2) | ecosystem: Environmental > Aquatic > Freshwater > Lentic | place: Lake Erie, Canada... | reverse complement strand
CGGATGTTTGCCAAGAATTTATTACCCAGTCCTTCGCCTTTACTTGCGCCCGCAACGAGACCTGCGATGTCTACGAATTCCATTGTGGTTGGCAGGACGCGTTCAGGTTTCACGATCGCAGCAAGCGCATCTTGGCGTGGATCTGGCACAGGCACGATGCCAGTATTTGGCTCAATCGTACAAAATGGGAAGTTTTCCGCAGCAATGGCGGCTTTGGTCAGCGCATTAAATAGCGTAGATTTACCGACGTTAGGCAGGCCGACGATGCCGCAATTAAAACCCATAATGATATTCCTATTGATTCTTCAAGAAAAAATTCTTACGAAGTGTGAGTTTGTAAGAGTAACCCGCTGATTGAGTTGGTCAGAAAAGTATGTAAAATTGGCGCATATCATACACCAAAGTCGTTATGCTGTTCTTGTCCTTCTTCTATTGCTTGTTTTAGTATTTTTAGAGAAACCTTTATGCGCATGTTATTTCAGTTTCCGTTATCCCATTATTGCGAAAAAGCGCGTTGGTTATTAGATTATAAAGAACTTGATTATGTGGCTAAAAATGTCATTCCTGGACCGCATCGTTTATTGACGCGTTGGCATGCAAGTAGTGACACATTACCACTTTTAAAAGATAAAAAGACTTGGATTGGCGACTCGACTGAGATTGCGTTTTATTTAGATGGTGTTTATGCCGAGAAACCGTTAATTAGTAATGACCCAAAGCAACGTTCTGCAATTGTCGCGCTGGATAAGAAAGCCAATGATTTGGGCTACCATGTGCGTCGTTGGATGTATTTGTATTTGATTAATGAGCCTCACACCATGGATATTATGGTTGGTGAGCGTGGTTTTTTACATACGTTTAAAGGGTTGATGACGCCAATCATTAAAAAAGGCGTGAAGGATTTATATAAAATTAATCCTGAGAAAGCAGCCAAGTCTAAAGAGCGAATAGATGTTTTAATTGATGAAATTGAAGTGGCTTTGCTAGCGAATGGCTCAGATGGCAAACAAGGTTATTTGGTCGGTAAGCAATTGAGTTTGGCTGATATTGCTGTTTGTGCATTGGCTGCACCATTGTTTGGCCCTGAAGGGACGCCTTGGGTTGCCCCAAGTCATGTCATTCCACCTGAACCGCTTGAGCAATATAAACAAGCGTTATTGGCGCGTCCGTTTGGACAGTATGTGATGCGTGTTTATGCGAGTGATCGTAAGGCGCGGGTGGATTGGCGCGGGCAGTGAGGGTTTAATCGGTTGCGTGCTCAACACTTGACGATGTTTATCTGTGAGACTAACGCATGAATCTCGTTAATCGCTTATTGATCAAAGCTGAAGTCATTGATGGCGCGAATCGCTCTGTTAGGGCGCGTATTTTGCTTGATGATGCTGGCAAGGTGAAGGGAGTGCAAATCAGGCATAGCTCTGGTGATCCTTCACTCGACCAGCGGGCAATTGCTGAATTAAAGAGTGCGCAGTATTCGCCTAGTCGCTTGGGGTCAAAGAAAGTACGTGTTTGGTACGACGTGACATGGACAAGTCATGATGAGGTTTGAGTGAGGATAGTGGAAGAGGATTGCCGCAGGTGAAGAGTCAAGTCAAAAGCACATCCCCTTCTAAATCTTCCCCTTGAAGGGGAAGACTTCAAAGCGATTAGGGATAGTGCCGATTAATGTTAAGACTTCGTGAAGTGGGTTCAATATTTTTTGAATAACCGCAAGTACACCATCTATATTTGTTAAGACTTCGTGATTCCAAAACCGCAAAACTTTGATCCCTTGGTTTTCTAAAAACTCAGTTCGCACAGCATCATATTCATGATTTTCCATGTGTTGAGAGCCATCTAGTTCTATAGCTAAATTACATTCATAAGCATAAAAATCAATAATATAATGACCAACAGGAACTTGTTTACGAAACTTAATACCTAATTGGTTGCGTCGTATTTTAGACCAAAGCAGTAATTCCGCATTAGTCATACGTTTTCGTAATAGTCGTGCTTTAATTGTGGCTTGTTTTGTAGTTTTGTGCATTTGAAAATGCTTATTAATATAAGAAAAAGAGTTCCCAAAGTGTCTTCCCCTTCAAGGGGAAGGCTAGGAAGGGGATGGTTTATTACTTATTCAACTCCGCCATCACTTCATCAGAGAAGTTGGCATTGGTATAAACATCTTGCACGTCATCTAAGTCTTCGAGCATATCAATCATTTTCAAGATTTTCTGTGCTTGCTCGACATCAGTAATATCCGCTTGAGTCGAAGGTGACATGGTGACTTCGGCGTTATCCGATTTCAAACCAGCAGCAGCGAGCGCATCTTGAATCGAACCAAAGGCGTCAGGCGTGGTAATAACAGTAACACTGTCTTCATCGGTTTCAACATCATCTGCACCGGCATCAAGCGCGATTTCAACGATTTTGTCTTCTAGTGAAATATCATCAAAACGAATTTCGCCGCGTTGGGTGAATAGATAAGCAACTGAACCTGTAGTGCCTAAATTGCCACCAGTTTTGCTAAACGCATGACGAACTTCGGGAACAGTGCGGTTGATGTTGTCGGTCATGGTGTTGACCAAAACAGCGACACCACCGACGCCATAACCTTCGTAGCTAATTTCTTTTAGGTCGTCATTATCAGTATTGCCAGCACCGCGTTGGATTGCGCGGTTAATTGTATCGCGGGTCATGTTGACCGAAAGGGCTTTTTCGACCACGGCGCGGAGTTTAGGGTTTTTGGCAGGATCGGCATCGCCTTGTTTTGCTGCACTAACTAACTCGCGGATATATTTGGTAAATACTTTGCCTTTCGACGCGTCTTGGCGCGCTTTGCGGTGCTTGATATTGGCCCATTTGGAATGTCCAGCCATGGCTGATTGCTCCTTGTTGTTTCTGTAAATAGGGATTGATGCGAGATCAACATGCTGAAATAAAACACAGTGAAGTCATCGCTCAAATTTGAGCGTGATGACCGTTAAAATTTGGCGCAAATGGTAGCAGATTCACAGTGTTTTGATAAGACACTGCGTTGCGAAGGTTTTAGTAGGCAGATGATCGTTAGATTACCAACGATATTTGTCGAAGTTTTCTGGGTTTGCCCAATATCGTGAATTGAGCCAATCAGGGATTTGTTTGTATTCGAGGATGTTGAACTGCCACAGTTCCCAACCTTCTATTTGTTCAATCTGGCTAAAACCTAACGCACGTAATCCTGCAGATTGATCGCCATGCGCGACAACTAAGACACGTCGTGCGAGTAAGTCACGCAGATGGGTTAAACCATGTGTTATAACTTGTGTTGCGGTCGTCTGTGATGGTGTTGCTTGGTCACTATTGGTGAGGGCATTACTGGTGAAAGAATCGTGATCGAGAAAGCATTCATCTAATATAATAACTGCTAAGTCAAAGCGTTGTTGAAATGGTAAACTGGTGAGCAGCCACAGTTCACGTTGTTGCCATTGGCCAGTCCAACCTGTACTCCATTCTTTCAGCGCTGAGAATTCGCGCGCGATAAGTAAACCATGTTCGATTGGTTTCTCAAACGCTAATCGTTGAATGAGCGGTAGGATATTCGGCGGTATGGCTTGCGTCGGCATTGGCAAATCCTTGCTGATGACTAGGGGCTTCAGTTCTGTTTCGAGAGTCATTTTCGCGACCCCGCTTTGATTATGATGATATGAATATATCATAGCGCATATCAATATATTACAACGTATATTTGATGGCGTTACCCTGACTATATTGCGTGTCGATTTGGTTACGAATAGCCAAATCGGGTTTAAAATAATTCGCCTTGCGATGGCGCATTGAACATACAATTACATGTTTATTGGTTTAATTAAATAGCAACGTTCATCAAAACCGTTCATCACAATCATTGATGAAATAGCCCATTAGGAAAGATGTATGGAATACGAAGGTCTCTGCCACAAAATGCGCGCTCATTTGGGCGAAACCGTAGAAACGGCGCGCGGCACATTGGCAGCGAGTGTCGAGTACAACTTGGTGCTGGGCGCGTTTGATTATCCGATGACAGAAAATCTAGGTAAAGAGATTGAGCTAGAGTGGACCGGTCGTATTTTTTGTTTGTCATGTGGCAATAAAACGCCAAAATCCTATTCGCAGGGACATTGCTACAGATGCATGATTACGAAGGCGTCATGCGATATGTGCATGATGAAACCAGAGACGTGTCATTTTCATTTGGGTACATGTCGTGAACCTGATTGGGCTTTAGATGTGTGTTTTCAGCCGCATATTGTTTATTTAGCCAATTCATCTGCACCAAAAGTCGGCATTACGCGAATCACGCAAATGCCAACACGCTGGCTTGATCAAGGCGCTACACAAGCACTCCCACTGATGCAGGTGAATAGTCGTCGGCTATCGGGTTTAGTGGAAGTTTTGCTTGGACAAGATATCGCAGATAAAACGGATTGGCGCAAGTTACTTAAAGGCGAAGCTGAGCCGATTGATTTGCATGAGATTCGGGATCAACTGCTCGGTAAACATCAAGCCGATATCGATCAAATGCTTCAGGAGTCAGCTCACGAGCTGGTCCTGCTAACGGATGAGCGAATCCGTGAATTTTCGTATCCCGTGAATGAATATCCAGCGAAAGTGACCGCGCATAATTTTGATAAAAAGCCTGTCATTCATGGCAAGTTGAATGGTATTAAAGGTCAATATTTATTGCTGGATACGGGTGTTTTGAATCTTCGTAAATTTGGTGGATATGAATTAAATGTTCGGGTTTAGAGTTTGCTTTTGAACTTGTCGCTCAATATTAAAAAGGATTAAATCAACATGAATATCGCCGTAAATCCAGAAGACACTACAGCAGCTCATCCAACGATTTATCTGAAAGATTATCAACCGCCAGTATTTGGCGTGGATTCGATTCATTTAGATATTAATATCTATTCGACTGAAACCATTGTCGTCAGTACGCTAGAAATGCATCGTTTGCATGCGGGCAATTTGGTGCTGCTTGGGCGTGATTTAGAACTGTTGAATATCCAGTTAAATGATACCGATTTAGAGCGCAGCAGCTATATTTTCGACAAAGAAAGTCTGACTATTTTAAATGCGCCAGATCGCTGTACGATTAAAACTGAAGTCCGCATTCATCCCGAAACCAATACGCAACTTGAAGGTTTGTATCAATCTGGCGGCATGTACTGCACGCAAAATGAACCCGAAGGCTTCCGAAAAATCACGTTTTTCCCAGATCGTCCTGATGTGCTTTCGGTGTTTACCACACGCCTTGAAGCCGATAATCAATATCCGACGTTGCTTGCGAATGGTAACTTAATTGAATCGGGTATCGTTGGTGCAGATCGTCATTATACGATTTGGCAAGATCCAACCAAAAAACCGAGTTATTTGTTTGCGTGCGTCGCGGGAAATCTTGCTGTTTTAAAAGATACCTTCACAACGATGGAAGGCAAGCCAGTTGCACTTGAAATTTATACCGAACAAAAAGACATTGAAAAATGCCATGTTGCGATGCAAGCATTGAAAGATTCCATGATTTGGGATGAGGAAAATTACGGTCGTGCCTACGATCTTGATAACTATATGATTGTTGCCGTCAGCCAATTTAATATGGGCGCGATGGAGAATAAAGGCCTCAATATTTTTAATACCTCTTGCGTATTATCCAGTCCAGAAACTTCAACGGATGTGTCTAATTTTTATGTGAAATCGACGATTGCGCATGAGTATTTTCATAATTGGACAGGCAATCGCATCACTTGCCGTGACTGGTTTCAGTTGTGTTTAAAAGAAGGGTTTACTGTATTCCGTGATCAGAGTTTTTCGGATACGTTGCAGTCGCCAGCGGTTCAGCGTATTGATGATGTATCGAGTTTGAAGTCGGCGCAATTTGCCGAAGATGCAGGCCCGATGTCGCATCCACCACGTCCAGATCATTTTGTTGAAATTAATAATTTCTACACCTCGACCGTCTATGACAAAGGTGCGGAAATTGTACGCATGATGGCGACTTTGCTGGGTGAGGAAGGATTCCGTCTAGGGACTGATGAATATTTCCGTCGTCATGATGGCGAGGCGGTCACGGTTGAAGATTTGATTAGTAGTTTGAGTGATGGTTCTGGTACGGATCTGTGGAATTTCTTACCTTGGTACAGTCAGCCTGGTACGCCAGTCGTGAGTGGGCAAGGTGTTTATGATGCGGCGTCACGTCGTTATACATTGACGCTATCGCAAACCATCGACAAGAAGTCGAATTATCCAACACCTCAACCGTTGCCGATTCCAGTGAAGATGGCGCTGTTTAATCAACAAACAGGTCGGCAATTATTACTCGATGCGCAAGGCGAAACTGAATGCGTATTGATGCTAAACCAAAGCAAACAGGTGTTTGTGTTTGAGCATATCGAAAACGCGCCGATTGTGTCTTTACTACGAGATTTCTCAGCACCAGTATTATTGAATTTTGATTATCAAGATGCTGAACTTGCGTTCCTCATGCAATATGAAAGCAATGGTTTTAATCAATGGCAAGCTGCACAGCAACTACTTGAGCGTATTTTGTTGCAGGGGCATGATGCGACAATTTACTTAAAATCGTTACTTGTAACACTTCCGAAAATGGCCAGTGTAGATCCATTATTGGCATCGCGTTTGTTGGATATTCCAACCGAAGCTTTTATCGCGAGTCGTATTGATAGCAATTATGATCCTGTTGCGGTTCGCGCGATGCGTGAAGCATTGATGAATGCGATTGCAGCGGAGCTGAAAGATTTTTGGTCTACGGCATATGCTGCTTTACCGATTGTTCCGTATTTGGATAGTAGCGAAGCGATGGGGCAGCGGGCATTCCGTAATGCCGTGTTGGCGTTTGCGTGTCGTGCTGGCGCTGCGAATGCGCTCGCAAATGCAAGTCATCAATATGATGCTGCTGTGTGTATGACAGAGCGCTTAACTGCGCTACGTCAATTGGTCAATTACGATGCACCTGATCATGCTGCGAAGCTATCTGATTTTTATCAGCGGTTTGAGAATGAAGCGTTGGCGATTGATTTGTGGTTCGGATTGCAAGCAAGTAAACCAACCGTGACTTTGAATGAGATTATTCAACTGACCAAACATCCAAAATTTGATCTGAGTACGCCTAATCGCATTCGTTCGGTGACGGGCAATTTTTCGACGAATCCTGTGTCGGTGTGGACGGTTGCTGGTGCGCAGTTCTATGTCGATTTTGCGAAGACTTTAGATGCGCAGAATCCGATTTTAGGTTCACGAATTTTGCAGGTGTTGTCGCGTTGGTATACGTTGAAAGAGCCGTTGCGTAGTCAGATCAAAGCGGTGATTGATAGTCTGCAAGGTCAAGTGACATCAAGTAGTGTGGTTGAGACTTTGGCGAATTTGCAAAAGGCAGGTTAGGTTATTTGTTGGCGCGTAGATTGAAGGGGTTCTTTGATGCGGTTTGACTTGCTTTCAGGATGATCATCATCTACGCGAGTATTCGCGTACTTTGTCCTTTTTTTATTTACTTTCAATCTTAGCCACAAGTAAAATGCACCGAAGGAAATCGACCCATGATAATTTTTGTGGGAAATATTGCATGTCTATGCAATAAAAAAATCAAGGAAATGGAGTAATTCAATGCAACAAACCCCCGTACATGACCAACATAATCCAGATTTATTAAAACTGATTCCCACGACTTCCAGTAAGCTTATTGAAGTGGGTTGTAGTTCGGGTGCGTTAGCACGGGAATTCAAAAAAATTAATCCAGCCTGCCATTATTTTGGGGTGGATATTGACGCCAGCTATGCTGAATTGGCTCAACGCTATTGTGATGCGACTGAAGCGCAAGATATGGATCAAGCTGATCCGAGTTTCTATCAAGCCAATGCAGATCGAGACTGTTGGATTTTTGGCGATACGCTTGAACATATGCGAGATCCATGGGCAGTTCTGAGAAAAATCCGCGCTGTGATTCCTGCAAATGGTTCCGTGGTCTGTTGTGTTCCGAATGCTCAACATTGGAGTCTTTTTGCAAAACTTTCCATTGGTGATTTTCGCTATGAGGACAGTGGTTTGTTCGATAGAACACATCTTCGATGGTTTACACGTACAACCTTGATTGAGATGTTTATTAATACTGGTTTTCAGGTTGTTGAGGGAACAGCTCGAAATTTCCCTGAACCGAACAAGGAAAAATTTCTGCCGTTGATTGCAGAAATTGCCAAGGCTTGCGGTGGCGATTATCAAACCGCAATCAATGATGCTAGTCCGTTACAGTATGTGATCCGCGCGATACCTGTATAAATTGATATGCTTAGAGAGTTAAATATATGCTGATGTATTTATGCTCTCTAAGAATAGATTTCCTTTTAGACGATTCTTCAATTCTCTTTGAGTGATTTGGGATCGTGTATTTGATGATTTTATTAGGGTGTGTGACATTACCAACTGCTTGTACAGTGCTGTTCAACGCATGGAATCCCATCATGATTTCCATCCATTTTAGTATTCGGGCAATGGTTAATAAAGTATTTGGCTTCTTCACATGAAGTCATCTGAGAGCAGTAAGTACGACCATCACATTTATAGTTGGAGCTGGTATCTGGCTGTGATTTTTGGATAGGCGGCTGTACTACTTGTTGTGCTTCGATTGGTTCTGCATTTTGTTGTGCTTCGATTGGTTCTGCATTTTCCAGTTTGAAACGATGAAATTGTTGATATCCAAAATAAGCAATGGCGGCGATGACTAAGGCACTGATCAACATAGATAGAGCGGATGTTTCTTTTGATTCGTTATTCTCTTTTTGTCGACGTGGTACATTTTTAGGAATTTGTCGCGTTGTTTGCGTGATAGTCACGTCAAGTCGATTTAGATAATGCGCTTTAGTTTTTCCATTCTCTTGAACCAACTCATAACTAATCCGTTCATTCAAACGAGGTGAGTTATTATCTTTTGGAAAAGAAGAGATATGAACAAAAACATCATGCCCACCATCATTGGGACGGATGAATCCAAATCCTTTTTCTTCATTCCACTTTTTTAACACACCCTCATAACGCATCGAGTTATTCTCTTTAAAATAGTACTTATTAAGTTGGGCTTAAACTTCCCCAATCCCTTCAATCGTAACCCTGACCAACCTTAAAATGATCCTAATCATCAAGCCAATAACGACACCATTCACCCGAATCATGTATAAATCGCCACTGACTTCGGATGAGATGTTGCCGATCATCCTTTGATAATCTATAGCAAAAGATGCGTATTTTACGAAAAAGAATTGATCCTTAAACCAACCCATTCTCCACCAAATAGTTTTTATATGTTTCGCGAACACCTGTTTTGAGTAATTTACCCGTTGCGGTATGCGGTAGTTCATCTACAAAAACAACGGTGTCAGGCAGTTGCCATTTCGCGACTTTATCTGCTAAAAAAGTAATTACTTCAGCGGCAGTTACTGTGGCGCCCTCTTTTTTGATCGCTAATAACAATGGACGTTCATCCCACTTTGGATGATAGACACCAATCACACAGCACTCTTTCAGCGCTGGATGACCGACAGCTGCGTTTTCTAAATCAATCGAACTTATCCACTCACCGCCTGATTTAATCACGTCTTTTGCGCGATCAACGATCTGCATCGTATTCTCGCGATCAATCGTGGCAACATCGCCAGTATCAAACCAACCATCAACAAAGGCTTTTTTGTCATCGTTCAAGTAATAGCTGCTCACGACCCATGGACCACGTACCAATAGAGAACCAAAAGCTTGACCATCACGAGGCAACTCATTTCCTGCGTCATCTACAATTTTCATTTCGATACCATAGACTGAACGACCTTGTTTCAGTTGTTTTTCATAGCGTTGCTCTAAAGGCAATTGTGCCATCGCGCGCGTCATACTATTCACAGTGCCTAGTGGACTCAGCTCAGTCATTCCCCATGCGTGAATTAAGAACGCATCGTGCTTTTCTTGGAAGGCTTTAATCATTGATAGGGGAGCCGCTGCGCCGCCGACAACGACATTTTTAACCGAACTTAAAGTTGCATTAATTTGATCAAGATAATTGAGTAGTCCTAACCAAATCGTCGGTACACCCAATAATAAGTTTGCTTGTTCGCCATCAATCAACTCATACAACGACGCACCATCCATGCCGTGTGCAGGAAGCACCAATTTTGCGCCTGTCATCGTTGCGGCATATGGTGTACCCCATGCATTCACGTGAAACATCGGAACGACAGGGAGTAAAATACTCTCTTCATCAATGTTCAGTGCATTCTTTTGTACAGCCGCAATGGTATGCAAAACCGTAGAACGATGGGTATAAAGCACGCCTTTCGGATTTCCCGTTGTGCCCGAGGTGTAGCACAACGCCGCACCAGAATTGTCATCTAATAATGGCCACTCAAAAGTGCTCGGCATATCTGCAATCAGATCTTCATAGCAGAGTAAATTGGATAATTTACTGCTCGTCGGCATGTGAGCTTTATCGGTGAGCACTATAATGCCTTCAACATTTTGGATGTGTTCGGCAACCGCTTCAAGCAGCGGGACAAAGGTTAAATCCACAAAAATAAAGCGATCAGCCGCGTGATTAATAATATAAATAATCTGCTCAGGAAAGAGGCGGGGATTGATAGTGTGCGTTATTGCGCCTATGCCTGAAATGCCGAAATATAACTCATAATGACGATGAGTATTCCATGCTAACGTGCCGACGCGGTCGCCGATTTTAATGCCTAATTTTTGAGTTAAAGCATTGGCGAGTTGTTTGGCGCGAGCTGCGGCTTGTCCGTAGGTATAGCGAAAAATACCGCCTTCGACTTGGCGACTGACGATCTCAGCTTGAGGATGGGACAAGATCGCATGTTCGATTAATGATGAAATTAGTAGGGGCTGCTGCATCATGCTCATGATTGTTCTCTTCCGTAAGGTTTAACTAGGTTTAATTGCCAACTATTTAAAATCTTTTTGAGATTTTTTTACATGACATCTAAACGTTGATGAGCGTTTAGATATCATGAATTATTCACGAGACTGATTATCCAATCCCTTCAATCGCAAATCGTATCATCCCCAAAATAATGCCAATCATAAAGCCAACCACGACACCATTCACCCGAATCATATGTAAGTCACCGCCTACTTCGGATTCGATTTTGTCGATCATGTCGCGGGTATCCCAATTGTGGATTTGCTCGCTGACATATTGAATGACCGTATCGGCATAACGGTCGGCAGCATATTCGGCGAATTGTGCGATTTCATGGTTCAATGCTTGGCGTACGGCAATATCAGCCGCGAGTTGAGTGCCAATTCGCATCATGAGTCCTTGTAAACTACGGCTGATGGCAGATTGATCCGACTCCAAATCCTCAATAATACCAATCATAATGCTTTCATAAATATGAAAACCGAAGGCAACAACCGTTGGCGATTGCACTAAGCTTTGTTTAAAGGCTTCTAGTTTTTTAGATTCTTCTGAGTTGTCGTCTTCAAGCGCAGTCATCCATTGGGCTATCGAATGATTGACCATGAGATGAATAGGATGATTCGGTTGAGTATTTAAATCACGAATCGTTCGCAATACGCCCCAGACCACGTTACGTTTGACATCAAAACCGAGCACGCTCGCGCCGCGTGATAAATGCCCGAAGACACCCGTTTCATCGAGAATTTTTTGGATGATTTCTTCGGCATATTGAGGATTGGTGTGAATCCAATTATCCAAACTACTGAGGCTTAGATGAATGACATCTTGATGGATTTTATTATCAAAAACAGCCTTCATTGTTCGTGCAACAGCTTGATTAATGGGTGTTTCACTTAACCATTGTACCGAGCTTTGTTTGATAAACTGGTTAATCGTTTCGTTTTGAGCAATCTTTAAAAAACGTGGAACGAGCCGCTTGAGTTCCCCTGCTATCATCTTTGCATTGGTAGGTTCCGCGAGAAAATTTGCCACATAGAGTGACATGTCAATCGCTTCAAGTTTATTGCGGACAATCTGCGGTGCAAGGAAGTTTTCTTGGACAAAACGACCCATCGATTCAGCAATGCGTGCTTTGTTGCGCGGAATAATTTCCGTGTGCTCACGAATGAAACTAGGTACCCAAATATGCTTAAACGGATCACGAAACAGTACGGTAATCGCATACCAATCCGCCAGCCCACCGACCACACCCGCTTCCGCACCCAGCGTTAAAATATGAAACACGCCGATATAGTCTGGAAACTGACGACTCGTAAACAATAAGATCAGCCAAAAAACGACCATCGACACCAATAAGAATGTGGCGATACGTTTGTTTTTAATCAAATTTAATTCAGGGCTAAGCTGTGAATTCAACGATGTTGCTCCAATTTTTTATGATTTTGTGGTGGTTTAAGGCTGAATATCAGCAATGCCTGCGATCTGGCGCAATTGCGTGGTCAGTTGTTCGCGTGCTTTTACAAAACCGTCGATGCCACTTTGTAGTAACTCAAATGCCATTAGGTTGTCACTGTGCATGACATCGAATTTTTCTTTAGTCATGATAAGTGCTGCACTAGTGGAATGCTTTGCGCTTTCAGCCGAAAGTTGACGCGGTAATTCGCCAGTGCTCTTTGATAATTCAGACAGCAGCGCAGGAGAAATCGTTAATAAATCACAGCCAGCCAATGCCGTAACTTGCGCCATGCTGCGGAAACTTGCGCCCATGACTTCAGTTTTATGGTTGTGCTGTTTGTAATAGCTGTAAATTTCGCGCACTGAAACTACGCCTGGATCGAGTTCGATTGGGTAGCTGTCTTTGCCTTCAGATTTTTTGTACCAATCTAAAATGCGACCAACAAATGGAGAAATCAGTGTCACTTTCGCATCCGCACAAGCCACCGCCTGATGCAAACCAAAAATTAGCGTTAAGTTGCAATGAATGCCTTCAGCTTCTAATGCGCGTGCGGCTTGAATGCCTTCCCATGTCGCAGCAATTTTGATCAAAATACGTGATTGATCAATGCCAGCTTTCTTATAGAGTCCAATGAGTTCACGTGCTTTTTCAATCGTTTCATCGGTATCGTAAGAGAGGCGAGCATCCACTTCGGTCGAAACGCGACCTTGAATCAATTTTAAAATTTCTAAACCTAAACGCACTGTAAGCAAATCAATTGCACGATCTACTAACGCATCATCAACGAGTCCTTCCTCACGCGCATCACGTAGCGCATCTTCAATCAGAGGCATGTTCGATGGTAATGCTGCCGCAGCGGTAATGAGGGACGGATTTGTAGTCGCATCAATCGGGCGAAATTGTTCAATGGCAGCGAGATCACCTGTGTCGGCAACGACCGTGGTCATGGATTGGAGTTGGCTTAAAAGGGAGGCTGATGGCGTTTGGGTCATGCTGTATTACTCAATGAATCGCTTAGAAATTGTAATGGAATATCCGTTATTCGATTTTAGACAGGTTTACTGATGTTTTAACAGCGCTTCTTTCTGTCGTTTAGTCGTTTTTTTGCTACACTTACGCCTTAATTCGTTTAGATGAATCGCACATGACGATCATGGCATCTTCTTTCGTTCTAAACAAAATCAGTTAACCGAAGCATACGAAGAGCACTTTACACCAATCATCATCGATCAAGAAAGGAAATAACGCTGATGAGCAACAGCGACAACACGACATCACAAGGTTCGAGCAACGATGATAAGCGCGGTTGGCTATTTAATTCGTCAAAACCTTCGTTAGATCAAATTCGCGTGCGTATCGACACGGTCGATCAGGAAATTCATCGCTTATTGAATGAGCGCGCAACGCTTGCAGAACACGTTGCTATTTCTAAAAAGATCAATGAAACGAATCCGTTGTTCTATCGTCCAGAACGCGAGGCGCAAGTGCTGCGTGCGGTCATGGCGCGTAACGAAGGGCCATTATCAGGCGAAACTGTTGCAAGAATATTTCGTGAAATCATGTCGGCTTGCCTTGCGCTAGAAGCGCCGCAAACAGTTGCCTATCTCGGGCCGCAAGGCACGTTCACGCAGGCGGCTGCACTCAAGCATTTTGGTGCAGATGCGGTCACTGTACCGATTGCCAATATTGATGAAGTATTCCGTGAAGTTGAATCGGGCAATGCACACTATGGTGTCGTGCCAATTGAAAATTCATCCGAAGGTGTTGTTAATCACACGCTTGATAGTTTCCTGTCTTCGCCGCTCAATGTGATTGGTGAGGTTGAACTGCGGATTCATCAGAATTTAATGGTCAGTGACACGACCCGTGTAGATGCGATTACACGGATTTATTCGCACCAGCAGTCATTAGCACAATGTCGTAAGTGGCTAGATGGTCATTTCCCGAAAGCTGAGCGTGTTGCGGTCAGTTCAAACGCTGAAGCGGCGCGTAAGATTAAAAGTGAATGGCATTCTGCTGCGATTGCAGGTGAAGTCGCTGCGAAAGAATACGATCTCACAATTTTGCACGCAAAAATTGAAGATAATCCAAATAATACAACACGTTTCTTGATCATTGGTCGTGAAGCTGTGCCAGTCAGTGGTGAAGATAAAACCTCGTTGCTCATCGCTGCTCATGATAAAGCTGGTGCGCTGTTAGATATTTTGCAACCATTTGCGAAGCATGGTATTTCATTGACCAGTATCGAAACACGTCCTGCATTACCTGATAAATGGGCGTATGTTTTCTTCATCGATTTGGTCGGTCATCAAGATGAACCGCATGTGCGTGCTGCACTCGATGAGATTCGGACGACGGTGAAAGAATTGCGTGTGCTGGGTTCGTATCCGAAGGCGGTGTTGTAAAAAGATTTTGCTCTGAAGTCTTCCCCCTGAGGGGGAAGATTTAGATGGGGGTGCTTTTGACTTTAAAACCATCCCCATCCCAGCCTTCCCCTTGAAGGGGAAGGAGAAAAAGCATTGAGATTTAGTAATTAAGTTCGATAGAGATTAATTGGAATAAAAATGTTACCCGAAAATAATGCACCAACCGCAATTAAACCAGCCAATCAAGG
>Ga0209023_10004873_pt1 | contig 14998 bp, 14 predicted proteins | sample LakOneMetagenome_FD_187468 | JGI IMG/M metagenome (GOLD analysis project Ga0209023, IMG submission 187468) | Freshwater and sediment microbial communities from Lake Erie, Canada (SPAdes) (version 2) | ecosystem: Environmental > Aquatic > Freshwater > Lentic | place: Lake Erie, Canada... | reverse complement strand
CCGTGCCCTACGGTTCGCGCCTGAAGCTCAAGCAGTCGTTCAACGTGAACGCGTTCAGTCCGAACGAGTCGGTGCGGGTGATCCTGCGCACGCTGAAGAAGTACGGCATGTTCCTGTCCGACGGCGGGGGCATTCCGCTGACCGCCGAATCCGACGCGTTCACGACGCACAAGTGGGCGGACGCCGACGTCGGCATGGACACGCATTCGCTGTTCGGCATACGACCGACCGACTTCGACGTAGTCGAGGCCGGCGACCCGATGACGGTGACCTACGATTGCGTGCGTACGCCGGACGATTTCATCTACATCGACGGCTTCGACTTCTAGGCAGTCCACCCGCCGCCGGGCGTCCACGTCCATGCGGCGCGCGCTCTGGGCAGACGTCGATCCGCAGCGTATGTTGCCTCGGGAGAAGTGTATCGGGGCAAGGACATGGAACTGGGCTGCTTGGGCGGGCCGGATTATCGCGAGCCCACGATCGTCGACCTCCTCAACGACCGTCAACGGGCTGCCTATGAGCAGGCGCTGCGCCAACATGGCCTGATCCTGGCCGTCGGTCCGACCGGCTCCGGCAAAGCGGCGCTTCTGTACCACGGCATGCGAATGTTGCGTCGTCTGCGCGGACAATCCGTTCCGATGGCCACCATCGAGTGGGTCGCGCGCGGTCCGCTCGAAGACGCGACGCGCGTTGTCGTGTCCAGCAAGGATGGCGTCACCTTCGACAGCGCCCTGCAACGGCTCGCAAGCGATGGGACGAAGGCATTTCTGGTGGGCGAGATTCATGACCTCGCAACCGCCATGGAGGCGGTGCGCCTCACCACGCAGCGGCGACGCCTCATCCTGTCCACGCTGCACACGCAAGATGCACCGCACGCGTTGCAGCGACTCCTGAACATCGGCGTCCCGGCAAGCAGCGTCGGTGAATCGGTCGTCCTCGTCTTTGCCCTGCGCGCGATGCGCGAGCTGTGCCCGGAGTGCAGGGAGCTGTTGCGCTTGCCGCCTCACGCCCTCAAGGTCGTCGGTTATGCGGATGACGAAATCGCAGAAGGATTGACGCTGTGGGAACCGAACCGCGCAGGATGCATACATTGCACGAATGGCTTTCGAGGGCGGCACTATGTCTGCCAGATGTTGCCGATGACGGACGGGATACGAGCCGCGCTGGTCGACGGGGATGTGCGCGACATTCGACGGGTCGCGGCGGACGAAGGCATGAAATCGCTGAGACGGGAATTGCTCGACGCAGCAAAGACCGGCAATGTGTGGATCGCGGATATCTCCGACGGCGGTGGGGACACATAGCGCCGCAGTATTCTCGATGTAGCCCGCCATATCCCAATAACAACGGCAACGGCTTAAGACCTCATGCGCCCGCTTCGATTCCTTTTGGTTCTTCCCGCCTCGATTCTCGCAGCCGTTGTCGTGCTGTTCCCGATCCATTGGGCCACTCTGCTGCTGATGCATGAGAATGGATTTCTACACTTCATGTCATCCGAAACGTTGGAGAGCCTCTTACGTTCTGCGCTCGTGCCGCCAGCGTTCGTAACCGTGGGTATGTATACAGCGCCAAGCTATCGATTCCGTACCGCGCTCGTGCTCGCTGTGCTGCTCGTCATTTGCGTGCTGGTGGGACTCACCATGGTCTACACCGGCAGGACCATGGTCGAATTCGAAGGCTCGCCCGTTATGCTCGCCATCAAGAGTGTGTTAGTGCTCGCGGGGGCCTCATTCGGTGTACTTGGCGCATGGCGTGCGCAGGATCAGGTCCCAGTGAGGTCTCTGACGCCAGAGGGCGCCCGGCAAATCGTCGAGCACGCCGAAGCAGAGTTTGCAAGCGGGCACAAGATTGACGATGCATTTGCGCCGTTTGCTGAAGGAGGGGCAGCATCGAGGCAAGAGGCGCGCAATGCTCTTCTAATTGTGGTCGCGGATTTCTACCGTCACGCCGCTCTCAGCGGCGACCGGGACGAGCTTGCCCTGTATGAGGACTACGCTGCCTCGTCCCGATTTATCGCTACGCGAATAGTTTGTGACGCGATTGTGTCTCCGGCAGAAATCGCTACCTGCGCAAAGAGAGCCGGTTCCCATTATGAGTCGTTTGTAGCCCTTCTGAGGACTCTCGATCCAGCGGAGGAGAGCTACTGGGCCTCTGTCTCCAAACACATTGAGACCATGTAGCGGCTAAAAATGGCAGGCCAAACGAGTGAGCGACTGGGCGTATTTGCCATGTAGAACACAATACGCATTTTCTTCGTTCAGAAATCCATGAAATAGCCGCCGTTCACCGGGATGTTCGCGCCGGTGATGAAGCCTGCATCGTCGGCGCTGAGGAACTCGACCGTGCGGGCTATCTCACGCGGTTCGCCGAGGCGGCCGACCGGGATGCCCGCGATGATCTGGTGGCGGATTTCCTCGGGCACCGCTTGCACCAGCGCGGTGTTGCAGTAGCCGGGCGAGACGCTGTTGACGGTCACGCCCTTCTTCGCCACTTCGCGCGCAAGCGCCATCGTGAAGCCGTGCATGCCGGCCTTGGCGGCCGAGTAGTTCGTCTGGCCGAACTGGCCGGTCTGGCCGTTCACGGACGAGATGTTGACGATGCGGCCGAAGCCCTGCGCGGTCATGCCGTCGACGACCGGGCGGCACATGTTGAACACGCCGTCGAGGTTGACGCGCAGGACGTCGCCCCATTGCTCGGGGCTCATCTTGCGCAGGCTCGTGTCGCGAGTGATGCCGGCGGCGTTGACGAGGATGGAGATCGGGCCGAAGTTCGCCGCGATGCGTTGCGCGAACGTCGCGCAGGCGGCATGGTCGGCGACGTTGAGCGGCTCGAACGTGATCGCATCGCCGAATTCGGCGGTTTCGACGCGGAACGCGTCGACGCGTTCATTGCGCGACGCGAGGTCGGCGGCGACGACGCGCCGTCCGGCGCGCGCGAGGGATTTGCAGATCTCGGTGCCGAGTCCGCCGATGCCGCCCGTGACGACGGCGACGCGCTTGCTCATGGATGATCCCCGTGTTCTTGCGGTGCGGCAGGCGAAGCCGCCGCGAATTGCTGCGATGCGTTGCCTGCTGCGGACCGGCAGGGCGCCAACCTCAGGACTTCGCGTCCTTCTTCGACTTGTCCTGTTCCTGCGCACCGCGCACGCTGTTCGCGGCGGCGGTGAGGAACCCCTGCTGCAGGGACTTCCAGACATCCATGTTGCGTTCGGTCAGGTCGTTCAACATCGACCACGGCCCCTGGCCGAGCATGTTGTTGAGCTGGCTGCGGAACTGCTGCTGCTGGTCGAGGAACACCTGCAGGCTGCGCTCGAGGTAGCCGCCCATGAAGCCCTGCAGCGAATCACCGTAGAAGCGGATGATCTGCGACAGCAGTTTGGTCGTGAACATCGGCTGGCCGCGATCCTCGTACTCGGAGATGATCTGCAGCAGCACGGAGCGCGTCAGATTCTCGCCGGTCTTGGCATCGCGGACTTCGAATTCCTCGTCGTCGAGCACGAGCTGGCGGATTTCCTCAAGCGTGATGTAGCTCGAGATTTCCGTGTCGTAGAGACGGCGGTTCGGGTATTTCTTGATGATGCGCGGGTCGGTCATCCGGCAACGCTAGCAGAATGTGATGCGGCGCACCAGTTGGACATGCTGCGCAGCCGTAGCGGCGCACCCTGTGCGCGACCGCGGGATGAGCCGGCTGGTCCATGCATCCGGTAAGGAGGGCGCCGGAAAAGCGCGAGCGAGGCAAGCCGCCCTCCATGGAGCGCAGCCCGTTCGGCATCCTGCCTCACCTGGTGACGCATGCATCCGGTGCGGGAGGGCACCGGATGAGCGCGACCGAAGCAAGCAGCCATCCATGGAACGCTGCCCGTTCGGCATCCTGCCTCACCTGGTAAATGCGGCAAGCCGATGCCATTCATGGCATCGGCTAAACGCCGCATTTACCAACCCATGTATTGCCCACCATTGATCGCGAGGTTGGCGCCGGTGATCCAGCGCGCCTGGTCGTTGGTGAAGAAGCCCACCGCGTAGGCGATCTCGTCCGGTTCGCCGAGGCGGCCGACCGGGATCTGCGCGACGATTTTCGCGCGCACGTCTTCCGGCACGGCCATCACCATGTCGGTGCCGACGTAGCCGGGCGAAACGGTGTTGACGGTGATGCCGAACTTCGCGTTCTCCTGCGCCAGCGAGATCGTGAATCCGTGCATGCCGGCCTTTGCCGCGGCGTAGTTCGCCTGACCGTACTGGCCCTTCTGACCGTTGATCGAGCTGATCTGCACGATCCGGCCCCACTTGCGCTCGCGCATGCCATCGATGACCGGTCGGGTCACGTTGAAGCAGGAGCCGAGGTTGGTGTTGATGACTTCCTGCCACTGCAGCGCATTCATCTTGTGGAAGGTGGTGTCGCGCGTGATGCCGGCGTTGTTGATCAGGATGTCGACCGGGCCGAGCTGCTTCTCGACCTCGCGCACCATCGCTTCGGCGGTCGCGGCTTCGGCGACGTCGCCCTTGGCGAGCGCGAAGTCGAAACCATCCTTGCGCTGCGCGTCCTGCCAGGCCTTCGCCTTCGCCTCGTCGCGATAGTTGGTGGCGACCTTGTGGCCGAGCGTGGCGAGATGCCTGCAGATGGCCGTGCCGATACCGCCGGTACCGCCGGTGACCAGGGCGACGCGCGTCGTCATGAGGTGTACTCCTTTGCATTGGGTGGAGCGGAAGGCGCGCGATGCGCCTGCCGCGATTGTGCCTGACCCTCACGAGGTTGCATTGCGCGCTGCCGCAAACGCGACCGGAACCGCCGCCGCGCGCGGAATCGACGCCGTCGCCAACTCGCGTGAAGCCCGCGACAATAACATGTGCACATTGCGTTCCGTGGGCGCGCGCTGGCCGAGGAAATGCAAGGCCGCGCGCAGCGCCGGCAGCGGATCGCGCGCATCGACCGGCAGCGACGCGGCATGCTTGCTCAACTTGCGACCGTCCGTGCCGAGTGCGAGCGGCAGGTGCGCGTACGCAGGCTGCGGCAAGCCGAGCAGGCGTTGCAGCAGGATCTGGCGTGGCGTCGAATCGAGCAGGTCGGCACCGCGCACGACCTGGTCGATCTCCTGCGCGGCATCGTCGACGACCACCGCAAGCTGGTAGGCGCAGGCGCCATCGGCGCGCCAGATCACGAAGTCGCCGACCTCACGCGCGAGATCCTGCTGCTGCGGCCCCTGGATCGCATCGTCGAACGCGAGCACATGGTCGCGTACGCGCAGGCGCCAGGCGGGCGCGCGCTCGCGCGGTTGCGCCACGCATTCGGAGGGATGAATGCCGCCGCGAGGTTCGAGATCCGTGCGGCTGCACCAGCAGCGGTAGGCATGGCCGTCGCGCTCGAGCCGGGCCAGGGCGGCGGCGTACCGGTCGCTGCGCCGGCTCTGGTAGACGATGTCCTCGTCGGACACCAGCCCGAATGCGTCCAGCGTGGCGAGGATGCGCTCGGCGGCTCCCTGCACCTCGCGTTCGCGGTCGAGGTCCTCCATGCGCACGATCCAGCGCCCGTCGGCATGGCGCGCGAACAGCCAGCTGCCGAGCGCGGCGACGAGCGAGCCGAAATGCAGGCGACCGGTCGGCGAGGGCGCGAAGCGGCCGCGCGTCATGGTGAACCCGAGGCGCGGGGCGTGGTCGAAGGGGTAGCCGATGCATGCACCCGGCAGGCTTCGGAAAAGCGGGAACGGCCCCATATCCGACCCGTACGCGTCGCCCCGCGGCGCGTGCGAAGATCAAGACGACCATAGAATCTGGCGAGGAAGACCATGCTGCGCATCGTACTGTTTGTCCTGACCAACCTGGCGGTGATGGCGCTGCTGGCGATCGTCGTCAAGCTGACCGGCATCGACGCGTACACGTACCGGCGCGGCGGCCTCAACCTGCAGGCCCTGCTCGTGATGGCGGCGGTCATGGGCATGGGCGGCTCGTTCATCTCGCTCGCGATGTCCAAGTGGATGGCGAAGATGTCGGTCGGCGCCCAGGTCATCAGCCAGCCGCGCAATGCGACCGAACAGTGGCTGGTCGACACCGTGCGCCGTCATGCGGAGAAGGCCGGCATCGGCATGCCCGAGGTCGCGCTCTACGAAGCGCCGGAGATGAACGCGTTCGCGACCGGCATGACGAAGAACAGTTCGCTGGTCGCGGTCAGCACCGGGCTGCTCAACAGCATGGACCGCGAGCAGGTCGACGCGGTGCTCGGCCACGAGATCAGCCATGTCGCCAACGGCGACATGGTCACGATGGCCCTGATCCAGGGCGTGCTCAACACGTTCGTGATCTTCCTCGCACGCGTGATCGGCACCGTGGTCGACCGCGCGCTCAGCGGCAATCGGGACGGCGGAGGCGGTGGCTTCGCCTATTTCGCGATCGTGATGGTTTTGCAGCTCGTGCTCGGCGCGCTCGCCTCGCTGATCGTGATGGCGTTCTCGCGCTGGCGCGAGTTCCGTGCCGACGCCGGTGGCGCCCGCCTGGCCGGTCGCGGCGCGATGATCTCGGCGCTCGAACGCCTCGCCGGCAATCGCGGCGAGAACACCCTTCCGAAGGCGATTGCCGCGTTTGGCATCTCCGGCGAGGGCGGCGTCGCGCGCCTGTTCATGAGCCATCCGCCGCTGGCCGAACGCATCGCCGCGCTGCGCGCGACTGCGTAGGGCGGTACGCGCGAATCGCGTGCCGCCGACCCCGGCAGGCATTTTCTTGATCCGGGAACGAAGCATCGCGGCTTCCGCCGCTCCCACAAAAAAGAAAAGGCCCGGGATTCCCGGGCCTTTTCTGTGTGGCATCGCACACGCGTCACGCCACGGCGTGACTGAGGATTTTCTCGGGTTCCTGCAGGAAATTGCCCTGCACGAAGTTGACACCGCAATTGAACAGGATCGCCATGCTCGCGGCATCCTCGACGAATTCGGCAACGGTGAGCTTGCCCGCGTGGCGTGCCTGGTCGCAGAGCTCCTTGAGCTTCTCCTGGTTTTCCTTGTGCTTGGGCAGGTCCGCCATGTAGTTGCGGTCGAGCTTCAGGTAGTTGACCGGGATGTGCTTGAGCAACTGGAACGAGTTGAGGCCGGAGCCGAACTGTTCGAGCGCGAAGCCGCAGTGGATCTGTTCGAGGCCCTTGGCGAACGCGCGCGCCGGCTTCAGGCTCGTCACGACCTTGCTTTCCGGCATCTCGAAAACAAGCGAATCGCCGCGCTGGCGCGCGGTCTTCAGTTGCTGCGCGATCCACGGCAGCAGGGTCTGGTCTTCCAGCGACTGCGGCGTCAGTTTCACGAAGAACGTGGTCTTGTTGCCGGCGCGCTCGCGCTCGGCGATCGCGCGGATCGCGTTCGCGATGACCCAGCGGTCGATCGCCGGCATGCGCCCGTTGCGTTCGGCGATCGGCAGGAACTGAGCCGGCGGGATTTCGCCCTTCGGGCCGGCCATGCGCAGCAGGATTTCGTAGAAGTCGCCCTCGGCGCCGTGCAGGCTGATGATGGGCTGGTAGTACAGCACGAAGCCGTTGTTCGCCAGCGCGTGGTCGATCGCCTCGATCCAGCGGCGCGTGCTTTCGACCGCGGCCTTGTCCTGTTCCGACGGGTCGATCAGGTTGACGCGGTTGCCGCCCTCGCCCTGCGCGCTGCGCAGCGAGGTCGTTGCGAGGTTCATCACGGTCGCCGCATTCGCGTTCTTTTCGCCGATCAGCGCGGCGCCGATGCTGACGGTGAGGTTGATCGACTGCTTGCCGACCTCGAAGATCCTTTCGCTGAACGCGTTGCGCAGCTTGTCGCCGAGCTTGCGCGTCGCTTCGATGTCGTGATTGGTCAGCAGCACCGCGAACGTGTGCTCGGAGATGCGTCCGGCGACGTCGGCATCGCCCAGGTGCTTGCGCAGCAAGGTCGCCATGTCGCCGAGCAGCACGTCGGTGTTGCCGAGGCCGACCGTGTCCAGCACCGGCTTGAAGTTGTCCGGCTCGATCAGCAGCAGCGACTGGTCGGTCTTGCCGTTGACGGCGCGCGCCGCGGCTTCCTCCAGCTGGGTCATCAGGTACTGGCGGTTGTACAGGTCTGTGACCAGGTCCTTCGAGCGCATCGCCTCGATTTCCTGGGTCAGGTTCGGATCGACCGCCTGCAGGCGGAACGTGATCTGCTGGCAGGGTTCGCCTTCGTAGCTCGCCTCGGCGAATTCCATGGTCGCGTCGAAGGTCGAGCCGTCCGTGCGCTGTGCCTTCAGGTTCAGGCGCTGCGGCGGCTTCTCACCCTTCGACAGGCGCTTCAGCAGCGCCTTGAAGTCGTCGGCATCCTGCGGCGCGATCATGTCGAGGATCGACATGCTTTCGACGTCCTCGAAATCGTCCAGCGCGAACATCTCCAGATAGGCCTTGTTCGCGCGCACGTGCATGCCCTCGTGCACGAACGCGATCGGATCGCGCGAGGAGTCGAGCAGCGCCTCGCAGCGGCGCTCGGACTCGCGCAGCGAGGCCTCCAGGCGACGCACGCCGCGGCGCATCGTCAGCGCCTCGAACTCGCGCCGCACGATCATCTGCACATGCTCGTGCGAGTCGCGCAGCATCATCGCGCGGGCGCCGTCGCGGGTTGCCTTGACGATCCCTTCCTCGTTCAAGCCGCGGCCGCAGCCGATCAGGGCGATGTCGCGTCCGCCGCGTTCGGCGGCGTCATGCACCTGCTTGATCGACAGGTTCTTGGTGGAGACGTCGACGATGATGATGTCCGGCGTCTGCTGCTCGAAGGCGGCTTCGAGTTCGATGTCGGTGCTCGCGCGCGCGGGGCGCACCGCGATGCCGCCGTTGCGAAGGATGCTGATCGTCTGCTCGGCATCGTCCACCGAGTCGTCGACGAGGAGCAGCTTGATGATGTTGTCGGGTTTTGTCATCGGCGAGTCAGGGCCATGCGTGTGGAGAAGTCCTGCCGGACTTCCGGGCGTCCTTCGCGGGCGGCGCCGGCTCTGGCTCAAGCCGTGGCGACGGATGCATAGTGTACCTGTCGGCGGCGAGCATCGATCGGATACGGCTTTGCTTTGCCGATATTTACCGGATTCGCGCGGTCTTTTCCATGGGCCGTTCGGCGGTATCGGCGCGTGCCGAGCGTTCGCCGGCAGGTTCGGGTCAGCCGACCGGGGGTGGGGCGAGGATCGGTTCCTTGTACGGGGCACCCGCCGTTTCGCGCACGAGGCGCGGCACCAGATAGCCCGGAAGGCGCCGGCGCAGCGTCTGCATGAGCCCGAGCGCGATCGCGTCGGTCACCTCGAAATGTGCGGCGCCCGCGACCCGATCGAGCTGATGCAGGTAGTAGGGCAGCACGCCGGCCTCGAACAGGCGCTCGGACAGCGCGGCGAGCACGTCGGCATCGTCATTGACCCGGCGCAGCAGCACCGACTGGTTGAGCACGGTCGCGCCGGCTTCGCGCAGGGCCATGCATGCGGCGCCGACCTGCGCGTCGATCTCCCGCGGATGGTTCGCGTGCACGACCACGACGCGCTGCAAGGGCAGCGCGTCGAACCAGTCGAGGAACTCGCCGTCGATGCGCTCGGGCAGGACCACCGGCAGGCGCGTGTGGATGCGCAGGCGGCGGATATGCGGCAGGTCCGCCAGCGCGGCGGTCAGTTCGGCGAGCTTCGGCGTCGACAGCGATAGCGGGTCGCCGCCGGACAGGATCAACTCGGAGATCGAGTGGTCGTCGCGCAGATGGTCGAGCGCGCCCTGCCAGCGGTTCGCGGCCGCGGTCTCCTCGGCATAGGGAAAATGCCGGCGGAAGCAGTAACGGCAATTGACCGCGCACGAACCGGTCGCGATCAGCAGCGCGCGACCGTCGTACTTGTGCAGCACGCCGTGCGCGGCGCGCGCGGCGAGGTCGCCGACCGCGTCGCGCCCGAAGCCAGGCACCTCGCCGAGTTCGGCTGCCTGCGGCAGCACCTGCAGCAGCAGTGGGTCGGCAGGGTCGCCAGCGCGCATGCGCGCGACGAAGCCGCGCGGCACGCGCACGCTGAAACCGGTATCGGCGTCGGGCAGGAGGGCGGCGGCGTGGACGGACAGGCCGAGCAGGTCGAGCAGCTCGTGCGGGTCGGTCACCGCCTCGCGCCACAGCTGCTGCCAGCGCACGGGCTGCGCCGCCGGCCGGTTAGCAGGTATCATGGGGGGATAGGTCCGGTACGCTGGCCACGGAACCGCTCATTCTAGCCGTTTTCGTGCAGCGACTCCCGGGCGGCGAGCGCGGAATCCCCGCGAACACCCGCGCCAGGACGGACCTCCCGAAATCACACCAGGAGTTTCCGCATGGCCAGCTATGGCATGAACGACGTGAAGAACGGCCAGAAGATCATCGTGGACGGCTACCCGTGCACGATCGTCGACACCGAATACGTCAAGCCCGGCAAGGGCCAGGCCTTCACGCGCGTGAAGTACCGCAATCTCAAGACCGGTCGCACGGTCGAAATGACCATGAAGTCGACCGACTCGGTCGATGCCGCCGACGTCATGGACACCGACATGGAGTTCCTCTACTCGGACGGCGAGTTCTGGCACTTCATGGACCCGTCGACGCACGACCAGATCGCCGCCGATGCGAATGCGATGGCCGATGCATCGAAGTGGCTGAAGGGCAACGAGGTCTGCATCATGACGTTGTGGAACGGTGCGCCGCTGCTGGTGACGCCGCCGATCTTCGTCGAACTCGAGATCGCCGAAACCGACCCGGGCGTTCGCGGCGACACCTCCGGTGGTGGCGGCAAGCCGGCCAAGCTCGAGACCGGTGCGGTCGTGCGCGTGCCGCTGTTCGTGAGCCAGGGCGAGAAGATCAAGGTCGACACGCGTTCCGGCGAGTACATGTCGCGCGTGAAGTGATTAGCAGCAAGAAATTCGCGCAGCGGATTTTTGCGTCGCGAATCGATCCCCCCGGCGAAAGCCGGGGTCCAGTGTGTCTGAATTGGATTCGCAGCAGATCCGGTCGGGGCGCGAGGCGCTGGGTCCCGGCCTGCGCCGGGACGACGAACGATGAGTGAAACGCCGCATCCCATCGACCTCCTCATCGAAGCCCGCTGGATCGTCCCGGTCGAACCGCGCGGCGTCGTGCTGGAACAGCACGCGGTCGCGATCGACGGCGAGCGCATCGTCGCGCTGCTGCCGATCGCCGACGCACGCGCACGCTACGCGCCGCGCGAACGCGTCGTGCTCGACGAACACGCGCTGATCCCCGGCCTCGTCAACGCGCACGTGCACAACCCGATGACGCTGATGCGCGGGCTCGCCGACGACCTGCCGCTGATGCGCTGGCTGCAGGAGCACATCTGGCCGGCCGAAGCGAAGGCGATAGGTCCCGAGTTCGTGCGCGACGGCATCGAACTCGCGGTGGCCGAGATGCTGCGCGGCGGCACCACCTGCTGCAACGAGAACTATTTCTTCCCCGACGTGCAGGCAGCGACCTACCGCCGCCTCGGCTTCCGCGCGATGGTCGGCCTGCCGGTGATCGAATTCCCGAGCGCATGGGCGGCGACGCGCGACGAATACTTCGACAAGGGCCTAGCGGTCCATGACGAATTCCGCGGCGAGGCGCTGCTCGGCACGAGCTTCGCGCCGCACGCGCCGTACACCGTGTCGGACGAGAGCTTCGAGCGCATCCACCTGTTGTCCGACCAGCTCGACCTGCCGGTGCACCTGCACCTGCACGAGACGGCGCATGAAGTCGAGGACGCCCGGCGCGATCGCGGGGCGCGTCCGTTCGCGCGCATGCAGGCGCTCGGTCTCGTCAACGAACGCCTGATCGCGGTGCACATGACGCAACTCACCGACGCCGAGATCGCCGCCTGCGCGGAAGCCGGCGTCGCGGTGGTGCATTGCCCCGAATCGAACCTCAAGCTCGCCTCGGGTTTCTGCCCGGCCGAGAAACTTCGCCGCGCCGGCGTGCGGCTCGCGCTCGGCACCGACGGCTGCGCCAGCAACAACGACCTCGACATGTTCGGCGAGATGCGCACCGCGGCCCTGCTCGCGAAGGCAGTCGCCGAAGACGCGAGCGCCCTCGATGCGGCGAGTGCGCTGCACGCGGCGACGCTCGGCGGCGCGCAGGCGCTCGGCTGGAGCGAGCGCATCGGCAGCATCGAGGCCGGCAAGCAGGCCGATCTCGCCGCGATCCGCCTCGACGAGATCGAAACGCAGCCGCTCTACAACGTCATTTCACAGATCGTCTACGCCACCGGCCGCCAGCAGGTCAGCGACGTCTGGGTGGCCGGCATGCGCAAATTGCGCGAGCGCGTGCTGTCCGACCTCGACCTCGCCGAACTGCGCGAGAAGGCGCGGCGCTGGCGCGAGCGATTGGCGGGTTGACGTGACGCACCGTTCAACGCAGTGCCTGTGGGAGAGGGTGTGCATCGCTTTGAAGCCCTCTCCTTCAGGGGGAGGGTTGGGTGGAGATGGTGTGGAGCGGCAACCAGGAAAGAGCATCGCGGCTTCCGCCGCTCCCACACAAGCAGGGCGTGCGTGACTGCTACGGAGTGCTGCAATGACGACCACCAACGTCAATCGTGCTGAAACCGCCAAGTTCGACCGGCTCGCCGCGCGCTGGTGGGACCCGGACGGCGAGTCGCGCCCGCTGCATGACCTCAATCCCGTGCGGTTCGGCTACATCGCCGAACGCGCGACGCTGAAGTCTGCACGCGCACTCGATGTCGGTTGCGGCGGCGGCATCCTCAGCGAATCGCTCGCGCGCGCCGGTGCGGACGTTACCGCGATCGATCTCGCGCCGGCGGTGCTCGACGTTGCACGGCTACACCTGTACGAGAGCAACTTGAAGGTCGACTACCGCGACATCGCCGTCGAGCAACTCGCCGCGCAGATGCCCGGCGCGTTCGACGTCGTCACCTGCATGGAGATGCTCGAACACGTGCCCGATCCGGCGAGCGTGGTCCGCGCCTGCGCGACGCTGCTGAAACCAGGCGGCAAGCTGTTCCTGTCCACGCTCAACCGCACGCCGCTCGCGTTCTGCGCGGCGATCCTCGGCGCCGAGCACGTGCTGCGCCTGCTGCCGCGCGGCACGCACCAGTACCAGCAGTTCCTGAAACCAAGCGAAATCGCATCGGCACTGCGCGCCAGCGGACTCACCCTCGACGATCTTTCCGGCATCACCTACAACCCGTTCACGCGCTCGGCGCGCCTGACGCCAAGCGTCGCGGTGAACTACCTCGCCTGCGCGACGAAGCGCGCATGAGGCTCGCGCAGGCGCCGCGCGCCGTCTTTTTCGACCTCGACGGCACGCTCGTCGATTCCGCGCCGGATCTGATCGCGGCGGTCAAGGCGCTGTGCGTCGAACTCGGCGCGCCACTGCCGGACGCCGACATCGTGCGCGGCGTCGTTTCCGCCGGAGGTCGCGCGATGCTGCGCAAGGGCCTGCCCGGCGCGGATGACGCCATGATCGACCAGTGGCTGCCTCGTTTCCTCGATCTGTATTCGGTCGCCATGACCGTTCACACGAAGCTCTATGACGGCATCGCCGAGGTGCTGGAGCGTCTGGCCGCGCGGGATGTCGCCTGGGGCATCGTCACCAACAAGCCGGGCTGGCTTGCGCGACCGATGCTGGAGCAGATGGGTTTCCATCGCAGTGCGGTTGCACTGGTGACTGGCGACTGCCTGCCGGTACGCAAGCCCGATCCCGCGCCCGTGCGCTTCGCCTGCGAGAAGGCCGGCGTCGATCCCGCGCACGCGGTCATGATCGGCGACGACCTGCGCGATGTCGTGTCCGGCCGCGATGCCGGCACGCGCACGATCGCCGCGGGTTGGGGTTATCTCGACGGTGGCGATCCGCATGCATGGGGTGCGGATCTCGTCATCGACGATCCGCGCGCGCTGATCGCCGCGCTCGCGCTCGACTGAGCGGCCCGATGCACGAACACGAAGATCATCACGTGCACGAGGGCAGCCACGGCCATGCGGATCGCCAAGGCGAGGCGCCGCTGGCGAGTTTCGAGGCGAAATGGACGGCCGCCTATCCCGAACTCGCGCTCGCGCTGACATTCGTGCCGGTCGAGCGCCGCACCGCGCACGGCGCGTTCGCATGCATCCGCCATGAGCTCGAGCATGCCGCCTATGGCATCCGCGAAGCGCAGCCGGCTGCGCTGAAACTGCAATGGTGGGCGGAGGAATTCGCGCGCGCGCGCAGTGGCGAGGCACGCCATCCGCTCACGCGGGCGCTTGCCGTCGATGCGCGCTTCGCCGACGTCGCGCTCGAGCAATGGCATGCGGCCGTCATCGGCGCGCATGAGCAGCGCGACCCGGAGCCCGCATCCGACACCGCCACGCTGCTGCGCGGCTACGAGGCTTTGCAGGCCCCGCTCGCACGCATCGAGTCGAAGCTGTTCGGTCCGCTCGACGCCGCCGTGCTCGCACGCATCCGCGCGGTGTCGCGCGCGCTGCGCGAAGCCGCAACGCTCGGCGACGCGCTGCGCGACGGGCGCCTGCCGCTGCCGCTGGACCTGCTCGCACGCCACCGCCTCGCGCGCGGCGACCTCGCGCACGACACGCCCGCGCGCCGCGACGCGTTGCGCGACGGATTGCGCGCGCTGCGGGCCGCCACCGACGTGCTCGCCTGGCGCGACGCCGGCGTACCCGGCGCGGCCACCGCGTCGGCGGATCGCTGGCGCCTCGCGCAGGCCGCCGCCGCGGCCGATCCCGCGACCGCGCTGCCGCCGTTGCTCGGTCGCCTTCCGCTGCGCACGACGCTCGCCTGCTGGCGCGCCGCGCGCGTGAGAGCCGAGGTCTGAAAGCGGCGGATTTCTCGTGGGGGCGGCGGAAGCCGCGATGCTTTTGCGGGCTGCGGGCGGGAGAGCATCGCGGCTTCCGCCGCTCCCACACCGCAACCCGATAGCGACTCGCCGCTGTTTTGCGGCCACCGGTACCGACGCCCCAAGGTAAACTGTTGAACCCGCTGCGCACGGCCACCATGTGGCTGGCGTAGCGCCAGCCGCAGGAATCCGCATGTCCTCACCGACCAGCCCGCAGCGCACGCTGCCCG
>Ga0209023_10004872_pt1 | contig 14999 bp, 13 predicted proteins | sample LakOneMetagenome_FD_187468 | JGI IMG/M metagenome (GOLD analysis project Ga0209023, IMG submission 187468) | Freshwater and sediment microbial communities from Lake Erie, Canada (SPAdes) (version 2) | ecosystem: Environmental > Aquatic > Freshwater > Lentic | place: Lake Erie, Canada... | reverse complement strand
GGGTGATACAGCTGATGTAAGAACTTACAAAATGTCCTTCGAAATAGAAATAGGTAGTTTTCTCTTCACCATCTCTCGTATAGTAATGACGCATATTACCATCCAGCACGAAACCTATATCCTGCGCAATCTTACCTTCTTTGGCAAACAACTCCTGCCGGGCAAGTTTCCGCTCCTCAACAAATGGTACGATCAAGGCCCAATCCGCATCTTCCATTTTCACAAAACGGCTGATAGCATTGCGAAGCTGTAAAAGTCCTTCTTCATTCATACCGTAATATTAACAATAATGACCGTATCTTAATTGACAATGAACCACTGGTTGTTACTATCCACCGAATAGGATAAGCCATTGCTCAAAGCATATACATCTTTGCCGGTTTTAGCATCTTTCCATGATTTTTGTTCATATACCCTTATCCCATTATTCTCACGGGTCAGGTACACAATAAGGGCATTAAGTGTGGGCGGTATCTCATGCAACCACTGTTCTTCGCTTTCCTTTACAAATGCACTGCTCATAATAGTGGAGATAAACAAAAATAATGCCTTATTCCACTACCGTCTTAATAACACTATAGCCTTTGGCTGAAGACACTTTAGTAAAATATATGCCTTTAGATAAACCCAATGTACTGATCTCCTTGCTGTTCGCTCCTTTCTGCACGAACCAGCTTTGCTCACTTACTACCCTGCCGTTCATATCTGAAAGCTGTATGGTTATCGGCTCGACATTTTTACTGGTATAGTTCAGCGTAAACGTTCCTTTGTTAGGATTCGGATACACGAAACAATCCATAGGATCAATTCCTGTACTCTTCACACTTTCTTTCTTTATCATATTATTTACCACACCATAGGCATTTATCTTGCCATGCCCCCATGTAGTAGTGCCTGCTGTTGGCAATACTCCGGTCGCTGCATCAGTAATTGCGGTAGCATTAATAATATTTTTCACCTCATCAGGGCTTAATCCGGGCTTAAGTTGTAGCATCAACGCTATGATACCAGATGCACAAGGCGATGCCATAGAGGTTCCAGCCAGCATGGCATACCTATAAGTACGACCCGTCACTGCACTCAGGTATTCGTTAGTTACATAGGTATATTCCCCACCTGTCGGATCAAATGTGGGATCAAAAGAACATATAGAGGAGGCAACGGCAAACCCGGGCGCAGCTATATCAGGTTTTATCCTGTTGTCTTCCGTTGGCCCCAGACTTGAAAACGGAGCTATCTTACCCCTTGTACCACTGTAAGACCTTGTAGTTCCGCTTATATCTTTAAACGATATCTTGGACGTATAGGCGCCTACTGTTATAGCTGATTTTGTACAACCGATGTCCGAAACCGTCATTTTCGTATCCCCGGCTACTGCCCACGGATATCCGCCATTTGTCAGTGCTCCATAATAGCCCGTCGGAGGCAATACATATCCCTCCCACATATTCACGGTTCCGCTTGTGGCTGTAGTTGTCAGGCATATATTATCATGCACTTTACTGTGGAACTCAATAAACGCATGGGGCTTGCTGTTATACTCAGATATTGCAGTCGTAATAGTAACAAAGCATGTATCGTTATTGGTACCGATCAGGTAAAAGCTATGTGTATTATCGTCAAGACAAACAATAGCAGTAGAATCTATTGCAGTTGATGCAGTGTTCCATAGCTTCACATTAATGCAAAAAGTTTTACCCGTATCTCCCCATACATCTACCCACGTAAATTGGTGGTAGGTATCCAGCGCCGGAGAAAAAGTAACAAACGTGCTTACAGAATTATTAGTTGCAGAAAATACTTTTTGTAAATGCACATTGTCCTGTCCATTATTGCCTGCTGCACATACAAAAAGTTTACCCGGACCGGTCAGTGCATCACATGCCTGGCTGAATAACGAGCTGCCATCATGCGGGCCAAGCGTACTGCCCCAGCTCAGGTTTACCACTACCGGTTTTCCTACAGAAGTGCCATACTGGAAAATGTAGTTTATCCCGTCTATAATATCAGATTCACCTGCTGCCACCCACTGGCCCGGGTCAGGCATAATACCCACCATTACTATATCACTTTCGTAAGCCATTCCACGCAGGCTCCTGTTGTTTGTGCTGCCATACCCGGAACCCGCAGCTATACCTGCCACGTGTGAGCCATGTGAAAGAATGTTATTGTCAAAGCTTTGGGCCTTAATAGCAGCAGTATCAGCTATTTCATTTCCATAAGCAAAGCCTGCCGGTGGCATACCTACTGTCTTTTGTGTCCAGACTCTTTTTATACGGTATAGATTGTATGCTGTATCGAAAAAGGCAGGATGCGTAAAGTCGAAGCCCGCATCAATTATTCCCATTACAACGTCCTTACCGGTAATACCCGACGGCAGGTTGATACCCAGCTGCGCAGAATCGGCATGCGTTTGTCGCCTAGCAGAATCCATTACTGGAAAGATTGGTGCATCAAATGCTATATAAGCAATACCTGGAACATTGGTAAAAGCTGTCACCTGTGTTAGCGGTATCTGGGCGGTCCATACATTACCAGCCTTGGTACCAATATATACACCAAGTGCCTCCAGCTTTGCCTGGTCCACCTCAGCACCTACTTTTATCAGGGCGCTTATATATGGCTTACCATTTATGTTCTTATATACATAATCAGGTACACGATTCGCATTTTGGTTAGCCTGCTGCAAATAGCACTTGGTACGTGGAGATAGCTGTGGCTTGCTTACATTTTGCGCACTGGCTACAGAAAATCCGGCAATGATTATTGCTAATGAAGAAAATAATTTTTTCATTTGTTTGTATTAAAGTTCAGGTCTATAATATCGCCTGTGTAAACAAAGATAAATAAAGACAGTAATTAATATTAAGAACCTGAAGAACACATCGGATTTTAAAAGCCTTTGTAGTAACTTTAGGAACGATGAAATAATAGAGTTCCTTAAACAACTTCCATGCATCATATGAAGAATTATCCATACCAGATCAGCTCATTGTCAGAATATCAGGCCACTCATAAGAAAAGCGTAGAAGATCCGGCTGGGTTCTGGTCAGATATAGCAGGTAATTTTTTATGGAAAAAACCGTGGACAGATGTACTTAACTGGAATTTCAAAGACCCGAAAGTAGAATGGTTCAAAGGTGCTACGTTGAATATTACCGAAAACTGCCTTGATCGTCATCTTGAAAAAAACGGAGATACGCCTGCCATAATATGGGAGCCAAATGATCCTTCAGAACATCATCGAATACTTACCTACAAAGAGCTTTATAAAAAAGTTTGTCAGTTCAGCCACGTATTAAAAAATAATGGCGTTAAGAAGGGCGACGTAGTATGCATATACATGGGCATGATCCCTGAGCTGGCTATTGCCATGCTGGCATGCGCACGCATTGGGGCCATCCATTCAGTTATATTTGGCGGCTTCTCAGCACAGAGTATTGCAGACAGGCTTGTTGATGCACATTCCGAATACATCATTACCTGCGATGGCGCTTATCGTGGCAACAAAGACATACCATTAAAGAGTGTTATAGATGATGCTGTTGTGGCTTGTCCTTTTGTAAAACGTATTATCGTCTGTACTCGTACCCGCACTCCGGTGAGCATGATAAAGGGACGGGACCTTTGGTGGGAAGACGAGATCAAGCGTGTAGAGACACTCGGCCTAAAACACTTCGAACCTGTTGAGATGGATGCGGAAGATCCGCTTTTTATCCTGTATACCTCCGGTTCTACGGGCAAACCAAAGGGTGTCGTTCACTCTGTTGCCGGCTATATGATCTTCACTAACTACTCGTTTGTCAATACATTCCAGTACAAGCCGGGCGATGTTTTTTTCTGTACAGCAGATATTGGATGGATAACCGGGCATAGCTACATAGTATACGGCCCGTTGAGCGCCGCTGCCACCTCCCTGATGTTTGAAGGCGTACCCACATGGCCTGATGCCGGCAGGCTTTGGGATATTGTGGACAAGTATAAAGCAAGTACACTTTATACCGCTCCCACTGCTATCAGGAGCCTGATGGCATTCGGGCAGGAACCGTTAAAAAACAAAGACCTGTCGTCGTTAAAAGTACTGGGTACCGTAGGCGAGCCGATCAATGAAGAAGCATGGAACTGGTACAACACCTACATAGGAAAGAACAAATGCCCCATTGTAGATACCTGGTTCCAGACTGAAACAGCCGGCATCATGATCACAAATCTGGCAGGCATTACACCTGCAATACCATCATATGCAACCCTTCCCATGCCGGGCGTGCAGTTGTGTCTTGTGGACGAAGCAGGCATAGAGATCAAAGGCAATGATGTAAGCGGGAACCTATGCATCAAATTTCCCTGGCCGTCCATTATTCGCACCACCTACCACGATCATGAACGATGCAGGCAGGCATACTTCTCCACATACGACAACAAGTACTTTACCGGCGACGGCGCTTACCGCGATCACGATGGCAATTACCGAATTACCGGTCGTGTGGACGATGTATTGAATGTAAGCGGTCACCGCATAGGCACTGCAGAGGTGGAGAATGCGATAAACATGCATGCAGGCGTAATAGAAAGCGCTGTAGTAGGTTATCCACATAACCTGAAAGGCCAGGGCATCTATGCATTCGTCATCTTCGACAACAACCTCCACGAGGAAGACCTTACACGGAAAGACATTATGCAAACCGTTGCCCGCATAATAGGCTCTATAGCCAAACCGGATAAGATACAATTCGTAAAAGGACTGCCTAAGACTCGAAGCGGCAAGATCATGCGCAGGATTCTCCGCAAAATAGCCGAGGGCGATCTGGAACACGTAGGCGATATCTCCACCCTGCTGGACCCGAATGTTGTGTATGAAATTGCCGCCGGCAAAATAAACAGCTAGATTATTTTCCGCAACGCACTAACATTTAGCAGAAGTTGTACGCCTATAAAGGTGTAAGACTTCTGTTAATGACACACAAACATATCTCTCACACTCATCAATATAAAATCATAGATGAATTGTTAGGCATTGCCATCATGTGGGTGTATATCGTATTGATACCTGCATTCATTGTTGCTGAAGGTTTCAGACAACTATATAAACAACTTACTTCCCGACGAAGGCAATAAGTCAACCATAGTACTTCCAGACGAATACTTCAGATATTTGTCACTATCTGAACTTTTTATACGACGAGATGGCTCCGTTACCATTCAAATAAATTAAACTCAGATTACTATCATCTAAAGCCGATATTCCATAGCAAAACTCTACATTTCCATTGTCACCCAGCAATGACAAATATTCAGAATCGTCGCTTGTGTCCTGTGAGTCGCCTTCACAGCTTTCCATAGAAATTAAATATTCCGATGAGTCTGTCTTTTTGTTATCCTCAAATCTATATTGATAGTGTTCCGTGAATATTATTTTCTCAGAAGGCTCGTCAACTGAAACCCACATCCCGTATAGCAGTTGCTTCTCTTTAGTTGGCACTTCTTTGTGCATGTTTTTTTTCACAGTACTATGTTTATCATCTGCATTTTTACAGGATAACACACATACAATAAAAAGAAGCAAGATTGCTCTCATACAATAATTGAAGATCAAATAACAGTTATCACATCTTAATGCGCGATACGTTCAGCTATCAAATATACAATACCATTCACTATATCTTATCCAGCTTAAAGTACCCTATGTTTTGTACGTTCTCTTTATCAGTACCCGTATTTCTTACTTCTATACAGTATTGCTCTTTAAATGAAGGAGCTAGTATTTCCTCAATTGCATAAACATCATCGACATCTATCCCATACTTATCATCTATATGCGCCCGCGCACCTTTGTAACCCGTATGCCTGAAAAAAGCAGTTTTCTTCGCTGTCTGTATTGCCAGCGATCTTTCTGCAGCAGCCACCACCATTTTGTAGTGATACTCCTCAAAGTCACCCGGCTTATAGCCTCCAAGGTTAATGAAGAATAGCTTTATCTGTTCATCTGCATTAAGGGACTGAGCATTTTTCTTTAAATGCACATGTATCTCATGTCCATTGGCGTACTTTATCTCCTGCCACGCATCTATATGTATTCTACCTTTAGCCTCCGGCCAGTGCGCTTTCATCTCCGGTATCAGGTCGCGCAATTCATGCCCTATCCCAAAGAAGATATCATGCTGTTCTATCATTCGCCCTTCTGGTCTGCTGCCCAGTAATACCATAAATAGCTTCAAACTGCCCATAGATGAGCAAAATAAAGAATAATACGGCATACTGAAAATTATGACGGCTGAATAGCTGTATCAAATTACAAATGGCTATTGACCAGTTGCTTCCTGTAAAGCTCATAAAGAGATGCCGGTACTATGTCCAGTATATCCTTACGATTGTGGTCTTTATGAAAAAATGCATGGGAAAAAGAGAACACAAATACATTCTCGATAGCATTCTTCACCACATTATTGCCCTTACGGTATAGCTGGTCGGCAAGTGCCAGGCAGCGCTTGGCAGCATTCATATTTTGCCGTGCTATACTGATTGTGGTATACTGAAGCAATTGTTTCACAACTGCATATGCATTATGCGATTGCTCATTATGGCAAATGTCGGACAGCTCCGGCATACTATTTTCAATGAATTGTGGCAATTCCTGCTGGCTGATCATGATTTTTGTATTTAGCTTGCCTATCGTAGACTAAAAATAATGCCAGAAGATTAATCGAATTGTTAAGTTTTTCACCCGCTAAAAAACAAAAGTGCCGCTCCGAAAAGCGGCACCCAAAAGTTCAGCTTTTAAGCCATTAAAAATTATTTCATCTTGCTCAACGCAATATCCCAAACCTCTTTTTCAAGTATTTCACAAGCTGCATTCATTTCTTCTGATTTTGCAACTATCTCCTTCACCTCTTCATTGTCAGGCAACCCCTTTGCATTGGTGATCACATTCAGGTAAGTACCTTTCACTGCAGCACGTGCACAGAGCGCACCAACTCCTGCGTCACTGGCGCAGTTAGGATTACCGGTTGAAGCCATATCTTTTGCCAGTTGGAAGGACTGGAAAGCCAGTTCCATTGTACGGAAAGGCACCTTTATTGCATACACAGTAGCAGCATCTATAGCTGCTTTACGCGCTGCTTTCTCAGCATCACTACTCTTCGGCAATCCGAATGCCGCCATGATGTAATTATAGGCATTGGTATCCTCATCCACCAGGAACAGCAATTCCTTCATCAATATCTGCCCCTTCTCCGCATGATTCGAAAACTCTTCCCAGCGTTCGTCCCATCCTTTCTTGTGTGCTGAAAGATTAGCCACCATAGTACCAAGCGCCGCACTTAATACGCCACAATATGCCGCGATAGATCCACCACCCGGTGCCGGTGTTTCACCTGCCGTCTCATGAGCGAACTTGGTCAGCGACATATCCACCAGCTTCTTTGTTGCTGTATCTCTCAGGCTATACTCAATTATCTTTTTCTGCGGGTCAAATGTTCCCAGCTCATCAAGCCCTAATGACTTGATCGCGATTCTCACCAGTTCTGCCTCACCCACACCTATGCTGCGCTGCTGCTTGCGAAGGAAATACTTTCCGGCTTCGGTCAGTGCCTGCAATGGCACCATACCTACCAGCTCGCTGCCCGTCACACGCATGCCCCTAGCGGTAGCACGCTCACATGCCGTATCAAACAACACATGCAGTGGTGTGGTATTCATATTGGTCAGATTGATGGATATCTGAGCCACACCATATTCTTCAATGAACCAGCCTATAGCTTTTACATTCTTCAGCAGGCCCGGCTCCCATACAGGTTCACCGGTTTCATCCTTCACAACCTTACCTTTTTCATCTTTCTTTTGCCTGCCCTTTTCGCGTATATCAAACGCCACCGCATTTGCTCTGCGGGTAGAGGTAGTATTCAGGTTCACATTATAAGCTATCAGGAAATCGCGCGCGCCAATAACAGTTGCACCGCTCTGTTCGTTGAACACCGCTTGGCCATAATCGGGCTTCCATTCAGGCTTCAGTATTTTAGTACTGAACCCTTCATACTCTCCGCTCCTTATTTCCGCCAGGTTCTTCCTGTATTCGGCTGATGCTGCATATTCATATAGGTATGTCGGTATGCCCAGTTCCTCTCCTACCCTCTTGGCCAGCATTTTCGCAAATTCCACCGTCTCTTCCATTGTGATACCTGATATAGGTATCAGAGGACAAACATCCGTTGCCCCCATACGCGGATGCTCTCCTGTATGGTTACGCATATCTATCAGGTGTCCTGCTTTCTTTATTGCCTGGAATGCCGCCTCTATTACTACATGCGGATTGCCCACGAACGTGACCACAGTGCGGTTTGTCGCCTTGCCCGGATCTACATCCAGCAGGCGCACCCCTTCTACTTTTTCTATTTCGTCAGTGATCTCTTTTATGATGTGCATATTGCGGCCTTCGCTGAAATTAGGCACGCACTCTATAATAGCGTCTTTGAAATCTTTCATTAAGGTTTTGATTTATCGGCTGCAAAAATAGTCTTTGTACGCTATTTATCCTCGAATTAACAACCGTTGAAACCAAACTTCCTTAATATCAGTTCTTCACCACCTTCGTAAATATTTGCGTCTCGCCTATATCGCCGAAGCTGCGGGAATGCACCAGGTTTTTCAGTTCTGTCTTCTTATAGGGAAAGAAGAATGTGTAAGATACATTGGTATTCATCTGCTCGGTATAGGCAGCGATGGCATCTGTAGGCAGCTTGGTTGTCGGGTCGGTAACTGTTACATCATAGTACACGACCACCGCCTTATACAAACCCTTATTGGCTCCGGCCCTCAGCACTTCTTTCAGGTCTTCTACTGCTTTTACCAAAGTCTTATCCTTAGTATCGCTATAGGCATTGACCATTACTACACTATCAGTTACCGTAAGCGCAGCGGCATAAGGGGAATAGTCCCCTTGCTTCACCAGCATCTCGTCTGCATAGTTTATGGAATGGTCTATCATATACTGCACCTGCGATTGCTCCCTGGAGCCCTGTACATACGCAGTCTTTGTAATGATCTGTGCGCCTACATTTGATATTGAGCAAATAGCAGCCGCTGCTATGATGAGGCATTTAAAAGAAGTGTGCATAGTTAGTTTTTTAACTATGCACACTAATATTATGCCAACTTAATATGTTTTTATTTATAAATCGTATACTACTGCTTTTTAGCCCAGTCGCTCATCTTTTCATGTAGTATGTTCAGCGGCACACAGCCATCTTTCAGCACCTCATCATGGAAGGAAGCGATGTTGAACTTAGCGCCCAGCTGCTGCTCGTATTGCTTGCGCTCAGCGCTAATGGCCATCTGGCCTATTTTGTAGCTCAGTGCCTGGCCCGGTATGGCCATGTAGCGTTCTATTTCTGCAGTAGCTTCTCCTTCGGTGATCAGTTCATGAGCCATCATGTACTTGATCGCGTCTTCCCTGCTCATACCCTTTGCATGCAGCCCGATATCTACCACCAGCCTTATAGCCCTGTGTATGCCATCGCTCAGGAAACCGAAGTACTGGTAAGGATCATTGTACACACCCAGGTCCTTGCCGAGTGTTTCGCAATAATGTGCCCAGCCCTCACCATAAGCACCATACCATACGAACTTACGGAACTGCGGCAGCCCCTTATTCTCCTGCTGTAAGGATATCTGGTAGTGATGCCCCGGTATTGCCTCATGCAGGAATAAAGTGGTCATACCCGTTGAGTTGAATTTTTTAACGTCCAGTATCGGCACATAAAATATACCCGGGCGACTGCCATCCTCAGATGCCTGGTTGTATTCCGCACTGGCTGATGCCGCACGGAATGCCTCTGTCTGCCTGATGGTGAATTGCGTCTTAGGTGTATTGTTGAACAGCTTTTTCAGTTGCGGATCTTCCGCTTTCTTTATATTCCAGAAGCTGTCTATCACCTGCTTGTCTGCTGTGAACGGGAAGAATTTTTTATCTGTGCTTAGGTACTTGAAGAAAGCATGCAGATCGCCCTTAAAGCCGGTTTCTTCCTTTATCTTATTCATCTCGCCCTCTATCCTTGCCACTTCTGCAAGCCCTATATTGTAGATGCTGTCAGGACTCAGACTGGTTGTTGTCCATGAGCGGATGCAGTAGCTATAATAGTCGCTACCACCCGGTATATCCTTCATGCCGCTGGTAGCGCGCGCCTTCGGCAGGTATTCCTTTTCAAAGAAATCAAGCAGCTTCGTATAGGTTGGATTAACGACGCTATCTATTGCTTGCTTATATGCCGCTGTCAGCCGCTGCTTATCCGCTGCCGAAAAACTATCCGGCATCGTCTTGATCGGGCCATAAAAAATATTACCCGTATCAGCCTTCACCACCGCCTTTAGTTGGGGCAGTATCTTCACCACCAGCGACTTTGGCAATACCCAGCCTGCCGCCATACCCTTGCGCATATTGTAGATAGCCGTGTCCGCCCATGCAGGGAATACCGACAATCTCTTCAGCCAGTTGTCATAGTCCTTTACGTTCTTGAATGGCTGGTTGCCGCTACCAGAACCCCATTGCGGGAGATCCAGCGTGAATCCCCAGAATTGGTTGATGGGCGCATAATGCGTAGGATATTTCAGGCCCTCTATGGCCATCTGCATTTCGTACTTGAACAGCCTGTAGCTCATACGCTCGCTATTGTCAAGCGTAGCGCTGTCTACTTTGCTTACCTGGTCCAGGTAGTTCTTATAGAACCGTCCCAGGCTATCCCTAAAGCTCTCTGCGATGGTAATGGTGAGCCGGTCGTTGTAGCGGTTGTCTCCGTTGGATGTAGCATCCGTAGGGAACAGTTGCTGCTTGTCTTCCCAGTAATGGCTCAGTATTCCCGCCAATTGCTTGCCGCTGCTTTCGCCGGTCTTTTGTTCCGGTGCGGCGCTATTGTTACATGCTGCAAATACTACCGGCATTGCCAGTATGGCCAATATCTTCTTCATGAAAAAATCTTTCGGTAAATTAACTCAATATATGGATTCCCTTCCTAACACTATAAGGGGTAATTATCAGCTGTACAGCAGGGAAACAAGGTTACACTTTGGAATTTGAATTTTGGAATCTGGAATCTTACTTCTTCGCTGTCAGCGTCCTGAACACATCTTCCAGCGTCTCGGTCTGTGCCTGCAGCGAACTGATATTGATATCATGGTTCAGCGCCCACTGCATCACTTCTCTTCTCAGTGCGTCAGGGTCCTTGGTCACCAGCTTCCACCTGTTGCCATCCAGCGCTTCGTACTTCTGCAGGTGCTTCAGTTCTTTCAGCAGCGCGGTGTTGATGTCTTTCTCAAAAGCCACTACCAGCACATCCTGCTGGGTATTGGCTTTCTGCAGTTGCTCTATAGAGTCATCCGCTACTATGGTACCGTTATTGATTATGATCACCCGCGTACACATCGCCTGCACTTCCTGCATAATATGAGTGGATAGCAACACTGTCTTCTCCTTCCCAAAGTTTTTGATCAGGTCGCGTATCTCTACGATCTGGTTGGGGTCCAGCCCGCTGGTAGGTTCATCCAGTATCAGCACTTCCGGGTCATGCAGCATAGCCTGCGCCAGGCCCACACGTTGCTTGTATCCCTTACTCAGCGCTTCTATTTTCTTATGTGCTTCCTTGCCCAGCCCCGTCATAGAGATCATCTCTTCTATACGCTTCTTGCTGTTCTTGCCAAGGCCATGTATACCGGCAGAAAACTCCAGGTACTCACGCACATACATTTCGTAGTAGAGGGGATTTGCTTCAGGCAGGTAACCTACCCTTTTGCGCACTTCCATTGGCTTGTCCTGCACATCAAAACCACATACCTGCGCAGTGCCCGACGTAGGCGGCAGATAACCGGTGATCATCTTCATGGTGGTCGATTTGCCCGCACCGTTCGGCCCAAGGAAACCTACTATTTCACCCTTCTTCAGTTCAAAGGAGATCTGGTCAACAGCTTTTTGTGTATCGTATAGCTTGGTAAGCCCCGCAACTTTTATAGACATAGCACGTAACCCCGAAAGGGTCCCTTTTTAATTGGCTCTTACAGTTTGTGTTGGCTCAGGAAATTGCATTTGCTGATCACAGTGTCTGTAGGGTTTACCATCTCTTCGTAGATGTTCACATTCAGCGTCTTATCGCTTTGCAGTGTTATGGTAAAGTCGCGGAAGTAGTGCCCTATTACTGTATCCTTTTTAGTTGCCGAATCTATTTTATGGGTGTACGTAGTGTCGCCATTACCTATTAGTATCCTGTAAACGCTCACATTGCTCTCTACTGTGCCATGCAGTATCTTCGGGCGCAGGCTCTTTACATCCACGTCTACATTCAAAAGCCCCTTAGTGCTCTGTGTAATTTTCACTGTATCAAATATGCCTGCAAGGTTGTCGCAGGTAGTATAACCGGTATAAATGCCAAGGTAACGGGTGCTTACCAACGTCTGGCAGCGGGTACCTTCATAGCCTGTAGGGCAATTGCACAAACCACCCCTGCAGCTGCCACCATGATCACAAGTGACATTGTCACATACGTTGCGCTCGCAAGAGCTGAACGTAAAGGTCAGTAAGAAACCGGCAATAACAGCAACAAGTATGTTTTCTTTCAAAAATCTCATCCGTGTATATTTGAGCGTAAATTACTAAAAAATAATCCGAAAATCAAAACGATTGGCAGTGGACAGTTGACAATTGGCAGTTCCCTGTTATACCGTCATAAATTCCTTCTCTATCTATAGACCAGTCTGAAGGCCATAAAGTTGGGTTCCACAGTCCTAAACCGCCACTATTCAATTACCCAAACGCCGTCCACCCCTGCGCACTCAGCTTGTGCTTGTTGCCGCCACTCGTCAGCAGGTTGGCCCCTTCGGCCTTGTCGGTTATATAACCAATTACACTTATATCCAGGTTGCGGGCCACCTTTTCATAATCCTCCTGCTTTATGGTGAATAAAAGCTCATAATCCTCTCCGCCGCTCAGCGCGCATGCCGCACCACCCACCTGGAACTCCCTTGCCATCGTCTTGGTGTCCTCGTGCAGGGGTATTTTTTCTTCATACAGTATGCAGCCCACATCACTCGCCTTGCAGATGTGTAAGAGTTCGCTGCTCAGCCCGTCGCTCACGTCTATCATTGCCGTAGGCATTATGCCATGCTCCTGCAGCCACTCTACTATGTCCGTACGTGGTTCCGGCTTCAGTATGCGCTTTACCAGGTAGCTCTGGTTCTGCAGGTCAGGCTGCACCTGCGGGTTCTCTAAAAATATCTTTTTCTCCCTTTCCAGCAGTTGCAGGCCCAGGTAGGCTGCTCCCAGGTCACCCGTCACGCACACAAGGTCGTTTACCTTGGCGCCGCTCCTTGTTACATATTTATCAGGTGCTACCTCGCCTATTGCCGTCACGCTGATCACAAAGCCCATCTTCGACGTAGTAGTATCACCCCCTACAAGGTCTACATTGAATTTTTCACAGGCGGCATATACCCCTTCATAAAACTCCTCTATGGCCTCTACCGAGAACTTATTGGAAATGCCTATAGACATGGTGATCTGTGTAGGTGTGGCCATCATGGCGCATATATCGCTCAGGTTCACCACTACGCTCTTGTAGCCTAGATGCTTCAGCGGAGTGTACATCAGGTCGAAATGGATACCTTCCAGCAGCAGGTCTGTACTTATTACCGACTGCCTGCCAAACTGGTCTATCACCGCAGCATCATCGCCCACGCTCAGCAGGGTGCCTGCATTCTGCGTTTCATTATTCCTTGTTAGATGCTCTATCAGGCCAAACTCGCCCAGGCTCGCTATCTCGGTTCTTGTAGTATCCTGCATTTATTGGTTTTATTGGAGGTGCAAAGGTACGGGCTGAACCTTGATTTAAAGGATGCTGAACCATGATTTTCTTGATATAAGGATTCTCATGATGGAATTAGCCAGAAATTGCGGGATTTCTTCCGGTTTTTGCTGGTGCGGTAACACTGTGCAAAAAATAAAATTGCGCACTTTTTGCGCAGTATGCAATTGCGGGAATTGCGGAAAAACTGCGGGATTACAACGGTTTGCTGTTGGCAATTTGCGGTTGCCTTTACTGGCTGAAAAGTTACGGCACATTTGCGGCTGCCCAAATAGCAAATAAGTTATTGACAAAAATCAGCACGCTAATTTGACTCTCCCGTACGCAGTTATATAAGCCACAAATTCAATGCCAAATTTTGTTTTTAGCTATCGGTTACTGCTTCAAATAAGTCTGTAGTGGGAGTATATTCTGTTGCCAGAAAAACGGATTCTAGCACCATCTCTCTCCATATTCTGTCGGAATCAATTTCATCCATTAAAAAGCTTACATGTGGGTATCTGTTTTTTTCAAACGCGGCGACACTTGCGGTCTTTGCATCCTCCCTCTGTTTAAATGCTTCACTTAATGTAGTCGGGTTGTAATTAATCATAAAAAAGTAGGTTAGTTATTATTAAGATAGTTAAAATAATTCACAAATCAACCATTTTAAAATATTTTTTTATGCATACACGGTTACACTAAAACATACAAGAGGCGTGAGTCCTTACTTTAATTACATTTGCATGCAACAAATAAATATAAAAATAGATGAGTATAGTTAAGGAGTTCAATGATATGCACATTAGTTATAAATTAGGCACTATCGCAATAGTGATAATTATGCCTTTTTGGTATCTTGATTTATTTCTATTTTGTAGGAGTATATCTCTTGATAAAAATATACAGATATCAATTGTCGTGTCTTTTTGCCTGTCTGTCTGCTGGCTCACAATTAACGGTTTTTCTACGTTGGTATTTGCTGGGATATATGAAGAGGAAGGAGATGAAAAGCCGAAGGATTTTAATGAGCGTGTTGCAATGGTAAGTATTGTAAGTTCTATATTTTACATTTCCATATTTACCGCTATAAACTTTATTCTCAAATTTAAATTTCACACTTTTGTATATTGGGCGTTTGGGCTTACTGCAATCAAGCCAGGTATTTATTCGATAATAATA
>Ga0209023_10004871_pt1 | contig 15000 bp, 18 predicted proteins | sample LakOneMetagenome_FD_187468 | JGI IMG/M metagenome (GOLD analysis project Ga0209023, IMG submission 187468) | Freshwater and sediment microbial communities from Lake Erie, Canada (SPAdes) (version 2) | ecosystem: Environmental > Aquatic > Freshwater > Lentic | place: Lake Erie, Canada... | reverse complement strand
GCAGCAGTTTTCAATTCCCAACAGAAACTGTGGCAAGGGTAAGTGTGTATGTGAAAACTGCTGCCGTGATATTTTTAATTGCTGCCATTTTACTTACAATACTGGTTGTGTTTTCTATAGATAATACGATCCGGCTGGCCATGTATAGTAACAGGTTCCTCATAAAGACCATGCAGATGGTGGGCGCCACCCGCTGGTTCATTGCAAAACCGATCAACCAAAGGGCCATCATTAACGGGTTCATTGCCGCAATAATAGCCATTGCCGCCATTTGGGGAACAGTATTCCTCATTGAAAACCTGATACCCAATTTTAAATTATTACATGATACACCGGGGCTGATATTGCTGTTCTTTATCATCATCATATTGGGAGTGACCATAACCCTGGTAAGTACACACCGTTCGGTTATCAAATACCTTCGTATGAAACTGGATGACCTGTATTAATGAACGATTTAAAATTTCCGTTATCTTGCAACCTTAAATAATGATCATGGCAGTAGAAAAAAATCAACAACACGCATCTAAGAACCATCTTTTTGGTAAGGAGAATTATTTATGGATGCTTGCCGGGCTTGCAGTACTTGCACTGGGCTTTTTCTTAATGAACGGAGGAAAAAGTACCGATCCCAAAGTATTTGATACAAAAGAAGTTTACAGTACAACCAGGATTACCATTGCACCGATACTCATCATTGCGGGTTTCATTATCGAGATCATTGCGATCATGAAGAAACCGAAGTAAGTATTTAGTTAACATGGTTGACTGAGTTGATAAAGTTTATTTGGCGCTGTATATTACAGCGTTTTTTATTTTACCTTATCAACCTTATCAACCTTATCAACCTTTCAACATGGATACCATACAAACCATCGTCATAAGCATTGTAGAAGGGCTCACAGAGTTCATTCCTGTATCTTCTACCGGCCATATGATCATTACCGAGAAGCTACTGAATGTTCCCGATAATGAGTACACAAAGATGTTCACTGTGGCCATACAACTGGGTGCCATACTCGCTGTAGTAGTGCTATACTGGAAAAAATTCTTCGACTTTAAGAACCTGCAGTTCTACTCCAAATTAATTGTGGGTGTTGTTCCTGCGATCATACTGGGTTTGTTATTCTCAAAAAAAATTGATGCATTGCTCGAAAGCAGCACAACGGTGGCAGTTTCGCTATTACTGGGCGGCGTTATATTGGTATTCATCGACAAGGCCTTTAACAACCCAACCATTCATTCCGAAAAAGAAACTTCTTATATCAATTCATTCATCATCGGTATCTGGCAATGCCTGGCCATGATCCCCGGCGTTAGCCGTAGTGCTGCTTCCATCATTGGTGGTATGCAGCAAAAACTCACACGCAGTGCCGCCGCAGAATTTTCATTCTTCCTCGCAGTACCAACCATGCTTGCTGCTACAGGATATAAACTCTATAAACATTACAAAGAAGCAGGTGGATTCAGCAGTGAAGAGATAAAACAACTGGCTATCGGTAATGTTGTGGCATTCATTGTGGCAATGTTCGCCATAAAATTCTTTATCGGCTTTCTTAAAAAATATGGTTTTAAAGTTTGGGGTATTTACAGGATCATTGTAGGTATCATTTTACTTGTGTTGATCTGGAAAGGGGTTATACAATAATTTTCTTTTTCATAATTCCGTTGCGTTTCAATTATTAATTATTAATTTTTCATTCTTAATTATTGCCAATGCAGACTGCATCAAAGAAAGTTGTAAACGGCTGGGCCATGTATGATTGGGCCAATTCTGTTTACAATCTCGTTATTACAACTACTTTTTTTCCTGCATATTATGCAGCTGTAACGGGCACACAAAATGAACAGTTCAAGAACGGCATCCCTTTTTTAGGCCGTACTTTTATAAATACAGAACTGAAAGATTACGTGCTTTCATTCGGGTTTCTCGTCATCGCATTATTATCCCCCATACTTTCATCCATTGCAGATTATAAAGGCAATAAGAAAAATTTCATGCGCTTCTTTTGTTATTTGGGTGCGCTCAGTTGTTCACTCATGTTCTTCTTTGATGAAAATCATGTAACACTGGGCTTAATGTGTTTCATGTTTGCCGGCATTGGTTTTTACGGCAGCCAGGTTTTTTACAATTCTTATTTGCCGGATATTGCTGCTGAGAAAGATATGGACAGAATCAGCGCTAAAGGTTATACGATGGGATATATCGGCAGTGTGATCATGCAGCTGATCGGTTTTGCCCTGGTACTGCTGATGCCAAAAGGAGAATTACCATTAAAACTTACTTTCTTACTTGTAGGTATATGGTGGGTTGCATTTGCACAAATGACGTTCAATGTTTTGCCGATAAGTGCTAAATCTGAAAGGGCATCTAAAACAAATGTGTTTAGCAATGGTTTCATTGAATTAAAGAAAGTATGGCAGCAAATGATACACCTTCCGGTGTTGAAACGCTTCCTCTTTGCATTCTTTTTTTACAGCATGGGTGTGCAAACCGTTATGTTGATCGCGATCGATTTTGGTATCAAAATATTAAAGCTGGAAGACACAAAACTGATCATTGTAGCGGTGATCATACAACTAGTCGCGATCGTTGGAGCGCTCGGCATGAGCAAACTTTCAAACCGCATTGGAAATATCCGTGTTTTAATGTTCACTGTATTACTCTGGGTATTGGTTTGCATAGCTGGCTATTTTATGACCACTGAGATTCATTTTTATATTATTGCATCACTGGTTGGCTTGGTCATGGGTGGTATACAATCCATGAGCCGTTCTACTTACGGTAAATTAATGCCCGAAACAAAAGACACCGCTTCTTTTTTCAGCTTCTATGACGTAACAGAAAAACTCGCCATTGTGATCGGTTTGTTCAGTTTTGGTTTCATAGAAGGATATACCGGAAATATGCGCAACAGTATTTTAGTACTGATCATATTTTTTGTTTTGGGATTGATCTTCCTCCTGTTCACTTTAAAGAAGCAAGGAAAACAACAGCTGGCATAATACCGGTTTAAAAATACAATTACATGAATTTATACACGATCAATACAGGATATTTCAAATTAGATGGTGGAGCCATGTTCGGCGTTGTTCCAAAGAGTATCTGGAACAAACTAAACCCTGCCGATGAAAACAATATGTGCAGCTGGGCATTGCGTTGTTTATTGATCGAAGATGGCAACAGGCTAATACTTATTGATAACGGCATGGGTGATAAACAGGATGCAAAATTCTTCGGCCATTATTATCTTCATGGCGATGACACACTCGATAAATCTTTGGCCAAACATGGTTTTACCAAAGATGATATCACAGATGTATTTCTTACGCATTTACATTTTGATCATTGTGGTGGCAGTATTGTAAGAAGCGGTGACAAACTCGTTCCTGCATTTAAAAATGCTGTTTACTGGAGCAATGAACGCCACTGGAAATGGGCAACAGAGCCGAATGACAGGGAGAAAGCAAGTTTTTTAAAAGAAAATATTTTACCGATACAGGAAAGCGGGCAATTAAAATTTATTGAAACAGCGGCAGAATCATTTCCAAATCAATTATCGGTAAGACAGGTTTTTGGGCACACCGATGCCATGATGCTTCCGCAGATAAATTACAAAGGAAGAACGATCATTTACATGGCCGACCTGCTTCCATCGGCAGCACATCTACCATTGCCTTATGTGATGGCTTACGATATGTTCCCGCTTACAACACTGAATGAAAAAAAATCTTTCTTAACAGAAGCGCAGCAAAATGATTATGTATTATTCTTTGAACACGACCCTGTCATGGAATGTTGCACTTTACAAATGACTGAGAAAGGAATAAGACTGAAAGAGAGTTTTAAGTTGAGCGAGTTGTAAAATGAAAAGGGAAATAAGGAAGTTAATATACTAAACGAATTTTGGGATTAAAAATGAGTCTGCTTTCTCATTCCTTATTTCTGATTAATTATTTCTTATTTATAAATTATCTTATTCCCGTAAAAGAAGATAAAGGATAACGCAGGCCCCTGTAATTCATCATATCTACTTTGATGCTGCCTACAGATATCGGGCTTTCCACACGAAGAATAATATGATTGGGATCATCGCTGATCCAGGCAGTCATTTTTTCACCACCTTCAAAAATGGTTCCCTGTATAAGCAACGGTTTTATTTTAATGGCGTTGAACCTACCATACCTGGTCTTTATTTTTTCTTTACCCATATAACGTATGTATAAATGAAAGATCTCGTCATCCAGGAACATATCAAAAGGTATCTTATCTTCTGGCTTATACTTACTGAAATCAATATTGCGGGCATAATAAACCATACTCATCACATCCTGCATACAATCTGTGATTGGGAAAACCCCGTTGGTACTGGCCGCAGTATTTGCCGACTGGTTAAAAGTTACATTGTTGTATTTCTTGTATCCACCTTCATCAATATTCCTCACAAATTTCATTGGCAGTAAACTGGTAGTATCTACATATGTCTCATACCTGTCCCTCACTTTAAAAAAATTATCGAAGAAAGAATAAGTTTTTCCTTCTCCCACATGATGGTAAACTGTTTTACCGTTAAACCTTTCGAGCGTTGTGGTGAATACAGCTTCCCCTGCACCAATATATGCACCAAGCGTACTATAATAAACTTTGAATGTTACTACTTCACCTTCCTTGTAAGCAGTATTTTTAATACCACAAAAATCACTGGTTCCGACAGTAAAACTGAAAGTACATAGCGCAAGGATCAGCATTCCAACCTTTGTAAATTTCTTCATCGTTCTTTCATTATTTTAATTCCGAAAATCAGCAAACTCCCGAATATTGCAGGTAATACAAGATTGATCAGCCAAATACCCAATGCCGCTGCCTGTATCCCAACAATATTCTTACTGAATAGTTCGAAGATCAACACACTTGCCGTTGCCCTTACCGGTAATTCTGTAAATCCTATCGTTGGCGCAACCGCCATTACCAGGTAAAAGACCGTAAGCAGTAAGAATGAAACCGGGTACGCAATATCAACCTCCATTACTTTTAAGAGCAGCAGGTATTGCAAAATAAATACCATATAGCGGAAAAAGGATAAAAATAAAATTCTTAACAATTGTTTACCGCTAAAGGCATCCAGTACTGCAATATAAGTTGCCAGTTTTTTTAAGAACCCTATCCTTGTTATAATGGTTGTTATAAAACCGGTCCGGAAATACAAAAGCAATAACATAACGGTTACGATAACACTTATTATAAACAAGGTATCACTTATTAGCCATGGCACGTTATCGAATGATGCCTTATTTACAATACCTGTATACTTTAATATTGCCAGGCCTGTTGCCCCCATAAACATCGTAATCGTAAGCTGACTGATGCTGCCAAGAATTGTCAGCGAAATTGCCCTTAACCGGTGTTCTTCCTGCACATACATGATCCTGCCGCCATATTCACCTATCCTGTTGGGCGTAAGCATGGTGATACTGCAGCCTGCAAATATCGCTTTGAATGCTTTTGACAGGGAAAATTTTTCCAGTGGCGCCATCAGTAGCTGCCATTTCCTTGCTTCAATGCCCCAATTTACAAACATCAATATAAAAACGATCCAGAAAGGGTACTGTTTCCAGCTTTGTTTTACCTGTTGCCACCGAACTTCAAGATCGGGCTGATGAATGACCTGGTTATACAAACTCCACGCTAGCAAAACAAAGAGCAATGGCCCAAGCAGGTAGTTGATTATTAATTTGATATTTTTGTTCAAGGAAAAATTTATCAGTAAAAATAAGTTGCACTTTGCAAAAAGCATCAAAAATCATTTTGGGTATTGATCCCGGTACCATAATCATGGGTTATGGCATTATTGAGATCAGGGGGACCGCTATCCATTTACTTGATATGAATGTTTTAAAGCTTTCAGCAAAAAATGATGCCTATGAAAAGCTTGAAAAAATTCATGAGAAGATAAGCCAGCTGATCATCCAGTATAAGCCGGAGTGTTTTGCTATTGAGGCGCCATTCTTTGGAAAGAATGTACAAAGCATGCTTAAACTCGGCAGGGCGCAGGGAGTTGCCATTGCTGCGGCCATACAAGCAGGATTGACAGTAAATGAATATTCACCGAAAAAAATAAAACAATCCATAACCGGTAATGGGAATGCGGGCAAAGAACAGGTAATGAAAATGCTTCAGCAACTATTGAAGTTTGATGAGGGACCGGCATACATGGATGCTTCTGATGCACTTGCTGTTGCTGTTTGCCATCATTTTCAACAAAAAAATGTAACGGCCGGTATTACAAAAAAAACCGAAGCCAAAGGCTGGAAAGAATTTTTATTAAAGAATCCTGCAAGGGTTAAATGATCATCATAAAAAGTTTCTCTTAATAGTTAATTATGGCAATACAGATTCGTTCCAAAACATTACGCTGGCTCATTGTTGCAAGTACGGTTGTAATTGCCATCATCGTTTTCGTACAGGTATTCTGGTTACAACGGGTTTACCGTTTGGAAAGAAGGCAATTCAATATCAATATCACCAGTGGTATCAAGGGTCTTGTGCACAACCTGAATCTTTCCAGTCATGGTAACCTTAATTTTGAAAAAGATGTTGAATTGGTTATTCCGGAAGATTATCTTTTGAAGATTGACAGGATCCCTGCACTTGATTCTGCCAGTTCATTTTTCAGCCAGGAACTCACCGATTATAATGTTCTTACCGACTGCCAGATGTCGATATACGATGCAACTCAAAAGAAGTTTGTTGCGTCTAAGTACATAGATATGCCTAATTCATATACGGCAGAAAATGATAAATTCACCACGCCGGTCTTTAAAAAACAATATTCTTATATATCATTTTACTTTCCGCACCGAAGCAGGTATATCATCATGCAGATGATCTTTTGGATCGTATCCAGCGCCATCCTGCTGCTTGTGTTAATCGGCTTCGGAATAAGCCTGTTTTATTTATATCACCAGCGGTTCCTGAATGAGACCCAGAAAGATTTTGTAAATAATTTTACACACGAATTCAAAACGCCTTTGTCTGTGATAAAAATTGCTGCCGATGTTTTACACAATCCTGCGATCACAGAAAAACCGGAAAAACTTAAAAATTATGCAGAAATAATTATATCGCAGACAACACACCTTCAAAACCAATTGAACAGGATGCTGGTCATTGCATATACCGAGCACAGCACGTTACCGTTACAGAAAGAGATCTTTGATGCAAATACACTCATACAACAGGCTGTAAATAATATTAATCCTTTAATTGAAGAAAAGTCGGGAAATTTGACAATTGAATTTGGCACAAAGAACAGTTATATAAATGCCGATAAATCGTATATACTGCTCGCTTATATCAATATCCTGGAGAATGCCGTTAAATATTCGGTAAATCCGGCCATCCGTATCAAAACGTATGTTGAAGGAAACGACTTTTGTACTTCGATCACAGATAATGGGATCGGTATTGATAAGCGACAGCAAAAAAAGATATTTAATAAATTTTACAGGATCACTTATGGTGAAATTCACCAGTCAAAAGGGTTCGGGCTTGGCCTTAATTTTGTCAAAAAAATTATGGATGCACACAAGGGTAATATAACAGTAGAGAGTGCGTTAGGCGGTGGAAGCACCTTCATCATTAAAATACCCAGACATTAAAACTCAGGATCATGAAAGCAACAATATTATTGGCCGAAGATGATACAACTTTGAGTTTTGTTATTAAGGACAGTCTCCAGGAAGCAGGTTTTGAAGTAACAGCATGCACCAATGGTGAGCAGGCCTGGCAACAATTTCAGAAAAAAGAATTTGATATCTGCCTGCTAGATGTGAACATGCCGATACGTGATGGCTTTGCACTGGCAAAAAGAATAAGGCAACAGAGCGATGTGGTGCCGATCATTTTCCTTACAGCAAAAAGCCTGGAAGAAGATAAGTTAAAAGGTTTTGATGCCGGTGCTGATGATTATGTTACCAAACCTTTCAGCATGCAGGAACTTATTAAACGCATAGAAGTATTCCTGAGAAGGACAAAGAAATTGAACGCTGATGTAAAAGAAGAATTTACACTTGGAAAACTGCGGTTCAATTACAACGAACTTAAAATATATGATGGGGAAGATATTATCGGCCTTACACAAAAAGAAGCTGATCTCCTGAAATTCCTTGCAGGCAATGCAAATAAGATATTGAAACGTGAAGAAGTATTGATAAATGTCTGGGGCAAGGATGATTATTTTTTAGGCCGCAGTATGGATGTATTCATTACAAAACTACGTAAGCATTTTAAAGCAGATCCTTCCATTAACCTGGAAACGATACATGGAGTTGGTTTCCGGCTTAACCTGTAACGTTACATATTACCCAGTATCTTTTGTTGTATTGCTTCCATTTCCTCTTTTGTAAGATTAAGCTTGGGCCTTGTAAAATTCAGGTCATTGGCCGAATTGATAGGAACAAGGTGCATATGTGCATGCGGCACCTCAATTCCGATAACACTTATGCCACAACGTTTGCAGTCAAAAGATCTTTCTATGGCCTTTGCAATTGGTTTTGCAAATACCAGCATGCCGGCAAGGTAATTTTCCGAAAGATCAAATACTTTATCCACTTCAACTTTTGGAACAACCAGTACATGCCCTTTCACCAAAGGATCGATATCCAGAAAAGCAATAAAATCCTCATTCTCTGCGATCTTGTAAGAAGGTAATTCGCCGCTGATGATCTTTGTAAAGACAGACATGGTAGGAGCTTTGTGATTATGAATAGCTTTTAGACCTCTATATTTTCGATCTTGAATTTCATTAAACCCGCCGGTACAGAAACTTCTACTACATCGCCGATAACTTTTCCCAGTACACCACTGCCTATTGGTGAAGTAACAGATATCTTCCCTGCTTTCAGGTCTGCTTCATTTTCGGAAACGATCTTGTATGTAACCGTTTTTTTGGTTGCCTGGTTTGTAAGCGTAACCTTGGTAAGTATGCTCACACGGCTGGTATCAATATTGGTCTCGTCAAGTATCCTTGCCGTAGCCATTACCCCTTCCAGGTATTTGATTTTAGCTTCCAGTATTCCCTGTGCTTCTTTTGCTGCATCATATTCTGCATTTTCTTTAAGGTCGCCCTTTTCCCTTGCCTCAGCAATGGCTTTACTTGCAGCATACCTGTCTACTGTTTTTAGAACGTGCAGCTCCTCTTTCATCTTATTGAACGTCTCCTGTGTTACGTAATTTGTCTCTGCCATAAAAGTTATTAGATAGATATGAAAAAAAATACAACGCTTCAGAATTATCTAAAGCGTTGCATCTATTACAAATATACTAAAAAATCATGCTGAAAAGAAGGCCCCGTGTATATTTTTATATTTAATATTAATCCCTGAAAAAACTAAATACCCAGCTTTTCGATCAGTATTTTGCTCATTTTAAAAAATGCCTCATGAGAATACCCGGCAATATGAGGTGTTATGATAACATCGGGACGGCTTTCCAGGAAATTGAACTGGGTCTTTTCCTCCTCTGTATAAGTATTGAGTTTTTCATTCTCCAAAACATCAAGTGCAGCCCCGCTGATGATACCATTTTTAAGTGCAGTTATCAGCGCTGTTGTTTTTACCACTTTACCCCTGGATGTATTGATTATATATGGACGTTGTTTCAGCGCACTAAAGAAAGATTCATCTGCCATATAATGTGTTTCTTCTGTAAGGGGTACATGAAAACTTATTACATCTGAATACCTGCAGAGCTGTTCGGGATTTGCTTCTTTTACTAGACCTGCACCAAAATCAAATTTGTATTTGTCGTAGGCAAGTACGGTTACATCAAATGCTGATAACAGTTTACTAAACGCAGCCCCGGTATTACCATACCCGATTATACCTACTGTTTTGCCGCTTAATTCTGTACCACGGTTCTCATCACGCAACCATTTATTATTCCTTACTTCTGCCTGGCTTCTGGAAATATTATTCATCAGGTTCAGCAACATACCCAACGCATGCTCTGCCACAGCATTACGGTTGCCTTCGGGGCTGCTTACACATACAATGTTTTTTGTTGCTGCATATTTTACATCTATCAGTTCAAGGCCGCTGCCAAGCCTGCCGATCCATTTCAAGCGATTTGCTTTGTTGATAATTTCCTTGTCGATTTTTATCCTGGTTGTCACAACCAGTCCTGTAGCATCTTCAACTTTTGCAAGCAGTTCTTCGTAAGTTATTTCGGGTGCATACAATACCTCGTAACCTTTTTGTTTCAGGGTTTCGATCAGGTAAGGATGCACATTTGCGGTAACAATGATCATTTTATATGGAAGCAATCATGCTTATTTCTACGTTTACATTTTTGGGTAAGCCTTTAACAGCTACCGTTTCCCTGGCCGGGTAATCACTATCAAAATACTGGCCATAAACTTCGTTCACCTGGGCAAATAAATTCATATCACTTAAGAAGATGGTAGTTTTAACTACGTGGTTGAAACCAGCCTGAGTTGCTTCCAATATTGCTTTAAGGTTTTCCATCACCTGTTTGGTTTCTGTAGCAATATCTGCATTATTAAGATCTGCTGTACCGGGTATCAATGCTATCTGCCCCGATATAAAAAGCAGGTTACCTGCCGCAACAGCCTGGTTATACGGGCCAATGGGTGCTGGTGCATTATCAGTTTTAATGATCTTTTTTGACATCTTTTACTGGGTTTTTAATTAAACACAAATATATCTTTTATCAACAACCTATTTTTGCAGAAAATATATACATGAAGATCCTGGTATTTGCAGATGACTTGTCATGGAACGAATTGGTAACAGGTAACCATGATATTGAATGGATACGTGCTGAAAACATCGATTCTTTTGCCAACAAAGATGAGGTGGATGGCTATTTCAATTTGAGCGAAAATGCATTCGCCGTTGATTATTCCCAATTCAAAAAGCCTGTTTTTATCAACAGTGTTTCAGGTACATTAAAGGATATCGCTGCAGCAGGAAATATTTCCAGGATCAATGGATGGCATGGCTTTATCAAAAGAAATGCCTGGGAAGTTGCCGGAAAGATAAATGATGCATCTGCAGCCATTGTAAAAGCGATGAACAAAGAGTACGTCCAGGTTCCTGATGAACCTGGTTTTATTTCTGCAAGGATAATTGCCATGATCATCAATGAGGCTTATTTTGCAAAGGCTGAAAATGTAAGTACTGAACAGGAAATTGATATTGCCATGAAACTCGGGACAAACTATCCTCATGGCCCATTTGAATGGGCTGCCATTATTGGTATAAAAAATATTTATAGCCTGCTGAAAACTTTAAGTAAAACTGATAACAGGTACAAACCTTCACGCCTGCTCGAAGAAGAAGCAATGAAAGATCAATGAGTACAATTTTAAATATAGACACGTCCCTGGAAACTGCCAGTGTAAGTATAACCAGGGATTCGGTATTGCTTCAATCGAAGGTAAATACGATACAAAAAGAGCATGCTTCATTTTTACACCATGCAATAAAAGACCTGTTGGCTCAATCGTCAATAGATATTAAACAGCTTGATGCAATTGCAGTAACCAATGGCCCCGGCTCATATACAGGGCTGCGTGTTGGCCTCGCAAGTGCAAAAGGATTGTGTTATGCTTTAAACAAACCACTAATAACAATTGGCTCATTGAATGTACTGGCTGCTGCTGCTATTAACGCATCCGGGGAAATCATTAGCGATACAACCTTGTTTTGCCCGATGATAGATGCCCGGCGAATGGAAATTTATACTGCAGTGTTTGACAGGAACATGAAAGAAATATTGCCTCCCTGTGCCATGATCCTCCATGAAAATTCCTTTGCTGAAATCCTTCAAAATAGCAGGATCATTTTCTTTGGAAGCGGCGCTTCCAAATGGTGCAGTATCTCTAAATCTGCCAATGCCTCATTTATCAATGAGTTAGATACAATTCCTGCTATTTGCAGATTAGCTGCTGAAAAATTCGCAACTGAAAAATTCACCGATTTAACCTATAGCGAGCCGCTATATATAAAAGAATTTTTTACTCCATAATAGTCTGAATCAATACGTTAGATTCGTATTAAAATATTTTAACAATACTTAGAATATTAAATATTTTTTGATTTGTATATTTGCATCTGAAACACATTGTATAAGCATTTAAAATTTTTTTCCTATGATTGTCGAAACCCAGACAAATGAGCAGGCGCTTGCGTCGGCCATTGGAACACCAGAAACACTCAAGATCAATTTCCACAACCTGAAAAAAGCTGCGCTTGTTTTAAGAGCTTTGAACCACAAACTCCGCCAGCAGATTTTAGCTTTAATTGAAACTGAAAAAAAGATTACTGTAACAGAAATTTACGTCCGTATGCGCCTTGAGCAATCAGTTGCATCCCAACACCTTGCCATCCTGAGAAGGGCTGGAATTGTGGCTACCCAACGTGATGGAAAATTTATTTATTACACAGTTAATTACAAAAGAATTGAGGAAATAAACCAATTCGTACAGGAACTTGTTGGTTAATTTTTCTGTTGAAACGCTACAGCGGTTGATTTTATCAGCCGCTTTTTTATTTTTATCTTTGCCGTTGCACTTAAAAGAAAAAATATGTTTATAAAACAACTTTATACCAACTGCCTTAGTGAAGCAGCTTACTATATTGAGAGTGAAGGAGAAGCTGCGATCATTGATCCGTTGAGGGATACCGAAACTTATCTTGAAATGGCCAAAGAAAGAAATGCCGGCATCAAATATATTTTTGAAACTCATTTTCACGCCGATTTTGTGAGTGGCCATTTAGATCTTAGCAAACAAACAGGCGCCCCTATAATTTACGGTCCGGGTGCAAAAACAAATTTCAATATCCACAATGCAAAGGATGCTGAAATATTTAAACTTGGTAAGATAAGTTTTGAAGTATTGCATACACCCGGCCACACATTAGAAAGCAGTTGCTATTTATTAAGGGATGAGGAAGGCAAACCACATGCAATATTTACCGGTGATACTTTATTCGTTGGCGATGTAGGGCGCCCCGATCTCAGCAGCGGAAATATGTCGAGCGAAGAACTTGCAGGTATCATGTACGATACCATTCAATCAAAAATATTACCATTGAATGATGATATTATCGTGTATCCTGCACATGGCCCTGGAAGCAGTTGCGGAAAAAACCTCGGACCGAATACTTTCAGCACCATTGCTGAAGAAAAGAAAACCAATTATGCTTTACAACCACAGTCAAGAGAAGAATTCGTACAGGCTGTTACCAAAGGATTGAATGCAGCGCCTAAATATTTTGCCATCAATGCAAAAATAAACCAGGAAGGTTATGAAGACCTTTCTGAGATCAAAACGAAAGGAACAAAGGCTTTACCGGTTGAAGCATTTAAAGCTGCTATTACGGATGATACCATTATCCTTGATACCAGGCATGCAAAAGATTTTACTGAAGGGTTTATTCCCGGTTCAATATTCATAGGCCTGGAAGGAAGGTTTGCAGAGTGGGCCGGAAGCATATTACCGTTTGATAAACCTATTTTACTGGTAACGCCTCCGGGAAAAGAAGAAGAATCTGTTGTAAGGTTATCAAGGGTTGGATTTGATAAAATGAATGGCTTTCTAAAAGGAGGTTTTGATGCGTGGAAAAATGCCAATGAAAAAATTGACATGATCGTTGATGTTGAAGCCGATGAACTCATCATGGATATTCCACACGACCCCAATATGCTTGTTGTTGATGTAAGGCGTGAAACAGAATTTGCCGATGGCCACCTGGCAGATGCACTTAACCTTCCGCTTGAAGAAATGACCGATGTTGCTCACCTGGCACAATTTGAAGACAACCAGAATATATATGTTCATTGCGCCGGCGGTTACAGGAGTGTAATTGCATCTTCGCTTTTGAAAAGGGAAGGCATTCACAATCTCCGCAATGTTCTTGGCGGCTGGGGAAAAATAAAGGAACAGGAGAAAGCCACTATTGTAAAAGAAGCAAGTGTGTTGAATTAAGAAAACTGCAAGCCATTAGTTTTTAGCTACAAGTTTGCGAGTTTCAAACCTGCACGATACCATTCTTGATCGCATACATTACAAGGCCTACCCTTGTCTTAACATGTAATTTTTCGAATAATGCATCCCGGTAGCCATCGATGGTACGCGGGCTTACAAACATTTTATCGGCGATCTCTTTATACGTAAGTTCTGTGCAGGCATATTTTAAAAAATCTGTTTCCCGTTCATTAAGATTGTTCATAGTATGAACATCAGTTCCTTCGTCTTCTATTTTATTGATAGCATGAATGAGTTTACCGCTCACAAGATCTGAATAGTAATATCCTTTATTCATCAGTGCTTCAATAGCGGCTTTTAATTCTGTGGGTTCGCTGTCTTTGAGGATATAGCCTTTGGCGCCATTCTTTAACATGCGTATAATTGAGTTCTCATTATCATACATGCTAAGCGCCAGTATTTTTATATCAGGATGATTTTTTTTGATCCATTGCGCTGTTTCATACCCATCCATTTCGGGCATATTGATATCCAGCAATACAATATCAGGCAAAGATTTTGGAGATATTTTTTTTATTAACTCCTGCCCGTTATCAGCTTCAAACAATACTTCATGTCCAAGGTTTTTTACAAGGGAAGCGAGGCCATTACGAAGTAAAACATGATCGTCAACTAAAACTATTGTCGCCATCAGGAAGGGTTTAGAAGTTTAAGGTTTAGGGTTTAATGCCGTCATTTCAATGGATACAGATGTACCATTATTTAAGGAAGAATGTATATAAAATTCACCGCCGATCAATGCAGCCCTGTTTTGCATGCTCTTTAATCCGATACCGGTTTTGGCAGATTGCAGATCATCCGCATTAAACCCAATACCATCATCAGCAATAGTTAATTGAAACATAGCAGGAAGATAGGTTATCTGCACGTTGATCATTTTTGCTTTTGAATGTTTTATTGCATTATTGGTTGCTTCCTGGAAAATTCG